>Ga0209399_10000137_pt1 | contig 43101 bp, 32 predicted proteins | sample OV2TP3_FD_184130 | JGI IMG/M metagenome (GOLD analysis project Ga0209399, IMG submission 184130) | Hot spring microbial communities from Beatty, Nevada to study Microbial Dark Matter (Phase II) - OV2 TP3 (SPAdes) (version 3) | ecosystem: Environmental > Aquatic > Thermal springs > Hot (42-90C) ... | reverse complement strand
TGGGGATCGAGTGGAGGGAGTTCCAGTGGGGGCTGGGGGTCGGGTGGGGGGAACTCCGGCGGGGGCCGGGGGGGAGGCTCGGGCGGTGGGAGTTGGGGTGGAGGGGGTATGGGGAGTATGGGGAGTGGGGCGTCCGGGGCAGGGCGCGTCTGGGTTCAGGCGAAGGACGGCAAATTGAGGCCGGTCCCCATCCGACTCGGCATTCAGGACCGGAGCTTTGCGGAGCTGGTCGGGGGGGACCTTCAGGAGGGGCAACAGATCATCATCGGGACGGTCACCTCGTCCTCCTCTCCGGTCCCGCAGCAGGGCCGAAGCCCGTTCGGCGGGGGCGGGTTCGGGGGCGGCGGGTTTGGCGGGAGAGGAGGGGGTGGCGGTGGCCGACGTTAGGGGGAGGCCCCCCGTCATCCGGGTGGAGGACGTGACCAAGGTCTACCGGCTGGGGGACTATGAGGTCCACGCCCTGCGCGGGGTGTCGCTGGGGGCGCAGGAGGGGGAGTTCATCGCCGTCATGGGGGCGTCGGGGTCGGGCAAGTCGACGCTCATGAACATCCTGGGCTGCCTGGACCGGCCGACGTCGGGGCACTACTATCTGCGCGGCGAGGACGTGTCTCAACTCAGCCGGGATGCGCTGGCGGAGGTCCGCAACCGGGAGATCGGGTTCGTGTTCCAGGGGTTCAACCTGCTCCCCCGGACGAGCGCCTTGGAGAACGTGGAGCTGCCGATGCTCTACAACGGGACGCCGGTCCGCGAGAGCCGGAGGCGGGCGCTGGAGGCCCTGGACCGGGTGGGATTGGCAGAGCGTTCCCATCACCACCCGAATCAGCTCTCCGGGGGGCAGCAGCAGCGGGTGGCCATCGCGCGGGCGCTGGTCAACCGGCCGGCGATCATCCTGGCGGACGAGCCGACGGGCAACCTGGACAGCCGGACGAGCGTGGAGATGATGGGGGTGTTTCAGGACCTGAACGGGGAGGGGATGACCATCGTCCTGATCACCCACGAGCCGGACATCGCGGCCTACGCCGCCCGCAACGTGGTCTTCCGGGACGGCCGGATCATTCAGGACCGCGCCGTGGAGCGTCGCCGGATCGCCACGGAGGAGCTGGGGGCGATGGCTGAGCCTGAGGCAGTGGAGGCGACCAAGACATGACCTTTCTCCGCGTGCTCCGCACCGCAGGCCGGGCGGTGGGCCGGAACAAGCTCCGGTCGGCCCTGACGCTGCTCGGGATCATCATCGGCGTGATGGCCGTGATCGTCGTGGTCGGGATCAGCACGGGCGCTCGGCTGATGGTCGAGGAGCAGGTGTCGAGCCTCGGCTCGAACGTGCTGATGATCTTCCCCGGGGCGACGACGTCCAGCGGGGCGCGGATGGGGTGGGGGTCGGCCAGCACGCTGACGGAGGACGATCTCAAGGCGATCTCGAAGGAGTGCCCGGCGGTGGCCGGGATCTCGCCTTCGATCCGCACGATCGCGCAGACCGTGGCCGGGAACACCAACTGGAGCACGAGCATCCAGGGGGTCTCCCCCGACTACGCGGCGGTCCGGAACTGGCCCGCCGAGACAGGGGCCTACTTCACGGAGCAGGACGTGCGCTCGGCGAACAAGGTCTGTCTGCTGGGGCAGACTGTGGCCGACCAGCTCTTCGCCGACCAGGACCCGGTCGGGGCGACGATCCGGATCAAGAAATTGCCCTTTATCGTGATCGGCGTTTTAGCCAAGAAAGGGGCGGGTTTCGGCGGACAGGACCAGGACGATGTCATTGTCGCCCCCTACACGACGGTACAGAAGAAACTCATGGGGACCACCTACCTGGGGATGGTCATGGCCTCGGCTGTCTCCGCCGACAAGATTCAGGAGGCGCAGGACCAGATCGCCACGGTGCTGCGGGTGCGCCATCGGATCGGGCCCGGGCAGGACGATGACTTCACCATCCGGACCCAGACAGAGTTCAGCGATGTCGCGCAGGCGACTTCGCAGCAGATGCGTATTTTGCTGATCTGCGTGGCGGCGGTCTCCCTGGTCGTGGGGGGGATCGGCATCATGAACATCATGCTCGTGTCGGTGACGGAGCGGACGCGGGAGATCGGCATCCGGATGGCCGTGGGCGCCAAGGGGCAGCACATCCTCTTGCAGTTTCTTTCGGAGGCCGTGAGCCTGAGCGCCCTGGGCGGCGTGGCCGGCATCGGCCTGGGTATGGCCGTGTCCCGCGCGCTGGCCGTCACGATTGGGTGGAAGACGATGGTTCCGATGTGGGCGGTGGGGATGGCGTTTGCCGTGTCGGGGACGGTGGGGATCTTCTTCGGCTTCTATCCGGCCTGGAAGGCGTCGCGCCTGGACCCGATTGAGGCGCTGAGGTACGAGTAGAAAAGAAAGTGCTGAGTCCTGAGTGCTGAGTCCTGAGTAAAAAGCAAAGGATGGGTCCTTTTGGCTGTTCTCAGGACTCAGGACTCGGAACTCGGAACTGTTTTTCATCCGGGGGCTTGAGGAGGTAGCCATGTTCGGCGACATCGGATTTATGGAGTTGCTCATCATCTTCCTGGTGGCCCTGCTGTTCTTCGGGGCCAAGCGTCTGCCCGAACTGGCCGGGGGGCTGGGCAAGAGCATCCGGGAGTTCAAGAAGGGGATGAAGGACGTTCAGGACGAGGTGACGAAGGAGATCCACCAGCCTTCGAACAATGTCCCCAAGAGCGACGAGAAGACGGTGCATCAGTCCTGAGTCCTGGGTCCTGGGTCCTGGGTCCTGAGTAAAGGCAAAAGCCCTCTGTCTTTACTCAGCACTCAGGACTCAGGACCTGTTTTTGTCGTGAGGTCTTACCATGCCGGATGAGGAGGTCTCTCGCACGGCGAACATCCGCTGGGTGGCGGCCGCCGGCGCGATTTCTCTGCTGATCGTGGCCGGAGTGGCCTGGTATCTGCTGCGCCCGACCAGGGTCACGAACATTCAGGACATGCATACGCTCGTCGAGCGCCTCGACGACATGCACAAGCAGATCGAGACCCGCCAGCAGTCCATTGCCGAGGCGGTGCGGAACTTCAACGCCACCCACCCCGACGACCCGATCAAGGTCGAGGACGTCAGGGCGCTCAAGCTGAAGGACCTTCAGCATCAGATTCTCCAGCGGATGGTGAAGGCCGAGAAGGACGTCTCCTATCAGGGGCTGCTGGACGAGATCGGGCGGCAGGACACGGAGATCAGCCGGCTGAACAACGAGATCGCGGCGATCCAGGCCCGTCTGCCGGAGCCTGTGGTGGCGAAGAGGGGGGACACCCACCACGACCTGTCGATGAAGTTTCTGACCGAGAAGAAGGGGCTCCTTTCCGAAAAGGCCAAGGAGATCCTGGACAAGATGGCCGTCGTGGAGGACATCGTGCCGGGTTTCCAGGTCTGGATGATGTACGACGAGACGACGAGCGTGTTCGGGAGTTTCGTGACGCAGGGGACGGCGTCCATCTCGCCCCGCAGGGCGCAGGTCCGGTCGAAGCGGGCGCTGATGGTCAGGATCGAGAAGGCGCAAGAGGGGCGGAAGAAGGCGGAGGCGCAGGTGGAGACCCTGGCCTCCGAGAAGGCGGAGCTTCAGCAACAGATGGAGCAGACCGCCTCGGCGCTGCAGGCGCAGGTGGAGGCCGCCCGGCAGGAGAAGGAGGAGGCGCAGCGCCGGGCGAAGGAGAAGGAGCAGGCGTTCCTGGAGGCGGAGCGGCAGATGAACTCCTTCTTCTACGCGGTGGGCAACCTGGACGAATTCAAGAAGCGCGGGGTCGTGAAGGGCGGGAAGATCGGCCAGGCCGGGAACGAGGTGTTCTCGGAGTCTCTGGACCTGCGGCTGGACACGGTTGTGAGCCTTTCGGCGGGCGACGGAGGGCTGGGGCGGATCGGGTCGGTGAAGGTGTTTCCGTCGTCCCTCAAGAAGGGGAAGGACTATGACATCTTCTATGGGTCTGACCGTCAGCTCGCGACGGTCAAGGTCCTGAACCGGGAGGCCTTCCTCCAGGCCCGGCGCATCGTCTTTGGGATTGAGGATTGAGAGGCCCGGCGCGCGCCGGGGGGTATTTGTAGGGGCGATCGTTCGACTGCGCTCACGACGCAGTCCTTGTGATCGCCCTTATCTTTTGACAGAGAGATCACCTTTATGCCAGACCGACCGAACCTGCTGCTGATCCTGACGGACCATTTCCGGGGCGACTGCCTGGGACGCCTGGGGCGCACGGCCGCCGAGACGCCGCACCTCGATTCGCTGTCGCGGCAGGGGGCTGTCTTCACGCAGGCATACACGCCGTGCCCCTCCTGCATCGCGGCCCGCCGCTCGTTGATGACCGGGCAGACGCCCTACACGCAGGGGATGGTCGGATACAAGGACGGGCTGCCCTGGCCCTACCGGACGACGCTGGCGGGGGAGCTGACGCGTGCCGGGTACCAGACGGTCAACATCGGCAAGACGCATTTCCATCCCCCCCGGCTGCACCTGGGGTTTGAGCAGCTGATCCTGCCTGAGGACCACTCGGAGTGGCTGGCCCGGCAGCCGGGCATCGACGTGGAGAAGACCGCGCACGGGGTGCACGGCAACTCCTGGATGGCCCGCCCGAATCACCTGCCGGAGCGGCTGATGGAGGAGACCTGGTTCGTGGGCCGGGCGCTGGAGTTCCTGCGGAAGCGCGACCCGACGCGGCCCTTCTTCCTCTGTCTGTCGTTCAACGGCCCGCACCCGCCCTGGTGCCCGCCGCAGGTCTATTACGACCAGTTCATCGGGCGGGACCTGCCGATGCCCGTGGTGGGCGACTGGGCGGAGCGGCACGCGCAGGAGGCGGGCGCGTCGCTGGATGTGAACACGTGGCGGGGGAAGCTGCCGGACCATCTCAACCACCGCGCGCGGGCGGCCTATTTCGCCTATCTGGCTTACCTGGACGCGCAGGTGGGACGGCTGGCGAACGCGCTGATGCGGGGCGGGCTGATGAACCACACGTTCATGATCTTCACGTCGGACCACGGAGAGATGCTGGGGGACCACCATCTCTGGCGGAAGACTTACGCCTACGAGGCGTCGGCGCGGGTGCCGTTCGTGGCGCATGCGCCGGGCGGGATGGAGATCGAGCGGGGCCGGGAGATCCCTCAGGTGGTGGGGTGGGAAGATGTCATGCCGACGTTCCTGGAGGTCGCGGGCGCGCCCGTGCCCGACTGCGTGGAGGGGCGGAGCGTCCTGCCGCTGCTGCGCGGGGAGGCGGAGGGGTGGCGGGAGTACTACCACGGAGAGCACTCTCCCTGCTACCACCCGGAGAACGCCAACCAGTTTTTGACGGACGGCCGGTGGAAATACATCTGGAACCCGATCACGGGGGAGGAGCAGCTGTTCCACCTGGCCGGGGACCCGCAGGAGTTGAAGGACCTGGCCGGAGCATCCTCCGCAGCCGATGCGCTGAAGCTGTGGCGGGGGCGCATGGCGAGGGAACTGGCCGGGCGAGAGGAGGGGCTGTCGGACGGGGAGCGGTTGACTCCAGGCAAGGTGCCGGTCTGGAGGGGAGGGGATGCGGGGGATGTGCATCTGGGATAACGAAGGGAGGAGACGATGAGCGCTTCTGACAGAGAAGGGGAGTGGAAGGAGCTGTTCAATGGCCGGGACCTGACCGGCTGGCGGGCGCTGAGCGCGGACGGGCGGCACGAGTGGCAGGCCGCCGGGTCCCTGCCCCTGCACCCTGAGGACCCGCGCCGGTTCGCGATCGGGCCGGGAGGGGGGATCCTGGTCAACGGGCCGGGCGGGCGCACGCCCAATCTGCTGACCGGGGCCGAGTATGGCGACTGCGAGCTGCACATCGAGTTCGTGATGTCGAAGGGGTCGAACTCCGGGGTCTACTTCATGGGGCACTATGAGATCCAGGTGCTGGACAGCTGGGGGGCGACTGAACTGAAGTACGGGACCTGCGGCGGCATCTACGCGCGCTGGATCGACGAGAAGGCCGTGGGGGGAGCCCCGCCCAGGGTCAACGCAAGCAGGCCGCCGGGGGAGTGGCAGACCTACGACGTGATTTTCAGGGCGCCGAGGTTCGACGCGGCGGGGAACAAGGTCGCCAACGCGACGTTCGTGCGGGTGGTCTGGAACGGGGTGGTGGCGCACGAAGACGTGGAGGTGGACGGCCCCACGCGGGGGGCGATGCCGGGACCCGAGCGGCCCCGGGGTCCGCTGATGCTGCAGGGGGACCACGGGCCGGTGGGCTATCGCCACATTCGCCTGAGGGAGATGAAAGGAGCCTGATCGTGAACTCTGCGAAAGTCCACCATCCCGTGTATCCGGTCTCGTTGACGCCGGAGCGGGTCGAGGAGTTGCGGCGGGCGGTCGCGCCGCTGATGGGGATGGACGAGGCGGACGTTGTCGCGCTCGTGCCGGACCGGACGGGGTTCCGGTTCATGGGGTGCCCGAACTGCGAGGAGGGGACGCAGGAGGGGCAGCTCGACTGGTCGATTGAAGAACCACATCGCGTGCGATGCCGGTACTGCGGGATGGTGTATCCCGGCGAAAAGTACCCGGAGGACCGGGTGATGAGGTTGACCAACCCGGTGGGCGTGGAGGTGGAGTACCCCTACTGGGAGGACGAGACGGGGTACCGCTACTTCTTCAGCGCGAGGGGCTGGCGAGCGGCGCGGACCTACTTTTCAGGCCGGGCGCAGGACCTGGGGGAACTTTACCAGGCGACGGGAGACAGGCGCTATGCGCGGAGGGCGGCGCTGATTCTGGACGCCTTTGCGCGATACTATCCGGGGTTTTTAGTGAGCCAGGACTGGCCGCACCGGCCCAAGGGGTTTGTGCTGGAACCGCCGTATCCCAACGGCGGGGGGAAGTGGGGACGGTGGCAGTCCGACGAGATGCCCACCGACTGCGTGTTTGCATACGATTCTATTTATTCGAGCGGGGAGCTGGAGCGGCTGTCGGAGGGGGCCGGGGCGGACGTGAGGGCGTGGATCGAGCACGACTTCTTCCGGGGGGCGATCCGGCAGGACGGGTTCACCGGACCGACCTACGGCAACGCCAGCCCGCGCATTTACGAGGGCTACGCGGTCATCGGGCGGGTGCTGGGGGACCCGGGCCTGGTGCACGAGGCCGTGCGGCGCAGCCGGGGGATCTTCGAGCGGAAGTTCTTCTTCGACGGGTTCTGGTGCGAGGGGAGCGTGGGGTATCACGAGATGACGATGCACGGGATGCGGCGGGTCTTCGACGCGCTGCGAGGTCACTCGGACCCGCCGGGTTACTCGGACCCGGAGGACGGGGCGCGGTTTGACGGCCTGGACCTGGAGCGGGACATCTCGATCATCCGCCGGGCGAAGGGCATCCGGGGGGTCTTCCGGTATCCCGACGGGCGAGCGCTCCCGACGCACGACAACCACGCCCATCCGACCCATTTAGACGCCCCGGAGAGGTCCGTCTCGACGCTCTTTTCCAGCGTGGGGCACGCCTGGCTGGGGCACGGGGCGGGGGAGGAGCAGACGCAGGTCCATCTCCATTTTTCCGGGGGCTACGGCCACGAACACGCGGACAGCCTGGACGTCGCGCTGTTCGCCAAGGGGCATGAACTGCTGTCGGACGTGGGCTACACGCACACGCGGTATCGGGCGTGGAGCACGAGCACGCTGTGCCACAACACGGTGAGCATTGACGAGCAGAGACAGTACACGCGGGGCGACCGGGGGCCGTCGGACGGGCGGCTGCTGGCGTTCGAGACGGCGTCCGGGCCGGTGCAGTGGATGGAGGCGAGCGGGGAGCGGGCGTATCCGGGCCTGGCGAGGGTCTACCGGAGGATGGTGATGCTCGTGGACGTGGGCGGCGGGGAGGTCTACGTGGCGGACCTGTTCCGCGTGGAGGGGGGTTCCAAACACGACTGGGCGCTGCACGGGAGCGCGGATGAGGACGGGGCCGGGTCGGTCAGCGTGGACCTGGCGTCCTTCGGGGAGAACCTGCTGCCCGGCGTGAAGGTGCGATACCCGGAGGGGGAGGCGGACCGGGGGGAGGCGGAGGGGAGGAACCCGGATTATGCGTTCTTCGAGCACGTGGCCCGGGGGGAGGTGGGGGACGGGGTCGCGGTGACGTTCACGGTGGCGGACACAGGGGTCGGGATACGGACGCACCTGCCCGGACAGAAGGGGGCGGAGGCCTTCCTGGGGGACGCGATGTCGTTCCGGCGGGCGGAGGAGAACGACGCGCTGCTGGGCCGCTACCGGATGCCGATCTTCCTCCTCCGGTCGGAGGGGCCGGCGCCGCTGGCGAGCCGGTTTGCGGCGGTGCACGAGTCGTATCGTGGGCGGCCATTTGTGGAGAGGGTCCGCCTGGAGCACCGGTTTGGCGACGCGGAGGGGCCGGTCGTCCTGTCCGTGCGCCATCACGGCGTCACGGACCATATTATACACCGGATCGGGTCGGAGCGGGACGCCGTGGTGGCGGGGCCTATCCTGCTGCGGGGCGAGGTCGGGTTCGTGCGGGAGCGGGACGGGGCGCCGGAGGTGATGGGGCTCTGGGGGGGGACCGAGCTGCGATGGCGGGACTGGGCGCTGCGCGGGGGCGGCGTCTATGAGGGGCGCGTCCTGGACACACTGCGGCGTGAGGCGGGGGCCGAATGCGACGCCCTGGTCGTGGCGGGGGAGGACCTGCCGGAGGGGGAGGTCCTGAAAGGGGGGACAGCGATCGTGACCTTTGGCGATGGGTCCACGCGCGGGTACAGGGTAGAGGGGGTGAGGCGATCCGGCGGAGGGACGCGCGTGATCCTGGACGGCGAGCCGGGGTTCGCCGTGGAGGGGGGAGGGATGCGGCACCTGTTCTTCCCGCTGCGGGAGATCGCCGGGCCGGTGACCTGTCGCATCCGGACGTCGGCTTTCGTGACGCTGGTAACGGATGTCGCACCCCGGATAACGGGTGTGGGACAGGCGAGGTTTGAGACGACCTGAGCGCAGAAGGGAGAAGGAGATGGACCCCCAAACGTATCTCGAATCCATCGTGCCCACGCGCGAGATGGTAACTCATTTTGCAGGCCCTCGGGAAGGAGGGTCCTCCTTCGATCCGGAGCTGGGGTGGGTGCTGCGCGACGGGGTGCGCAAAGACGGCGTGCACGGCTCCAAAGGGTTCTATCGTTACGATCCGGACGGCGCGCGCCGTGCCGTCCACTTTCCCGAACGGCCCTGCCGCGTGCACACCTACGGGGACAGTTTCACGCATTGCGACCAGGTGAGCGACGGGGAGACGTGGCAGGAGTACCTGGCGGCGCATTTCCAGGAGCCGATCCGGAATTTCGGGATCGGGGGCTACAGCGTGTATCAGGCCTACCGGCGCATGCGCAAGGTGGAGCGGGAAGGCGGGGCCGAGTACATCATTCTGAACATCTACGACGACGACCACTTCCGCAATCTGGATGCCTGGCGATCGATCCGCATGGGCGTCCCCGGACGGTTCACGCTCCCGCACCTGCGGGTGGACGTGGAGAACGGACGATGCGAAGAGGTGGAGAACCTCTGCCAAACGCCGGAGGAGGTGTACAGGCTCTGCGACCCGGCGTTCGTGTGGGAGACCTACCGGGACGACCCGACGCTGCGCGCGACGCTGGCCCGGAAGGCAGGGGAGAAGGCCTCGTCCGAGATGGTGACGGCAGTGGCCGCGGGGTTCGGGGCGCGGGCGGACCGGTTTCCTTATGGCGACCCGGCGGCGCGGGCTTTCAAGATCCACACGGAGGCGGCCCTCTACGCGACCCGGCGGGTGCTGGAGATGACCGAGGCATTCGTCCGGGAGACGGGCAAGAGGCTGATGGTAATGCTCTCCTTCAACCGGGGCCACACGGCCGAGGCCCTGACGGGCAGGCCGAACTTCGACCAGACATTCCTGGACTGGCTCCGGTCGCGGGACTACCCGGTCGTGGACATGCGCGACGCCTTCCGGGAGGAGTTCCGCCTGTTCAAGGTGGATGTTCAGACGTATCTGGAACGCTACTACATCGGGCACCACACGCCGGCGGGGAACTTCTTCACGGCCTGGGCCATCAAGAAGCGGGTCTGCGAGTGGCTGGACCCCAGGCCGCTGCCGTACAGGTAGCTTTATTTTGAATTTTAAGAACAGATAGTCAAGAGGTGGACAGCTACGGGGAGTACGGCGCTCCCGCGCAGCTTGCGCCGGGGATGGAGGAGATCGTGCGCCGGACCCTTGAAACGTTCAAAGCAGAGGGGATCACGTGAAAGGAGCGACTCATGCCTGACGTCCCTGCCATAGAGCTGTTCTCCATCGGCACCGAGCTGGTCCTGGGCCGGATTCAGGACACGAACGCGCACTGGATGGCGCAGGAGATCGCCAAGGTGGGAGGCCACCTGAGGCGTGTCACGATGCTGGAAGACGACCTGGACGAGATCGTCCTGGCCCTGCGGGAGGCGGTGGACCGGGGGACCAGAATCATCATCACGACCGGGGGACTGGGGCCCACGCCGGACGACCTGACGGTGGAGGCGGTGTCCAGGCTGGCCGGGGTGAAGCCGGTGGTGGACGAGTTCACGCTTCAGGAGTTCATGCGCCGGCGGAACCTCACGGATCGGGCGCAGGTGACGGCGGGGATGATCAAGATGGCCACGACGCCGGAGGGGGCGGAGGTGTTCCAGAACCCCGCCGGGTGGGCCCCGTGCGCGAAGGTCCGCGCCAGGGAGGCGACGATTCTCATTCTGCCCGGCCCGCCCAAGGAGATGATGGCGCTGTTCAGCCGCTACGTGGAGGGGTTCATCTCCGAGTCCTACGAGACGAAGATCGCGTCGGTGCGGGTGGTGGTGAACATGTTCGAGTCGGAGGTTTCGCCGCTGCTGCAGGAGGTCATGAAGCAGCATCCGAACACCTATCTGAAGGCCTACGTGGCCCTGCGGCACGACGCGCACGGGATGCCGGTGGACGTGGTGGCTCGCGCCGAGGACCCGGCGGCGGCGCAGCACCTGCTGGATCAAGCGGTGGATCTGTTTGGAAGGCTCGTGACGGAGAAGGGGAAGGCGATGGAGTACTTTGAGGGGGAGTCATGACCCGAAGCGGCGTTTTGTATCTGGCCCTGTCCGTGCTGTTTTCGGGGGCCTGGGGGATTCTGACGAAGATCGCCTCCGTGAACCTCCACTGGGGGACGACGCAGCTTTTGACGTCCTTAGGCGGCCTGGTCATCGTCTTTTTGATCTGCATTCCCGCCGGGGCCACGTTTCACTTTGAGCGCCCCTACCTCGTCGGCGCGCTGGCCGGGGTGCTCATTTCCATCGCTAACATCAGCTATTTCAAGGCCCTGGAGACGATTCCGCTCAGCCTGGCCTATCCGATCATAGCGCTCAACCTGCTCATTCCGGTCCTGGGGGGCATCCTGTTTCTGGGGGAGGCGGTGACATGGAACAAGGCCCTGGGTGTCCTGTTTGCCCTGGTCGCGGTGGTCCTGCTGGGGATGTAACACCTTCCGCCGAGGGGCGGGGCAAGCCCCGCCCCTACCTGCCCCTAACCCCCCTTTTTCCCTGTTTTTCGTTGACTGATCGCCGTTCTGTTCTTATATTGGGGCGTGATCACAGGTCCCCGAAAATGTCAGATGTTTTCAAGCGCATTTTTTATAACGTCTTATAATATTTAAAGGGAACGTCCGGGAGGGGACAGACGATGTCCACAATAGAGCAGCGCAGGGCCTTTCTGATCCGGCAGGGGAAGGCGTTCGGGGACGCCAACTTTGACGCGGACCTGGACCTTGTCGTCTATGGCGGTCACCATACGATCCGGGATGCGATCTGGTATGCCATGGCGCTGCTCCACGGAGATGACCCGGCGGAACACCAGAAGGCCTGCCGGATCATCCGGAAGGCCATCGCCACGCAGGAGACGGACCCGGCCAGCCGCTGGTACGGGGTGCTCAAGACGAGCTGGGAGGCCGAAGCGCCCACGGACCCCAACTGGGCAGAGTTCAACGCCGCCAGTTTCGCGGGCATCTTTTACCGGTTCCGGCACCGTCTGGACCCTCTCACGCAAGAACAGATGCTCGCGGCGCTGGGCCGGGCCCTGGAGGCCATCCGGCGGCGAGACGTGCAGGTGAGCTACACGAACATCGCCCTGCTGGCCAGTCTTTCTCTGATCCTGGGGGGGCAGATCCTGGGCAAGGGGGAGTTGCGGCGGCTGGGGGAGGAGAAGCTGTTCGGCTGGATGGAATACACCAACCTGGCGGGCGCTCCGAAGGAATACAACAGTCTGACGTACAGTGGGGTGGCCCTGTCTCCGCTGGCCGAGGTCGGCGCCTATGCCGAGGACCCGGAGGTGCGACTGCGGGCGCAGGCGGCCGAGGCCCGGGTCTGGCTGCACCTGGCCACACACTTTCATCCCACCACGCATCAGCTCGCCGGGCCGCACAGCCGGGCCTACCACGAGGAGATCACGTTCAACCCCTCGCCCACCCGGAGCTGTCTCTACGTGGTCCTGGGCGACGAGGGCATGATCGGAGAACTCAACACGCCGCACGACATCCTGAAGGGGATTGTGATCGGGTTGAGGACGTTTCACTGCCCGGAGCCGGTGCGCAGGCTGTTCCTGCGGAAGACATACCCCCACCTGGCCTGTGAACAGACGGATGCCGAGCCGGAGGTCCGGTTCGGCCTGGGCGATGCGGGGTGTCTTGCAGTGGATCACGAGCGGGGGGAGTTCCGGGTCGTCAAGACCGGCCTTCTGGATCGTGCCGGGGTGCGGGTCACGGACACGACCTGCTACATGACCGCCTCCTATGCCCTCGGCACGGTCAACCGGCAGAATACCAACTACCAGCGACACAACCTCATCCTCTATTATGCCACGGGGAAGGACGCCCGCAAGCCGGGGGGGTTTCGGGTCGTCCAGGGGGGCTTCAGGGCGTCTGAGGACAAACAGCATCCGCTGCACCAGCAGGCGATGTTCTCGTCCGCGCAGTCCCGGAACCGGGCGATCGTCCTGCACACCTGTCCGGCGGTGCGGGCGGAGGAGGTCACCTCGCTCGGGGCGTTTCTGAAGTTTCCTGAAAAGGTCGAGGCCCTGTACATCGGCGAGCGGAAGGTGGTGCGGCTGCCGGCCGAGGTCCCGGAGTCGGCGTGGGTGTTTCTGGCGGACGCGGGGACCTTTGTCGCGGTTCGCCCGCTGGCGCGGACGGCCTTCGACCGGAGCAGCGCCGCCCGCGTCGAGCGAGGGGAGGGGGCTCTTTATCTGAACATGTACAACTACACAGGCCGGGGCCGCGCCTTCCCGGCGGAGCGCATCGGGTCGTTGCGCAATGGCTATCTGTTCGAGGTGGCGGATCGCCGGGACGTCAAGACGTTCGACGCCTTTCGCTCCCGCGTCTCCCGGACGACGGTGGAGGACCGGGTCGGAAGCAACATCCGCTCCGTGCAGTGGGGGAACGGGGCGGAGGGCCTGTTCCTGGAGGTGGAGGCGGGGCACGAACAGACGGCGAGGCGGTCGTTTGGGGGGGCGTCCTATGCCCCTCCCCATCTCCACTCGCCCAACGCCGTTCAGAGCCGCAGCGGCCATCTCACTCTGGGGCAGGCGGAGCTGAGGTGGACCGGGCGGCTCCCGCTCGTCCTGATCGCCGAGGGGAAGGAGGCGTGCGTCCTCAACCCCTCGACGGGCGCAGGGGACGTGACGCTGCGGGTCCCCGGCGCGACGGTGCGGGTCGGGCGCATGTCGGCAGGGCATCTGATCGTGGAGGGGGGGCGCGTTGTGCGGGTCACGCTGACCGCCTCGCCGACGGCCGGTCCGGTGACGGTCGAGACGGACGGGCGGGAGTATGAGGTCCTCCGCAAGGCATTATCCTGATTCCCGGAGACAGGGGGCGCGATGCCGACATCTTCGAACGAGGGCCTGCTCAAGCTCATCCAGGGGATCTCGCTGTTCAAGGGATTCACACCGCAGGAGGCCCAGGCCGTGCTCCGGGTCGCCAAGTCGAGGAAGTGCGAGGCCCGGAAGATCATCTACGACACGGGGGAGCCCAGCGCGGAGATGCTCATCCTGGCGAAGGGGTCGTTGATCGTGCAGTCCGAGAAGGGGGTCAACATCGCCAAGATCGAGCCTGGCGAATCCGTGGGGGAACTGGGCGTCATGACAGACGCCCCGCGCTCGGCCCGGGTCATTGCCGCGGAGGAGTCGGTGGGGCTGGTCATCCAGAAGAAGGAGTTGATGAATCTTCTTAAAAGCGACAAGGACCTCTGCATCAAATTTCAGGCCAATCTCATCGACCTCCTCGCCCGCCGGCTGCGGAGCACGGACAAGTTAGTGGACACGCTGGCGGGCGAGAAGCGGTGAAAAATTTTCCTTGACAATGCCTCTGGCGTGACCTAATTTAATTACTGCTTCTGTCCTGAATTACTGCTTCTGTCCTGACATCGTCCGGGAAGATTGCCAAAGGGGTGGGGATCGTGGACAGAGAACGACAGGCTTTCTACTTCGGATCTGCTGGCATCGGTGGTAAAACCCCATGTTTATGCCTGAGGCATAGGTATGGGGTTTTTGTTTTGTGTGAAATCTTTTGGGAGAGGCGGTTTAATTTTGGGGCAATAAAAAGATATTTTGACCTTTTTATAGTTTGATCATCTGTCAACAAGGATGGGACCTTTATGGCGACTTCTCACATGACCCGCTCTCAGATGGAGAGGCGCCGGCTGAGGGCCGCGCAATGGCTGATGGAAGGCCGCCTGTCGCAGTCTGAGATCGGCCGGCGCCTGGGCGTCAGCCGGGCGGCGGTCAGCCTCTGGGCCGGGCAGTTGAAGTCCGGCGGGCCGGGGGGCCTCAGGCGGCGCAAGCCGGACGGCCGTCCCTCTCGCCTGAGGCCCTCTCAGCGCCGACGACTGTCGGGGGCCCTCAAGCGGGGCGCTCTGGTCGCCGGGTTTGAGACGAACCGCTGGACCCTGGAGCGCATTCAGGAGGTCATCCGACGCCGGTTCGGGATCGTCTACCACCCCAAATACATCGGACGACTGATGAGGCGGCTGGGGTGGGACTTTCAGAGGCCGGGGGGTCGGACCCGGCGCGCTACCAACGTCGCGGGCGTCTGGGTACAAAGGTAAGGAAGGAGGTGGAACAGGGGGCATCTGTTGAGCGATTTGCAGACCACCCATCAGCGTTCTAAAATGGAAGGAGGTTGAGCGTGAGATTCCTGAAAGGGGTTCTTTTCGCGATCGGCCTGGCTGTTCTGGCCTCCGATGCCCTGGCAGCCGAAAAAGAGATGTGGGGCATCGGGGGGTCCGCGGGCCTCAACGTCCCGGCCCGCCAGCTCCGGGACCGGTTCGGCAGCACGACGAAGTATGGCGCCACGATCAACTACGCGATGGGCCAGGCCAGCACCCTGGAGATCGAGTACCACTACTCCAAGTTCGACAAGGGCAAGATAGAGACGATGCCCTTCACCTGGTCCGTTGACAAGAAGGTCTACACCAGCCCGAACGCCAGCTCCACGATGGCGTTCAACAGCCTGGCCCTCAACGCCCTGATCTTTCCGGGGGAGACGAATCAGGCCAGGGGCTTCAAGGCAAGGGAGTATCGCTACTATATCCTGGTCGGCGGGGGGTTCTATCGCTACAAGTCGGCGACCAGGAATCTGGTCTACCCGGCGCAGACCAAGGAGCCGATCAATCTGAGTTACGTGATGGACCCGCAGGTCGACCAGCGCTACACCCTGGCCACCGACGTGGGGTTCGGCCTGGAGGGGTTCATCACGGACAACCTGAGCGTGGACGTGCGGGGCCGCTACAACGTCGTGATCGGTGAACTCAGGCCGATGTTGTTCTACAACATCAACCAGACGTGGCCGATCATGCTGTTTGACGTCGGCGTGGGGTTCAAGATCTACTTCTTGAAGTAGGAGGTGATCCTCATGAAGCGAAGGTTTCTATTTGGTTGTGTCGCCCTGGCGCTGGCCCTCATCTGGTCAGGGGCAGCGCTGGCGGGCACCACCGGCAAAATCAACGGCGTGGTCAAGGACCAGAAGGGCGCGCCGCTGCCGGGGGCGAGTGTCCTCATCGAGGGGACCAAGCAGGGGGCGGTCGCGGACGCGAACGGCTACTACGTGATCATCAACGTCTCGCCGGGCACGTACCGGCTGACGGCGTCGCTGATCGGCTACGACAAGGTGACCAAGTCGTCCGTGGGCGTCATCGCGGACCAGACGACGACGCTGGATTTCTCCCTCAAGGAGACGGCGGTGCAGATGTCCGAGGTCACGGTGGTCGCCGAGCGCCCGCTGGTGGAGCCGGACAAGACGACGAGCAAGTACACGGTCACGCGCGAGCAGACCGAGCAGCTCCTGAGCGCGGCCCGGAACACGCAGGACCTGTTGACGTTGCAGCCCGGCGTGGCCGTGGACGGGAGCAACCGCATCCGGGGGAGCAACACGAACTACTCCTACGGGGACGACATCGCCTACGTGGTGGACGGCATCCGGATGAACTACAACGACGGCCGCGGCTATGCGGGCCGCACCCGGAGCGTGAACCGGGGGGCGATCCAGGAGCTGTCCGTGCTGACGGGCGTGACCCCGGCGGAGTACGGCAACGTCCAGGGGGCTGTGGTCCAGATCATCACGAAGGATGGGGAGAACAAGGTCCACGGCTGGGGGGAGTTCCGCTTTCAGCCCGCGAGCAAGCAGCACTGGGGGGCCAATGTCTACGACGCCCCCGAGCTGCAGAACAAGGTGAAGTGGACCGACAACAAGTGGCTCAACGAGCGCTGGCCCTCCCTCAACGTGAACGACCCGACGGTCAAGACCCTGGCCGGGGAACTGATCCACCAGCGCACGGACTACACGAAGCAACAGGGCTGGGAGGGGGAGGCCAATCTCTCCGGCCCGATCGGGGAGAAGGCGTCGTTCGTGGTCACGCTCAAGCACAGCCGGCTGCCCGGCGTCTATCCCGGCCCGGAGATGACGGGCTTCCGGGACGACAACAACAACTTCATCGCCGCAGCCGCCAACAACATCCAGGGGTCCGGGAGCCTGACCTTCAAGCCCTCGCAGAATCTCAAGGTGAAGGTGGGCGGGATGTACCAGTGGTGGAGGGTCTGGAACGACGGGAACACGGGCATCGGGGTCTCCGGCCTGGCGCGGGTCGGCGGCATCGTGGGGGTGGTCCGGGGCACAGGCCAGAACCTCTTCCTTCCGGAGCACTGGTCCGCTGCCGGACGCCAGGTCTTCAAGGAAGATCTGCAGTACGCGGTCCTGACGCACACCATCTCCCCCAAGACCTTCTACGAGGTGCGCCTCTCCCGCAGCCGGTCGCAGCTGGACACGATGGACGCGGATCGGCTCACCTCTCTGAACAACTTAGATCAGTCGCAGTGGTTCAACATCGGCCGGACCGCCACCCGGTGGGGGAAGGCCGACCGGCAACGCTACGGCGTCAAGGTGGACATCTCCTCGCAGGTGACCAAGGGACACTTCATGAAGGGGGGCGTGGAGCTGGACTACCGGAGCATCTGGATGCTCGCCGGGATCAACGACAGCCCGGACAACCGGGGGCTGCTGGTCCTGGGGAAGAACAACCAGATCGGGGCGTCCACTCACCCCTACTTCCTCAACGCCTACGCCCAGGACAAGATGGAGTTCCAGGGGATGATCGTGAACCTGGGCGTGCGTCTGGACGCCTTCAACCCGAACACCCGCACCTACTCCAGCGGGACCTTCCGGGGCCTTCCGATGTTCCGGACCTACACTCGGTCGCGGGACTACGCCTACCAGGACGGCTCGATCTGGACGGTGGACGCCCCCTGGCACATCAACTTCAGCCCCCGCGTGGGCGTGTCCCACCCGATCACGTCCCGGTCGCAGATCCGGTTCTCCTCCGGGGTGTTCCTGCAGTTCGCGGACCTCTGGTACTACCTCGGAGAGGAGTACTACTCGGTCAGCCAGGGGAAGGACAACGACTTCAACAACAACGGGGTAATCGATCCGGCTGAGAAGTGGAACGCGATGCGGACCGCCTACAGCGGCCAGGTCGGGTCCCCGCTGGTGAGGCCGGCCAAGACCACGGCGTTCGAGGTGGGGATGGACTGGAACTTCGTGTCCGACTACACCGCGGCGCTCACGGCCTACTACAAGAGCGAGGTGGAGCAGTTCACCTGGTACCCCAACGAGTCCTGGGTCAGCCCGACGGACCTCGCCATCGCCTACTCCCGGGTCCTGGACAACGGGATGCACGGGGACACGCGGGGCGTGGAGCTCTCCCTCCGGAAGAACTTCAGCCACTACTTCTCGTTCTCCGTCTCCTACAACTACCAGTGGGCGATGTGGACCACCGGGAAGCTGGGCAACGTGGTTCGATATGGGGTCCTGGACTCGCTCTCCATGTCCAAGATGGCCAAGACCATCGCCTTCACGGACGCGGCCACCGGGGCCAAGGTCCCGCAGTTCTGGGTGGAGTTCGACATAGACCCGAAGACGGGCAAGGAGATCCCCCGCCTGATGGACGACGCGGCCATCGCCAAGTACGGGGCCATAGGGCAGCGGAGCGTGAACAGCTATCTGCAGTCCTACGGAAGGGATGTGGACAACCGGAGGGAGATCTTCGGGACCGGCATCGCGGACGGGCTGAAGAAGGCCGAAGGCCCGGCCGGCGAGGCGGGGGTGCAGATCATGACGGCGGGATACAGCACGTTCTTCCCGTCCCCCAAGTCCGGCGACCGACGGAACTTCGGGAGCATGTCGTTCCTGATGTCCCTCCCGGACAACTTCAAGTTCGGCCCGGCGGTCCTGGGCAACCTGTTGAGCAACGTCCGGATGACCCTGATCACGCGCCTGGAGACAGGCACCACCTTCGGCTATGCCCCGCCCCAGGGCGGGACGACCTACTACCGGTCGCGGCCGATGGACTCCCGCACGGACCTGGCGCTGGAGAAGGTCTTCCACCCGAAGGGCCGGGTGCAGCCCACGCTCTTCTTAGACATCCGGAACGTGTTCAACCAGCATGACCGGGACTATCCCACGAACCCGTCGGACTACACCTACTACGGTATCGAGGGGTCCAGGCCGGATGACGCCAACTACCAGAAGTATGGCGACTCCCGCGACAGGAACTACACCCCCGGCCCCAGGCAGGTGCAGATCGGGTTGAGGATGAACTGGTGACCTCACCCACCCCCTCCTCGAAACGGAGAGGGGAGAGGGGGAGAATCGGAGAGGGTCTATCTCCCCGTTTCTCCGTTTCCCCGTTTCTCCGTTTCGGGGGGCAGGGGAGGGTGAGGTCTAAACGGAGGCATAGAGATGGATATGAGACGTGTCAACGTCCTCTTGATCTGCGCCGTCCTGGCAGTCGCCGGGGTTGCGCAGGCGCAGTACAACCCGGACACGATGCCCCTGGCCTCGAACAGCCGGGCGCTCATCCAGAACTCCTGGAACAACATGGGCATCTCCGGGGGCAACCAGGACTGGGTCCGGGGCGCTTTTCGCAACGACTTCCCGGCCAACGGGACCGGGTCGGGGTCCTACGGCATCGTGCTGGCGCAGTTCTCCAGCAACCAGAAGTCGCAGCACTACAACTCCTACCGGATCTCGGGCGGGGAGGGGATCTGGATCGTGACCCCGGACGGGAAGATCAGCATCACCGGCCCCCGGATGACCTCCTGGGTCAAGGACTACATCCGGGCCATCCCCTACGACCCGAAGGGCGCCCCGGAGGAGAAGTGGGGGGTCTCCACCATCATGGCGCGGGAGACCCCGGGGGCCAACAACATGGCCTTGTCGAACTACTTTCCGGGCGTCGGGACCACGGACATCGGGAGCCTCTACGCCAACCAGATGAAGGGGGATCTGACTGCCCCGGCGCTGATCGCCAACTACAGGCTCCACGGCTACATCGTGGACCCGAAGGTCCCGGAGGAGACCATCATCGCCCGATGGACGAACACCAAGCAGGGCATCACGACCACGAGGCAGGTCTACAACTGGAGCAACCCGGACTTCGACAGGTTCTATCTCATGGACCTCACCTTCACCAACTCCGGCGACTTTAACGGGGACGGGAAGGAGGACAATCCGGGCCAGACCAGGACCCTGGACGGGGTCTACTTCGCGTTCGAGAACGCCGAGGTCCCCGGCGCGATGGAGAACATGGAGGCCTACGGATGGGACTTCTGGGTCTCCCCCGACGGCGCGGACGACATCTACATGTACACGGACGCGGCCAACTACGCGGGGGCGTTCAAGGGCCTGGGCCTCAAGACCAGCATCAGCCGGGACTCGGACTATCCGGGGTCCTTCTGGGACGACACGGGCGGCCCGTTCTACGGGGCGCGGCGGAACAAGGCCTACGACATCCTCCAGACCGAGGGGCAGCTGATGGCCCCGTCCACCTACGGCTTCGCCCCCATCGCCTTCCGGAACGCCGGGGCGTCCCACACCTTCAACGACCTGGATAAGGGCAAGTTCGTGGACCCCATCGGAGACCAGCCCGTCGCGGCCAGGTGGTGGAAGGTCCGCTCCAAGTCCGACTTCGACGACCTCTACCCGGAGAACGCCAGCGAGGCGCAGCTCCGCACCTTCATGTTCTCGCCGGGGATCGCGGACAACCCCAACGAGGCCAACCCCGACGACCACAAGATGTATATGTACGCCCAGGTCTACGGCCCCTACACCCTCAAGCCGGGCGAGAGCGCCAAGCTCGTGTTCGCGTTTGCGGCCGGCCACCCCTCGCAGATGAAGCCCGACTCCAAACAGGGCATGGGCGTCATGGACATCCTGACCTGGGACCGGTCCGAGGACGCGGTGGACAAGAAGCAGACGGAGATGAAGACCCTGGGCGAGCAGGCCCTGCTGGAGAACATCCGGCTGGCCCGCTTCGCCTACGAGGCCAACCTGCAGGTCCCGGCCGCCCCGACCAACACCTTCATCCCCGGCGACTGGCTGACCTCCAGCCCGGACGCACATCAGCAGATCTCCTGGGTGGACGACGCGGACCGGGCGATCAACCCCTACTACAACGAGGCCGATGTCATCGGCTACCGGGTCTACCGCTCCACCTGGTTCAATTGGGGGCCGTGGGAGCTGCGGGACGTGATCGAGAAGGGCAAGGCCGGCCAGTCCGTCACCGGGAAGTGGACCTACCAGACAGGCAAGTACACCTACGAGGACCTGGAGTCCGCCGCCGGGTTCCAGTACCACTTCTCCGTGCGGCCCTACGCCAAGGGGCACGCGGCCTGGACCAGTGGCAACAAGGCCCTGGCGGACATCCCCATCGCCCGCGTCCGGTCCAACGTGACCAAGGGCTACGAGAGCGGATGGGGCCCCTCCACGGCCCGCAACTACGACGGGGACAACCGCCGCCCCTTCCAGCCCCCCACAGCAGAGGGCGACCGGCTGGAGCGCAAGGTGACGGTGGTGCCCAACCCCTACTTCGTGGACGGCAAGCACCAGTACCCCAACAGCCGGATGCTCCGGTTCATCAACCTCCCGCAGAAGTGCAAGATCTACATCTTCTCCGAGTCGGGGGACCGCATCGAGACCCTCCAGCAGAACGAGACGGTCATCTACGGGTCGGGGGGCGTGCAGACCCCCAAGACGGCGGGCAAGAAGGGGGAGAGGAACTTCTCGCAGGTGACCTGGAACCTCTCCGGGGAGATCATGACGGGGATCTACTACTTCGTCGTGGTGGACGAGATGCCCGGCTACGAGGGCAAGACGCAGCGCGGGGCCTTTGTGGTGATCAAATAGAGGAGGATATACCGTGAAAAAGAGTGTTTTCGTGACGGTCCTCGCCCTGGCCCTCGGCCTGCTGCTCAGCGCCTCCGAGGTGTTCGCGGGCATCGAGTGGACCGGGGCGTCCGCCATCGTGGGGACCAAGAAGGTGAACCTGTCCGGGATGCAGTTCCTGAAGGTCGGCCAGAGCGCCCGCGCCGCCGGGATGGGGGACGCGTTCACGGCCGTGGCCGACGACATCAACGCCATGTACTACAACGGGGCCGGGCTGTCCCACGTCAAGCGCCTGGCCTACGAGGTGAACTACACGCAGTGGCTGGCGGGCACGGAGCTCTACTCGATGGCCGTGGCCTGGAACACCGGGTCCGCCCGGAGCGAGGTCATCGGGCTGAGCATCCTGACGCAGAAGCCCGAGGAGATGGAGGAGACGACCATCTTCATGCCCGGCGGGACCGGGCAGAAGATCCAGGTGAGCCAGATGGCCGTGGGCGCGGTCTACGTGGTGAAGTTCACGGACAAGTTCTCGTTCAGCGGCAAGCTCAACTACATCCAGCAGAAGCTCTACACGCAGACCACCACCACCTTCAGCTTTGACGTCGGGAGCTACTTCTACACCGGCTTCCGGAGCATGCGGGTGGCCATGGCCTTCAAGAACTTCGGGCCGGACAAGAAGGTGAAGGACTACGCCTTCAACATGCCGCTCTACTACAACATGGGCATCGCCGGGGAGATCTTCGGCGAGAAGGGGAAGCCCTTCTACGTGACCCTGGACATCGAGAGCGCCTTCGCCATCGACTACGAGCAGCGCTACCTGTTCGGGGCCGAGGCCTGGGTCAGGGACAGGCTGGCGCTGCGGGCGGGCTACAAGCACAACTTCGACCTGGAGCAGTACACCGTGGGCGTGGGGGTGAAGCAGCCCTTCAAGGGCAACCGCGCCGTGACGGTGGACCTGGCCTACGCTCCCCTGAAGGAGAAGGGCGGGGTCAAGCTGTTCGACCCGGTGCTCCGGCTCTCCCTGGGCGGGACGTTCTGATCGCCTGAAACCCTCAGACCCGAAGGCGACCGTGCGGCGACCTGCCCGCGGTCGCCTTCTTTTTTGCTTTGAAAACTAAGCCAGTAATCCGTCCCATCGCTCGGAGATGAATTCCCATCGCTCGGAGATAAATTCCACCCCGCCAAACGCTCCCATGAGGTCGCGTTCCCATCCCTGGGCTACCTGGTACGCGCCCGGCTGCGCCGGGCTGAAGAAGCCCGATTCATCGGGCGCATCAAGGTAGCGCGGGAACTTCATTCCCGCGCAACGGCAGAACTGCCATTATCGAAGTAGATTCCAAAACGTCGTCATCCCCGCGCCAGGAGACAAAAAGGTCGGTTTTTCTGTCATTCATAAGAAAATTGGGCACGGAGACCGCCTGCCCTTCGACTGCGCTCAGGACAGGCTTTAGCTGGCGGTGGTCCCTGAGCTTTGCCGAAGGGAGGAAGCGCCCTCTCCCTTCAGTGCTTGAGAAGCGGCCTGAATTGTGGTATATTTCCTGTTATGAAACTGACTGCACAGGTGAAACTTTGCCCGACGCCAGAGCAGGCGAAGGCGCTCAAGGCCACAATGGAGCAGGCCAACCGCGCCTGCAACCACATCTCCGCGTGGGCGTGGGAGAACAAGACCTTCGGGCAGTACCACATCCACCGGGGCATCTACCACGAGGCCAAGACTCTGTTCGGGTTGACGGCCCAGGTGGTCGTCCGGTGCATCGCCAAAGTTGCCGATGCCTACAAGATGGACCGGAAGAAAAAGCGGATCCTCCGACCTCACGGTTCGATCTCCTACGATGACCGTATCCTGCGGTGGTATGTGGACCGGGGCGAGGTCTCGATCTGGGCCGATGGCAAAAGGATCAGGGTCCCCTTCGTCTGCGGAGATCGGCAACGCAAGCTCCTGGCATTCCGACAGGGAGAAAGTGACCTTGTTTTCTTTGGGGGCAACTTCTTTCTTCTGGCTACCTGCAACGTCGTTGACCCTTCTCCTTCCGACGCCAAAGATTTCCTCGGTGTTGACCTGGGCATCGCCAACATCGCTACGGACTCCACCGGGGAAACATTCTCCGGCGGAACCGTCAAGGGGGCCTCCGACATCGCCACGCCCGATTCAGGGGCAAGCTCCAGGCCAAAGGCACGAAATCTTCCAGGAGGCTGTTGAAGAAGCGCCGCCGGAAGGAGTCCCGTTTTGCTCGTGATGTGAATCACCGTATCTCCAAGAAGCTGGTTGCGAAGGCCAAAGACACCGGATGTGGCATTGCCCTTGAGGATTTGAAGGGCATCCGCAAACGGATAACGGTTCGTCGGCCACAGAGACGCATCCAGCACTCCTGGGCATTCTCCCAGCTGCGCCTCTTTGTCGAATACAAGGCGAAGCTGGCAGGCGTCCGGGTCGTCCTCGTAGACCCCCGCAACACCTCCCAAACCTGCCCTGTCTGCGGTTGCGTCGATAAGGCCAATCGCCCCTCTCAAAGCCTGTTCTCCTGTGTCTCGTGTGCCTTCTCTGGACATGCGGACCGCATCGCTGCGGAGAATATCCGCAGGGCCGCAGTCAACCGGCCATACGTGGCGGCTGCCGATTAACGTCGGCGATCAGCTACAAGCTGACGGCTTTAGCCGTCAGTAGTTTGACTCTTTTCTTGCATTTCCGATCCGCGCAGATTAGATTGGCGCGAGGGCTGATTCACCTTTCAAGGGTGACCACCCTTCGACGCTGCTCAGGGCAGGCGAGGGTCGCCCCTACGACATCCTTCACCCTTTGTCACGACAGGATGGCCATGGCCGATCTCACCCGCATCTCCCGTGGATGTCGTCGCGCGCGGGTCCCGCTGCTGACGGCGGCGCTGGCGGGCCTGCTGACGGCAGATGTCTCTTCCCAGCCCGTCCTCGTCGCGCAGGCGCAGGATGGCCGCACGGCCTGGGCCGTGACGCGCGAGCGAGGGGCCGGGGCGTCTTCAGGTGTGGAGGTGGCGGTGACGGAGGTCTACGTGGCCGACAGGGGCGGCGCGCCCCGGCGCGTGCGGGCGTTTCCCGGCCGGCCAACGGGGATCGCGTGGGAGAGAGAGCATCTCGTCTACGCGGATCGGGGCCTGGTCCTGCCTTTGCTGTCCGGAGATGGCCCCGGAGCGGGGCTGGGGGTGACGCTCGTTGCGGGGGGGCGGTGGGCCGTCGCGATGGACGGTGGGGAGGACGTGGCGATAGAAGAGAGCAGAAGCGGGGAAGCGGAGAAGCGGGGAAACGGGGAGAAAGGCAGAACCGAACCGGAGAACCGGGGAAGCGGGGAAGCGGGGTCCTCCCTTCCCCCCGTCTCCGATTCTCCGGTTCTCCCCTTCGGGGATGGGGGAGGGGATGGAGCGGAGGTGCAGCGGGGTCTGGCCGCGGTGGTGGAGGGGGGCAGCCTGGCGATGATGGCCTACGGCGCGGCGCAGAAAGGGGACTTCAAGGGGGCGTCCCTCTATTATCAGAGGGCAGCGGACCGGTTCGAGGAGATGCCGTCTGACGTTAGAGAGATCGGGCTGTCCAGGGCGGTCTGCCGGAGTTACGCGGAGGGGCTGCGACGCCTGGCGAAGGCCGACGGGCAGGGGATGGGGCGTTCGATCTGCGCGGACCATCTGAGGGCCATCGGGGGGTTCCTGAAGGGCTATGCCGGGGCGCACGGCGGGCGTTACCCGGCGGACCTGAGGGGGTTGAAGGCGTGGATGGAGCAGGGCCACGGTCCCATCGGGCAGATCTTTCGGGCGCCGGTGGACGCCGACACAGGGCGGGCGGTCAGCTACGGCTATCGCCCCCCCTGTCCGGGGGACCCGGACGGGACGCCGGTGGTCTGGAGTTACTTCTATGCGGGCCGGGGCGTGGAGCTGGCGCGCCGGGGGGACGCCTTCGCGGTGGTCGACCGGGCGCTGGGGCAGGCGCAGGCGGACTCCCTGCTGACCCTCGGCCTGCGCGATCTGGGGGCGGACAGCCTGACGGCCGCGCTGAAGGTGTTCGAGGAGGTGACCTGCGTCGCCCCGAGCTGGCCCATCGGCCACAGCAAGCTGGGGTATGCCCGCCTCAGGGCCGGGGACCTGGACCGCGCGGAGGCGTCGTTTCTGAAGGCGACCGGCCTGAACGGAAGGCTGGCGGAGGGGCACCACGGCCTGGGGATGGTCTTCGCGCAGCGCCCGAAGGGTCTCTACACGGCCATCGGCTACTTCGTGGAGGCCCTCCGGTTTGACCCCAGATACGTCGAGGCCCGCTATCATCTGGCCGAGGCCCGGCTGAGGCTGGAGGAGTACGACGCCCGCCGGGAGGTGGAGCGCGCCATCGCCCTCGACCCGAACTACGCGCCGGCCTACCGGCTGATGGGACAATGGCACGAGGAGATGCAGGAGGATTATGAGGCCGCCGCGCTCTGGTACACCCGGTACCTGGCCCTGAAGCCGGACGACCCGGAGGTCCGCGTGCGGCTCGGGGGGGTCTATCAGAAGGCGCGGGACTTCGAGCGAGTGACGAAGGCCCTGATGGACCACGCGCAGGCTCATCCGGAGGACCTCGAGGCGCTGCCGATTCTGGCGCATGCCTGCGCTGAGATGCGGCGGCTGGACTGGGCGCAGACGTTCTACCAGAGATATCTGAACGGCATCTCTCCCGATGAGCGGGCGCTCTACGAGGACATCCGGCTGGTGGCCTACCCGGAGGAGGTCGCCGAGTCTGAGGAGGCGGCGAGGGGGGGGCAGCGGGAGGCGTTTCTGAGGCATTTCTGGGCCATCCGAGACCCCGACCTGATGACGTCGGTCAACGAGCGGCTGCTGGAGCACTATCGCCGGGTCTGGTATGCGCGGCAGAATTTCTCAAGGAGGAAGCAGCCCTGGGACCGGCGGGGGGAGGTCTACGTCCGGTTCGGGGAGCCGGACTACCGGTCCCGCTCGGACATGCTCAACCTGAGGCAGAGCTTAGAGGTGCAGCGGGTCAAGGAGCGGATGGCGCGGGACCTCTACGGCCAGGAGGCCGAAAACCTGACCTACTTTGGCCCGGCCTACCCGGTGCGCGGCCTGCGGGCCAGGCTGGGCGGGGTCCCCGACCTCCAGGCCAATCTCCCGGTCGAGGGTCTTTTAGAGCGGATGGCGCAGGAGGCCGACGCCCGCCAACGGCAGGGGGGGAGCGAGGCGCCCCGGCAGGAGGGGGTGAGGCTGCGGGGCGAGACAGAGGTCACTGCCGCAGACCTGGAGCAGTTCAGGGTGGAGGAGACGAGGACCGTTCAGAGAGCGTCTCCGAGGGGAGGCGGGGTTGCGACTGGCGGGATGTCCGATTTCCATCCCGACTTCGGCGCCGTCTCCGTGAACGAGGATGCTTCCCAGGTACCCTGGGAGACGTGGGTCTACGTGAAGATCGGCGGGGGGATCGAGATCACCTTCACGGACGAGCGGGGCAGCGGCGACTATGACTACGCCCCTCCGCCCTTAGACGCCCACATCCCGATTCATCAGTTGAGCCGGTTCAACCGGTATGCGCCGCAGCGGGTGTTCGAGCGGGCCGCGGCCGTGACGCCGGACCACTATACCCCGAAGAGCGACGCCCCTCCGCTCCAGTTCTACTACGACCTGGCCGACTTTCGAGCGTCGCAGGAGGGCCGCAGCGTCCTGGAGGTCTACTACGGCATCCCCCGGAGGATCGGGCAGTATCTGCCGGAGCAGGACTCCACGAGGATGATCGTGGAGCGGCAGGTGGCGCTCCTGAACCTGGAGACCGGCGCGACCTACCGGACGCAGAGCGACCTGGTCTTTCAGGGCGCAGGGGACCTGACCCGACAGCCGGGGGCGTTCGTGCCCGACGTGGCGAGGCTGGAGGCGCCGCCGGGCAAGTACCGGCTGGAGGTGTCGGCGCGGGACCGTCTGTCAGGCCGGATGGGGACCTACCGGCAGGACGTGGCGGTGAGCGATTACGCGAGGGGCCGGCTGCGCCTGAGCAGCCTGGAGCTGGCCTGGCAGGTGGGCAGGGGGGAGGAGGGGGACAAGTTCACCCGGCACGGGACGCGGATCGTGCCGCTCCCCACCCGGACGTTCCGGAGGGATCAGGGCGTCTTCATTTATTACGAGGTCTACAACCTCAGGCCGGATGTCTCCGGGGTGACGCGACACGCCGTCGAATACACCGTCAGGACGGAGGCCGGAGGGGTCCTCTCCAGGATCGCCCAGACGTTTTCGGGCAGGAGGCCGGAGGTGGCCGTGTCCCAGGAGCAGGCCGGGACACAGGAGGCGGACTATCGCTCCCTCGAACTGGACCTGCGGGGGCTGTCGCCGGGCAAGGGGCTGTTGACGGTGACGGTGAAGGACCTGAACAGCGGGGACGCCGTGTCGCGGGGGATATCGTTCACGATGGTGGAATAGGGCTCTGTCTTTGATGATCAGAGACGTATCCGGCGACTACGACGGCATCATTCTGGGCGCGGGTCACAACGGCCTGGTCCTGCAGGCCTACCTCTGCCGGGCCGGGCTGAAGGTGATCTGCGTCGAGCGGCGAGATGTGGCCGGGGGCGGGCTGGCGACGATGGAGGACCCCCGGCATCCGGGGTTTCTGCACAACACGCACTCCTTCTACCACCGGGCGCTCGACCGGATGCCCTGGTACAGGGACCTGGAGCTGGCGCGGCGCGGGGCGGTCTACATAGAGCCGGACCTGAACGTGGCCCTGCTGCTCAAAGACGGGGAGGCCCTGGAGTGGTGGACGGACTTTGAGCGGACGGCGGACTCCTTCGCCCGGTTCAGCCGGAGGGACGCGGAGCGCCTGAGGCGCTGGCGAGACCGGTTTCTCCCCATCGTGGAGAAGATTTTGACGCCTGAGGCGCAGGCCCCGCCCCTGCCGCCGGAGCGACGCCGGGCGCTCCTGGAGCGCAGCCCGGAGGGGCAATTGCTGCTGGAGGTGAGCGCCCTGTCCCCCCTGGAGTTCGTGCGGCGGGAGTTCGAGCACCCGGCGGTCCAGGCGGGGCTTCTGTTCTTCAACGGGCTGCGCGAGGTGGACCTGCGGTGCCCGGGGTTCGGCCATCACATCGCGGCGTTGCTGGCCAGCCCGGGAAAGGCGCAGATGTGCGCGGGGGGTTCGGCGGCCCTGGCGCGCGCCCTGGTCTCAGCGATCCAGGAAAGTGGCGGAGAGGTCCGGCTGCGCACGACGCCCCGGAGGCTTCTGGTGGAGCAGGGGCGCGCGGTGGGGGTGGAGACCGCGTCCGGGGAGCGGTTGAGGGCGCGGCGCTTCGTGGTTTCCGGCCTCAACCCCCACCAGACGTTCCTGGAGTTGCTGGAGGAGGACCAGGCGCCGCCGGAATGGCGGGCGCGAGCGCAGGCGTTCAAGTACAATCTGGTCGCCCCGCTGTTTGCGCTGAACCTGAACCTGCGCGAGCCGCCCCGGTACCGGGCGGCAGAGCGACATCCGCACCTGGACCGGGCGTTCATGGTGATCCTGGGCCTGGAGAACGTGGACCGGTATCTGGAGATGGTCGCGTGCCACGAGAAGGGGACCCTGCCGCCGGCCGTGATGTGGGGGACCTGCCCGACGGCCTTCGACCCGTCCCAGGCCCCGGAGGGCAAACACACGGCGTTCATGTGGGAGAAGGCCCCGTACCGGCTCTACGGCGCCCCGGCCAGCTGGGACCGGGAACGGAACCGGGTCGGACAGGAGATGCTCGATCTGTGGACGGAGTACGCGCCCAACCTGAGGGGCGCGGTGATCGACGGGTTCACGAGAAGCCCCCTGGACGTGGAGCGCACGCTCCCCAACATGCGGGAGGGGGACCTGCTGGTCGGGGCGTTCACGCACGGGCAGGTCGGCTACCACCGGCCATTTCCGGGGGCGGGGCACTACCGGGGTCACCTGCCGGGTCTCTATCTCTGCGGGTCGTGCTGTCATCCGGGGGGGAATGTCACGGGGCTGCCGGGGTACAACTGCGCGCAGGTGATCCTGAGGGACCTGGGGATCTCCGCCGGCTGGATGCCAGCGCCGGTTGAAGACCGCCTGAGGCAGCTCTGACGCCTCAGTTCCGGGGGATCACGCCCAGAAGAGTCCCGAATAAGGGGTCGGTTGAGGAAGATGCCGCCGCTCCGGTAGTAGCCGTTTTAGGCATGGTTCAATATTCTGACAGCAGAACCAGGATAGGTCGTCCATGTCTTGCCTCCTGGAATGTTATCTCTTTTTGGGACAACCCGTTGTCCCACATCCCAGTTATCGGCAAACATGGCTTTCTTCTTCAATTGAAACAGGCCACCAGGATATTTCGGAATCCATACCAAATGATACTTCAGATCATAGACGGCATGGGATGTTCTTCGGATAGCCATACCGTCAATATATCAAACCCAAACCTCGATTATCAACTCAAAACCCCCGCTTTCCTCCCCTCAGTAGAACTGAGGGGCATCCAGCGGGTCTTTTAGTGAAGGGAGAGATGACGTGAATCGAGGAGGCGTTTGAGATGCTTGTCGCGCTGACAGGGGCCACGGGGTTCGTGGGGTCGCACACGGTCCAGTCGTTGATCGATGCCGGGCACCAGGTGCGGGCACTGATCCGGCCCGGACGCGGCGCGGGCTGGCTGGAGGGTCTGGGGGTCGAGGTCTGCCGGGGCGCGCTGGGCGACGAAACTGCGCTATGCGCCCTGGTCGCGAGCGTGGACGCGGTCGTACACACGGCCTACGATTCGGCGGTCTGGGACGCGCAGGACCAGCTTCCACACCTGCGGTCGAACGTGCTCGGCTCGCTGATGCTGCTGGAACTGGCCCGGCAGGCCGGGGTGAGGCAGTTCATCTGCACGGTCAGCACCTATCTCCTCCGGCGCGACGTGGAGGGTCCGGGGGATGTGCGGGAAGCCCCGCTGGACGAGACCGCGCCGTGGGTCGCGTCGTGGATGCCCTACGTTACGCACAATGTCATTCTGGAGTCGGCCAGCCAGGCCTACGGCGCGCAGTTCGGGATGGCGACCACCCGGTTCCGTTGCGCGTGGATCTATGGCGTGCATCCTCAGGCGGAGAAGAGCGTGTGGCGCTCCCTGCTGGAGGACGTGCGGGCGGGGAGGGTCTGCGACAACGCGTTCGGGTGCGATGTCGTGGCCGTGCAGGACGTGGCGGCGGCGCTGACCGCGTCGGTGGGGAGGCCGGCAGCGTTCGGGCAGGTGTTCAACCTGTGCGACATGTTCGTGTATCAGACGGATTTGGCCCGGCTGGCCGGGGAGGCCGTCGGCATCCCGGCGAAGGTCTCAAGGGGTGACCTGCCCAGGCCGGGGCCGATCCGATCCGAAAAGGTCCGAGCGCTTGGTCTGGACGTGCATCGCGGGCCAGATGGCATCCGGGCTTACTTTGGGGAGCTGGACAGGGCCTTAAAAGGGCAGGGTCATCGCCGTGTTCTCTGCGGTAAAATTCTTTAGAAGAAGGAGGGGTTGGAGATGGCTGAGCAGCTGGCGATTCTGGGCGGGCCAAAGGCGATCACGGCGGACGCCTCCGAGCAGTGGAAGCGCCCGGTGGAAGAGGAGAAGGCCGCGGTCTGCAAACTGATCGACGAAGGGTTTCTCGTCTCCGAGGGCCTGCGCGGCAGGGTGCTGTCCTACCCGGGGCGCATCGAGGCGGCGAAGGGGTTTGTTGGCCAACTGGCGACGGCGTTCAAGAAGGTGGTCGATCAACACAGGAAACTGCTTTATACGCGGGCTGCTCACCCGGCCCAGGGATGCGCACGAGCGGAGGTTTGCGGAGGCGGTGGGGAGGCTCCGCGACTACCCGGTGGACCCCCACATGGAGATCATGACGCACGGCCGACTCTTCGACTTCTCCCGCATGGCCCCGGCGGAGGGGGACCTGACCGAGATGGCCTGGCTGGACGACCCCGCCGTTCCGGTGGAGGCCTGCCGGGACTATTTTCTGGGCACGATCCGGGTGGGCCGCGATCTCGGCATCTCCTACACCGGCCTGACGACGCCGGGGACCCACTCCCGCATGAACCCGAACGTCTGGACCGCGCTTCTGGACCTGGCTGAGGCAGGGGAATTTCCCAACTGCACGGCGCCGGTGTTCGCGACCGTCGAAGAGGGGACGGTCCCGGCAACGCCGCGTCTCAAGGCGGTGCGCGGGCGCTTCGGGGTCTATGACCTGCCCTCCGGGGTCTGGGACTACATGGCCTCCTGGCGCAACGCCCCGGACTGGGTGAACGTGGACCACTACCTGGACACGGAGGGCAACGGCCACCTCGCGGCCCTGATCAAGGCAGGGTCGCCGACGGCCATCTTCCACGTGCACTGGCAGGGCCTGAACCCTCAGACCGGCCTCGGCTGGGGGGCCTTTCAGCAGATGATCGACCGGCTGACGGCTCAGTTCGGCGACCGGGTCGTCTGGCAGCGGCCGAGCGAGATTGCAGCGGCGTTTCACCAGACGCAGGGGGGTTGAGGGAGGCGAAGATGGATATCGTCTGCGAAGTGAAGGACGCCACCGTCTATGCGCTCAAGGATGGAGAGAGGATAGGACAGATCTCCGTCCCGGACATCGACTTTCACTGGGGGGAGGGGGTCTATGTGAGCCTCGCCGGGATTGCCGGAGTGGGCACGCAGGCGGAGTTCAGGAGAAAGGGCATTGCCACGAGGATGATGGAGGAGGTCAGGCGCTTTGCGCTGGAAAAGGGCTACTGCTGTTCGGGACTCTCCACCAACTGGGGGAATGTCGCCAGGAGGCTCTACTCCAGGGCCGGATATACCACCCTGTTTCAGCCCGGAAGGTTTGAGAAGCGGCTTGAAAAAAGAGGCGTTCCTGAAGCGCCGGGCGTTGCCGTCAGGCCTTACAGGGAGGGGGATGAGGCGTGTTTCATGAGGCTTTTTGAACGGGTGTACGCCCCTTTCTTCGGCTGGAGAAAAAAGACGCCCGCGAGGTGGAACGCCTTGAGGAGAGAGATCCGGGAGCAGGACCCGGGGTTTATCTTCGTTGCGGAGGATGAGGAGGGCGTTCAGGGCTGGGCGGGCTGTTTCCGGCAGTGGGTGGGGCTGGTGGCAGAGCTATACGTCAGGCCTTCTGCGAGAAGGAGGCCCATTGCGCAGTCCCTCCTTGCGAGCCTGGAGAACCACCTCCTTTCTCAGGGGGGCGAGGAGGCCCATTTCTGGCTGTCCCCAAAGGATGCGTTTTCAGCCCATCTTCTTTTCGCCAACGGCTATGCGTTCAGGGCGCGGAGGGTGTTCATGCTCTCCATCCTCGACCTCCCGCAGCTTTTAGGCGTCCTGCTCCCTCTTTTTGACCGGAGGCTGAAAGGAGAGCCTCCCTGGAAGGGGGTCATAGGCATTCGAACGCCTGTCCAGGGACACTCCATCAGGGTCGGTGAAAGGATCAGCCTGGAAGAGAGAGGCAAACCCGATGCCGAGGTGGCCATGCCCCAGGAGGTCCTGGTGAAGGTGATTTCGGGGGCGCTTGGTTTCCGGGAGGCCTATCTGGAAGGTCTCCTCACCGTTGAGCCGGAGATGATGCCGAAGATAGACGCCCTGCTGGAGACGCTCTTTCCGGAGGTCCCCTGGCATCACCCTGCGGATGACCTGTGGTAGGTCTGTGAAAAGGTGTATCAAATGTTAGGGCTTTATCAAGATGGAGGCACCGATGTTAGACCATCCTGCGGACCCCTCTGTCCGGATCCAGACGGCCATCTTTAACAGCATCCGGGAGTGGATCCCATCCCAGCTCGTCGAAACCGGCGTCCCCTCGCTGACCGTCGCCGTCGCCCGGGATGGCGAGATTCTGTGGGAGGAGGGGTTCGGGTGGGCCGACCGGGAGAACCGGGTCCCGGCGACCCCTCACACGCTCTACTCCCTCGCCTCGATCTCCAAGCCCATCACGGCCACCGGCCTGATGGTCCTGAAGGGGCGGGGCCAGGTCGACCTCGACCGCCCGGTGAACGACTACTTAGGCGAGGCCAAGCTCAGGGCGAGGGTGGGGGACGCCGCGGACGCCACCGTGCGCCGGGTGGCCAACCACTCGTCCGGCCTGCCGCTCCACTACCACTTCTTCTTTGAGGATGAACCCTATCCTCTTCCCCCGATGGACGAGACCGTCCGGCGCTACGGCAACCTGGTAACCGCCCCCGGAGAGCGGTATCAGTACTCCAACCTCGGCTACGGCGTCCTCGGCTACGTGATCTCGCGGGTCTCGGGAAGGCCCTACCCTGATTTCATGCGCGAAGAGGTCTTCCTCCCCCTCGGCATGACCCACGCCTCGGTGGGCGTCGGGCCGGGTCTGGAGAAGTATCAGGCCGTGCGCTATGGCCCGGACGGCCTGCCGCTCCCTTTTTACGACTTCGATCACCCGGCCGCATCCGCCGTGTTCTGCAGCGCCCACGACCTGGTCCGGTTTGGGATGTTCCACCTGAAGGCCCATCTCCCGGACCAGAAGGCGATCCTCTCCGACGAAGCCATCGACGACATGCAGAGGCCCACCGCGCAAAAGCCCGCCGCGGACCCCGGGGGCGGGCTGGGCTATGGGATCGGCTGGGGGACGGCCGAGAACGACGTGGGCTACCGCAGCGTCAGCCACGGCGGCGGCATGGGCGGCGTGAGCACCCTGTTGATCCTGATCCCCTCGGAAAAACTGGCCGTGGCGGTCCTGTCCAACGCCTCGTCGCCGCTCCCCGGCCGCACGGCCCAGGAGGTCCTCTCGGCCCTGTTGCCTGCATATGCCGCGAACCGCGCCCGCGCCCAGGCCTGGCAGAGACAGGAGGGCGAGAAAGCGCAGACGCCAGCCTTTAAGCCCGCGCCCGACCTGATCGGGAGATGGGCCGGGGGCGCGCATACCTATAAGGGAGAGGTCCCCCTCACCCTCTGGTTCCAGGAGGACGGGGACGTTCACGCCCGGCTTGGCGACCAGATGGAGACGCTGCTCAACGACGCGAGGTTTGAGGATGGCTGGCTTACGGGGCGTATGATGGGGGACATCGGCACGGAGGACGCCAACCGTCGGTCCTGCACCCTGCACGCGACCCTGAAACTGCGGGGGCAGGCGCTCAATGGCGCGGTGACGGCCATATCGCAGGGCCCTCGGGGAAACGCCCTGAGCCACTGGGTGGAGTTGAAGAAAGGAGGACGAGGAGATGCCAGATAGACAGCATACCATCCGTCTGACCGTGGCGCAGGCGCTGGTGAAGTACCTGCAGGTCCAGCACAGCGAACGGGACGGCAGGACGCGCCGGCTGATCCCTGCCGTCTTCGGCATCTTCGGGCACGGCAACGTGGCCGGGCTGGGGCAGGCGCTGTATGAGTACGGCCGGGACCTGCCCTACTACCAGCCGTGCAACGAGCAGTCGATGGTGCACACGGCGTCGGGGTTCGCCAAGGCGAGCCTCCGGCTGGCGACGATGGCGTGCGCGTCGTCCATCGGGCCGGGCGCGACGAACATGGTCACGGGCGCGGCCACGGCCACGATCAACCGCCTGCCGGTGCTGCTGCTGCCGTCCGACCACTACGCCACGAGACATCAGGGGCCGGTGTTGCAGCAGCTGGAGCATCCGATTTCGGCGGACGTGGGCGTGGCGGACTGCCTGCGGCCGGTCAGCCGGTTCTTCGACCGGATCTCCCGGCCGGAGCAGCTTCTGACCGCGCTGCCGGAGGCGATGCGTGCCCTGACGGACCCGGCGGAGACCGGGGCGGTGACGCTGGCGCTGCCGCAGGACGTGCAGGCGCACGCCTACGACTACCCGGCCCGCTTCTTCGAGCAGCGGGTCTGGCGCGTGGAGCGCCGGCCCCCGGAGCCAGAGCGGATTGAGGAGGCGGTGGCGCTGCTCAGAGGGGCGAAGCGGCCTGCGATCATTGCGGGGGGGGGCGTACACTATTCCGAGGCGTGGGATGAGCTGCGGACATTTTCCGAGATGTTCGGAATCCCGGTGGGGGAGACGTTCGCGGGCAAGGGGGCGATTCGCGCGGGGCATCGCACGGGCGCCTTCCCGCTCCTGCCTGGCGGGGTGGGGGTCAGCGGCACGCCGTGCGCCGCACAGGTCGTGGGAGGGGCGGACCTGGTGATCTGCGTCGGGACGAGGCTGTCGGACTTCACCACGGGATCACAGTCGGCGTTTAACTTCCCGCACGTCCGGTTCATCAGCATCAACGTGTGCGGACACGACGCCTACAAGCAGGGGGCGCTGCCGGTGGTGGCCGACGCGCGGGAGGCCCTGCGAAGGCTCATTCAGGCGGGGGAGGCCGCCGGGGTAAGGCCCGATCCCGTGTATCTCCGGGAGATCGCTGAGGCGAAGGCGCGGTGGGAAAGGCAGCTGAGGCAAGAGGTCTATTCACAGGTCCCCGGAGAGGCCATGAGTCAGGCGCAGGTGGTGGGCGTGCTGAACGAGGAGGCGCAGGCGGGGGATGTGGTCATCGCGGCGGCGGGCAGCCCGCCCGGCGACCTGCTCAAGCTGTGGGATACCAGCGGAGACCGGGCCTGTCACATCGAGTTCGGATACTCGTGCATGGGATACGAGATCCCGGCGGGGCTGGGGGTGCGGATGACCCGGCAGAGGGGGGAGGTTTACGTGTACATCGGGGACGGGACCTACCTGATGAATCCGATGGAGCTGGTGACGGCCGTGCAGGAGAATCTGAAGGTGACGGTGGTGGTCGTGGAGAACCACGGCTTTCAGTGCATCCGGAACCTCCAGATGGGGCGCGCGGGACGGGCGTTCGGGAACGAGTTTCGGGCAAGGGATAAAGGCACGAACCGCCTCGAAGGGGATTATCTCAAGATCGACTTCGCCCGGAATGCGGAGAGCGTGGGCGCGCGGGCGTGGCACGTCACGACAACCGATGAGCTGCGCCGGGCGCTGCGGGAGGCGCGGGAGGAGGCGCGGGCGTGCGTGGTCGTGGCGGAGGTGGAGAAGCACCGGTTCGCGCCGGGGTCGGGGGTCTGGTGGGACGTGGCGCCGGCGGAGGTGAGCCAGGACCCGGCCACGCAGGAGGTGCGGGCGGCCTATGAGGAGGATCGGAGAAGGTTGCAGCGGTTCTATTACTGACTCCACCTGAAAGCATACCGCGACATTGGCGGGTGATCGTGGAGGAGCTGTTGCCCGTGCGGGAGGTGGAGGTCCGGGTCCGCCGCGGCCGTTCCCCTCGCAGCGTGCGCGTGGCGCCCGAGGGCACGGCGTTCACCTGGTCCCACGCGAATGGCGTCGTGACCGTCGCCCTTCCCGCTGTGGAGGTCCACTGCGCGGTTGTGATCGAGTGAGAATCCTGAAAAAGCAGACATGTTCTGTCTATGGCAGTTCTTCCGGCCTGTGGACCAGCCGGTCCGGGTTTCGCTCGTATCCCCTGCGCCACATCTCTTCCACCAGTCTTTCGCTCGCTTTCAGTTCCTGCCGGAGGGCCCGCTGATCCGCCTTCGCCCGCGCGTCCACCGCCTCCGGGGAGCAGATTTCGCAGAGCATCTTCCGCAACCGATAGAAGGTGGATTCCACATCAGGGTCCCCCGGCTTCTCCAGCATCAGGTCGCGCATCTCCAGGGGGTCCTCTTCGAGGTCGAACAGCATGGGACGCTCTCCCACGCATTCCACGAACTTGAAGCGCCCGGACCGGACGGCGAAGATGCTCGCGGGGAAACCTGCCCCGTGGTACTCCGAAAGCGTGAAGGCCGGTCTGGGCGCACCCTCCTTACCCTGCGCCAGACCCCACAGGGATGTCCCGCGCGTGTGCGCCGGAAGCTCCCGTCCTGCTGCCTCACAGAGCGTGGGGAAGATATCCAGCGTCGAAACCGGCGTGGACTCGGCTGCCCCTGCCCGGACGCCAGGCCCGGCCACGATCAGCGGCACCCGGATGGAACTCTCGTACATATCCGCATAGTCCAGGTTGCGATGCGCCCCGCCGCTCCCTCCGTGGTCCGATGAATAGACCATTAGCGTCTCCTCCAGCAGCCCCGCCTCCTCCAGCCCCCGCAGCACAATGCCCACGTCCCGGTCCATCTTCTCGCACATCCCGTGATAACCCACCAGCCCCCGCCTCACCTCCTCCGGCGTCATCAGGTCTCCGCAACAGTGCCGCGTGTAGACCCGCTGGTAGGGATGGAGCCGGTTCAGATCCTCGGTATACCGCTCGTCCAGGCCTTTCAGATGGACCAGGGGATCGTAGTGGTCCCAGAGGTCCTGAGGCGGTGTCCAGCGGTGCATGTCGTTGAAGTTGACCACCAGGACCCAGGGACGATCGGTCGGGCGGTCTTCTCTCAACCATCGCGCCGCCTCCTCCGCCACCTGAGTGTCTCTGGAGGACCTGTGGGGCTCCTCGGCGGGGCCCGCCGCCCGGAGCCGGTGCAGATACATGTACCTGGGCAGGGTCTCCTCCCGGAACAGGGAGTGAATGTCCAGGCTCTCCCGGTGCAGGGGCATCCGTTCCTCCTCCACCCCGTGATCGACCCCGGGCTGGAAATCCAGCTTGCCCACCGTGGTAAGGCGCACCCCGTGCTCCCTGAAATGATGGCCCCATCCTCGGGGAACCCCTGTGTAGGGGAAGGCGTTGTCCCAGGTCCCGATTTCGTGGGCGTAACGCCCGCTCATCATCGCTGCCCTGGAGGCCGCGCAGAGAGGGGCCACGCAATAGGCGCTCTCAAACCGCGTTCCCCGCCGGGCAATGCTGTCGATGTTGGGCGTCCGGGTCAGAGGATTCCCATAACAGCCTGCGAACTCGGGGTTGTGTCGATCCGTAATGATGTAGACGACATTCATTCGGAGGTCTCCCTGTGATACCCCTGTGCCTTAGCCGACCTCTCAGCCCTGCCAGTACAGCAGCGTGTTCACCACCCGTTTGAACACGTGCAGCGCCCGCTGCGTCGCGGCGTGCTTGCCTGCGGTCCCGTTGTTGAGTTCGTAGAAGGCGTGCGGGATGCCGTAGCGCTTGACCATCTGGTAACACAGGGTCGATGGAGGATGGATACTGGCCCGCTCGTGGGTGGACGGGGCATCGGTCTCCAGACGGAGCGTGTCGCACAGCGCGTCGTAGAGCCGGCGCTGACCCGGGTCCTTGAAAAGACCCCGGTCCTCCACCTCATACCAGCCGTCAAAGGGGTACTCGCTGTTGAGCCGCCAGCCGGTGTAAGCGTGGAAATTCACCCAGAGCGATGGCCTCTTTTCATCGATCCACTTCCACAGCAGACGGCCCTCGTGGGCCTCCGGCTCGGGCGCGTCGGGGTCTTCGCCGAAGGCCAGGTACATGTCCAGCCCCTCGGCGTTGAAGGCGTTTCTGCCCGCCACGTTGCCGTCAGGGTTGACCATCGGGACGGCCAGGACCTCGACCTGGTCCCGAAGCCCTTCGGCCTCGGGCAGAAGCGAAGACATGAAGTCGGCGATGCCCAGGATGCCCCAGACGCCGGGGTGCTCGTGGGGGTGCTGGCCGGCCACGCAGAAAATCTTCGGCCTTCCGGGGGTTCCCGCCCGCAGCCCCAGGATCTCGCGCCCCTGGACCGACCTCCCCACGGAGAAGAGTTCACAACGGCCGGGCCGCTGGGCAGCGATCTCCCGCAGGCACTCAGAGACCTCGCTGCAGGGGGCCACATAGGTCATGGCCACGCGCAGCCGCTGGTTCTGCTCCACGGGCGCCCTGAACGTGGCGCGGCCCTCGATACACTCCGGATGCTGCCCTCGAAGCGGCCTGAAGCGATGGAACTCGACGGGCTTGATCCAGATGGTGGTGGGAAAGACCGACCCGAACCCGGTTCGCACGCCCCACCTGGAGTCCTCCCGAAGTTCAATGCTCACTTCAGCGGCGGGACCCTCGTTGACGAGGTCAAAGCAGAAGTAGCTGCCGTAGCCCGTCTGCTTGTCGCCGTCCACCTCCAGGCGGAAGCTGTTTTCCGCAAGCTGCTCCACGTTCTTTCCGTTGCCGCACTCAAAATCCGTCACCAGACGAATCATGGCTCGTCATCCTCTTTCAATGTCTTAGAGCAGCGATCTGTAGTTTTCCGCCACTTTTCGGAACCCTTCGAGCATCTGGTCCACCGCCCCCTCCTCGGGGTCTGTCAGCACCGGCGCCTGCAGCATCCGCGACAACGCCTGCCGGGTCTGTGGGTAATCGCCGGGAGCATATCCTTCATATCCTTCCCACAGCGGTCCCCGTCCGTGGGTGTAGAAGTCGAATCCCCTCGAATACGGGGGCACCAGGTGATAAGGGATGTGCCGTGCCCCGACCACAGGCCCAAAGGCATCGGAGTAAGCCCCTGCCCGCACGTTAACCCCCTCCGCCTGCAGCGCCTTGCAATATGTCTCCCTCGGCAGTCCGCCCAGGTCCTCCGGCCGGTACCGGGCCTGCAGCCCGGAATACCACCCCGCCGGCTGCGCCTTCGGATAGATGTAAAGGGGATCGATCCCCGGGATGTCCTCCAGCCCCCTGTTCAACGCCTGCACGTAGGCCCACCGTTTTTCGTTCTGCTCCCGGACCCGCGCAAGCTGTACCTGCGCAATGGCCGCCCCGAGGGGATGCGGCCTGAAATTCAGCCCGAACCCGTAAGGCGCCAGCCGCCGGTGGGCAGGGTCCTGAAGTCTGTCCATCAGGCCAGCCCGCCCGGTATGGCCGAACAGCAGCACCCGCTCATACAGGCGCCGGTCCATCGTCGCCACCATCCCGCACTCCCCCCCGGAGACCGGCTTCCCCCTCCCCGGCACGCCCTGGAAGCTGAACCCCCCGATCGCCCCGATCGTCCCTACCCTCTTCCCGTCGTAGCTCGCCCCGTGGGCGTGTGAGCAGTCTTCAATTACCGGGATGCCGTGCCGGTTGGCGACCTCCATGATCGGACCCATGTCGCAGACATTGCCCCCCCAGTGCACCACCGAGATGGCCTTCGTCCGGGGCGTGATGCGCCTCTCGATGTCCTCCGGGTCGATCAGGAACGTCTTCGGGTCGATCTCACAGAAGACCGGCCGGGCGCCCAGGTAGACCACCGGCCCGAACGAACAGATCCAGGTGAAATCGGGGTGGATTACCTCGTCTCCAGGCCCCACCCCCAGCGCAAAGTAGGACGCCCACAGCGTGGACGTGCCGTTGTGCTGAGACACCGCATAGCTGGCTCCGATAAACTCCGCGAATGCCCCCTCCAGCTCCTGGGCGATCTTCTCCCCCTGAGTCGAGATGTCGCCCCCCTCCACCATCTGTCTCACCCGCTGGACCATCTCAGGCGTCATCGCCTCCCACCGGTCCAGCCGCTGGAGGGTCACCGCCTTCGGCCCTCCCAGCATCGCCAGCTTCCCGTTCTTGCTCGCCATGGTCCCTGTCTCCTTCGACCTTAAGCCGATCCTATCGAAGCGCCCCCGCATTGGCCGCCACCTTCCGAAACGCCTCCATATACTGCTCCAGCACACCCGGCCTGGGGTCCGTGAAGGCCGGCAGGGCCAGCACCCGCCTGTGCGCCTCTTCCGAGGCTGGCAGGTCCCCCTCCCGATAGCCAGGATAGTCCCCCGACAGAGGGCCTCGATTCCCCCCGTAGAGGTCGAACCCCTCCGCAAACAGCGGCAGCCGGTGCAACAGCGGGAAATCGCACGCCGTCACCTGCGCCCCCTCGGCCTGTAAGGCTTTCAGATATGTCTCCACCGGCGCTCCTCCCAGGTCCTCCGGCCGGTAGAGCAGCCGGTAGCCGTAGAACCCCCCCGGCGTGGCCTTCCCCAGGACCCTGACGGCCTCCAGACCCGGGATCTCCTCCGCGATCCGATTCAGGCGCTGATGCACGACCCGTCGCTTCTCGTTGACCGCGTCCAGCTTCCGAACCTGCTCCTTTCCCAGCCCCACCCCCAGCGCGTGCGCCCGAAACTTGACCCCCAGACAGGTGCTCCCCAGCTGCCGGTACTCCGGGCGCGTCAACTCCTCGGCTATTCCTCTGCGGTTCAGGTGCCCGCTGATCAACAGCCGTTCGTAATACTCCCGGCTGGACGTGACCGCCACCCCTCCCTCTCCCACGCTCATCGCCCCGCGGCCTTCTCCGTGCAGCGAAAAACAGCCGATGTCCCCGACCGACCCCACCTTCCGCCCATCCCACTCCGCCCCGTGCGCGTGCGAGCAGTCCTCGATCACCGGAATGCCGTAGCGGCGGGAGATGCCCATCACCGCATCCATGTCCGCCGGGTTGCCGAACAGGTGCGCCACGCAGATCGCCCGCGTCCGGGTTGTGATCCGCCGCTCGATGTCCTTTGGGTCCGCCGTCAGCGTCTGGGGGTCCACCTCGCAGAAGACCGGGCGCGCCCCCAGAAACACCGCCGGGGCTACCGACCCGATCCAGGCGTAGGTCGGATGGATGACCTCGTCGCCCGGTCCCACCCCCACGGCAAAGTAGGCCCCCCAGAACGTGGACGTGCCGTTCATCTGAGACAGGGCATAGGGCCGTCCCACATACCCGGCGAACGCCTCCTCGAACTCCTGGGTGACCCCGGCCCCGGTCGCCGAAAGCTCCTCGGCCTCCGCCAGCCTCTGGACCAGCTCGGCCTCCTCCGTCCCGAACACCCGCCACCCTTCCGGGTCTTCAACCGTTATCGCCTTTGGCCCTCCGTGAAGGGCCAGTTTCCCGGCTGCCATGCATCCTCCCTAAGGTAATCGGTGTCCTTCCTCGCCTGCGCTGATAAGAAATGCCCCCTGAATAACGCGCCAGTCAGATAGACCGGCGCCCCCCTGCTCGCCGATCACCTGAACGTCTACGAATCAATTCCTGGTGGTGCCACTGAGCAAGCACCAGCACGCAAGCAAGATGGTCAGCAAGGTATTCTATCTGCATATCCGCCCCGGAGATGGGAAGGTTCAATCATCAGAATAATCAGGCAAAGTGGAAGCTATGGCCGTCAGGGTCCTGAAAATGGCCTCGGCCTTCGCTCACTTCAATTCCTCTGGCACGGAGGGCTTCCAATGCTTGCCCCTTCTGTCCATCAGGCAGCTCCAGCGCAATGTGATGCGGGCCGCCAATTTCCCGGCCTTCGGGGGCTTGAAACAGCGCAACGACCTGGTTGCCTGCCTTTAAGAAAACGTGGCGGTCATCCCCGTGGGACTCTTCCATCTCCAGCGTTTCTTTATACCACTTCACCGAGCGCTTCAGGTCTTTCACCCAGAGAGCCACGTGATTGATGCCTGTGATCGTGATCTTGCTCATGGCGCTGTCCTCCTCTATGTGAATCATTCCCGGATTTTCCTCCAAAAGGAAAAAACCCGGAGAGCCTCACCGAAAAGAGGATTCATCCGGGTCCATTTCATTGCCCTCCTGATGGAGGAAACGTAACCAACCATATCCTGTGAACGCAGTGAATATAGGCACATAACTTGTTGCATGTCAAGCGGAATCCGCAGGCTTGAAAAACCTTATCTCTATCATCGAATGTGCCCCCGGTGATTTTCCTCTTGACTCTTAAGTAAAAATCCACACAGTCTCATGATTTTATGTTGGACTGCTCAGGGCGATCTGCCCATACACTTCTTCGTGAAGTTGGCGATCTCTGAGCAGATCGAAGACACGG
>Ga0209399_10000134_pt1 | contig 43673 bp, 37 predicted proteins | sample OV2TP3_FD_184130 | JGI IMG/M metagenome (GOLD analysis project Ga0209399, IMG submission 184130) | Hot spring microbial communities from Beatty, Nevada to study Microbial Dark Matter (Phase II) - OV2 TP3 (SPAdes) (version 3) | ecosystem: Environmental > Aquatic > Thermal springs > Hot (42-90C) ... | reverse complement strand
GGCCGGTGGTTTCGCATTTGAAGATATCGGATGCCCCGTGGGAGGTGTCGAGCACGGTCGCCGCGGGGGAAGCAGACTGTTATCTCGGCTTCGACATCCTGGTGGCGACCCACGCGCCGAATCTCGACCGCGCGCGCCCGGACAAGACGATCGCCGTTGTGTCAACGAGCCAGGTGCCGACAGGAGCGATGGTGGCGTCGAGCGAGCTCGAATTCCCGGAGTCGGACGGGCTGATCAACGCCATCAACCGGGTCAGCCGGAAGGACGAGAATGTCTACCTGGACTCGATCGGACTGGCCGAGGCCCTCTTCAATGATCACATGGCCGCGAACATGATCCTGCTGGGCGCGGCGTACCAGGCCGGTGTCATCCCGGTGAGCGCGGACGCCATCGAGCACGCGATCGCGCTGAACGGCGTGGCGGTTCGGATGAACATCGAGGCCTTCCGCGTCGGCCGGCGGGTTGTGGCTGACCCCGAGTGGGTGGGGACGGTCAGGAAGCGGCTGGTGTAAGGCGACTCGCCGGGAGCGCCGCGGCGGAAGTGACCCGAGGGCCCTTCACCGAGGTACTCGGAGAACCAGGCTTCGTGCTCGATTTCCTCGTGGAGGATGGCCAGCGACAGGTCGTAGGTGCGCGGGTCCTTGCCGGCGGTCAGGGCGCAGATTTCGGTGTAGACGCGGATGGCGCAGCGCTCGGCCTCGACCAGGACCTTGAGCATCTCCTGCATGTTGCGCGGGTCCTTGGGCAGGTAGGCGTCGGGGCAGGCGGCGTCCTTGGCGAAGTCCTTGATGTCGCGCGGCAGCGCTCCGCCGAGCTCGTAGATGCGAGGCGTGAGGGCCTCGAAGTGGTTGCGGTCTTCAATGCGCGCGTCCTCGATGATCTCCTTCAGGCCTTCCCCGTCGAAGCCAATCGAGTTGACGCGCAGGATGGTGTAGTAATAGTAGGTGGTGAACTCGGCCGAAGCGGCGCGGACGAGTTTCTTGATGAGCTCGTCGACGTTGACGCCGGCTTTTTCCACGACTTCGCGTGCTACCTTGCCCATAGGTTTCTCCCTCCTGGAGTAGTTTAGAACAATACTAATTCTAGCCATCTGCCGCCCGTTGTCAACCCCCCTCCTGCCGGGCAGGCCTCCGCCGGCCCGCTCCGGAAAGGACGCGGAAACTGCCAGAGAGAGTCCCCCGTGGAGAGGACCGAGCGGCAGGGGCCGCTGGGCTGGACCTCAACCTAAATCTTCAATCGATCGTTCGTTGACAGTGCCGTGGGGTTGTGCTAGTTTGCGAGGCCGTGGGCTATCTCTCGCCTGGGGTGAGCCATGAACGTTGACGACCTCCTGCGCACCGCGGTCGAGCGCAAGGCCTCCGACCTGCACCTGAAGGTCGGCAACCACCCGTACCTGCGCATCGACGGCTCGCTGGCGGCGATGGCGGAGCTGACGCGCATCTCGCCGGAAGACATGCTGTCGATGGCCTTCAGCATGATGACCAACCGGCAGAAGCAGAAGTTCAAGGAGACCGCGGAGCTCGACATGGCCTACGGCGTGGCCGGGCTGGGGCGCTTCCGCGTCAACATCTTCCAGCAGCGCGGCAACGTGGGCATGGTGCTGCGCGTGATTCCCACCAAGATCCAGACGATTGAAGAGCTGCACCTCCCCAAGGTGCTGGAAAAAATCTGCGAGGAGCAGCGCGGGCTGGTGCTGGTGACGGGGACGACCGGCAGCGGCAAGTCCACCACGCTGGCGGCCATGATCGACCGCATCAACTCCACCCGCTCGGACCACATCATTACCATCGAAGACCCCATCGAATTCCTGCACCGGGACAAGAAAGGTTTCGTCAACCAGCGCGAGGTGGAGGTGGACACGGCCAGCTTCCCGGTCGCCTTGCGCGCCGCGCTGCGCCAGGACCCCGACGTCATCCTGGTCGGCGAAATGCGCGACCTGGAAACCATCCAGACGGCGCTGCTGGCCGCCGAGACCGGCCACATGGTCTTCTCGACCCTGCACACGCTGGACGCCACCGAAACCATCCAGCGCATCATCGCCGTGTTCCCGCCGCCGGAGCAGAAGCAGATCCGGCTGCTGCTGGCCTCGACGCTGAAGGCCATCGTCTCGCAGCGGCTGGTGCGGCGGGCCGACGGCAAGGGGCGCGTGCCGGCGGTGGAGGTGCTCATCGCCACCGCCTACGTGCGCGACTGCATCATCAACCCGGAGAAGACGCGGCTCATCCACGACGCCATCGCCACCGGGACGTCGCAGTACGGGATGCAGACCTTCGACCAGTCGCTCTACGACCTCTACACCTCCGGCCTCATCACCTTCGAGGAAGCCCTGCTGCGCGCGACCAACATCGACGAGTTCAAGCTGCGCGTCCAGGGCATCCGCACCACCGCCGACGCCGCCCGCGAAGAAATGGAAGATGCGATGCGGAAGTCGAACCGCTAAGACGAGGCTCGGCACACGGCCCGTCGCCGCTCGCGCCCTCAGCGCCTCAGCCAGGAAGCGCTGGAAGTCTATGCCCTGCGCGCGCTCACCCGTCGCGCCCACTCTGTCTCCGAGTTACGCGCCAAGCTCCTCGAGCGCGCCCTGCCCACCGCCAGCGTGGCCTCCATCCTGGAAGATCTCAAAGGAAGGGGCTGGCTCGACGACCGCCGCTTTGCCCACTCGTTTGCGCGCTCCCGCGCCGCGCGGCGCTATGGCCGCTACCGTATCGCGCGAGAGCTGCGCCGCCGCGGCCTCGCCGACGAGCTGGTCGAGGAGGCGCTGGCTGAGGTTTTCCCCAGCGAAGCCGAGGAGCGGCGGCTCATCCGCCAGCGGCTCGAGCGCCGCCTGCGCGGCAAGCCGCGGCCCTACTCCGACAAAGTGGTGCGGTCGGCGTACGGCAGTCTGTTGCGGGCGGGTTTTGCCTCTGCGATAATACGGGACGAGTTGTTCAAACGAACGCGGCGGGCCCCATCGGAGGACAACACGCCGCTCGAGGACCAAGAGGCGTGAAGGCCAACGACATCCGCCGCAGTTTTCTCGACTTTTTCGCCCAGCGCGGCCACCGCCCGGTGCGGTCGAGCTCGCTGGTGCCCGCGGCCGACCCGACCCTGCTCTTCACCAACGCGGGGATGAACCAGTTCAAGGACGTGTTTCTCGGCCTGGACCGGCCCGCCCTAGGCGGGCGCGCGGCCAGCTCGCAGAAGTGTCTGCGGGTCAGCGGGAAGCACAACGACCTCGAAAACGTGGGGCGCACCTCGCGCCACCATACCTTTTTCGAGATGCTGGGGAATTTTTCCTTCGGCGACTACTTCAAGCAGGAGGCCATCCGGTTCGCCTGGGAGCTGATGGTCGAGGTCTACCAGCTCGACCCGGCCAGGTTTTACGCCACGGTCTTTCGCGACGACGACGAGGCCTACGCCATCTGGGAAAGAGAGATCGGGGTGCCGCCGGCGCGTATCTTCCGGCTGGGCGAAGAGGAGAACTTCTGGGCCATGGGCGACACCGGGCCCTGCGGGCCGTGCTCGGAGCTGCAGTACGACTTCGGCGCGGCGGCCAGCGACTTCGGGCACAAGGACTGCGCGTTTCCCTGCGAGTGCGGGCGCTACGTCGAGCTCTGGAACCTGGTGTTCATGCAGTACAACCGCGACGCGAGCGGTAAGCAGACGCCGTTGCCCAAGCCGTCGGTGGACACGGGCGCGGGATTGGAGCGGCTGGCGGCGGCGCTGCAGGGGAAGCTGAGCAACTACGACACTGATTTGTTTCAGCCGCTGATTGACCACGCCGGCGAGCTGGCCAGCAAGGACTATGGCCAAGACCCGCGCACCGACACGCCGCTGCGCGTCATCGCCGACCATTCGCGCGCCGCGACCTTCGTGGTGGCGGATGGTGTCCTGCCGTCGAATGAGGGCCGCGGCTACGTGCTGCGGAAGATCATCCGCCGGGCGATTGACCACGGGCGGCAGCTCGGGCTCGACAAACCGTTCCTGTTTGAGATGGCCGGGCGCGTGGCCGAACTGATGCGCGAGCCGTATCCCGAGCTGCTCGAGGGGTTGCAGCGCATCAGCACCGTCATCAAGGCCGAAGAGGAGAAGTATTCGCGGCTGGTCGAGCCCAGTCTGGCGAACCTGGAGAAGTTCATGCGCGAGCGGAAGTCCACAGCGGTCGGCGCGGAGGAGCTTTTCTATGCCTATGGCACGCTCGGCCTGCGGCCGGACTTCATTGACGACTGGGCGCAGGCGCACGGCATCGGCATCGCTTCCGGCGCGGTCGCGGGAATGCAGCGGCTGCTGGAGGAAGAGCGGGAGAGGGCGAAGGCGTCGTGGAAGGGCGTGGCCAAGGAGGTGGCCAGTCCCGTCTACCAGGAGCTGGCGGGGAAGCATCCGACCGAATTCCTGGGGTACACGGAGACAACCGCGCGCGATTGCCGCATTGTGGCCATCGTGACCCGCGAAGGCGCGGTGAAGGAACTGCGAGAGAACGGTGAAGGTGAGGTGATACTCGACCGAACGCCTTTCTACGCCGAGTCGGGTGGGCAGATTGGCGACGCGGGGAAGCTCCTCGACCCCGACGGCAACCTGGAAATCGCCGAGGTGCTGGCCTGCTACCACCCGCTGGCGGCGCTGAACGCCCACAAGGTGCGCGCCCAGGAGCGCCTGGCGGTGGGCGACCGGCTGACCTGCGTGGTCAACACCGAGGCGCGCGACGCCACCATGCGCAACCATACCGGGACGCACCTGCTGCACGCGGCGCTGCGGCGAGTGCTGGGGCCGCACGTGAAGCAGTCGGGCTCGCTGGTCGAGCCCGGCCGGCTGCGGTTCGACTTCACCCACTACGCCGCGCTCGACCCGGAGGAGCTGGAGGAGATCGAGCGGCAGGCCAACGAGCAAATCCTCCGCGACAACCCGGTGACCGAGGAGCGGATGGACCTTGACGCCGCCCTGCGCTCGGGCGCGCTGGCGTTTTTCGGCGACAAGTACCCGGAGAAGAACGTGCGCGTCATCACCGTGCCCGACCCCCAGGAAGAGGCCGGCTTCTTCTCGAAGGAGCTGTGCGGCGGCACGCACGTGCGGCACACGGGGCAGATCGGGGTGCTGAAGGTGGTGAGCGAATCGAGCAGCGCCGCAGGGGTGCGGCGCGTGGAGGCCATCACCGGTGCGGGAGCGCTCGAGTCCTACCAACGGGCGCTGGGCACGCTGCGGCAGCTCGCCGGAACGCTGCGCGTGGGGGAGGACGAGCTGGTGGAAGCAGTCGAGCGGCTGGCCGCACACGCCAAACAACTGGAGAAACAGCTCCAGGCGGCCAAGGAGCGCGGGGCGCGCTCGCAGGTGAGCGAGCTGGTGGAGCGGGTGCGACAGGTGAAGGATGTGGGCGTGCTGGCGGCCCTGGTGCAGGATGTCGACCCGGGGACAATGCGCGCGCTGGTCGACTCGCTGCGCCAGAAACTCGGCTCCGGCGTGGTGGTGCTGGGGACGACGACGAACGGCAAGGTGGCGCTCATCGTCGGAGTGACCAAAGACCTGACCAGCCGCCTGCACGCGGGGAAGATCGTGAAAGAGGTGGCGCAGCGGGTGGGTGGCTCGGGCGGCGGAAGGCCGGATTTGGCGGAGGCGGGTGGGAAGGACGCGGCGGGGTTGCCGAAGGCGCTGGAAGAGGTGTATGGCATCGTCGAACGAATGCTCTAGGGCATTCAAGTCAAAAGCAGGTCCCTCGACTGCGTCGCTAGCCCGCGTTGCGGTCTCGCCACTTCGCTCGGGATGACAGCGAGAGGGATGGAGACGGAAGGTGGTGTGCGACAGTGGAGCTGCTGTTCGGACGGAGGGCGCCGGATGCCGGCGAGAGGTGTATTCCATCGTTGAAAAGATGCTGTAGCAATCAGCGTCTTGGCTGTCATCCCGAGCGGAGTCCCGCTCTGCGGGACGGAGTCGAGGGATCTGCTTTTAAGCGCGGAGAAGCGGTATTACATGTACATGGTGGCAAACCGGTCGCGGACTCTGTACACCGGGGTAACGGGCCGCCTGACGGGGCGCGTCATTCAACACAAGCAGGGTTTGATGGAAGGGTTCAGGAGCAGGTACCGCATTCACTGGCTGGTGTACTTCGAGGTTTACCGCGATGTGCGAAACGCCATCGCTCGCGAGAAACAGGTCAAGAGGTGGCGGCGAGAGAAGAAGGTGGCTTTGATTGAGAGACACAACCCGGCGTGGGAGGATCTGTCGGAGAGGTGGTTTGAAAACGAAAAGCAGATCCCTCGACTACGTCCCGACTATCGTCGGGACTCCGCTCGGGATGACAGCGCAAAGGGTGGAGGATGGAGGTGAAGACCGTCAGTGGTGCTAATGGAAGCACGGCAGGAAAAAGCAGGTCCCTCGACTGCGCCCAGCCGTTTCTGCGAAACGGCCGGGCTCCGCTCGGGATGACAGACTTTCGGCACGGCTGAAGCCGTGCCCTGACGAAAGGCAAATGGGACAAGAGGAGCGGGACGTGGATAAGATGTTGCGACAATCGGGTCCCTCGCCCGCGCTGGGGATGACAGCGAGGAGCATGGGAAGCAGAGATGAGGAGCGTCAAGCGAGTTGATCCGCGAAGCAAGTCAAACGTTTGCCGCAAGGGGCGCAGAGAAGGCCAAAAGCACAAAGCAGGTCCCTCGACTACGCCCAGCCGTTTCTGCGAAACGGCCGGGCTCCGCTCGGGATGACAGCCCTAAGAGGGGAGGTTGAGGTCGTGGGCAAGGCGGACGCGGTGTTTAGCCACCCCGAAGCAAACAGGCCCCTGGGGGCGTTCCCTATGGTCGGGGCCCGTTCGTGGGATGCCCCGAGAACGCGTAAGAACGCGTTTCTTACGCATTTGGGGGCCTGGGTAGGGCTACCCCTTACCCCGCCCCTCAGAGGCGCCCTAGGGCCAAGGGCGTAATGGCTGACTTATGAGCGGGTTGAAGAAAACTCTTGCTTCGGCCGGGCGGCAATGGCATACTGCCGCCGCGCTGGAAACGTTCCTTTCTTTGCGGGCCCGGTCCCGGCACGCGGGATCGAATGCAGCTCCCCTTCCCCCTCGAACTATGCGAAGGATGGCTCTTGCCCTGAGCGTGGTGGCTTTCTGGGTCGCCCCAGCGGCCGCGCCCGCCCCTGCGCGCGCCGAGGTCATCGTGGTGGTCAACGACAAGGGGCGCCCGGTCTACATCAATGAAGAGGACGCGGAGCTGCGCCGGGCCGCGCGCAGCGGCGGCGCGAACGCCGCGCTCAGCCTGATGGAGAAGCGGAAGCAGTCGATGCCCGGGATTGAAGAGCACATCAACGGCATGGCCAAGCAGCACAACGTCGACCCGGCGCTGGTGCGGGCGGTGATTGAAGTCGAGTCGGCCTGGAACCCCCGCGCGGTCTCCCACAAAGGGGCGCAGGGGCTGATGCAGCTCATGCCGGCCACTGCGTCGAAGTACGGCGTGCGCAACGTCTTCGACCCCAAGCAGAACGTCTCCGGGGGCGTGCGCCACCTGCGCTTCCTGCTCGACCTTTTCGACAACGACACGCGGCTGGCGCTGGCGGCCTACAACGCGGGGGAGAACGCGGTCACGCGCCACAACGGCGTCCCGCCCTACAGCGAGACCCGCGCCTACATCCGGCGGCTGGAGACGCTGTACGGCACGCTGAAATCCGCCGTAGGCTTCGGCCGCATTTATCGCACGGTGGACGCGCACGGGCGGGTGGTGTTTGAGAACGAATGATGGGCTTGCAGGACCACTACGGTTGAGAGGGACCTGGTGAGAGGGCCGAGTCCGGGGAAGCTGGGGGTCAAGGTTCTGCTGGCGGTGGTGTTGTCGCTGGCCTTCCTGTATCCTCCCCTTCCGGCGGAAGCGCAGAGCCGCAACCAGCGGTTCCAGACGGCCCGCAAGCACTACGAGCGAGCGCAGCGGCTGCGCGCCGACCTCGAAGGCACTCCGGAAAGCAAGCGCGAAGAGAAGCAGTACCTCGGCATCATCCATCTCTACAACCGCGTCTACGAGCTGGCGCCCTTCTCCAGCCTGGCCGCCGACGCCCTGGCCGCGCGCGCCGAGATGTACCACCAGATGGGGCAGCCCTTCGGCCGCGGCTACTGGGAAAAGGCGATTGACGCCTACGTGTTCCTCCGCCGCGAATACCCGCACAGCCGCTACACCGACGATGCGCTGTTTAATATCGCCCAAATCTACGCTATTCACCTGAAGGACAAAGACAAGGCGAAGCAAACCTACGAAGCGTTTTTGCGCGACTATCCGCGCTCCCGCCACGCCGCCAAGGCCAAGGAAGCCTTGCGGGCGATGAAGGAGGAAGCCGCCCGGCCGCCGGCGGCCGAGGCCAGCGCCGCCAGCCGCGGCCGCGTCGAAGTCCGCAACATCCGCTACTGGAACGCCGAGAACTACACTCGCGTGGTGGTGGACCTGGGCGGCGAAGTGAAGTTCCAGCAGGCCCGCATCGGCAACCCCGACCGCATCTTCATCGATTTGTTCGGCACCGAGCTCAGCACCGTGCTGCTGGGCAAGACCTTCGACGTCGGCGGCGGCCTGCTCAGCCGCATCCGCATCGCGGAAAACCGCAGCGGGGTTACGCGCGTGGTGATGGAAGTCGGCGACGTCCAGGACTACACCGTCTTTTCCCTGCCCGATCCGTTCCGGCTGGTGGTGGACATCCGCAGCTCCGTTCCCCCGCAAACACGCGCCTCGCGCAAGCCGGCCTCCGAGGGCGCGCCGTCAGAATCCGTCCCCGCAGCGGTGGAGGAAGCCAAGGCGAGCCTGCCGCAGCCGCCCAGCGTCCCCAAGCCCACCGCCGGCGGCGACTTGACGCTGACTCGCACCCTAGGCCTGAAGATCGGCCGCATCGTCATCGACCCCGGCCACGGCGGCCACGACACCGGCACCATCGGCCCCACCGGCTTCATGGAGAAGGACGTGGTGCTGGACATCTCGCGGCGCCTGGGCAAGCTGCTGGAAGAGCAGCTCGGCGCCGAGGTCATCTACACGCGCGAGGACGACACCTTCGTGCCGCTTGAGAACCGCATCGCGCTCGCCAACGAGAAGCAGGCGGACCTCTTCCTCTCCATCCACGCCAACTCCAGCCGCAACAAGGGCGTGCGCGGCGTCGAGACCTTCTACCTGAACTTCTCCAGCGACCCCGAGGTGCTGGAACTGGCGGCGCGCGAGAACGCGCTCTCGCAGAAGAGCCTGCACGAGCTGCAGGATTTGGTGAAGCAGATCTCCACCAACGAAAAGATTGCCGAGTCCAAGGAGCTGGCCGGCGAGGTGCAGAAGATGCTCCACGCCGAGCTGCGCAAGTCGGGGGCCGAGGTGCGCAACCGCGGGGTCAAGCAAGCTCCTTTCGTGGTCTTGGTCGGCGGCACCATGCCGTCCATCCTGATCGAGGTGGCCTTCCTCAGCAACCCCGAGGACGAGAAGCTGCTCAAGTCGCCCCAGGGCCGCCAGGGCGCGGCTGAGGCGCTCTTCTCCGGCGTCTCCAAGTACCTCGAGAACATCAACAGCGTCGTCGCCGCCCGCCCCGACAAGCCCGCCACCGAGTAAGGTGGCACAGGCACTCTTGCCTGTGCTGATTCCGGGATCTTTACCTCAAGCGCAGCTCTCTCTGTCCTAACCCGAGTGTGGATTCGCCCTTGTACCGCGCCAGACGACCCCTCCTTCGCGCCAGATACTCACTGCCGGCCCTGTGCGTCTTCTCTCCCCTCTGCCGGCCGGCGCCACCAATGCCGGTTTTGGTAGCGCCGGCTTCCAGCCGGCTTTTTTCCTGCTGTCTACGAACTGCCGGCAGGATGCCGGCGCTACGGACTGCGACTTCTAGCCAGTCCGCCGTAGTTGTATTAGCATCTAGAGTGGGCTATGGGGAAACACCGCCAACTCGCTCTCAGCATCGCCGCCTGCGCGCTGGGGGCAGTTCTGGCGGCGTCCGCACAAACGCCCAAGCCGCTCCTACCAGAGAAGCTCGGCAGCGCCCAGCGGCTGAACTGGAAAGCGGTCGAGCCGACCGCGCTCGAAAGCGTCGCCGGCGACTTGGCGCCGATCCTGCGCGAATACGGCGCCCAGCGCGGCGAGCAGGCCGACTACCAGCTTGGCACCCGGCGGGCGCGGCTCCTCGTCCACACCCTGCCCGACCGCAGCAGCGCGTATGGGGCCTTCACCCTCTTGCGCGGCAAGGCCCCCGAGATCGCTCTGGGCGAGGGGGGCGCACGGCTGCCGGACGGGCTGGTCTTCTACCAGGGCAACCACCTCGTCGTTATTGAAGGCGCATCTGCCGCCGAGCCGTGGCGCCCGCTGGCGCAGTCTTTGGCTGAGCGCAGCCCCGACCAGGCTTCCCTGCCCATGCTGCCGCTCTACCTGCCTGAAGAAGGCTTGGTGGCCGGCTCGGATGCCTATGTGCTCGGGCCCCTGGGGCTCTCCCGCGTCGCGCCGCTGGGACAGGGCGATTGGGTGGGCTTCGCCTACGGCGCCGAAGTCGAGGCCGCCCGCTACCGCCTCGGCCAGCGCGACGCGACCTTGCTTCTCGTCAGCTACCCCACCCCGCACATCGCTCGCGCCCGCCTGGGCGACTTCCAGCGGCTCTTCAACCTCAACGGGACCGGCGGCGCCGGCGCGCTCGTCTTCGCCCGGCGCAAGAGCACTCTGGTGGTTCTGGTTCAGGGCCTCGAATCCGCGGAAGAGGCCGGCAAGCTGATGGATGGTGTGCGCTATCAGCCCGAGCTTTCCTGGAGCGAGCCGACGCCCATCAGTGACGCCGAGATGGTCTCCGGCCTCCTCGGCCTCTTCCTCGGCACCGGGCTCATTGTTGTCCTGACGGTGGGGCTGGGTCTGGCCTTCGGGCTTGCCCGCCTGCTGCTGCTCCGCACCATGCCCGGCCAGGTGTTTGATAAACCTGTTGAAAACGACTCCATTTTCCTCAACCTGCAGAACCCAAAGTAAGTTTTTGAAAGCAAACCCGTTACTCCGGTGGGCTGCCTCCCCGCTTCCACACCGTCCCTCTAACCTGTTGAAAATACAGCGAAAAGAAAGGCCTCCCCGCCCCAGTTTCCGCTTGACACCCCGCACCGCCCCCGTCTATGCTCTGCCCGCTAAGAGGTTGGCCCTACCGCGCACAGGGCCATACCTACTTTCCCCTAAAAGCCCCTGGGGACTTGTCCCCGGGGGCTTTTTGCTTGTCCTGGGCCCGCCACAGCGGACGAAGGGTTTGTCCCGAGCCCGCCTGTCCCGGCACTGTCACTCCGAGCCTATCCCCGCTGCATCAGCGGCACGCGAGGAACCTCCTTTTTTTCTTGGGTCAGCGGTCAGGGGCTCATGAAAGTTCTAGAGGCGGGCGGTTGACTACTTCCAGAACCCAGTGTTTACTAAGGAACAGGGCCGGCGTAGCTCAGGGGTAGAGCAGCCGATTCGTAATCGGCAGGTCATCGGTTCAAATCCGATCGCCGGCTCCACGCTCCAACCATGCCATCAGCGGTCGGACTCCAGACTCAATTGGGCGGGGGCGCGGCCGGGCCGGCCAGCGCGGAGTCAATCTCTTTGATCTTCGCCTTCAACTGATCCGCCAGCGGGCCGTTGGGCTCAAGGTCGATGTAGTGCTGGAACTCCTCCCGCGCCGGAGCCAGTCTCTTCTCCGCGAGGAAGCAATTGCCCAACAGCACGTGCACCAGAGGGTTCTTGGGGTTCAGTTCGTGGGCGCGCTGGGCGTGAATCTCGGCCTCGACGGGCTGCCGCAGCGCCAGCCGGGTCTGCGCCAGCTCGAAGTGCGCCTGCCAGGAATTGGGGTCCAGCTCCGCGGATTTCTGCAGCACGACAACGGCTTCGGCGGGTTTGCGCTGGTAGTTGTAGAGCATCCCCAGCCCCAGATAGCTGGGCGCATAGTTGCCGTTGATTTCCAGGCAGCGACGGAAAGCCTGCTCGGCCCCAGGCCAGTCCTGCTGGTCGAGCAGGATGGTTCCGCGCATGTGATGGGCTTCGACAAAGGTGGGGTGAATCTCGGCCGCCTTGTCGAAGTGCGCCAGGGCCGGCTCGAGCTGTCCCCGCTCCAGTGACTTCTGGCCTTCGGAGAACTCCCGCTGTGCGTTCCGCGGCACCGCGGAAGCCGCCGCTGGCGCAGCCGCGGGCTGCTCCATCTGGCGTTCCATCTGAGCGATTTTCGCGCGCACGTCGCCCGCCAGCGGGCTCTCCGGCGACACGTCCAGGAAAGTCTTGTACTCCTGCCGGGCCCCGGCGAAATCGTTGCGGCGCAGCAGCACGTTGCCCAGCACCAGATGCGTCAACGGCTGCTTGGGTTCCATCTCCCGCGCCCGGCGGGCGTGGGATTCAGCCTCCTGCGTCCGGCCCGTCGCCAGCAGCGCCTGCGCCAGCTCAAAGTGAGCCTGCCAGGCGTTGGGGTTGAGCTCCAGGCTGCGTTCCAGCTCCGGGATGGCCTCTTCCGGCCGATTGGTGCGGTTGTAGAGCGCCCCCAGGGCGGCATGGGCGGAGGCGTACTGGCTGTTGATTTCGATGCACCGCTTGAGACTCTCTTCCGCCTCCGCCCACTTCTGCTGGTCCATGTAGACGGTGCCCAGCGCCTCGTAGGCTTCGAAGTATTGGGGATGAATCTCCACCGCGTGCCGGTAGGCCTGGATGGCCTCCTCGGGCTGGCTTTCCCGCGCCGCCCTCTGCCCTCGGTTGAACTCCTCCTGAGCCTCCGGCGGCACCTGGAACGACCCGGCCGCCACCAGGGCCGGGCCGGTCGCGCCCGTGGGCCGGCGTTCATCAGAAGTCTTCTCCGGCTGCAGGGGGAGGATGACGTTGGCGCGGGCGACCAGGATCAAATCCACCGTGGTCGTATAATCGCGGTAGCCAGGCGCCTTGGCGACTACCCGAAAACGAGTGCGACTCAGGTTCCGAAACTCGAAGCGTCCGGTGCCCGCCGGCGTAATCTGCTGAATCACGCTCCCCATGTCGTCTTCCAGGTAGATGAGTACGGAGTTCATGTTGCCTTGCGGGCCGCTGAACTGGACGAAGCCGGTAATCTCGCCGGGAATATAGCGTCGCTGATCCTGCGCCGCGGCTGGAACCGCCGCCAGTACCCCAAGAAGAAAGAAGAGAAACAGTTCGCGAACTTTCATGGAAGAACCTCCCACCGAATCTTATCAGGAAAAAGAAATCGGGGGAGAAGCTTTGGCTTCTCCCCCGAACAAACGTGGTTGGTGTCTGCTTGCGGTTCTAGCTTACCACTCGAACCGGAGCGCCAGGCGCAGTTGGAACGGCGTCTGGAACGTGTTCGGGGTCAGGAAGTCCGGGTTTGGCGCCGGGCCTCCCAACTCGGCGAACTGGTCCACGGAGGTGATGCGCTGGGCGTTGAGCAGGTTGAAGAGGTCCACTGCGCCGCGCAGCTTGTACCGCTCCGTGACGGCCCAGGGGTAATCGAAGTGCAGGTCCCACACTCCGGTCACGCGGGTCTTGCCCAACGCCCCGCGGCCACCCGACGGGATTTCCCCGGCGTTGAAGTAGGCCGGGTGCGCCAGGAAGCGGGTGATGGGCGTGCCGCTCTGGATCCGGAGGTTGGAGCCGATGTTGAGCCCGTTGGCCCAGCCGGAGTTGATCATATAGGAACCGTAGAAGTTCACAATATGCAACCGGTCGGTGGGCAGCAGGCCCGGGGTGAATTGGTCCGCCAGCCCCACGCTGCCGATGAAGTCGAACAGCGAGGTGATGTTCGGGTCTTCCTGGCCGTTGTCGTTGCGGAACGAGCCCTCGAAGTTCCCGAACAGCTTGGCCACGCGGTAGTTGGCGTACATCTGCCAGTTGTCGCGCAGGCGCCGCTCCAGGCTGATCTCGATGGCCTGGTAGTTGCGCACCGGGTCGGGGAAGCCGTCCGGAAGACCGTCCGAACCGGCCAGCCCGGCCAGCGGGTTGGCGGTGCTGAAGCCGCTGGTCACGCAGCCGTCGAACACGGATTCAGCCGGGTTGTTGCACACGATGTTGACAATCACATCGGTGCTGCGGGTGACGCTGGTGATCACGTACTGCTGCTCCAGCGGCAGCCCGGAGTTGGCCGCCTCCACCGACAGGCCGCTGACGTCCTCGACGATGCGCTTGATGCGCCGGTCGAGGTAGCGGGCCTTGATTACGAACCCGCCCGTCACCTCGTGCTCGTAGCCCAGCAGCCACTCATCCAGGAACTGCATCTTGGTTCCCGGGGCCACCAGGGTGCCGATGTTGCCGGTGAGGAACGGGTTGCCGGCGGCGCGCTCGTTCGGTGCAATCCCGGGGATTGTGGGATCGTCTCGGCAAAGCACCGCGCTTTGACCGTTGAGGCACGGCGTGCTGGAGTTCGAGGGGATGTAAATGCTCCCGCCGAACGGGTCGAAGATGGGCTCGCCGGTGAACGGGTCGAGCGCCGTAGCGGCCCAGATCTGGGTCAGGAAGCTGGCTTCGTGGCCGAAGGAGCGCTGGGCCAAGTCGAGCGGAATGCGCTCGAAGATGCGGCCGAAGCTGAAGTACGCCTTGGCCTTGCGGTTGCCCAGCGGGTCAACCACCACCCCCAGCCGCGGCGCCCAGTTCCCGGTGAACACGTAGTGGTCGGTGGGCACCGAGCCCGGCAGACCCTTCATGTTCGCCTGTTCCCAGCGCAGACCCAGCTTCAGGTTGATGCGCTTGGTGATGGACCAGGTGTCGCTGGCATAGAGCGCGGTGTAATCGGTTTCGTTGGTGGTGAAGGCGCCGTCGAAGGCCCCGCGGCTCATCTGGAAGATGATGGCCGAGGGGGCCAGGCCGCCGGCCCGAGGCAGGATGGGCAGGCCGAGGAAGCAGCCGGCATCGCCGGTGAACTCCAGGCAACCGCGGGCTGTCCCGGTAGCGCCGAACTGCGGCAGACCGACCAGGCCCTCCGCCGCCAGAATCGGATCATTGGGCAACGGGAAGTCCGGGCCGGAGCGCCGGGCCAGCACGTCCCACTTGCCCCGCTCGAACTGGAAGCCGAGCGTGAGCTCATGCGGCCCGATGAGGTTGAACTGGTGCAGGCTGCTGACATAGAACTGCTTGGTATCGGCCTTGTAGTTCTCGAAGAAGCCGATGCCGCCGCGGCCCACCGGCGAGATCGAGCCCGAGGCCGAACCGCTGCGGTCGGTGATGCCGTAGGCATCGAAGAAGCGCTCCTCCGCGAAGCGGTTGTGGGCCTGGGCGATGTGGGCGTTCACGATCCACTTGGGGGTGATGGCGCCGTTGTAGCGCACGTTCCAGTTCAGGCCGGAGAAGTCCAGCCGGCTGAAATCGCGCGGGGTGGCGCCCGCCGCGGTGACGGTCGGCGAGCCGGTCATGCCGCGCCCGCCTTCCCCACGCGCCGCGCCGGCGGTCGGCCCGAACTGCCAGATGGTCGGGTCGCCAAACCAGGAGGCGTCGACGCTGTGGTTCTGGGCGCGGTCGATCTTCGCGCTGACCTTGGCGGCGTAGTTGATGGTGCGACGCCGCGAGTCAATGCGCCCCAGCGGGTGGCACAGACCTGCCGCCGCCGGGTCGCAATTCGCCGCATAGGCGAAGTTGGCCCCAATTGGCCCTTCCGGTGCGCTCAAGAGCACGTGGCGGACAACGGGGTTGAACGACCCGAACCAGAAGAGGCGGTCCTTGATGAAGTAGCCGCCCGCTTCGGCCCCGAAGTCGATCACGAACTCCCCGTGGGATTCCGTGGCCAAGTTGGTCTTGAAGTCGTTGGGCTGCGGCGGGTCGGGAGAGAGCCGGTTCGGGGTCCAGTAGCCGTAGATGGCGCCGAAGAAGTTGTTCCCACCCGAGCGGGTGGTCACGTTCACGATGCCGCCCAAGGCCTGGCCGTACTGGGACTCAAGGCCCCCGGTGGTCACCTGGACTTCCTGGATGAAGCTGGTGGTGATGCCGCTGCCGATGGGACCGAACACGCGGTGGTAGGTGCCGTAGGCGCCGAAACCGGTGTTGGTGATGTTGACCCCGTCCAGAACATAGAGGTTCTCCAGACCGCTGCCACCGGAGATGGAAGGGTTGGAGAAGCCGGTGCCGCCGCCCTCGTTCACACCCACACCCAGGTAGAAGGTGTTGGTCAGGTTGCGGCCCAGCGGGATGGTGGCATACAGCCGTTCATCGTGGCTGGCGGTCAGGTTGGTGGTGGTAGTGTCCACCGCGATGGCCGCACCGGTCACCTCGATGGTCTCCGCCACTGCGCCTGGTTCCATCCGCACAACCACCGGCGTACGCACGGCGATGCGCACGTCCAGATCCTTCACCTCCGCGGTCTTGAAGCCTTGCGACTCCACCCGGACCATCCACAACCCCGGAGCCACGCCCGAGAAACTGGCGACGCCCCGGTCATCGGTCGTTGTGGTCACGGTACCGCGAGGAGAAGTGAGAGTTACTTTGGCGCCGGGAATGACAGCGCCTGTGGCGTCTTCCACGGTCACCTCGACCGTGCCCACAGTCACCTGCCCTCCCTGGGCCCAGACGGACGTTGCACCCGCCAGAACCCACGCCGCTACTGCTAGGACAAACAAGCGTTTTTTCATCCGTTTCACCTCACAAAGGTCTACTGCGGGACAGTGCATAACACCCCTAACTGCAACCAGTAAGACTGCAAAAGGGAGTCCAAGCCTGCCCAGGATGTAGTATTTCCCCGCATTCTACAGATAATACAGGAGATATGATAAACGGAAGTCGCCTACGGGCCGTCAATCCAAGGGAAAAGATGAGCTGGAAATCCGCAATTCGGTAAGCCTGTTTTTTGATAGTTCTATTTTTGGAAGATTGCCGCGGAGGCCTTTAACTACTCTGTTTTCTTGTTTTTTTCGGCGTGAGCCGTGCGCTGAGCCAGGGCGCGGAATTCCTCCGCCTTGGCAGTCCTACCGATACGATCGAAGAATGCGCTTAGTTCATGGTAGAGTCCCTCTGACGCCGGAACCTCCACTGCCGCTTGCTCCGCCAACTCCACCGCTCGCTCCACCCTGCCGGTGCGCTCCAGGCTCAGCACATAGGCCCTGACCGCCTCAACCGAAGTGCCCGAAGCAATCTGGGCTGATTCCGCCAGCGCCGCCGCCTTTTCAAACTCGCCCTTGGCAAAGAAAAGGGCGGCCAGCTTGCCCCGCGCCTGGTCCAGCTTCGGGTTCAGGCTCAAGGCTCGTTCCAGGTGCCGGATTGCCCTGTCCGGCCTGTCGTTCCCAGCCTCGGCCAGGCCGCGACGGAGGTCCCAATAGCCTTTCTCGGCGTCTTCCGGCAGTCGTCCGTTCGCCACCGTCGTCGGATCTTCTTCCGCCTGCAAGGAAGCCACTCGGAAGGACAAGGTCTGCGACGCTAGCTGGTTGTCCTGCGGGTCTGTGACCTTCACCACCAGCCGATAGGACCCGGGCTCCAGATCCGTCAACGGCAGGCTCCGGCCGTGCAGTACGGTCCCCGCCGCATCGAACTGCTGCTTCCGGATGGTCTCGCTTTCGCTCAGGCGCGGGCCCCCGCCGGCCAAAGTCCCGATGGTGTACTCCAAGCGAAGGTAATCGTCTTCCCCGTAGGCGCGCCCACCTTGCGGAAGATAGACCTGGAAGAACACCTTGAGCTTCTCGTGCCGGTTGAACTCCCGCCGCGGCGAGGGGACGAAGCGGAGATTGAAGAACTCGAACGGCAACTGCCCCGCTTGGCCGGGGGTCTGCACGGCCTCGCTGTACACAATCACCGGACTGAGGCCGAGCTTTCCGGTCGCCGCCGGGACGCTGAGCGGCTGCCGGGCCAGGTAGGTGTCCCGCGAGGTCTCGTTGGTGTAGACGAAGTCCACGTCGTAGTCTCCCGGCGGCAGCGGCAGGCGGTCGAGGAACCCGAAGGGCAAACCCTTGAGGCGCTCGAAGTCCTCGGCCTTGTAGCTGTAGGTCCCGCTGTGCGACTGCTGGAAGAGCTGCTCGCCCTGCGGGTTGCGCACCAGGATGCTGACGCGCGCGTTCACGTACTCCTTGTCCTTGGCGGCGGTCGACACCTCTTCGAGAGTCACCGGAAGAACCAGCAAGAGATGGACGGCGGTGTCGCCGTCCGGCTGCCGCAGCGGCGCCCAGTGGACTTGCATCGCCTGCGGCTCAAAGGTGACCCGCGTCTTGACCACTTCCTTCAGCTCCATCCGCCGGCGCAGCATTTCCTTGGTGAAGCGGTCGTTGGGGATGTTGAAGATGCGGGTGAGCATGGCGTCGGAGGCCATGCTGGCGGTGAAACTGGTCAAATCAATGGGCTCGTCGGTCAGCAGGGTGAGGGAGACGCGGGCCAGCTCGGCGCTCACCCCGCGGAGCTGCTCGAACGCCCCGCGCGGGTTGTTTTCCGTCCCCGAGCCCACCGCCAGCTTGGTCGGGCCGTCCACCACCGGGCTGTAGAGCCGGTAGTCGCTGGCGTCGTCCGGCCGGAAGAAGACCACGTTGAAGAAGTTGGGCAGCGACGGATGCACGTTGGCGTAAAACCAGATCTCCACCGGACGCACCTCGCCCTGCCACGGATACTTGGTAATCTGGGCGGGCCGGCCCAACTGGATGTAGACGCGCCCGCGGTCGCTGCGCCAGCCGTACTCGCCGCGCCCTTCGGAGTAGTACTGGTTGGCGTACTCGATGCGCCGGTAGTGCTCGATCTTGAATTCGTTTTCTTCCGTGCCGGGGGTGGGGTCGCGCGCCAGCCAGAACTGCTCGATGAACTTGTCGCGGTCGACGTCGGTGGGCAGCGAGCGGAAGTTCTTTTTCTCGTCGTCCGAAATAATCCAGACAACTTCCTCCTCCAGCCACTTCTTATGCTGCGGCGAGAGGCGCGTGGCCGCCCGGGCGGCGGCGGAAAAAAGCAGGATGCCTGTCAGAACGGCGGCGAGTACCCGGGACTTCTGCCTTCCCTTGTCGTCAACCATGGGCAACCATAAAGCGGGCAGAAACTATTATGCCACAAGAGCCGCGCAGGTGCGGCGGGGGGTCTACTTCTCCAGGCGGGCCCGCAGAGTGATTTCGCTTCCGCCCAGGACGCGGACATCGCGCTTCCATTCCGGGTAGCCGGACAACTGAACCGTGACCTGGTAGTTTCCCGCCGGGAGCTCGAGGGTGGCGGGCGTCGAACTGACGAAGGTGCCGTCCAGGTAGACATCCGCGCCGTCGGGCTCGGAGACGATGGTCACCTTGGCCGGGGGCTGGCCGCTGCGGTCGACGCTGGTCAGCCTGCCTCCCTCGAGCAACACCACCAGGCTTCCGTAATGCAGCCAGGTGCGCTGGCCGAAACTGACCTCACGGCGCGCAGGGCCCAGCGCGGTCACGACCTCCTCTTTCGTCATGCCCGGCTTCAGCTCGGCCGGCGTGGAGGGGACCTCGTCAACCACGGGCTGGCTGAGCATGGGCTGGAAGGCTCCTTGGGGTTGCAGCCAGTGGTCGAGGGCGCGATAGAGGGCATTCATGTTGCCTTCGGCAATGATTTCGCGCGGAAGGAAGAAGCTGAGCGCAACCCACACCGGGCTGGGGCCGGAGGGAGATGAGGCCTGGCGGGTGGTCAGCAGCCCCAGAGTCACGACGTCGCTCCCCACTTGGATGCTGTGGACGTAGAAGTTCTCGCCCACCGCCAGCGGCACGTCTTTCCCGCCGCGGTAGTGCTCGGCCTGCTCGCCGCGGATGGCGTAGGAGGCCGGCCGGTCGGGGTCGAGAGAGCCTTCCAAGCCTTCCCGGCGCAACAAAACCACGTTCCCCGCGCGCCGGACGGTCCCGCGGTCTCCGGTGAAGCCCAGCGCCCCTTCCCCGATCAAGGTGAGGCGGTAGCGCTCCCGCAACGCCCCTTCGATTTCCTGCTTGCGCGCCTGGCTGACCTGCGCCGCGGCGTCGCTCGCCCAGACCAGGGCCAGCGCCGCAACCGCCAACGCCACCACGACACCAGGCCGCAAGTGTTGTCTGTTCACACTCATCCTCCCCAGGCAAGAGGCAACGACAAAGTAGATGCGCTTTCTCCCGCGGTTTGTCAAGCGCGGCTGGGCGCCGGACGACCTGCTAGACCGGGACGGTTGGGCGGCGGGGGCTCGAGCGGCGCCGCTCGGTCTTGCGCTGCAGCTTGGCCTTCATTTTCTTGATCTCCCGCCACAGCTCGGCAAAAGCGTACTTGAGAGCGGCCAGCTCGTCGGGCGCCGTTTCGCGCGCGTGCAGTTGACCCGGGGGAAGATGGAGCGCCAGCGAGGCTTCGAACGGGTTCGTCGGCCGCTTCTCCCGCTCCAGGCTGACGTGCAAATCCACCAGGTCGGGCGAGAACTTCTTCAGGTGCCGCTTCAGCTTGGCTGTCTGCCGCCGCAGCTCGCGCTCCGCGCGGCTCTTGTCGCCGATGTTGTGGTACCGCACCTGGAGTTTCATCGCGTCCCCTGGGATGCTGGAGTTCAGCTGCATGAGGAGCCTCCAGTCTAGTCGTCTCGTGCCAGGGGCGTCAAACGGCGTCAGCGGCCGTGGCCGTTGCCACCGGCTTTCTTGCGCGCCCGGGCCACCTGGCGCAGCTCTTCCGCCCACGCCTCGAGCCGCTCGGCGAGCCTGCGGCGGCGCTCCGGTTCCGAATCGAGCTCCAGCAACTCCTGCTTGTGCTCGACGTCCAGCGGCAGCTCCGCCGCCACGCTGTAAGCCAGCGACGCGCCGGCAGCGGGCACGGCCGCTCCGTCGCGGCCGTGCACCAGCCGGTGCACCTCGGCGTAGAGCGCGAGCAACCGCTCCGCGGTCTTCGCGTCTTCCTCCGACGCCGGCTCCGGCAAGAACTCCACCCGGCCCTGGTAATAAGGCTTGTCGTCAAAGACTTCTTCCACGCGGAAGCGGCGCCGGCCCCTGGTCAGGATGTCCGACCGCCCGTCCTCGTACCGCTTGACCACCTTCACGATCTCGGCGCTGCAACCCACCGCCGCAATCCCCTGCGCCCGCGCCAGCACCACGCCGAATTCCCGATTTTGCTCCAGGCACTCGCGGGTCATCTGGCGGTAGCGCGGCTCGAAGATGTGCAGCGGCAGCGGCGTCCCGGGAAGCAGCACGACGTTGAGAGGAAACAGCGGAAGCAGCTCGCCGTTCATCGGCGGCCTTCAGTACGGGAAGGGATACATCAGCCAGCCCAGCCCCACGCCCACTGCCATGAAAAGGAAGAAGCACCACAGGAAATACTTGGCGCGCTCCTTCCAGCCGTACTTGGTGAGGAAGGAGAACACCAGCGAGGTAAAGAAGGCGAACAGAGCCATCGCCTGCAAGTGGGTCAGCTCGATCAAGGGCAGCTCGCTCATTTCATTCCTTCTTTCCCACGGCGATGTCGTAGGCATCGAGCGCGGTCAACAGGTTCAGCAGGCCGGCGCACAGGAAAAACACGGTGCCGTAGTCGCCCAGCGCCCGCGGCATGTAGTTCTCGCCCAGCCCGGCCCAGCGGGCCGCGAGGTAGTAGCCGCCCGCTCCCAGGTCGCCCAGGAACCCGAGCAGGTGAAGCAGCAGCACAAACATCCCCTGGCTGCGGTCGAAGCTGAGCGGGTAGAGCTTGGCGCCCATCGCCAGCCCCAGCCCCGCCATGGCCGTGACCGAAAAGAAAAACACCGCGGCGCGGTCGAACTTCTGCAACAGCAGATGCCCCAGCCCCGGCAGCACCCACCCCAGCCCGCCCATCAGCACACCGCGAGCCACCTCCGCCGGAGTGGCGGGGGCGCGCGCTTCACTCGGCCGGGCCGTCCCCGGCGTGGCAGTCGTCTTGGCTTCGGCCTCGCCCATAGTCCTCAGGAAGGAATCCGCACGATTTCAGTCTGCACAGCACCCGTGGTTCCCGCGCTCTTCTCACCAACATATACGTTCACTTCCAGGCGCACGCCGAACTCCGGCAGGTAGATGCCGGGCTCGACGGAAAAGCAGGTGCCGGGAATGATCTCGCGCACGTCATGCGTCTCCAGGTTGTCCATGTTGGCGCCGGTGCCGTGCACCGACTCGCCGATGGAGTGTCCGGTGCGGTGGACGAAGTAGTCGCCGTAGCCGCGTTCGCGGATGACGCCGCGGGCGGCGTCGTCCACCTGGTAGCCCTGAATGGCTTTGCCGCCGGCCACCGATTGGGCCACAAAGTCCACCGCCGCGTCGCGGGCCGCGCGCACGGCAGAAAAGAGTTCCTGGTGCTTCTTCGGCGGCTCATCTCCCACGTACCCCACCCACGTAATGTCGTAGTAAACCGCGCCCGGCCTCTTGAACTTGGCCCACATATCGAGCAGCACCCAGTCGCCCTTCTGAACCGGCCGGTTGTTTTCCGGGCGGGGCTCGAAGTGCGGGTCGCCACTGTGCTCGTTCCAGGCCACGATGGGATTCTCTTCGCTCTCGAGCCCCCGCCCCGCAAACTGCTCCAGAATCCACTGCTGCAGCGCGTATTCGCTGAGCGGCTTCCCTGCCTGGACGTGCTCGCCGATGCGCGCGAAGGAGGCCTTCATCACCTCATCGATGTGCTTTCCCGCCTCGAGGTGCATCTGGTGCTGTGCCTCGCTCCAGCGCGCTTCGAAGCGCTGCACCAGGTCGGCCGAGCTGACCACCTCGACGCCGAAGCTGCGGACGAGCTCGATGGTCCCCGCGTCGACCAGCGAGACGTAGGGGATGTTGTTGAGCGGCGAATACTGCATGGCCACTTTTTTCGCCCCGCCCAGGATTGCCTTGAGCTGTTCGCGTTGCTCGCCCCAGGCGGAATACATGCGCTTGTCGCCGGGGAGCGAGTCCAGCCGCGCCGGCTCGATGCGGTGCACCAGTTTCTGCGGCGCGCCGCTCGCCGGGATCAGGTAGTACCAGCGGCGGGTGACCATGGTGGCGTCAAAGCCCAGCACGCGATAGGCGATGGGGTCGCGGTGGTGGAAGTCGTAGAGCAGCCAGCCGTCGAGGCCGCGGCGGCTCAGTTCCGTCTGAATCCCCTTCAGGTCAAACGCCATCTTATCCTCTAGGCCTCCGCCATCACCGTGCGCCACTTCTCTTCCGAGGGCGGCGGGGTGGCCAGGCTTACTACCACCAGGGCCAGAACGGAAAGAATCAGCGCCGGCACCACGGCGTCCACTTCCTTGGTCAAGGCGATGAAGGCGCTCTGCGACTCCATACTCGCCGCCAGGCTCCAGGCAATGCTGATGGCCGTCCCCACCAGTATGGACGCGAGCGCGCCCGGCGCCGTTGCGCGTTTCCAGAAGAAGGCCGCCAGCACCACGGGCGTGATGCCCGCGCCGTAAACCGTGTAAGCGTAGAGCGCCATGCGCAGGATGGATTCGGTGTGCGCCGCCAACACCACCGCCACGATACCCAGCACCACCACCGTGACGCGCGAGAACACCAGCACCTGGCGCTCGCTCGCCTGCGGGTTGACGAAGCGGTGGTAGACGTCGTGGATGATGTTGCTGGCCGGCGAGAAGAGGTAGTTGTTGCCGGTCGAGATGACCTTGGCGAACACGCCGCCCAGCAGCAGCGCGCCCAGCAGTTGCGGCAGGCCGTTGCGCGCGGCGTAGGGAATGATCTCGCGCGGCGTGGCGTCCTTGTAGATGGCGCTGCCCACCACCGCCAGCGCCACGATGACCGTCTCGAGAATCACCGTGCCGACGATCCACCCAAAGACCGAGATCTTGGCGTCGCGCTCGGTGCGCGCCGAAAAGAATTTCTGGTACATCGCCTGGTTGCCGACGAGCAGGAACATGGTGGGCAGGGCAAAGTTCAGCACCTGATACCAGCGGAAAGGCCCGAGGGCGGTGAAATGATTCTCCGGCAGGCCGGCCCGCACTCCCTCCCATCCTCCTGCGGTCCCGATCAGCGCCGGCAGGGCGATGGTGGCGGTGACCGTCACCAGCAGCCCGATGACCAGGTCGAGGTAAGCGACAGACGCCATGCCGGCCAGCGCGGTGAAGGTAATGACGAAGGCGGCGATGATGTACATCCCCATCTGCTTCTCGATGGTCTGGGGAAAAATCAGGTGCAGGATGTCACCGCCGGCGCGGAACTGGTAGCTGGTGATGCTGATGTAGGCGATGACGATGGCCAGGGTGCCGAACAGGCGCGCGAAGCGGTCGTAGCGCGCCTCCAGCAGGTCGGGTACCGTGTACTGCGCGAACCGCCGCGCGCGCCCGGCGATGAGCGCGATAACAATCAAACCGGCCCAGCCGCCCGCCGGCAGCCACAGGCCCGAAAAGCCGTTGTGGAAGGCGTTCTCCGCCCCGGCGAACAGGCTCCCGGCGCCGATCCAGCTCGAGAGCAGCGTAAACACCAGCACCGGCCAGGCCAACTGCCGGCCCGCCACCATAAAGTCGGCCTTGGTCTTGACGAAGAAGCTGCGGTGGATGCTGACCGCCAGCAGCGTCACCAGGATTCCGATTACGACTACGGCGTAGAGCACGTCCCTGGCTGCTCCTCGGAAATCTGAGATTACTTCGGCTCGGGTCGGAGCCGTTCTGCCACTGCGGCGGCGTCGAGGCCCGCCACTTCCACGGTTTTCAAGGGGGCTCGCTCGCCGGCAACCATCCTAATGGAACTCTTCGAGACGCGCAAACGCTCGGCCAGCAGCTCAAGCACCGCCTCGTTGGCGCGGCCTTCCACCGGCGGCGCCGTGACCTTGAGTCGCAACACGGCGCCTTGAAATCCCACTACCTCGTTCCGGCGGGCGCGTGCTTGCACCTTTAGGCGAAGCCGGGTTGAAGGCAATGGGTTAGCGCCTTTTCATCCGTGTTTATCCGTGTTTATCCGTGGTTCCAAAACCCTTTGAGGTCGCGGGCCGAAGAGCGCGGTGCCGAGGCGGACTTCGGTGGCGCCCTCTTCGACGGCGACTTCGAAGTCGTGGCTCATTCCCATGGAGAGGCGGCGCATCGAAACGCCCGGGAGCTTTTGCCAGTCGAGCTCCTCGGCCAGCTCGCGCAGGCGGCGGAAGTAGGGGCGCACGCGCTCGGCCGGCTCGAGGAAAGGCGGAAGGGTCATCAGACCTTCGAGGGCAAGATGCGGCAGGCCGGCCACCTGCTGGGCCAGGGCCGGCAGGTTTGCCGGCTCGACGCCGTGCTTGCTAGGCTCCTCGCCGAGGTGCACTTGAATCAGCACCGGCAACGGCTTGCCCTTCTCTCCGGCCGCCTTGTCGAGCTTCTCTGCCAGATGCGCGCTGTCGAGAGAATCGATGCAGTCGAAAAGCGCCACCGCCTTCTGCGCCTTGTTCGATTGCAGGTGCCCGACCATGTGCCAGGTGGCCGACGGCAGGACCAGGAGCGGGTGCTTGTCCTCGAATTCCTGCACGCGGTTTTCGCCGAAGTGGCGGAGGCCCGCCCGGTAGGCCTCGGCGATGCGCTCCACCGGCACCTGCTTGGTAATGGCGACCAAAGTGATTTCGCCCACACGGCCAGCGCGCTGCTGGGCGGCCTCGACGCGCTCCTGGATGCGGGCAATCGCATCCGAAATAGACACCGTTCCGGCCGGCCCCATGCGGGAATTGTAGCACCGCGCTTCGAGGGCGTGTGGTATAGTGCGCCATTCGCGGAAAAGTTCACCGCTTTCCCAGCGATTTCGCTTATGGCTCCTCGACCCAGGCGCGGCCTGTTCCTCACCTTCGAGGGCATTGACGGCTGCGGCAAGACCACGCAGCTTAACCTCATGTCGGAGTACCTGGCGCGGCTGGGCTTGCCGTATCTGGTCACCCGCGAACCGGGCGGAACAGAGCTCGGCGAGCAAATCCGGAAGGTCCTCCTGCGCCGCGCCAGCGTCGGGATGGACCCGCGCAACGAGCTGCTGCTCTACTTCGCCTCGCGCGCCCAGAATGTGGCCCAGGTCATTCGACCGGCGCTGGCCGAGGGGCTCATCGTTCTCTGCGACCGCTTTACCGACGCCTCGCTGGCTTTCCAGGGGTACGGCCGCGGGCTGGATTTGCGCTTCATCCGGCGGCTGCACCGCTTTGCCTGCCAGGAAGTCAATCCCGACCTGACCTTCGTGCTCGACATCCACCCCCGGACCAGCGTCAAGCGCGCCCGCACGCGCAACCTCTCCGCGCGGGAGGATGAAGGCCGCCTGGAACAGGAGGCCCTGGCGTTTCACCAGCGCGTGCGTCGCGGCTATCGCGCGCTGGCCCGGCAGGAGCCCCGCCGGGTCAAGCTCATCCCTGCGGAAGACAGCATCGACTCCATCCACCAGAAGATTGTGGCGCTGGCGCGGCCGCTGCTGGCGCGGCTGCCGCAGAAGGCCCGGGCATGACCTTCGACAACTTCCTCGGCAACGCCCGCATCGTCGCCGCCCTGCGGCGGATGCTGGCCAGCGAGCGGATGCCGCAGGCGCTGCTCTTCGCCGGGCCGCGGGGCGTGGGCAAGTTCACGCTGGCGACGCTGGTGGCGCGGGCCGCCAACTGCGAGCGCGAGGTGGGAGGGCTCTGCGGGAAGTGCCCGACCTGCCGATCGCTGGCTGCCCTGGACGACGTGGAGGAGCTGGCCCGCGTCGGCCACCAGGAGCGCGGCAGCGCCAGCCCCGAAGATGTGCCCCTCATCCTCCGTCCCCACTCCACCGTCACCGTCCTGCTCCCCGACACCGACTACATCCGCGTTTCGCAGATGCGCTACGTAGTGCGCGAGGCCTACGCCGCTCCCACGGCCGGGCGGCGAAACTTTTTCCTCTTCGACCAGGCCGAGCGCCTCCGCCACGATTATGCCGATACGCTTCTCAAGGTCCTTGAAGAGCCTCCGCCCCAGACCACTCTCATCCTGGTGACCGATTCCCCCTTCGCGCTGCGGCCCACGGTGCGCTCCCGCTGCGTATCGCTCTGGTTCGCGCCGCTCAGCCCCGAGGAGGTGGCTGCCGGGGTGCAGAGGCACCGACCGGAGTGGAAGAAGGGAGAGCGAGAACTGGCGGCCGCAGCCGCTGCCGGCAGCTTGGGGACCGCGCTCGGCCTTGACCTCGGGCTGTACCGCGCCCTGCGCTCGCACGCGCTGGCTCTTGTCCGCGCAGCGTTGGCCGGCGACTTCTCTCCCCCGGCGCTTTTCCAGGCCAGCTCCACCCTGGGCGGGAAGGCTGCCCGCTTTGAGGACGAAGAGCCTCCCCTCGAGGGACGCCGGGGCTTTGAAATTTCACTTGACATCTTGTATAGTCTCCTGACAGATATTGTTTATCTGAAGGTTGGGGTTCCTAACGTCGGTCAACGCCACCCGGATCTTCGCGAGGAACTTCGCCTGCTGGGCGAGCGGACAGGATGGGCCCAACTGGCTCGGGCAGTCGCGGGCCTGGATGAGCTCTGGGGCCGCCAGCGGCGGAACGTCAACCGGCAGTTGGCGCTCGATGCCTGGGCGCTGGGAGCGGACAAACTGTCTGCGACCCTGTGAAACGCAGAGGGTAGCAAGTGCATCAAAGAAGCAAAGGGGTTATGAAAATCCCATTCGCCAAGCCGCGTTGCGCTCCCTGGGCCGGCGCGACTGGTACCGCCATCATGAGGTGAACGAGCATGAACCGCCGACTCATCCGTCCCAGCCTGGCTGATGTCAAGGAACAATTCTCCAACCAGCCGCAGGTCGGCCCGCGACGAAAACCGGTGCCGCCGGAACAAACGCACGCCGAGTCCTACTACTACGTCAAGCAGATGCAGGCGCGCACGCCCATGGTGGTGATCCTCAACGATGGGGAGACCCTGCGCGGCACCATCGAGTGGTACGACCGCGACTGCATCAAGATTACCCGCACCGGCTCCCCCAACCTCCTGCTCTACAAGACGGCCATCAAGTACCTCTACAAGGACGAGTCGGCCGCCGGAAACGGCAACACGGTCGAGCCGGAGATGGCTCACGTCAGCCGGGACCACGACGAATAGGCTCTTTTTTCTCGGGCTGGGCTTTCGGCGTTTGTTTGCCTGTCCTGGTACAGGTGGAAAACGTGCACCGGTACAGGCCCCACCTTTGGGTCAATAGGCCGTAAAGCCACCGTCGAGCGGCACCACCGCGCCGGTCATCCAGCTCGAATCGTCGCAGGCGAGAAACAGCGCGAGACGGGCGACGTCTTCCGGCTTCCCTGCCCTGCCCGCCGGAATCCCCGCCACGCGCCGCGCCAACTCCGCCTGCGGGTCGGCGAACTGCGCCAGCGCCTGCTGCGCCAGCGGCGTCTCCACCAGCCCCGGGCAGATGCAGTTGACGCGAATGCCCTCAGCGGCGTGGTCGAGCGCCATGGCCCGGGTCAACAGCGCCAGCCCGCCCTTCGAGGCGGTGTAGGCGGCGCGGCGCTTCATCCCCACCAGTGACAGAATCGAGCCGATGTTGATGATGGCCCCGCCGCCGGCGCGCCGCAGCTCCGGCAGCGCCGCCTTCGACACCAGGAAGGCGCCTTTGAGGTTGGTGTCCATCACCTTGTCCCATTCCTCTTCGCTGGTTTCTTCGGCGCTGGCGGCCATCCAATAGCCGGCGTTGTTGACGACGACGTGCAGGCCGCCGAACTCCGCGGCGGCTCGGCGTACCGCCGCTGCCACCTCGGCGGCGCGGGTGACGTCGCACGGCTGCTCCAGCGCCCGGCCGCCGCTCGAGCGAATGGCCTCGGCCGCCTCCCGCAGCGGTTCTTCGCGTCGCCCCGCCAGGACCACCGCCGCGCCTTCAGCGGCGAAGATCGCGGCGCAGGCACGCCCGATTCCTGTTCCTGCTCCCGTGACAATCGCCACCTTGCCGTTGAGTTTCATTGTGGAGTCTGCTTGGAAGCGTCCCTAGGCGCTGCCGGCGAGTACTTTATCGTAGAAGGCGATGTAGCGCGGCACGACGAGCGTGGAGCAAAAGAGCGCCTTGGCTTTGGCCCGGGCCGCGGCACCCATCTCGCGGGCGCGTCGCGGCTCGCGGAGAAGCTCGACGGCAGTGCGCGCCATGGCTTCGACGTCGCGCGCCGGCAGCAGAAAACCGTCCTTGCCGTGGTCAATGACTTCCCGCAGCCCGCCGACATCGCTGGCAATGACGGGGACTTCGCAAGCCATCGCCTCCAGCGCCGCCAGCCCGAACGATTCAAGGTCGCTGGGCAGCAGGAACAAATCGCACACGCCGAGCTTGTTGTAGACGGCGTCCTGCTTGCCGAGGAACTGCACCGAGTCGGCGATGCCTTTCTCGCGCACCAGGTATTCGGCGTTGCCGCGCTCGGGGCCGTCGCCGATGAGCAGCAGGCGCGCGGGCAGGGCGGCGCGGATACGGGCGAAAATCTCGATGACGTCGGGGATGCGCTTCACCGGCCGGAAATTGGACAGGTGGGCGATGAGGACCTCGCCGTCGGCGGCGTACTGCCGCCGCTGCTCGGGCGCCTCCAAGCGCTGGTAGCGGTCGCAGTTGACGAAGTTGGGAATGACCTCAATCGGCTTGCGCACCTTGAATTCCCGTCGCGTCACCTCCAGCAGGTTCTGCGAGACCGCGGTTACGCCGCTCGACTGCTCGATGGCGAAGCGGGTGATGGGCAGAAAAGAGCGGTCCTGGCCGACCAGGGTGATGTCGGTCCCGTGGAGCGTAGTGACAAAGGGCAAGTGCCTGGGGGCCAGCATGGCCTGGGCAAGGTAGGCGCTGACCGAGTGCGGAATGGCGTAGTGGACGTGGAGCAGGTCGAGCTGGTAGTGGTCGGCCACCTCGACCATCTTGGTGGCCAGCGCCAGGTCGTAGGGCGGGTAGTCGAACAGCGGGTAGCTCATCACCTCGACTTCGTGGTAGCAGATGCGCCGGGCCAGGTCGGGCTGGTGGTCGAGCTCGCTCAGGCGGATGGGCGGGGCGTAGGTGACAAAGTGGATCTCATGGCCGCGGGCCGCCAGCTCCATCCCCAGCTCGGTAGCCACCACGCCGCTGCCGCCGTAGGTGGGATAGCAGGTGATGCCGATTCGCATGGATTCTCCACCCTATCAGATGACCGCTTTAGCGGTCACCCTGAGTGAGCCCGCGCAAGCGGGCGAGTCGAAGGGTCTCGCTGGTTCCATCACGCCCCGAACAATTCGGGCAGCTCGATTCGAATCGAGGTGCCGCGGCCGGGCTCGCTGTCAATCTTGAGCGCGAAGTCCTGCCCGTAGAGCACCTTCAGGCGCTCGTTGACGTTGCTGATGCCGATGCCGCTCGAGTAAATCTCCGGGATGCGGTCGGCGGGGATGCCGATGCCGTTGTCTTCGAGGTCGATGACGACGCGCCCGTTCATGCGCGCGGTGCGCAGGCGGATTTCCCCGCCCTCCAGGCGCGGGGCCAGCCCGTGTCGGATGGAGTTCTCCACCATGGGCTGGAGCAGCATGCTGGGGACCATGGCGTCGAGGGTGGAGTCGTCAATCTCCTTCTGGAAGCGCAGCTTTTCCGGCCCAAAGCGGGTCATCTCGATATCCAGGTAGTCGTCGATGAACCTGAGCTCGTCGCGCAGCGGCACAAAGTTCTCGTGCTTGCGCAACAGCCGGCGGAGGATGTTGGACAGCTTCACCAGCAGCGAGCGCGCCGCTTCCGGCTCCACGCGCGTGAGCGAGCCGATGGTGTTCAGCGTGTTGAAGAGGAAGTGCGGGTTGATCTGGCTGGTCAGCGCCTCCATGCGCGCCGACAGCAGCGAGGCCTCCTGCTCCTTGAGCTTGAGCTGGATGCGGTTGTTGTTCCAGATCATCAGCGTGAGCGCCGTGCCGACGAGCGTGGCCAGCACCGGCAAGACCACCGCCCAGCCGGGCTCGGTATGGACGTAATAGAGCGTGCGCGGGAAGGTGGAGCCGAGAAAAATCCGCAGCGCCTCCAGCCCGATGCAGAGCAGCAGCGGCCACACCTGCCAGGCCAACTCCTGCCTGGCGATGAGGTTGACCACCCAGCGCGGCACGCTCAGCAGCGCGAAGGGGCCGAAGCTCCAGACGCGCTCCTTGTGCTCGGTCACCTCGCGCAGCAGCCCGCCCGCCGCGCCGCACATCATGGCGAAGGGCAGCGCCAGCCATTCCTTGTGGAACACGGCCGGCAGGGCGGCCAGGGCACCCACCATCATCCCCGAAGTGCGCCCGAAGGCCAGGCCGGCCACCAGCGAGCCTTCCAAGCTGACGTCGGTCGCCTGGTAGCCCAGCAGGACGCGCGTGAGCACGCCGGCGCCCACCAGCGGCCCATAGAAGAGAACGAAGCGCAGCCGCTCGTCGAGGCTGCGCTCCTCGACCAGCAGGGAGCGCTGAAAGAGGTTCGAGCGCGCCACCAGCGCCGCCATGGCCGAGGCCACCCCCACGCGGAACAGCAGCGTGAAGACCACGTCCCGAAGCGGAAGCTCGTTCCACATGTTCTTGGGTTACGGTAGCGCAGCCCACGGGGGATGTAAAGGAGACCGCCGGTTGTGCCGTCCCAACCTATCTCTATGAAAGGTAGCGCAGGTTGCCCGAGAGCGCCCCAAGGCCTGTCGGGGCGCGGTTTCGAGGGCTACCTGCGGTTTTTGTCCTCGGCGTACTAAGCTAAAGACCGCAGGTAGGCCGGTCGCTGTTGCGCCCGGCTCAACCTGCGCTACCCGGTACTGACGTATAATGCTCATGTGAAGCAGACGAACAGAAAACCTCCCGCGTTGCGCAAGGTCACCGAAGCCCGACTCCCCACGCGCTTCGGTTTCTTCCGCATCATCGGTTTCGAAAACGGGCGCCGGGAATGCCTGGTGGCGCTGGTGAAAGGAAACCTGCGCCGGCGGGCGGCGCCGCTGGTGCGCATCCATTCGCAGTGCCTGACCGGGGACGTGTTCTGCTCGGCGCGCTGCGACTGCCGCGCGCAGCTCGAGCTCGCCCTCAAGCTCATCGGCCGCGAAGGCGCCGGCGTCCTGCTCTACGAGCCGCAGGAGGGCCGCGGCATCGGTCTCATCAACAAGCTGCTGGCCTACCGCCTCCAGGACGGCGGGCTCGACACTGTCGAGGCCAACCGCCGCCTGGGCCTGCCGGCCGACAACCGGAGCTACGCGCTGGCGGCCGAGGCGCTGCGGCGGCTGAAGCTCACGCGCGTCCGCCTGCTGTCCAACAACCCCGACAAGGTTGAAGCCCTGGAACAGGCCGGCATTGCCGTGGTTGAGCGCGTTCCTTGCCAGCCTCCACCCTCTCGCGCCAACCGCGCCTACCTGCGCACCAAGCGCGCCAAGCTCGGCCACCTGCTGACTGTCTAGTTTCGCTCTGCGGATTGGCACTACGAATGCGAGCTTCTTGTGGTAGCGCCGGCTTCGAGCCGGCTTTTTTTCTTGCCGGGCACAGAACTGCCGGCAGGATGCCGGCGCTACAGAATGCGCCAGACCAGGTTTTTGCTTCTGGGAAACAGCGGGGGACGGGCTAGCCGCCGCCGACGAGCTGGACGATTTCCAACTGGTCGCCCGGCTCCACCCGCACCTGCTCCCAGGCGTCGCGGGCGACGATGGCGCGGTTGCGCTCGATGGCCACCCGCTCTTCTTTCAAGTTCAGAAAGTGGAGGAGCTCCTTGAGGGTGAGGTTTTCGGGGACTTCCCGGCTCTCGCCGTTGAGGACGACGGGAATCAAGTGCCGGCCTTGGGCCGCGGGCGCAAGTTGTATTTGATTTCGTCCTGGCCGCCGGCGGCCATGGCTTGAATCACGAACTCGGCGCCCCCGGGGCCGAGCTTCGGCAGAGCAAACTGCAGCGTGGCTTTGCCCTGCGCGTCGGTATCGACCTCAAACTTGGCCGGCTGGCTCGCGCCGGTGTTGACCAGCACGCGCACCATGGCCTTGGGTACCGGCTTGGGCTGACCGCGCACGGTCACAGCCAATTCCAGCGTGGCCGTCGTGCCCGTCAAGAAACTGCCCGGGTTCAGCAACTGGACGGCGATGCCGCCGCCTTTCATCTGCTCGGCCAGCTCGGCCATCTCCGGCAGCGTCCCGGCGCGCACCTCTTCCAGCAGTTTCTTGTGCTGCTGCTCGAGCATGGCGCGCAGCTCGGACTCGTTGAAGTCGGGCGAGGCCATGAAGTCGCGGTAGCTGGTGCCGCGCTTGGCCAGCACGCGCCCCTTGTGATAGATGGTGGTGTCCAGGACGGGATTGTTGGCGCCCCGGTCCTCCGTCTGGACATGGAACACCAGGCTGCCTACCTTGACGTCGGTGTTGAAACCGAAAACCGGCATGGGCCTCGCTGTTGGCGCCGTCCCCGCGCAACTTGACATCCTCCGGCGCCAACCCTATAGTCGGGTGCTTATCCAACTTCTTGCGGGTGCTGCTGATTATAGCATCGCCGACCACCCGCGCTGCAAACGATGGAGAGCTACCTCGACAGCTACGCGCCTATCTTGGTGCACCTGCTTTTCGCCGCCGGCCTCTCCGCGGGCCTGATTGTGGTTTCCTGGCTGCTGGGCGAGCGCAAGCCCAACTTCAACAAGCTCAGCGCCTACGAGTGCGGCATCGTGCCCACCGGGGACGCGCGGCAGCCGTTCGCGGTGAAGTTCTACCTCGTCGCCATGCTCTTCATCCTCTTCGACGTGGAGGCGGTGTTCTTCTTCCCCTGGGCGGTCGTCTACCGCGACCTGGGCTGGTTCGGCTTTTTCGAGATGCTGCTCTACATCCTCATCCTGCTGGCCGGCTACATCTACCTGTGGAAGAAGGGCGCGCTCGATTGGAGCCGTTCCTGAGCCATGCCCGCGACCCTTCCCGCAGAGCTCGCCGGCCGGCCAGAGGTGCGCAAGCTGCGTGAGTTCAACCCGGGCGCCGTGCTCGGGGCGACGGATTTCCGGGGCCAACTGGCGCTGACCATCGCGCCCGCTCTGCTCCGGGACATCTGCGACGTGCTGCGGCGCGACCCGGAGCTCAGCTACGATTTCCTTACCGACATCACCGCCGTCGACCGGTACCCGGTGGAGCCTCGGTTTGAAGTCGTCTACCAGCTGCGCTCGATGAAGACGCGGCAGCGGCTGCGGCTGAAGGCGCCGCTGCCGGGCGACGACCCGCGCATTGATTCGTTGGTGGGCCTGTGGCCCGGCGCCGACGTGCTCGAGTGCGAGGTCTACGACCTCTTCGGCGTGCGCTTCACCGGGCACCCCAACCTGCGCCGGCTGCTCATGCCCGACGACTGGGAAGGCCACCCGCTGCGCAAGGACTACCCCATGGAGGGCCCGCGCTGATGGCTGAGCCCATCACCCCGCCGCCGCTCTCCGCCGACACCATGGTGCTGAATGTCGGCCCGCAGCACCCCTCAACCCACGGCGTGCTGAGGCTAATCCTGGAGATTGAGGGCGAATCCATCCTCCGCGCCACCCCCGACGTCGGCTTCCTGCACACCGGCATCGAGAAGAACGCCGAGAAACTTTTCTACTCCCAGGTCATTCCCCTCACCGACCGCATCGACTACCTCGCGCCGCTTTCGAACAATCTCGTCTACTGCCTCGCGGTCGAGAAGCTGCTCGCGCTCGAGCCGCCCGCGCGCGCTCAGTGGCTCCGCGTCCTGCTCACCGAGCTCACCCGCATCAACAACCACCTCGTCTGGCTCGGCACCACCGCCCTCGAAATCGGCGCCATGACGGTCTTCCTCTACTGCTTCCGCGAGCGCGAAGAGATTCTGAAGATTTTCGAGATGTGCTCCGGGCAGCGCATGATGTCGAGCTACTTCCGCGTCGGCGGCCTGGCGCTTGAGCCTCCACTCGATTTCTACTCCCGCGTCGACACGAATCTCAAGACGCTCCCCGGTCGCTTCGACGAGTACGAAGACCTGCTCACCGAAAACCGCATCTGGCTCGCCCGCACCTGCGGCGTCGGCGTCCTCAGCGCGGACGACGCCATCGCCTGGGGCATCACCGGCCCCAACCTCCGCGCCAGCGGCTTCGCCTCCGACCTGCGCAGGGACGAGCCCTACTCCAGCTACGACAAATTCGACTTCGTCGTCCCCACTCGCCCCGAGGGCGACGTCTACGCCCGCTACGTTGTCCGCATGGAGGAGATGCGCCAGAGCGTCCGCATCGCCCGCCAGGCGCTCGACGGTCTGCCCGAAGGCCCCATCCGCGCCGACGCCCCCGGCATCGTCCTCCCCGAGCGCGAGAAGATGAAGTCGGAGATGGAAGCGCTTATCTACCACTTCAAGATTGTTACCGACGGCTTCGCGCCGCCGCCCGGCGACGTCTACGTCGCCGTCGAATCGCCCAAGGGCGAGCTCGGCTGCTACCTGGTCAGCGACGGCGGCCCGCGCCCCTGGCGCATGCGCTGGCGCCCGCCCTCGCTCATCAACGTCCAGCTCCTCGCCAAGCTGCTCCCCGGCCACCTCATCGCCGACGCCATCGCCATCGTCGCCAGCGTCGACTTCGTCCTCGGGGAGGTCGACCGATGAGCCTCAAACTCTCTCCCGAGCTCCAGCGCCGCCTGCAGCAGCTCAAGCAGCGCTACCCAGTGCTCCGCTCCGCGCTCATCCCCTCGCTGCTCTTCGCCCAGGACGAGCTGGGCTACATCTCCGACGACCTCATCGACTACCTCGCCGCCGAGCTCAGCCTCCGCCGCGTCCAGATTGAAGAAACCATCGGCTACTACTCCATGCTCCGCCGCCGGCCCGCCGGCAAACACCACGTCCAGGTCTGCACCAACGTCGCTTGCCAGCTCCGTGGCGGCTACGATGTTCTCGACCACGTGAAGAAGCGCTGCGGCGTCCCCGCCAAGACCCCGACCGCCGACGGCGTCTTCTCTTGGGAAGAAGTTGAGTGCATCGGCGCCTGCACCGGCGCGCCCGCCGTCCAAGTCAACTACGATTTCTATGAGAATCTGACCGCACCGCAAATGGGCAACCTGATGGACGAGTTGGAAGCGGGCCGGAAGCCAGCGCCCGTTCCCTACATCAGCGGCGTGCAGAAGGAGCCGCATCCGGCCGAGATTCGCGTCATCAGCCGCCGCTTCGGTCTGCCCAACTCGCCCAGCATCGACACCTATCTTGCCCACGAAGGGTACCAGGCGCTGCGCAAGGCGCTCGGCCAGATGGCGCCGGAGCAGATCATCGACGAGGTCAAGCGCTCCAACCTGCGCGGGCGCGGCGGCGCCGGCTTCCCCGCCGGCATGAAGTGGAGCTTCGTCCCCAAGGATACGGCCAAGCCCAAGTACATCATCGCCAACGCCGACGAGAGCGAGCCCGGCACTTGCAAGGACCGCCCGCTGATGGAGCTCGACCCGCACCAGCTCATCGAGGGCATGGTCATCGCCGGCCGCGCCGTCGGGGCTCACCAGGGCTACATCTACATCCGCGGCGAATACCGCTACGTGATGGAAATCGTCGACCGCGCCATCGCTGAAGCGTACGAGCGCGGCTACCTCGGCAAGGACATCCTCGGCAGCGGCTTCACCTTCAACCTCTGTACCCACACCGGCGCCGGGGCCTACGAGTGCGGCGAAGAGAGCGCGCTCATGGAGTCGCTCGAAGGCAAGCGCGGCTACCCGCGCATCCGCCCACCCTTCCCCGCCGTCGTCGGCCTCTACGGCTGCCCCACGGTTATCAACAATGTGGAGACACTCAGTTCCGTCCCCGCCATCATTCTCAAAGGCGGCGAATGGTATGCCGGCCAGGGCACGCCCAAGAACGGCGGCACGCGCCTCTTCTGCCTTGCCGGCCACGTCAACCGCCCGGGCATCTACGAGCTGCCCATGGGCTTCCCCCTGCGCCGCATGATTGAGGAGTGCGCCGGCGGCGTGCCCGGCGGCAAGAAGGTCAAGGCGGTCATCCCCGGAGGCTCCTCCACTCCCGTGCTCACCGCCGACCAGCTCGACACCCCGATGGACTTCGACTCCGTCGCCAAGGCCGGCTCCATGCTCGGCTCCGGCGGCGTGATGGTGATGGACGAGGACACCTGCATGGTCGAGGTCGCCCAGCGCATCATGCACTTCTACGCCCACGAGTCCTGCGGCTGGTGCATCCCCTGTCGCGAAGGCACGGCCTGGCTGCGCAAGATGCTCGACCGCTTCCACGCCGGCGGCGGCTGCGACACCGACATCGTGCAGATCGGCGAGCTGGCGCAGAACATGCTCGGCAAGACCTTCTGCCCGCTCGGCGACGCCGCCGCCATGCCCACTATCAGCATCGTCAACAAGTTCCGGCACGAGTTCGAGGAACACCTGCGCCTGGGCGAGTGCCCCTACACGCGCGAGAAAGTGGCGGCCGACTGACATGGCGGAACTGCCGACCAAAGTTCAATTCAGCGTCGACGGGCGCACCCTCGAAGTCCCGCCCGGCACCCTGCTCATCGAGGCCTGCAAGCACGCCGGCATCGAAGTGCCGTCCTTCTGCTACTACCCTGGACTCTCGCTGCAGGCCGCCTGCCGCATGTGCCTGGTGGAAATTGAAAAGACGCCCAAGCTCCAGACCGCCTGCACCGTCATCGTCCAGCCCGGCATGGTGGTGCGCACCGGCACCGACGCCGTCCACAAGGCGCGCAAGGACATGCTCGAGTTCCTGCTCACCAACCACCCGCTCGACTGCCCGGTCTGCGACAAAGGCGGTGAGTGCGAGCTCCAGGACATGGTCTTCCGCTACGGCGCCGCCGAAAGCCGCTTCATCGAGGAAAAAGAGCACCAGCCCGAGCAGCGCTTCTCGCCCGTGGTCTACTTCGACTACCCGCGCTGCATCCTCTGCTTCCGCTGCGTGCGCGTGTGCGACGAGCTGATGGACGTCAAGGCGCTCGGCGTCGGCCAGCGCGGCGTGCGCTCCGTCATCATCCCCAACCGCACCGACGGCACCCTGGAGTGCGAAGAGTGCGGGATGTGCATCGACATCTGCCCCGTGGGCGCCCTCACCAGCCACCAGTATCGCTACAAGACGCGCCCCTGGGAGATGACCTTTGTCGGCACCACCTGCGCCCACTGCGGCGACGGCTGCAAGACCACCCTCAACGTCCGCAACAATGAAATCCTCCGCGGCAACAACCGCGACAAAACCGGGATCAACGGCGACTTTCTCTGCATCAAGGGCCGCTACGGCGGCGACTTCGTCCACCACCCCGACCGGCTGCGCCGCCCGCTGGTGCGCCGCAACGACCGTCTCGAGCCGGCAAGCTGGGACGATGCCCTGGCGTTCGTGGCGCGGCGCCTGAAGGAGATTGGCGAGAAATCCGGCGCCGGCAGCATCGGCTTCCTCGGGTCCAACCGCACCACCAACGAAGAGAACTACCTGCTGCAGCGCTTCGCCCGCGCCGTCATCGGCACCAACAACATTGACCACCATCGCACCGCCGACTACGCCGCCCTGGTCTCCGCCCTCGGCGGCGACGCCGCGCGCTTCGCCGCGGCCCGCGACCTGCTGCGCGCCTCCGCCATCTTGCTCGTCGGAAACGACCCCACCCACAACCATCCGCTGCTCGCCGCCCACATCCGCTTGGCGGTGCGCGCCGGCGCCCGCCTCTACATCGTCAACAACCGCGAAATCAAGCTCCGCCGCCAAGCCAAACAATTCGTCACGGTGCCCGCGGGACAGGAAGCCACGGCTGTCGAGTCTCTCCTCGACACGCTCCGCAACGAAAAGGACCTCGTCGTTCTTTTTGGCGCCGAAGTGGTCGGCGCGGAAGTGGCTCGCCTCGTTCAGTTCGCCAACGGGCTGCCGGGCACGACCCGCTACGTCGCTCTGGGCGACTACGCCAACTCCCGCGGCGCCGCCGACATGGGCCTGCTTCCCGACCGCCTGCCCGGTTATTCACCCATCACAGAGGCCGCCGGGCGCGAGAAGTGGGCGGCGCTGTGGAAGGCGCAAGTTTCGTCTGCGCCCGGAATGGACACCCGACAGATGCTCTCAGGCGGCACGCTGCGCGCCCTCTACGTCGTCGGCTCCAACCCCGTCAAGACCTTCAAGCTCGAGAACAAGCGGGAGGCCCTCGGCCCGCTCGAGCTTCTGGTGGTCCACGAGATGTTCCTCACCGAGACCGCGGCGCTGGCCGATGTCGTCCTGCCGGCCGCCTGTGCCTACGAGAAAGAAGGCACCTTCACCAACACCTGCGGCGAGATTCAGCGCGTGAAGCGCGCGCTCGAGCCCGTCGGCTTGCGCAGTGATTTCGAAATCCTGCGCCTGCTCTCGCACGCGCTCGGTCACCCGATTCCGCTCCGCACCCCCGAGACGGCCTTGGACGAAATACGCCAGCACGTCCCCGGCTACCAGGTCTCCCTCGCCTCCCTCCTAGCGGGCGAGGCCGCGCTCACCGCGCCCGCCGACGGCCGCGGCCCGGCAGAAACCGCCGCCGGGCTTATTTTTTCTGCGGACGATTCACTGTTCACATCCGGGACTCTGAGCCGGTACAGCGAGGCTCTCAATTCTGTGCCGGAACGCACACTGCCGCGCTCGCGCCTATGACCGACTGGGTGACCAACCATCCCGAGCTGGTGATTGCGGTGGTGAAGATTGCCCTGCTGCTCTTCGTCCTGCTCACCGCCATCGCCTACGTGGTCTGGTTCGAGCGCAAGGTTATCGCGCACATCCAGGCGCGCTGGGGCCCCTACCGCGTGGGCCCGCATGGCTTGCTGCAGCCGCTTGCCGACGGCTTGAAGTTCCTCTTCAAGGAAGACATCGTCCCCGCCAACCTCAGCAGCCGTTTCCTCTACCTGCTGGCGCCGTTTCTGGCCGTCTCGCTCGCCCTGCTGGCTGTGGCCGTCATCCCCTTCGGGCCGGAGTTTGAAGTCCTCGGTACCCCCACCGGTTTTTGGATCGCCGACATCAACATTGCTCTTCTCTTCGTCCTTGGTGTCACCTCGCTCACGGTTTACTCGGTGGCACTGGCCGGCTGGTCCTCCAACAGCAAGTACCCGCTGCTGGGCGCGCTGCGCAGCACGGCGCAGATGATCAGCTACGAGCTTGCCCTCACGCTCTCCGTCATCGGCGTGCTGCTGCTGGCGGGCTCGCTCTCCCTGCGCGAAATCGTCGAGCAACAGTCCGGCCGCCTCTGGGGCGTGCTCCCCAACTGGTATATCTTCCCGCAGTTCGTCGCCTTCATCTGCTTCTTCATCAGCAGCATTGCCGAGACCAACCGCGCCCCCTTCGACCTGGCCGAAGCCGAAACCGAGCTGGTGGCCGGCTTCCACACCGAGTACAGCAGCATGAAGTTCGCCATGTTCTTCCTGGCCGAGTACGCTCACATCTTCACCGCCTCCTTCCTCGCCACCGTCCTGTTCTTCGGCGGCTGGCGGTCGCCTTTCCCGGAAACGCCTTTCTGGCAATGGACGCAGTATTTCCCCGCCGTGGCGGCGGCTCTCTTGGGCGCGTATTTCGTGCTCGACACCTTCCGCCACGCCCACTCGGCCTTGCACCGCGGTCTCATGACCTTGATCGGCATGGCGCTGCTGGGCGCCGGCGCAGTGCTGGCGCTCGTTCCTCCCCTCTTGCTCCTCGTTCAAGGGCCGTTCTGGTTCATCGCGAAGACGGTTGCCTTCCTGTTCGTCTTCGTCTGGATCCGCGCCACCCTGCCCCGCTTCCGCTACGACCAGTTGATGGCCTTCGGCTGGAAGTTCCTGCTGCCCCTGGCGGTCTTGAACATCATCGTCACCAGCCTGGCGCTGGTGTGGCCGGTGGAGTGAGATGAGCGCCGACGTCATCCTCTTCTTCCTCTTCGGCGGCCTGGCCGTGCTGGGCGCGTTGAGCCTGGTGCTCCAGCGCCATCCCATTCACAGCGCCCTCTCGCTCATTCTGGTCATGGCCGCGCTGGCCGTCCTTTACCTCCTGCTGGGCGCCGAGTTCATCGCCGCCATCCAGATCATCGTTTACGCCGGCGCCATCATGGTCTTGTTCGTCTTCGTCATCATGCTGCTCAACGCCGGCGAAGAAGAGCGCACCGACCTCAGCCGCGTCACCCGCTACCTCGGCCTGCCGGTGGCCACCGCGCTGCTAGTCGAAACCGGCTGGCTGCTCTACCGCGCCTGGCCCGGCGACGTCGGCGTCGTGCCCGACCGGCTCGTCGGGCGCACCGGCGCCGTCGGCCGCATGCTCTTCACGGAGTACGTCCTGCCGTTTGAGTTGACTTCCGTCGTTATCCTCATCGCCATCCTCGGCGCCGTGGTTCTGGCAAAGAAGGAGCGCTAGCGAGCCGCCATGGTCCCCGTCTCCTACTACCTCGTACTGAGCGCCGTGCTGTTCGGCCTGGGCGTCATCGGCTTCCTGCTCAAGCGCAACCTCATCACCATCTTCATGTGCATCGAGCTGATGCTGAACGCGGTCAACCTCGCCTTCGTCGCCTTCGCCCACTCCTGGGAGGTGCTCAGCGGGCACATCTTTGTTTTTTTCGTCATCGTCATCGCCGCCGCCGAGGCCGCCGTCGGCCTGGCCATCATCATCGTCATCTTTCGCAACCGGGGCTCGTTGAACGTGGAGCGGATCAACTTCTTGAAGTGGTAGAGGACTGATGCTCGATCTGGTCTGGTTGCTGCCGCTGGTGCCGCTGCTGCCGCTCGCCGGCGCCGGTCTGCTCGGCCTGCGCGGTCGCGGGTGGTCGCACGGCGAAGTGAACCTGGTGGGCCTCGGCTCGACCGCGTTGTCGCTTGCCGCGGCCATCGCCTCGGCTGTCCTCTTCTTTCAACTGCCGCTGACGGAAATCCCCTGGAAGCACGACTACTTCACCTGGCTCAAGGCCGGCGGCTTCCAGGTGCAGACCAGCCTCTACCTCGACCAGCTTTCGCTCCTCATGATGCTCGTCGTCACCGGCGTCGGTTTCCTTATCCACGTCTACTCCGTCGGTTACATGCACCACGAGGGCGGCTACTATCGCTTCTTCGCCTACCTGAATCTCTTCATGTTTTTCATGCTGCTGCTGGTGCTGGCGGGCAACTACGTCCTGCTGTTCGTCGGCTGGGAAGGCGTCGGCCTCTGCTCCTACCTGCTCATCGGCTTCTATTTCCTGCGCAAGTCGGCCTCCGACGCGGGCAAGAAGGCCTTCATCGTCAACCGCATCGGCGACTTCGGCTTCACACTCGCTTTGCTGCTCATCTTCTGGACTTTTGGCAGCCTCGAGTACACGAACGTCTTCGCCGGCGCGTCGGTGATGCCGGTCGAGCCCGGCGACTGGAGCCAGGCGGGTGTGCTGACCGCCATCAGCCTGCTGCTCTTCACCGGCGCCATCGGCAAGTCCGCCCAGCTCCCGCTCTACGTCTGGCTCCCCGACGCCATGGAAGGTCCCACGCCGGTCAGCGCCCTCATCCACGCCGCCACCATGGTGGCCGCCGGGGTCTACATGGTGGCGCGGTCGAACATCCTCTTCGCCCACGCGCCTTTCGCCCTGGCCACGGTCGCGGTCATCGGCTGCCTTACGGCCTTCTTCGCCGCCACCATTGCGCTGGTGCAGAACGATATCAAGCGCGTGCTGGCCTACTCCACCGTCAGCCAGCTCGGCTACATGTTCCTCGGCCTAGGCGCCGGCGCTTTCGCCGCCGGCATTTTCCACCTCATGACCCACGCTTTCTTCAAGGCGCTGCTCTTCCTGGGCGCCGGCAGCGTCATCCACGCCATGAACGGCCAGCAAGACATCCGCAAGATGGGCGGCCTGTGGCCGAGAATCCGCGCCACCGCGGCCACCTTCTGGATCGCGACCCTGGCCATCGCCGGCGCGCCGCTCTTCTCCGGCTTCTTCAGCAAGGACGAAATTCTCTGGCAGACCTTCACCAGTCCCACCCTGCGGATCGGCAAGCTTCTGTGGCTGCTCGGACTGATTGCCGCCACCATGACGGCGTTCTACATGTTCCGCCTCGTGTTCCTCACTTTCCACGGCGAAGGCCGCTACACGCCGGAAACCGCCAAGCACATCCACGAATCCCCGCGCACCATGACGCGCCCGCTCATGGTTCTCGCGCTTCTATCGGTAGTCGGCGGCTGGGTCGGCATCCCGGCGGCGCTGGGCGAAAGCGTTCACCTCGCCAACTATCTCGAGCACTTTCTGGAGCCGGTCTTTGCCGGCGCCAATCAACTTCGCCCTGCGGCCCTGCCGCACCCGCACAGCGAAGAGCTGGGTCTGATGGGCCTGACGACCCTGCTGGCGGTGGCCGGCTTTGCGGTGGCCTACTCGTTCTACATCCGCAACCCGGAGCTGGCCAACCAGCTCGCCCAGACCTTCCGCGCGTTCTACCAAGTGCTGGTCAACAAATACTACGTGGACGAAATCTACTACGCAGTCGTCGTTCGCCCCTTGCACTGGCTCTCCGACCGCGTTTTCTGGCAGGCCTTTGACGTCGGCATCGTGGACGGCGCCGTCAACGGCGCTGCGGCGCGCGCGCAGGAGATGGGCGCCTGGCTGCGCCGCTGGCAATCGGGCAACACGCGCAGCTACGGCACCTGGGTGGCGCTGGGCGCGCTGGCTGTCCTGACCTATTTCATTTTCGGCAGCGGGTAGCGATGAAAGCGCACTGGCTCACACTCGTCACCTTCTTCCCGCTCCTGGGCGGGCTGGCGTTGCTGTTCGTTTCCAGCGCGGCGCGCGAAACCCTCCGGCGCCTGGCGCTGGCGATTTCGCTGCTCGAGCTCGCCCTCAGCCTGCCGCTCTTCTTCTGGTTCGACTCCGCGCAGCGTGGCATGCAGTTCCTCGAGCGCCACCAGTGGATGCAGTCGCCGCCCATCCTCTACCAACTGGGGATGGACGGCCTCAGCCTGGTGCTGGTGCTTCTGACGACCTTCCTGATGCCGCTCTCGGTGCTGGCTTCGTGGAGCATCGAGCGGCGCGTCAAAGAGTTCTTCTTCATGCTGCTGGTGCTGCAGACCGGCATGATTGGAGTCTTCCTCGCGCTCGACCTCTTCCTGTTTTACGTCTTCTGGGAAGTGATGCTCATCCCCATGTACTTCCTCATCGGCGTGTGGGGCCACGAGCGCCGACTCTACGCTGCCATCAAGTTCATTCTCTACACCATGGCCGGCTCGCTGCTGATGCTCATCGC
>Ga0209399_10000133_pt1 | contig 43736 bp, 43 predicted proteins | sample OV2TP3_FD_184130 | JGI IMG/M metagenome (GOLD analysis project Ga0209399, IMG submission 184130) | Hot spring microbial communities from Beatty, Nevada to study Microbial Dark Matter (Phase II) - OV2 TP3 (SPAdes) (version 3) | ecosystem: Environmental > Aquatic > Thermal springs > Hot (42-90C) ... | reverse complement strand
CGGTTTATCGGCACCCACCGCGATTACGACGCCATCGACGCCGAGACCGTTTAGAAGCGTTCGGGCCAAGGAGAACGAGCATGGAGATCAAGCCGATCAAGACAAACGCGGATCACCGCGCGGCGCTGGCGGAGATCGAGCGCCTGATGGACGCCGAAAAGGATTCGGCCGACGGCGACCGGCTCGACGTGCTGGCGACCCTGGTCGAGGCCTACGAGGCGAAGCGGTTTCCCATCGACCCGCCGGATCCCGTCGCCGCCATCGAGTTCCGCATGGAGCAGCGCGGCCTGACGCGCCGGGACCTGGAGCCGATGATCGGCGGCCGCGGGCGCGTCTCCGAGGTTCTTTCCGGCAAGCGGGCGCTGTCGCTCGCCATGATCCGGCGCCTGCATGAGGGCCTCGGTATCCCGGCGGAGGCACTCCTCGGCGTGGGGCGGCGCCGCGGCCGCGAGCGCCAGCGGACTTCCTGAGACGGCCGTCCTGCCTCGCCGCCGATTACCACACCCTTTCGATTCCGTAGCGGTCGAAGTTCCGGTCGGCGCTGACCAGCGCCAAGCCTTCAGTCCGCGCCTGGGCCACCAGCATGCGGTCGAACGGATCGCGGTGGTCGGCGAACATGGGAAGCTCACGCACAGCGACGGCATGGTCGAGTTCCACCGCAAGCACCAGGATACCGTTTGCGGCAATCTCGCGCTCGAAGAAGGGACCCAACGGCCTCGGCATGTCGAAGCGACCGATGGCCGCCTTGATGGCGACTTCCCACGGTGTGATGGTGCTGATGAAAACTTCGTTGCCGCCGTCGGCGAGGACTTGGAGCGCCCGCGGCGACATCCTTTCATGTGGGTTGATCCACCACAGCAAGGCGTGGGTATCGAGCAGCAGCCTCACTTGTAGAAGCTGTCCAGGATGTCGTCGGGCAGCGGATCGTCGAAGTTGTCGTGGATGACGAACTGCCCGCGCGCCGAGCCGGGCACGCGGCGCTTCGGCCTGGCGGCGATCGGCACCAGTCTCGCCACCGGCGTGCCGGCCTTGGCGACGACGATCTCCTCGCCGGTCCGCACGCGCGCGATCAGCTTCGAGAAATGGGTTTTCGCCTGATGGATGTTGACGGTGGTGGCCATCGGAAACTCCTGGACCCTGAGGGCTTGTTATAGACTAAGTCCAGGACTAAGTCCAGGCGCGGATTAGTGCCCGGGCGGCGTCATCCCCCCAGTAGCTCCGGCCGCATTACCCAGACGATGGTCCAGCCGCCGCCGTTGCCGCCGCGCTCCAGGCACACCACGGTGCCCGGCGTGTAGCGGACGACGGGGCTGTCCTCGTTGCCGGCGATCAGCCGCGCCACCATGCGGCCCATGAACGGCAGGTGCCCGACGACGAGGGTGTCCTCGGTCCAGCCGTCGATGGCCTGGGCCAGCCGGTCGGTGGGATCATCGGGGTCGAGGCCCTGCGCGGCCTCCTCGACCACGCTGCCGCGACCGATGACTTCGGCCAGCAGCAGCGCCGACTCCAGCGCCCGGCGCTTACCGGAATGGATGACGCGGGCGACCGAAATGCGGCTGCGGCCCAAAAACGAGGCGACGCGCTTGACGTCCTCGCGGCCGGATTTGCTGAGCGGCCGCGCCGGGTCCTCGTCCTTGGGCACCGCGGCGCCGTGCTGGACCAGATAGATGCGCATCACCGGCAGTCTAGCAGAGGCGCCCGGCGCCGGTCTTGCGGTCTCTTGCCCGCGTCTGCGACGGTGCCATAATCCGATCGCCGGACTTCAGAACCACGCCGTGAAGCAACCCGTCACGATCTTGCCAAAGCCGGTTCACCGCCTCGGACGCCTGGCGACGGCGGTCGTCGCGTTTGCCGCGGCGACGCTGTTGCCGCTCGCCGGCGATGGTTCGACGACGACGGCACCGGGCCCCGACCGCGGGGCCGGCCCCGCATGGCGCGCCGGCGACGGCGCCCTCGTCGCGCAAAAGCGCGGCGGCCGCCGGCAAAGCGGTGAGGCCGAGGGCAAGGATTCGGACGAGGCGGCGCCGACGTCCGCCGCCACCAATCCGGGGGCGCCGCGCGAGGTTCACGAGCGTGCCGGCCTGATCCCGACCGGCCTCACGCCGGTCTATCCGAAGGACGCCGAATGCCTGCCGGTGGCGTCGCCGTTCGCCTCGCGCACCCGCTTCGACGGCAGCGAGCGCGTGTCCCACGCCTACAACGGCTTCCACAGCGGCATCGACGTCTCCACCCCGATGCGGGCGCCGCTGGTGGCGGTGGCCGCCGGCGAAGTCGTACTCAAGTACCAAGGCGGCCGGCTGGTCGGCAACCGGATCATCCTGCGCCACGCGCCGGAGGACACCGGGCTCAAGGTGTGGGTCTATTCGCTGTACCAGCATTTCGACAGCATGCCGGAGCTCGACGTCGGCGACCGGGTGACGATGGGCCAGTTCCTCGGCCCGGCGGGCAACACCGGCACCACGGGCGGCCATTACGGCGTCGTCGGCTATCCGCACCTGCACATGACGGTCTACGTCAGCGACCATCCCGACTACGGGAAATCGCCGAGATCGGTGCAGCCCAAGGACGTCCGCTTCCTCGACCCGGTGGCGCTGTATCTGAAAGATCCGCCGCTCACCGACAACCACGCGATCGCGGCGCTGCCCGAGGCGGAAAAGCGGGTCGCGATCGCCTACGCGACGACCGACGGCAAGGTGGTGCCGGAGGGCGCCAATACCATCTGGCCGATCCCGTGCAAGCCGAAATCATGATCGGGGGAAGGCGCGGGGCCTAGCTCCGCGACGCGGCGGCGAGCATGGCCTCCGCCGTCTTCACGTCCTTCTCGGCGGCCTTGGTGTCGGCGCTGCCTTCCTCGGCCGTCTGCTGCGCCTCGGCAAGCGTTTCTTTGGCCTTGGCCAGGCGCTCCTCGGCGGCCGCCCTGTCGATGTCGGCGACCATGACGGCTTCTTCGGCCAGCACCGTGCAGCGCTCCGGCGACACCTGGGCGAAGCCGCCGGCGACGAAGATGCGGTCGCGCACCTGGCCGCCCTCGTGGATGTCGATGACCCCCGGGCGCACCGCCGAGATCAGCAGCGAATGGCCGGGCAGCACGCCGAAGTCGCCCTCGACGCCGGGAACGACGACCATCTCCACCGGCTCCGACATCAGCAGCCGTTGCGGCGACACCAGCTCGAATTCGACCCTGTCGGCCATTGTCGGGGTATCTCTCCCTTACGCCGCTTCCGCGAGTTTTTTCGCCTTCTCGAGGGCCTCCTCGATGGTGCCGACCATGTAGAACGCGGCCTCGGGCAGGTGGTCGTATTCGCCGTCGACGATTCCCTTGAAGCCCTTGATGGTCTCCTCGAGACTGACCAGCACGCCCGGCGAGCCGGTGAACACCTCGGCGACGAAGAACGGCTGGCTGAGGAAGCGCTGGATCTTGCGCGCCCGGGCGACCGTCAGCTTGTCGTCCTCGGAGAGCTCGTCCATGCCGAGGATGGCGATGATGTCCTGCAGCGACTTGTAGGTCTGCAGCACGCGCTGCACCTCGGTCGCCACCTTGTAGTGGTTCTCGCCGATGATGCGCGGGTCGAGAATCCGCGACGTCGAATCCAGGGGGTCCACCGCCGGATAGATGCCGAGCTCGGCGATCTGGCGGCTCAGCACCGTGGTCGCATCCAGGTGCGAGAACGACGTCGCCGGCGCCGGGTCGGTCAAGTCGTCGGCCGGCACGTAGATCGCCTGCACCGAGGTGATCGAGCCTTTGTTGGTGGAGGTGATGCGCTCCTGCAGATTGCCCATGTCGGTGGCCAGCGTCGGCTGATAGCCGACCGCCGACGGGATGCGCCCGAGCAGCACCGACACTTCCGATCCCGCCTGGGTGAAGCGGAAAATGTTGTCGATGAACAGCAGCACGTCCTGGCCTTCCTGGTCGCGGAAGTATTCGGCCAGCGTCAGCCCGGTCAGCCCGACGCGGGCGCGGGCCCCCGGCGGCTCGTTCATCTGGCCGTAGACCAGCGCCGCCTTCGAGCCCTCGCCGTCGAGCTTGATGACGCCCGACTCGATCATCTCGTGGTAGAGGTCGTTGCCCTCGCGGGTGCGCTCGCCGACGCCGGCGAACACCGAATAGCCGCCGTGCGCCTTGGCGATGTTGTTGATCAGCTCCATGATGATGACGGTCTTGCCGACACCGGCGCCGCCGAACAGGCCGATCTTTCCGCCTTTCGCATACGGGCAGATCAGGTCCACCACCTTGATGCCGGTGGTGAGGATTTCGGTTTCCGTCGCCTGGTCGATGAACAGCGGGGCCGGCGCGTGGATCGGCATCGTCAACTTGGCGTTCAGCGGCCCGCGCTCGTCGACCGGATCGCCGATGACGTTGATGATGCGCCCCAACGTCTCCGGCCCAACCGGCACGGTGATCGGCGCGCCGGTGTCGGCGACCTTGGTGCCGCGCTGCAGGCCCTCGGTCGAGTCCATGGCGATGGTGCGCACCGCGTTCTCGCCCAGGTGCTGCGCCACCTCGAGCACCAGCAGCTTGCCGTTGTTCTCGGTGTGCAGCGCATTCAGGATCGCCGGCAGCTCGCCCACGAACTGCACGTCGACGACGGCGCCCAGGACCTGCGCGATTTTACCGATTGCGTTCTTAGCCATCGCCGATGCTCCTCTATGCCTTTCAGCGTCCGTTGTCGTCTACAGCTACAGCGCCTCGGCGCCGGAGACGATCTCGACCAGCTCCTTGGTGATCGCCGCCTGGCGGGTGCGGTTGAAGGTCAGCGTCAGCGAGTCGATCATGTCGCCGGCGTTGCGGGTGGCGTTGTCCATCGCCGTCATCCGCGCCCCGTGCTCGGAGGCGGCGCTCTCGAGCAGCGCCTGGAACACCTGCACGCCGACGTTCATCGGCAGCAGCTCGGCCAGGATCTCGTCCTCCTCCGGCTCGAATATGAAGATCGGCTGCGGGCCGGCGGCGGCCACGTCCTCGGCGTCCTTCTTCGCGGGCGGCTGGTAGGGGATCAGCTGCTGCGCCGTCGGCACCTGCGTCATCGCCGTCTTGAAGCGGTTGAAGACGACGGTGCAGACGTCGAATTCTCCGGCCTCGAACAGCCCGGTGATCTTGTCCGCCACGCCGCGCGCCTCCGCGTACGCGACGCCGCGCCGGCCAATGCCCTGCACGGTATCGACGATCTCGGCCGCAAACTCGCGCCTGAGCACGTCGCGGCCCTTTTTGCCGACGCACAGGATCTTGACCGTCTTGCCATCGCCCTTGAGCCGCCGGGCGCGCGCGCGGACCTCGCGGACGATGGCGCCGTTGAAGCCGCCGCACAGGCCGCGATCGGCGGTGCAGGCGACCAACAGATGCGCCTCCGCCTTGCCGGTGCCGACCAGCAGCCTCGGCGCGCCCTCGATGGAGCGTACGCTGTCGCCGATGGCGGCGACCATGCGCGCCATGCGCTCGGAGAACGCGCGCGCTTCCTCGGCCGCCTCCTGCGCGCGCCGGAGCTTCGCCGCCGCCACCATCTTCATCGCCGAGGTGATCTTCTGCGTCGACCTGACGCTTTTGATCCGGATCTTCAGGTCCTTGAGGCTGGCCATGGCGGGACGCTCGGACGCTTACGGCGGTTCAGGCGAAGGTCTTGGTGAAGTCGTCCAGGAACTTGGTGAGCTTGGCTTCGGTCTCATCGCTCAGCGCCTTCTCGGCGCGGATGGCGTTCAGGATGTCGGCGCCCTTGGACCGGATCTCGGCGAGCAGCCGGGAGTCGAACTCGGTGATGCGGCCGATGTCGACCTTGTCGGTGTAGCCGCGCACGCCGGCGAAGATGGTGACGACCTGCTCCTCCACCGGACACGGCGAGAACTGCGCCTGCTTCAGGAGTTCGGTCAGCCGCGCGCCGCGCGCCAGCAGGTTCTGGGTCGCTTTGTCGAGGTCGGAGGCGAACTGCGCGAACGCCGCCATCTCGCGGTACTGGGCGAGCTCGAGCTTGATTTTTCCGGCGACCTGCTTCATCGCCTTGATCTGGGCGGCGGAGCCGACGCGGCTGACCGACAGCCCGACGTTGACCGCCGGCCGGATGCCTTTGAAGAACAGCTCCGTCTCCAGGAAGATCTGGCCGTCGGTGATGGAGATGACGTTGGTCGGAATGTAGGCCGAGACGTCGCCAGCCTGGGTCTCGATCACCGGCAGCGCCGTCAGCGAGCCGGAGCCGTTGTCGGCGTTCATCTTGGCGGCACGCTCCAGCAGCCGCGAGTGCAGGTAGAACACGTCGCCCGGATAGGCCTCGCGCCCCGGCGGGCGGCGCAGCAGCAGCGACATCTGGCGGTACGCCACCGCGTGCTTGGAGAGGTCGTCGTAGAAGATCACCGCGTGCATGCCGTTGTCGCGGAAGTATTCGCCCATGGTGCAGCCGGTGTAGGGCGCCAGGAACTGCAGCGGCGCCGGCTCGGACGCGGTGGCGGCGACGACGATGGAATACTTCAGCGCGTCGTAGTCCTCCAACGTCTTCACCAGTTGCGCCACGGTCGAGCGCTTCTGGCCGATGGCGACGTAGATGCAATAGAGCTTGGCGGATTCGTCGTCGCCCTCGTTGATCTTGCGCTGGTTGATGATGGTATCGACGATGACGGCGGTCTTGCCGGTCTGGCGATCGCCGATGATCAGTTCGCGCTGGCCGCGGCCGATCGGGATCAGGCTGTCGATGGCCTTGATGCCGGTCTGCACCGGCTCGTGCACCGAGCGGCGCGGGATGATGCCGGGCGCCTTGACCTCGACGCGGGAGCGGCTCTCGGTCTCGATCGGCCCCTTGCCGTCGATCGGGTTGCCGAGCGCATCGACGACGCGGCCGAGCAATTCCTTCCCCACCGGCACGTCGACGATGGCACCGGTGCGCTTGACGGTGTCGCCTTCCTTGATGTTGCGGTCGTCGCCGAAGATCACGATGCCGACGTTGTCGAGCTCCAGGTTGAGCGCCATGCCCTTGATCCCGCCCGGGAACTCGACCATCTCGCCGGCCTGCACTAGGTCCAGACCATGCACCCGGGCGATGCCGTCGCCGACCGACAGCACCTCGCCCACCTCAGCGACCTCGGCCTCGGCCCCGAAATCGGCGATCTGCTTCTTCAATATGGCGGAGATTTCGGCGGCCTTGATTTCCATCATCCGATCCCTTTCATGGCGAAGCGCAACCGCTGCAGCTTCGTCCGGAGCGAACTGTCGAACATCCGCGAGCCAACCTTGACCACCAAGCCGCCAAGCAGGCCGGCGTCGATCCTGGTGCTGACCGCGACCTTGGTGCCGACCGTCTTTTTGAGCTGCCCCGCTATGGCCTCGAGCTGCTTCTTCGTCAGCGCGCGCGCCGACACTACCTCGGCCGTGGCCTCGCCGCGGCGGGCGGCCAGCAGCGACCGGTAGGCGGCGATCATCGACGGCAGGGCGAACAGGCGGCGGTTACGGGCGATCACGCCGACGAAGTTGCGCACCAGCTCGCTCATGCCGGCTTTGTTGAGGATTTCGGCCATCGCCCGGCCCTGGTCGTCGCGCGAGATCACCGGCGAGCGCACGAGGCGCCTCAAGTCCGGGCTGGTGTCGATCATGTGGGCGAGGTCGGCGAGGTCCTGGGCCACCCGATCAAGCTGCTTTTCCTCTTCCGCCAGTTCGAAAAGCGCCGTCGCGTAGCGACCCGCAAGACCGGTGGCGCCCGTGATCTCCGCTGACACCGACGATTTTCCCCTTGTTCTTCGTTCGTTGAGATGTCGGGAGCCTGGAACGGCGCCGTCGGAACATCCCCCTGAGCCCCGGATTTCCCGGGAAAAAGCGGCCTTGTGGTAGCATACCCGTTTACGCGATGCAAGCCGCGCCGACCGCGCCGCGACGCCCGCAAAGCATTGGTTTCGTGCGGCTTCTCGGGTTCTCGCGCGACCCCGTTGTGACGGACCGCGGAGGCGCAGAGACACAAAGAAATTTCATCTCGCTCGACGCCGAATTCGGTCGGCGCCGGGCGTCATTTTTTGTTGATTTTCTTCTGTGTCTCAGTGGTCAGTGGACCGATTCGGAAGGTCGCTCTGTCACAAGAAGCTGATCGGGTCCACATCCACCTGCACGCGAACCTTCCCCGGCACCTCGACCCGCTTCAGCCAGTCGCGCAACGCCGCCTGCACGTTGGCGTCGCGGCTTGCCTTCAACAGCAATCGCCGCCGGTGGCGACCGCGCAGCAGCGCGAACACCGCCGGCGCCGGGCCCAGCACCTGGATGCCGTCGCCGGTCGGCGCGGCGCGGCCGAGCTTGCGCGCCGCGTCGTCCACCGCCCGCTCGTCGAGGCCGGACACGATCACCGCCGCCAGCCGCCCGAACGGCGGCATACCGGCGGCGCGCCGGCTCGCCGCCTCGGCTTCCAGGAACCGCGTGCCGTCGCCGGACACCAGAGCCCGCATCACCGGGTGCTCCGGCATGTAGGTCTGGAGCCATACTCGGCCTGGCCGGTCGGCGCGGCCGGCCCTGCCGGCGAGTTGGTAAAGCAGCTGATAGGTTCGCTCGGCGGCGCGCAAATCGCCGCCGGAAAGCCCGAGGTCGGCGTCGACGGCGCCGACCAGGGTCAACAGCGGGAAGTGGTAGCCCTTGGCGACGATCTGGGTGCCGATGATCAGGTCGACCGCGTGGTCTTCGATGCTCTCGACTAGTTCGGCGGCTTCCTTCGGGCCAGTGACGGTGTCGCTGGCGGCGACGCGGACGCGCGCGTTTGGGAACAGTTCCGCCACCTCTTCGGCCAGGCGCTCGACGCCGGGGCCGCAGGCGGCGAAGCTCGACTCCGCGCCGCACGCCGGGCATGCCGCCGGCACCTTCGCGGTATAGCCGCAGTGATGGCAGACCAGTCGCGACCCCGCCCGGTGCTCGACCAGCCACGCGGTGCAGCTCGGGCACGCCATGCGGTGGCCGCAGGCGCGGCACAACGTCAGCGGCGCGTAGCCGCGGCGGTTCAGGAACAGCATCGCCTGCTCGCCGTCGGCGAACGTCTGACTGAGCGCGTCCGCAAGCGTCGGCGAAAGCCAGCGCCCGGACGGCGTCTTCTCCTGGCGCATGTCGATGACGCCGATCTCCGGCAGCGGCGCGCCCTGGTGGCGGTCGGGGAGATGGAGCTTGCGGTAGCGGCCGGCCTCGGCGTTGACCGCCGTCTCCAGAGACGGCGTCGCCGAGGCCAGCACGATCGGGATTTTACCGAGCCTGGCCCGCACCACCGCCATGTCGCGAGCGTTGTAGACGGCGCCATCTTCCTGCTTGAACGAGGCGTCGTGCTCCTCGTCGACGACGATCAGCCTGAGGTCGTGGAACGGCAAATAGAGCGCCGAACGGGCGCCGACCACCATCTTGACGTGGTTCTCGGCCACCGACCGCCAGGTGCGACGCCGCCGGCCGGCCGCCAGCTCCGAGTGCCATTCGCCCGGCGCGGCGCCGAAGCGGGCGCGGAAACGTGCCATCCACTGGGCGCCGAGCGCGATTTCCGGCAGCAGCACCAGCGCCTGGCCGCCGGCTGCAAGCGCCTCGGCGACGGCCTCGAAGTAGACCTCGGTCTTGCCCGAGCCGGGCACGCCTTCCAGCACTGTCACCGAGAAGCCGCCGTCGGTAACGGCCTTCCTGATCAGCGCCGCCGCGTCGCGCTGGTCGGCGGACAACTGCGGGCCGGGGCGCCGCCCGTCCGGCTCCGGCCCCGGGGTTCGGGCCGGCAGGGCCACCGTGATCAGCGCCCCTGCATCGGCCAGGCACTTGATGACAGTTTTCCCGACGCCGGCCTCGCGCGCGAGCTCGATAGCCGGCCTCGGCGGACCGTCCGTGAGGGCCGCCAGCACGCGCCGACGCGCCTTGGTCATCCGCAGCGCCGGCGCAGCCGGATTGAGGGCGTAAGCCGCGACCGGTTTCGGCGGCGTCAGCGCATCGGGGACGCTCATTGCCATCTTCAGCACCGCGCCTTTGGGATTGAGGGTGTATTGGGCGACCCAGTCGATGAAGGCGCGCGCGGTGGCATCGAGGGGCGGGCAATCGAAGCGGCCGATCACGTCCTTCAGCCTAGCCTCGGCGATGCCGCCTTCGCCCCTGCCCCAGACGACGCCGGCTGCCCGCTGCCGGCCGAGCGGCACGGCGACGAAGTCGCCTTCGCCCAGGGTCTCCCCCTCCGGCACCCGGTAGTCGTAAGCGCCGCCGGAAGCGGTGGCGAGCGGCAGCGGCAACAGCACGGCGACGCGCTCGCCCGGCAGGTAGCGGGAGGACTTGGTCGCCCGTTGGCGGGGTTGGGTTCCTGATTGCATGGCAAAACTCGTTTATAATAGGCGATTCGCGACGCCTTGCGAGGAGGCTTGGCAAGACGCTTGGGGGCGCAGCCGATGACCCGCAAATCCAACGATCCCATCCACGACGCCACCGCCGCCGATTCGGCTCGAATACCGACCGCCGATTCGGTCGCCGACTACCTCGACTCCCATCCCGGTTTCTTCGCCGACCGGCCCGAGCTGTTGGCCCGCATGGCGGCGCCGTCGCGGTGGTCCGGCGACGGCGTCGTCGACATGCAGCGCTACCTGCTCGAGCGCACCCGCACCGAGATGGCGGACCTGCGCGACTGCGCCCAGGAGGTAATCGAGACCAGCCGCTCCAACATGTCGGTGCAGACCCGCACCCACGCGGCGGCGCTGGCGCTGATCGCGGTGCCCGACCTCGACCACCTGCTGCGCGTCGTGTCCGACGACCTGCCCCTGCTGCTCGATCTCGACGTGGTGGCGCTGGGGTTCGAGGAACCGTCGCCGCCGTTCACCGCCCTCGTCGCCGCCGATGTGCGCAGGCTGCCGAAGGGCAGGGTCGACAAGATGCTCGGCTCCGACAAGAACGTGCGGCTGATGAAAACGATCAAGGACGACGGCACGCTGTTCGGCTCGGCCGCCGGACACGTGCGCTCGGCGGCGCTGGCGCGGCTGCGGCCCGGCAAGCGGGTGCCGGCGGGGTTGCTGGCGTTCGGCTCGCGCGGCGCCACCTTCCGCCCCAACCAGGGCACCGAGCTGATCCACTTCCTGACGCGCGTGCTGGAGTCCTGCCTGCACCGGTTGGCGGAGAGATAGGCTTGGCGGCGCCGGGCGTACTCGAGATTTCATTCGCCGCCGAACCGGCGGTCAACTCCGCGATCCGCGACTGGCGCGCCTGGCTCTTGCACGAGCGGCGAATCTCCCGCAACACCCTCGACGCCTACTTGCGCGATCTCGAGGCCTTCCTGCGCTTCGTCGCCGAGCACCTCGGCCACGCGCCGGGGCTCCGGGATCTGGCCCGGTTGGGCGCCCAGGATTTCCGCGGCTGGCTCGCCCGGCGCGCCGGCCAGGGCTTGGCGCGCACTTCGACGGCGCGGGCGATGTCGAGCTTGCGCAACTTCTTCCGCTACCTGGAGCGCCACGGGCTGGCCGCTAACGCCGCCATCGGCGGCGTACGCGCGCCCAAGGTGCCGAAGTCGGTGCCGAAGGCGCTCGCCGTCGAGGATGCCCTGGAAACCGTCACGACGGCGGAGAAGCTGGCGCTGGTGCCGTGGATCGCCAAGCGCGACGCGGCGGTGCTGCTGCTGCTCTACGGCGCCGGGTTGCGCATCGGCGAGGCGCTGGGGCTGAAGCGCCGGCAGGCGCCGAATGATGGCGGCGAGGCGACGTTGATCGTCACCGGCAAGGGTGGCAAGCAGCGCCTGGTGCCGGTGCTGCCGGTGGTCGCGGGCGCCATCGCCAATTACCTCGCCGATTGCCCGTTCGCGCTCGCCGACGAAGGGCCGTTGTTCGTGGGCCGCCGCGGCCAACGCCTGTCGGCGCGGGTGGTGCAGCGTCAGATGCAGAAGGTGCGCCAGCTGCTCGGCCTGCCGGAGACGGCGACGCCGCACGCGCTCCGCCACAGCTTCGCGACGCACCTGCTGGCCGGCGGTGGCGATCTCCGGACCATCCAGGAGCTGCTCGGCCACGCGTCGCTCAGCACCACCCAGCGCTATACCGACGTCGACGCCAAACGCCTGAAGGCCGTCTACGACGACGCCCACCCGCGCGCCCGCCGCTAGAAGGGGTTTGAACCACAGAGGCACAGAGAAGGGAAATATTGCGGGAATACCCCCGCACTCCCACCGATCCTTCGCGCGCGCAGCGCGTAATAATTCTATCTTTCGTTTTCTCTGTGTCTCTGTGCCTCTGTGGTTCACCTTTGCGGTTGGGGACGGTCGCGGAGCAGGAACAGCGCCAATGGTCCCAGCGCCACCACGGCGCCGGTAAACGAGAACGCCCATCCCCAGGATGCCACCGTCTCGCCGCCGACGCCGGACGGGCTTGCCAGGTCGAGCACCATGCCGAACATCAGCGGCCCGGCGAAGGCGCCGACGAAGCCGATGCATGAGTGCACCGCCATGGTGGCGCCACGATAGCCCTGCGGCGCGGCATTGACGGCGCCGGCGGTGATCGACGCCGAATCGCCGGTCACCGTGCAGCCGTAGACCATCACAAGAACGAACACTGTCCAGAACGGCAGTGTCGCCGAGAACCCGAGCACGCCGGCGAGAACGGCCGACGCCAGCATGACCACGGTAATGGTGCGGTGGCGGCCGATGTGTCGCGCCACCTCGTTGCCGATCACGCTCGACGGTAGGCCGAGCAGGTTGACGCCGGCGGCGATGGCGGTGGCGCTCCAGCCGGCGCTGGCTCCGGGCCCGTGGGCGGCGGCGAACACCAGGTAGGCGACGATCCACGAGCGCAGCGCGAACAGCTCGAAGTTATGGGCGGTGTAGGCAAGCACGTAGCCCATCGCTTCCCGGCAGCGCAGCACCGGCCGGAAGTCCAGTAGATGCGTGTCCGGCGCGTCGGTAAGCGGCGGGTCCTGGGCGGGCAGCGCGACGGCGATTAGTGCCACCGCGGCGACCGGTCCCGCTGTGGCGATGGCGAACGCGGCATGCCAGTCCCAACTCGTCGCCGCGACCCCGGCCACGTAGTAAGAGATCGCGGTGCCAATGCCGAAGCACGAGGTGTAGAACGCGACGGCGCGGCTTTGGTCCCGGTCGCCGGCAATCGCCTTCAGGTGATCGGTCATCAGCTTCAGCCCCGGCATGTAGGTGCCGGCGAGCGCGACGCCGGCGACGACGCGGAATACCATCGCCGACCAGAAGCCGTCGGTCATCCAGGCGAAACCGGCGCTGGAAAGCAGCGTCAACGCCATGCAGACGTAGTAGATTCTTCTCGGTGACGCCCGGTCGGTGAGGCTGACCAACACTGGCACCGCGCACAGATAGCCGGCGTAATAGATGCCGTTGATCCATCCCGCCTCGGTGTTGGTCAGTCGCCACTCGGCGATGAACCCCGGCAGCAGCGCCGGGAACATCGCCGCCCCAAGCATGCTGGCGATCTCGGCCGCGCACAGCGCCACCACCAGCTTGGTGGCAGACTGCCTGGACGCGAGCGGGGAGGAGGGTGGATCCGCGGGTGGCATCGGGCGCATCTTAGAATAGTTCGCGGCATCGTCCGCCGCAATTTCGGTGCCGTCGCGCCCGGGGCCTCAACCGGCAATCGTCTGGTAGAGAATCCCGGAAGCCAGGCCGCCCGCCAGCGACAGCACGATGTACCACAAGAATACCGGGCGACGCACCAGGGCCCACACGGCGATCGCGGCCGGAATCGACGTGACGCCGCCGGCGATCAGGAACGCCATGCCGGCGCCGGGTGCGACGCCCATGTCGAGGAGTCCTGCGACCAGCGGCAACGCCGCGTATCCGTTGAGGTAGGCGGGTACGCCAACGACTACGGCGATCGGAATCGCCCATAGGCTGCCCGGTCCGAGAACGCCGGCGATGGCATCGGCCGGCACCCAGGCCAGCATCAGACTTTCGAGCAGGAAGGCGAGGGTCAGCCACTTGCCGAGGAACAACACCGTCCGTGAGGCCTCGGTGGCGAAGGACTGCCGCCGCTTGGCATCGCGCCAGCACGTCCACACCACCGGTCCCGGCTGGCGCACCTTGGCGCCGCCGCAGCCGCCGTCGCCGACCCCGGGCCTGAGCGGCGCGGTGAAGGCGCCGCCGTTCATCAACGCCAGGGTCGCGAAGCCGCCCGCCAATCCGATGCCGACCGCGGCGACGGTCTTGGCGACCGCAAAGCCGAGTCCGAGAGTTGCCGCCGTGAGAACGAACATCGACGGATCCATCAGCGGCGACGACAGCCAGAATGCCATCACCGCCGGCAATGGCACGCCCATCGCCAGCAACGCCGCGATCAGCGGAATGACGCCGCACGAGCAGAACGGCGAAATGCCGCCGAACACGGCCGCGACGACGATCATTGTCGCCAGCCGGCCCTGGAAGGCGCGGGCGATCAGGCCGTCGGCGCCGCTGGCCCGCGCATAGGCGGCCAAGGCGACGGCGAACGCCAGGAACGGCGCGATGGCAACGAGACTGTCGGCGGTGAAGCGGATGCTCGGCGCAAATTGCGCCGCATCCAGCGCAAGCAGCGCGACGGCGATCAGCGCGACGGCCAACCACGCCCGGTCGAGCCGGGTGGTGCGGCGGGCGATGTCCTTGAGCGTCAGGGCAATCGCGGTCATGCCGGCGCGGCCGCGAAGTCGGTCGCGGCGTCCTCCACCGCCAGCCGGACGCCGACGCAGCACGAATCGGTGAGATAGCCGACGAGCGCGTGCATGACGCCGAAATCGGCGCGGCAGCGGATCTCGCGACCCTGACGCTGCTGCGTCACCAGGCCGGCGCGGCCGAGCCACGCCACGTGATGCGACAGGGTCGAGGCGGGAATTCCGAGTGCCCGCTGCACCTCGCCGACGGCAAGCCCGTCGTCGCCGGCTCTGACCAGCAGGCGATAGATGGCGAGACGCTTGGCATTGCCGAGGGCGTCGAGGGCGCGAGCTGCGTCGAGGTCGTTCATGACGGGAAAACTATCTCCGCCGACCCGATCTGTCAACTATATTTCTAGAAATATCGAAATTATGCGCGGGCGCGTGGGTCAAAAATGGGATATTATTCACGATTCGCACAGAGTCCGGCGGCGTTCACCCATGAAGTCGTACGATCTCTCGAACGTTTCGGTATTGGTCGTCGAAAAACACTCGCATATGCGCACCATCCTGCGCCAGGTGCTGCGGCAGTTCGGCATCGCCAACGTGTTCGACGCCGCCGACCCGACCATCGGCTTCCAACGCTACACGGACTGCTTCCCCGACATCGTCATCCTCGATTGGGGACCAGACTTCGACGGCCTCGGGCTGGTGACGAAGATTCGCACCGGCGCCGATTCCGCCAACCCGTGGGTACCGGTGATCATGTGCACGGCGAACACCGAGAAGCGCCACATCGTCGAAGCGCGCGACATCGGCGCCACCGAGTACCTGCTGAAGCCGGTATCGGCGAAAGCCATCTACGACCGCATCGTTTCCGTGGTCGACGACGCGCGCGCCTTCGTTCGAACCAAGTCCTTCACCGGTCCCGACCGCCGCCGATCCGCCATGCCGTTCGGCGGCGAGGAGCGTCGCAAGGACAACCTGGCGATAGCCATACCGAAGCCGCGGACGGCCGAGGACGCGAAAGAGAAACCGGCGGAGCCGACGCCGGGCGTCAAGCAGGCGAAGAAGCCCAAGAGGGCGAAGCCTGTCGGCAACAAGGTCGCCATGGCCAAGGGGAAGGCCGGCGAGCCGGAAGCGAAACCGGTCGCCGACGAACCGGCGGAGGCGTGAATCCGGCGATCGTCGGGCCGCGCCTGCCGGTGGGGTGGTCGCTGGGGCGGGCCGGCGAAGTATGCTAGAGTCCCGTTGCCCGGTCGGGTGAACAACGGCGGTCACGCCGCCGGCGAAGAAAAAGGCGGTAAGCCTCGGCGACAAACCATCCAGGGAGGAAGTCATGGCGGAGAGCGTCTACAAGGTCATCGAGCTGGTCGGCACCAGCCCCACCTCGTGGGAGAGGGCGGCCCAGGCGGCCGTCAAGCGGGCGAGCAAGTCCCTGCGCGATCTGCGCATCGCCGAGGTGGTGCAGCAGGACGTGCACATCGAAAAGGGCAAGATCAGCGCCTTCCGGGTGCGCATGAAGCTGTCGTTCAAGTACGCAGACGGGAAATAGCCGCGGGCCGGCGGCGGGTCGGGCGGTCGGCTACGGCCGATACCCAAGCCGGTCGTGAATTGAAACCAGCGTTCCGGCGGCTCCGGACGGCGCCAGGTTGACGCCTGGTCGGCGTCTGGGCGGCTGTCATCACGCCTCGTGCAAGCGGGCTTCTTGACGGCGGTCAATGACGGCGCCGGGCGGCTCGGCGACAATACGGTCACGGCACGGTAAGGAGGCTGCCTTGAAGAAAACCGTCACCTGGATCGTCGTCGCCGACCACCAGCGCGCCCGCGTGTTGATGAACGGCGGGCCCGGCCGCGGCCTGCAACCGGTCGCCGGCATGGATTTGCAAACCCGCCTGAAGGCCGGTCGCGACATCGTCACCGATCGCCCGGGGCGCAGCTTCGAAAGCCGTGGCGGAGCACGCCACGCCGTGCAGCCGCGCGTCGAACCGCACCGCCAGGCGGCCGAGCGATTCGTGATGACCGTGGTCAAGTCGTTGGCCGCCGCGAACAGGAAAGGCGACTACGACCGATTGGTGCTGATCGCGCCGCCGCGGGCGCTGGGCGAATTTCGGAGGCACTTGCCGGCGTCGGTGAGGAAGAAACTGATCGGCGAGGTCGGCGAGGATTTGACCAAGGCGCCGACCGCGACGCTGTCACGGCACGTCCGCGACTTCTTCGCGCTCTAGGCCGGCGCAACTCAACGGATGCCGAGATAGGCGTTGCGGAAACGTAGCCGGCAGGCCGACGGGTCCATGTTGCGCACGTAGGCCGTCGCCGGCCCGTCCGTGACTCGCGCCACCAGCAGCCTCGGTCCCTTCGCCTCGCGGAGGAACTTGGCGCCCTTGGCGAGCTCGTCGGCGCCGGCGATCATCAGCGTCGACGGCAGGCCGGCGCCTTCGCCCATCTTCGCCAGGTCCGTGCGCACCCCCGTATGACCCGGCTGGTTGCCGGTCTCGCCGTGGCGCGCGTTGTCGAGGCAGACGATCGACAGATTGGCTGGCGCCATGGTGGCGACGGTGGCGAGCGCGCCCACCATCATCAACAGCTCGCCGTCGCCGGTGATCACCGCCACCTTGGCGTCGGGCGCCGACAGCGCAATCCCGAGGCCCATCGGCACCGCGGCGCCCATGGTGCCGGCCATGGTGAACAGGTTGTCGCCGTCGTCCGTCAAGCCGGCGGCGTCCTTGGACGCGCCGGCGAGCCCGGAGACGAACAGGTAGTCGCCGGGCCTCGGGAACAGCGCCTTCAGCACCTGTCGGCGGTCGAGCGTCGCCTTGGTCATGTCACGGCGCCTTGCGCTTCGGGAACGGCTTGGCGCCGAGGAATTTTTGCGACAGGATCAGCGCCGCGCCGAATCCGCCCTCGAAGGCGGCGTTGACGGCGGCTGCGGTCGCCGGCTGAAGCTCGTCCGGCGTCTCGACCCGGAACGTCAGCACGCCCATCGCTTTCAGCACCGGTTCCACCGCCTGGCCCATCGGGTACTGCCACGGATTCTGCTCGCCGTAGTCGCCACGCATCGAAACCACCAGCAGGATCGGAAAACGCCCGCCCTTGACCAGGGACAGGAAGTTGGGGCAGTTGCCGACCCCCGACGACTGCATGCACATCACGGCGCGCTTGCCGACCAGGTCGGCGCCGGCGCACACGGCGATGCCTTCCTCCTCCGAAGTGAGCAGCACGACACGGGCCTCGTTGTGGGCTTCGGCGAGCTCGATCAATTTCGCGTTGCCGGCGTCGGGGATGTAGGCGAACAACCGCACGCCAGCGTCGATCAGGTCGTTGAACAGCTGCGTCGACCAGGCGTTCTTGTCGGGCTTCAACATGGTGCGGATTGGTCCTTCGGGGAGCGGCGATCATAGCCAAATCGCCCGGCCCGGCAAGTGGCGCGCGGTCGGCGCGGTCGGTCGATCGGCCTCAGATGTGGATGGCGCGGCCGGCGACGCCGAGGGCGGCTTCCTTGACGGCCTCCGACAATCCCGGGTGGCCGTGGCAGATGCGGGCGATGTCCTCGGCCGAGGCCGACAGCTCCATCGCCACCACCACTTCCTGGATGATATCGCCGGCCTCGGGGCCGATGATGTGACAGCCGAGCACCCGGTCGGTCTTGGCGTCGGCCAGGATCTTGACGAAGCCGTCGGCGTCGGCGTTGCAGCGGGCGCGGCTGTTGGCGGTGAACGGGAACTTGCCGGCCCTGTAGGCGACGCCGGCCTTTTTCAGGGCCTCTTCGGTCTTGCCGACGGCCGCCACCTCGGGCCAGGTATAGACGATGCCGGGAATGGCGTCGTAGTCGATGTGGCCGGATTGCCCGGCGATGATCTCGACCGCCACCACGCCCTCGTCCTCGGCCTTGTGGGCCAGCATGGCGCCGCCGATGACGTCGCCGATGGCGTAGATTCCCTCGACGTTGGTCTGGAAGTCCTCGTCGACCTTGACGAATCCGCGGTCGATTTCGACGCCGGCCTCCTTGAGCCCCAAGCCCTCCGTGTAGGGGCGGCGGCCGATGGCGACCAGCACCACGTCGGCCTTCAACGTCTCCGGCTTGCCGCCCTTCACCGGTTCCATGCTGAGTGTGACGCCGTCCTTGCCGTCCTTGGCCGCCGTTACCTTGGTGGACAGTTTGAAGTCCAGGCCTTGCTTGGCGAGGATGCGCTGCATCTGCCTCGACACCTCGGCGTCCATGCCGGGCAGGATGGCGTCGAGGAATTCGACCACCGTCACCTTGGCGCCGAGGCGCCGCCACACGGAGCCGAGCTCGAGGCCGATGACGCCGGCGCCGACGACGATCAGCGTCTTCGGCACCTGCTTCAGCTCCAGCGCGCCGGTCGAGCTGACGATGCGCTTCTCGTCGATGACGACGCCCTTCAGCGGCGTCACTTCGGAGCCGGTGGCGACAAGGATGGTACCGGTTTCGAGAGTCCGGTTCTTGGTGCCCTTGTCGGCCGACGCCACCGCTACCTGGCCGACCTTGGCGATGCGGCCCTCGCCCTTCACGTAGTCGATCTTGTTCTTCTTCATCAGGAACTCGATGCCCTGGGTGAGATCGAGGACGACCTTGTCCTTACGGCCCATCATGGCCCTCAGGTCGACCGCGAGTCCCTTGGCCGTGATGCCGTGGTGGGCGAATTCGTGGGACGCCACCTCGAAATGGTGGGAGGATTGCAGCAGCGCCTTCGACGGGATGCAGCCGACGTTGAGGCAGGTGCCGCCCAGCGCGCCCCGCTTTTCGACCACCGCCGTCTTCAGGCCGAGCTGCGCGGCGCGGATGGCGGCGACGTAGCCGCCGGGGCCGCCGCCGATGACGACCAGGTCGTATTTGTCGCTCATTGTCCGTTACCCCCAGGGATGTCCGGGCCGTTGTTTTCGCGCCTCAGACGTCGATCAGGATGCGTTCCGGGTTTTCGATGCACTCCTTGATGCGGACCAGGAACGATACCGCCTCGCGCCCGTCGACGATGCGGTGGTCGTAGGAGAGCGCCAGGTACATCATCGGCCGGATCACCACCTGGTCGCCGACCGCGATCGGGCGCCGGTCGATCTTGTGCATCCCCAGGATCGCCGATTGCGGCATGTTGAGGATCGGCATCGAATTCAGCGACCCGAACACGCCGCCGTTGGAGATGGTGAAAGTGCCGCCGGTCATTTCGTCGATGGAGAGCTTGCCGTCTCGGGCGCGACGGCCGAAGTCGGCGATGGCGCCCTCGATCTGCGCGAAGCTCATCGTGTCGGCATCGCGCAGCACCGGCACCACCAGTCCCTGCGGCGTGCCGACGGCGACGCCGACGTTGTAGTAGTTCTTGTAGATGATCTCGTCGCCGTAGATTTCGCCGTTGACCGCCGGCCATTCGCGCAGCGCGATGCAGGCGGCGCGCACGAAGATCGACATGAAGCCGAGCTTGACGCCGTGCTTCTTCTCGAAACCGTCGCGGTAACGGGCGCGCATGTCCATGGCGGCACCCATGTCGACCTCGTTCCATGTGGTCAGCATGGCCGCGGTGTTCTGCGCCTCCTTCAAGCGAGTCGCGATGATGCGGCGCAGCTTGGTCATCCGCACCCTTTCTTCGCGGGGGTCTTGGGGTCGGGGTGGCAGCGGCGCCGCCGGACCGGGGGCGGTCGGCATCGCGGCGCGACCGGGCGCTGCCGCTAGCGTCCTCTGGGCCCCGCCTTTGGCAACGAAGTCGAGCACGTCGCCCTTGGTCAGTCGGCCGTCCTTGCCGGTGGCCGGGATTTGGGCGGCATTCAGGTTGTTGTCGTCGACCAGCTTGCGCACCGCTGGCGATAGCGGCATCGCCGCCGGCGCGGCGGCCGGGGCCGGAGCAGGGGCCGGGCGGGCGACGGCAGGGGCCGGCGTCGGCTTCGCCGCGGCAGCGGTTGCGGGAGCAGGAGTCGGGGCGGCCTTTTTCTCAGGAGCGGCGGCCGGCTTCTCGGCCTTCGGCGCCGGCGCGGCGGCACCGGCGGCGCCTTCCTCGATGATGCCGAGCAGCGCGCCGACCTCAACTTCGGCGCCTTCCAGGGCGGAGATCGATTTCAACGCGCCCGCCACCGGGGCATTGACCTCGACCGTCACCTTGTCGGTTTCGAGTTCGACCAGCGCCTCGTCGCGGGCGACCGACTCGCCGGCGGCCTTGAACCACTTGGCGACGGTCGCCTGGGTCACCGATTCGCCCAGTGTCGGAACCTTGACTTCAACGCCCATGTCGCACCTCGGTATCGCGACGGCCCGGAATTGCCGGCGCCATCGTCAGGTTACTTCCGCTTGCGCGCCGTCGCCGTGGCGGCTGCCTTGCTCGCTACGGGCTTGCCGGCCAAGCCGCCGCCCTTCACGGTCAGCGCCTCGTTCATCAGCTTCGCCTGCTCGGCGACGTGCTTTTTCATCTGTCCGGTCGCAGGCGCCGCCGATGCCGGCCGGCCGACGTAGGTCGGCCGCTTGGCCTTGGTGCCGAGCTCAATCAGCACCTGCTCGAGGGGCTCGAAGATGTAGCTCCACGAGCCCATATTGCGCGGCTCCTCCTGGCACCAGACGATCTCGTCGACGTGCTTGAAGCGGCCGATCTCGTCGATCAGCGCCAGCTTCGGGAACGGGAACAACTGTTCGACGCGCAGGATGTAGACGTCCTTCTGACTGCGCTTGGCGCGCTCCTCGTGGAGGTCGAAATAGACCTTGCCCGAACACAGGACCAGTTTCTTGATCCGGTCGTCCGGCAATACCTCGCCGGCGTCCCACAGCACGCGGTGGAAGGTGGTGCCTTCGGCCATGTCGTCGAGCCTGGATACGCAGCCCTTGTGGCGGAGCAGCGACTTCGGCGTCATCAGGACCAGCGGCTTGCGGAACTCGCGCCGCACCTGCCGGCGCAGCGCATGGAAATAGTTGGCCGGCGTGGTGCAGTTGCAAACCTGCATGTTGTCCTCGGCGCACAGCTGCAGGTAGCGCTCGAGCCGGGCCGAGCTGTGCTCCGGTCCCTGGCCCTCGAAACCGTGCGGCAGCAGCATCACCAGGCCCGACATGCGCAGCCACTTGTGCTCGCCCGAGGAGATGAACTGGTCGATGACCACTTGGGCGCCGTTGGCGAAGTCGCCGAATTGTGCCTCCCATAGGATCAGCATCTGCGGCTCGGACAGGCTGTAGCCGTACTCGAAGCCGAGCACGCCGGCCTCGCTGAGCGGGCTGTCGATGACCTCGTACGGCGACTGGCCGAAGCGCAGGTTGTTGAGCGGCACGTAGCGTTCCTCGGTCATCTGGTCGACCAGTACCGAATGGCGCTGCGAGAACGTGCCGCGACCGGAATCCTGGCCCGACAGGCGCACCGGGTTGCCCTCCAGAAGCAGCGTGCCGAACGCCAGCGCCTCGGCGGTCGCCCAGTCGAGCCCCTCGCCGGACTCGATCATTTTGCGCTTGGCCTCGAGCTGGCGGACGATCTTCGCATTCAAATTGAAGTTGTCGGGGATGCGGGTCAGCGCCTGACCGACCTCCTTCAGACGTTCGAGCGACACGCCGGTAACGCCGCGCCGGGCGTCGCCGGCCGCCACCGACAGCCCGGCCCAGGCGCCGTCCAGCCAGTCGGCCTTGTTGGCCTTGTAGTTGGCCGCCGCCTCGAAGGCTTGATCCAGCGTCTTGTTGAATTCAGCCGTCGCCCGGTCCAGCCATTCCTGGGTGATGGTGCCTTCGGCGATCAGCTTCTTGGCGTAGATCTCCAAGGTCGTCGGATGCTGGGCGATCTTCTTGTACATCAAGGGCTGGGTGAACATCGGCTCGTCGCCCTCGTTGTGGCCGTGGCGACGATAGCAGATCATATCCACCACCACGTCCTGCTTGAACTTCTGGCGATATTCGGTGGCGACCCGCGCGCAGTGGACGACCGCCTCCGGATCGTCGGCGTTGACGTGGAAGATCGGCGCCGAGACGATCTTGCCGACGTCCGTGCAATACGTCGACGAGCGCGAGTACTTGGGCGCCGTGGTGAACCCGATCTGGTTGTTGATGACGATGTGGATGGTGCCGCCGGTCTGATAGCCGAGCAGGTTGGAGAGGTCGAACGCCTCCGGCACCAAGCCCTGGCCGGAGAACGCGGCGTCGCCGTGTAGCAGCAACGCCATCACCTTCTGGCGGTCCATGTCGTTGCGCTGGCGTTGCTTGCCGCGCACCTTGCCGATGCAGACGGTGTTGACCACCTCCAGATGCGACGGGTTGGCGGTCAGGCTCAGGTGCACCTTGCGGCCGTCGAACACGCGGTCGGCGGAGGTGCCGAGGTGGTACTTGACGTCGCCCGAACCCAGCACATCGTCGGGATGGGACGAGCCGCCCTGGAATTCCGAGAAGATCGCCTGAAACGGCTTGCTCATGACGTTGGCGAGCACGTTGAGGCGTCCGCGATGCGCCATGCCGAGCACGATCTCCTCGATGCCGAGCTGGCTGCCGCGCTTGAAGATCTGCTCCATCCCCGGCACCAGGCTTTCGCCGCCGTCGAGGCCGAACCGCTTGGTGCCGGTGAATTTCTTGTCCAGGTAGCGCTCGAAGCCCTCGGTTTCGAGCAGCCGGTTGAGGATGGTGCGCTTGCCCTCTGGCGTGAAATGGGTCTGGTTGTGGATGGTTTCCATGCGCTCCTGGAGCCATGCCTTCTCGTCCGGATCCTGGATGTGCATGAACTCGATGCCGATGTGGCCACAATAGGTTTCGTGCAGGATGGCCATGATCTCGCGGATGGTCGCCGTTTCCAGGCCGAGCACATAGTTGATGAAGATTTCCCGGTCCATGTCGCGTTCCTGGAACCCGTAGGTCGCAGGGTCCAGTTCGGGATGGTGCTGGCGCGCCTCGAGGCCGAGCGGATCGAGCTTGGCCAACAGGTGGCCGCGCACCCGGTAGGCGCGGATCAGCATCAAGGCGCGGATCGAATCGAGGGTGGCTTCGCGGACCCGGCCGGCGGCCATGCGCGGGGCGGCGACGCGGGCGGGCTCGACCGCCTCGGCGCCGGCATCGCGGGACATGCGGTCGCCCATCGGCTGCAGATCATCGTTGCCGACGATGCCGGCCCGCGACGGCGCCCACGAGGCGCCGCGCTTTTCCTGCAGCAGCTCGCGCAGGTCGCCTTCCAGGCCGCCGAAGAATTCCTGCCAGCGCGGATCGACCGATCCCGGGTCGTCCAGGAAACGCTGATACATGTCGGCGAGGTAGACTTGGTTGCCGGAATACAGGAAATCGACGAGGTTAAGTGCGGTCATCACGACATGACGCGCCCTAATGGCGCGCCCCCCAGGGTTGACGCCTAACCGTTCCTAAACAGGATACGGGTAGACCGTTTACGTCACCCTTTCAAGGCCTTGGACATGGTGACACCGATTTTAGCCGGAGAATCGGCAACATGGATACCGGCGCTTTTCAAGGCCTCGATCTTGTCGGCGGCGCCGCCCTTGCCTCCGGATATGATGGCCCCGGCGTGCCCCATGCGCCGGCCCGGGGGGGCCGTCAGGCCGGCGATGAAGCCGACCGTCGGTTTCTTGATTTTCGATGACTTGATGACCTGGGCGGCGTCCTCCTCCGCCGAACCGCCGATCTCGCCGATCATGACGATGGCCTCGGTCTGCTTGTCGCCGAGGAACATCTCGATGCAATCGATGAAATTGGTGCCGTTGACCGGATCGCCGCCGATGCCGATGCAGGTCGTTTGGCCGAGCCCGGCGGCGGTGGTCTGCGCCACCGCCTCGTAGGTCAGGGTGCCCGAGCGCGACACGATGCCGATCTTGCCCTTCTTGTGGATGTGCCCCGGCATGATGCCGATCTTGCACTCGCCGGGGGTGATGATGCCGGGACAATTGGGGCCGATCAGCCGGGTCTTGGTCGTCATCAGCACGCGCTTAACGCGCACCATGTCCAGCACCGGAATGCCCTCGGTGATGCACACCACCAGCGGCACTCGGGCGTCGATGGCTTCCAGGATGGCGTCGGCGGCGAACGGCGGCGGCACGTAGATGACGGACGCGTCGGCGCCGGTCTTGGCGACCGCGTCGGCGACGGTGTCGAACACCGGCAGGCCCAAGTGCTTGGTGCCGCCCTTTCCCGGCGTCACCCCGCCGACCATCTTGGTGCCGTACGCAATCGCCTGTTCCGAATGGAAGGTGCCTTGGGCGCCGGTGAAGCCTTGACAGATGACCTTGGTCTTGGCGTTGACGAGGACGGCCATTAGGCGGCCTCTTTGACCGCTTTGACGACCTTCACGGCGGCGTCGCCGAGGTCCTTCGCCGACACGATCGGCAATCCGGAGTCGGCGAGAATCTTGGTTCCGCGCTCGACGTTGGTGCCTTCCAGACGCACCACCAGGGGCACGTCGAGGCTGACCTCGCGGGCAGCCGCGACCACGCCCTCGGCGATGACGTCGCAGCGCATGATGCCGCCAAAGATGTTGACCAGAATTCCTTCGACGTTCGGATCGGACAGGATGATCTTGAATGCCGCAGTCACTCGTTCCTTGGTGGCGCCGCCGCCGACGTCCAGGAAATTCGCCGGCGCGCCGCCGCTCAGCTTGATGATGTCCATGGTCGACATGGCCAAGCCGGCGCCGTTGACCATGCAGCCGATGTTGCCGTCGAGCTTGATATAATTCAATTCGTGCTTGGCCGCTTCCAGTTCGGCCGGGTCCTCCTCGTCCTCGTCGCGGAGGTCGGCCACGTCCTTGTGGCGGTAAAGCGCGTTGTCGTCGAAATTCATCTTGGCGTCGAGCGCCAGGACTTCGCCGCCCTTGGTGACCACCAAGGGGTTGATTTCGACAATGCTGGCGTCCAGTTCGGTGAAGGCCTTGTACATCGCGAGCATGAATTTTACCGCCGATCCGACCTGCTTGCCTTCCAGCCCAAGGCCGAAGGCCAGTTTCCGGGCATGGTAAGGCATCATCCCCGTCGCCGGGTCGATTGACACCTTGAGGATTTTTTCAGGGGTCCTGGCGGCGACTTCCTCGATCTCCATGCCGCCTTCGGTGGACGCCATCATGGTCAGGCGCGACGTCCCACGGTCGAGCAGCATGCCGAGATAAAGCTCACGCGCGATTTCGCAGCCGTCTTCGATGTAGACGCGTTTGACTTCCTTACCGCCCGGTCCCGTCTGCCTGGTGACCAGGACATGGCCGAGCATCTCCCGAACGTTCTCGCGGACCGCCTCGACGGACTTGACAATTCGCACGCCGCCCTTGCCGCCGGGGTTGTCCTTGAACCTGCCGGCGCCACGACCGCCGGCATGGATCTGCGATTTGACCACGTAAACGGGGCCGCCCAGTTCTTGCGCCTGGGTGGCCGCTTCGTCGACCGTATAGGCGACCCCGCCTCGGGGCACCGCCACCCCGTATCGGGCGAGCAACTGCTTCGCCTGATATTCGTGGATATTCATCGGGTTATCTTTCGATCCGGCGATGCCTCGATACTTACGTGGTCAACGAAGGTGCGGCTAACGGCGCCGCCGGCGCGCCTTCTTCTTCTTTCCCTTCTTCTTCGTCGCTTTCTTACGCTTCTTCGCAGCCTTCTTTTTCTTCGCTCTCCTAGCCATGGCTTAAGTCCTTCCTTTGCCTGTTGCTGACTTCTTCATCACATCGCGGGTGATTTTGATCAGGGCGCGAACGGCTTGGACGGATTGCGTGAACATCGCTTGCTCTTCGCGATTCAACTTAATCTCGACCACCTTCTCGACGCCGCGCGCGCCGATGATACAGGGCACACCCACATAAAGCCCTTTGATGCCGTACTCCCCCCTTAAATAGGCGGCGCAGGGCAGTACCCTGCGCTTGTCTTTTAAGTATGATTCGGCCATCTGGATGGCGGAACTGGCGGGCGCGTAGAAGGCCGAGCCGGTCTTCAGCAGCGCCACGATCTCGCCGCCCCCCATGCGGGTCCGCTGCACGATGGCGTCCAGGCGCTTCTGGGTCGTCCACTTGAGGCGCACCAGATCGGGCAGCGGAATGCCGGCGACGGTGGAATAGCGCACCAGCGGCACCATGGTGTCGCCGTGGCCGCCGAGCACGAAGGCGGTCACGTCCTCGACGGAAACCTCGAACTCCTCGGCCAGGAAATACCGGAACCGGGCCGAATCGAGGACGCCGGCCATGCCGACCACCTTGTTATGCGGCAGCCCGCACGCCTCGCGGAGCACCATCACCATGGCGTCCAGCGGATTGGTGATGCAGATGACGAAGGCGTTCGGGCAATACGCCTTTATACCGGCGCCCACCGACCGCATGACATTGGTGTTGATGCCGATCAGGTCGTCGCGGCTCATGCCCGGCTTGCGGGCGACGCCGGCGGTGACGATCACCACGTCGGCGCCCTTGATGGCGCTGTAGCTGCCGGCGCCGCGAACGCGCGCATCGAAGCCGTCGATCGGCGACGATTCGGCGATGTCGAGCGCCTTGCCCTGCGGGATGCCGGCCAAGATGTCGAACAAGACGATGTCGCCGAGTTCCTTCAAACCGGCGAGATGGGCAAGCGTGCCCCCGATGTTTCCGGCGCCGATCAACGCGATCTTGTTTCGGGCCATCGACGTTTCCCCACGCAAACGCGGCCGAAAAGTCAGGCTAATGCCCCTCGTATGGTGAATTTCCTACTCCGTTTCGGAGTCGAGGGCAAGAGTCGTGCATTCTATTGGTAAATTTTTCGGGACTACTTGGTCCGGATCGAGTGGTGAACGATTTGAATCGACGTCGTCAATCGTTTGCAAGATCGAGTCCGATATCGACCGAAGGCGCCGACATCGTGATCGCGCCGACGGAGATGAAATCAACTCCCGTTTCGGCGATATCGCGGATGGTTTCCAGCGTCACGCCGCCCGAGGCCTCGAGCCGGACGCGCCCGGCGGTGATCGCGACCGCCTCGCGAAGCATGTCGGGCGACATGTTGTCGAGCAGCAGGCGGTCGGCGCCGGCGGTCAGCGCCTGGATCACTTGGTCGAGGGTATCGCATTCAATTTGAACGTTTTTTAGGCCCTTCGCCTTGGCGCGGCGGATCGCCTCGGCGACGCTGCCGGCGACCGCGATGTGGTTGTCCTTGATCAGCACGCCGTCGTCGAGGCGCATACGGTGATTGGTGGCGCCGCCGATGGCGGTCGCATACTTGCTTAAATTTCGCAGCCCCGGCAGCGTCTTGCGCGTATCAAGCAGCTCGGCGCCGGTGCCCGCGATCCGGTCGACGAACTTGCGCGTCAATGTCGCGATGCCGGACAAAGTCTGCACGAAATTCAACGCCGTCCGCTCCGCCGACAGCAGCGGCGCCGCAAACCCCTCGATGCGAGCGATGACGGCACCGGCATCGAGTCGGGAACCGTCAAAAGCGTCGATTTTGACATCCGATTCGCGATCAAGGCGTTTTAAAGCTTCAACCGCAACCGGCAATCCGGCGACAACGATCGGCTGCCGCGTCACCATCACCAGCCGCATGCGCACCGTGTCGGGAACGATCGCGCGCGTGGTGATGTCGCCGTTGCCGATATCCTCGGCCAGCGCCGCATCGACCGCGGCCTTGACGTCCGCGGGATCGAGTCGAGGGGTGTTCACGTGATCAGGCAGTCGGACTATTCCGCCGCTTTCGAAATCGACTTCGTCGGCGGCGACATCTCCAGCATTCTCTCGAGGGGCTTCAACGCGCGCAGTCTCAGGTCCTCGGAAATCTCGATCCTCGGCGCCTCGTTGACCATAGCCAGGTGGAGCTTCTCGATGGTGTTCAGCGCCATGAACGGGCAATTCGCGCAGTTGCAACTGCCGTCGGCGCCCGGCGCCGGGATGAAGATCTTTTGTGGCGCCGCCTTCTGCATCTGGTGGATGATGTGCCGCTCGGTGGCGATGATGAATTCCTTTTGCGGCGCCTTCAGCACGTACTCCAGGATCGACCGGGTGGAGCCGATGTGATCGGCGTGGTCGAGGATGCCTTCGTGGCATTCCGGGTGCGCGGCGATCGGCGCCGCCGGATGCTTCGCCTTCAGCTTCACCAACTCGCGGGTCGAGAACTGGTCGTGGACGATGCAGGTGCCGTTCCACAGCGTCATTTCGCGGCCGGTCTTGCGGCTGAGGTACGCCCCGAGATGCCGGTCGGGGGCAAACAGAATCGGCTGGTCCTCCGGCAGCTGCCGGATAATATGCTCGGCGTTCGACGAAGTGACGATGATGTCCGAATGCGCCTTCACCGCCGCCGAGCAGTTGATGTAGGTGATGGCGATGTGGTCCGGATGCTCGGCGCGGAAGCGGGCGAAATCGGCCGGCGGGCAGGCGTCCTCGAGCGAGCAGCCGGCGTCGGCGTCGGGCAGCAGGACCGTCTTCTCGGGGCTCAGGATCTTGGCGACCTCGGCCATGAAGCGGACACCGCAGAACACGATCATGTCGGCGTCGGTAGAGGCCGCTTGGCGCGACAGATCGAGCGAGTCGCCGACGAAGTCGGCCAAATCCTGGATTTCCGCGTCCTGGTAATAATGCGCCAGGATGACGGCATTCTTCTCCTGCCGGAGACGATCGATCTCCGTCCATGGGTCCAGCGTCGGATCTATGGGCAACGCGCCGGACGTTCCGGTGACGGGCAGAATGACGGTTTCCATAAAGGCATTTCTCCTGGCGGTCCGGGAAACAGCGTTAACTATGAGCTCGCTAAAAGCGCCGTGCCAGTTACTACCAGGTATATATGGCCGAAAACCGTGCTTCGCAAAGAATTCTACACAAACAGCTAGCAGGTGGGAAATGCCGGGTCAACCGGCATGCGGGACCGCCATATAGTCCGCGGACCGCATCTCCATCAGCCTGGACACCGTGCGCTGAAACTCGAACGCGCCGTCGCCTTCGATATAAAGCGCCTCCGCCGGCGCTTCCGCCGAACATATAAGATTGACCTTGGCCTCGTACAAGGCATCGATGAGGGTGACGAAACGCTTGGCCTCGTTCCTTCTTTCCGGGCCGAGCCGCGGAATTCCCCGGAGCAGCACGGTGTGGAAGCACTCGGCAATCGCCAGGTAGTCGGCGGCGCCGAGCGGCTTTTCGCACAGGTCCCTGAAGCTGGCCATGGCCACTCCCTCGGCGGCCATCGGGATCTCGATTTTGCGGCCGTGCACCTGCAGCGTCACCGGGGACGGCGTGAAGCCGGTGCTGAGGCTGCGGAAGTCCGCTTCCAGCTTGCGGTCGGCCTCGGCGTCGGCGGGCGTCAGGAACACCTCCATGGTTTTCAGCCGGTCGAGGCGGTAGTCGACGCCGGCGTCCAGCTCGAAGACCTTGAGCCGCTCCTCGAACAGGCCGATGAATGGCAGGAACTGTTCGCGCTGCAGGCCGCCCTTGTAGAGGTCCTTGGGCGCCCGGTTGGACGTCGCCACCACCACCACGCCCTCCTCAAACAGCGTCTCGAACAGACGGCCGAGAATCATCGCGTCGGCGATGTCGGTGACGTGGAACTCGTCGAAGCACAGCAGCCACGCCTGATCGGTGATGACGCGGCTTAGCGCCACCAGGGGATCGCTCGATTGCGGAACCTTCTTGGCGAGCACCGCCTGGCGGAAGCTGTGAATGCGCCTGTGGACCTCCTGCATGAAGGCATGGAAGTGGACGCGCTTGCGGGCTTCGATCGGCACGTAGTCGTAGAACAGGTCCATCAGCATCGACTTGCCGCGCCCGACGCCGCCCCAGATATAAAGGCCGTGCGGAGGCGGCATCCTGTTGCGGCCGAGGCGCAAGCGGGTCATCCAGTTCTTCTTGCCCATCTGCGCCGCATAGGCGTCGAGCGACTCATGCAGCGACTGCAGTTCGTCCATGGCGCCAGCCTGCGTCGCGTCGGGCTTGAGTTCGCCGCTGTCGACGAGGTTTTGGTAAGCCCGCCTCGGCCCGATGCCGTTGTTAGCGTCCATGACGGGAACCGGTGACGATGGTCCTAACCGCGTTCATTCATCGGGTGGGAGTGGACGACGTCGCATCACGAAACGGCCCGGGCCTTGCCCGGCGGCGCCGCAAAGACGGCCTCCATCTCGCGGCGCAGCCGGTAGGCGGGCGAATTCTCGATATCCCGCAACTCGACGTCAGACCACTGCAGCGCCGCCCCCTGCTTTACCCGGTTCTTCAGCTTGCGCCCGTGGGCGAGGCCGATCGGCACCGCGCCGATGTTGACCGAATCGCCTGCCTCCATCAGCCGTCCCCACACCGTGAAGCCGCCCTCGCCGTCGAGCATCTCGCCGGCCTCGAGGTCGCGCTTGGCGCACGCCACCACGTCGGCGCGGAAGCCGGTCGGCGCGCCCGTCGGCATCTTGAGGAGCGCTGCGTGGGCGACGCTGATGCCGAGTTCGAGGCCGATCATGTGATAGGGGCGCCACAGCGCCGCGTACTTGCCGCTGGGGTCGGTGATCAGGCCGTAGTCGGAAAAGCAATTCTCGACGTATTCGTTCGCCGCCTCGAAGGTCACGTAGACGCCCCAGCGCAGGTTATTCTCCAGGTCGTGGCCGTTGCGGGCGCGGCTGGAAACCACCTCGACCTGACCCTTGTGATGGAGCTTGCCGCCGTCGGCCTCCGGAATCAGCGTGCTGGCGAGCTTCTCCACCGGGCAGGGCGGAAATGCCAGCCCGCCGGGCGCCGGCGTCAGGCCGGTGGCGTTGGCGACCGCCGCCATCTCGATCGCCGACTTGGTGCCGTCGAGGAAGGAGTTGAACATCTTCGGGTTGAGCCCGCTCTTCGCCGCCCGCTCCGGCGTCAATCCGTAATGGCCCCACACGGTCTCCGGGGTCGAGGCGTGGAACTCCGGCATATAGAGCGTGCCCTTGCCTGCCGCCACCACGTCGAAGCCGGCGGCGCGCGCCCAATCCACCATCTCGCAGACCAATGCCGGCTGGTCGCCATAGGCCAGCGAGTAAACGACACCGGCGCGCCTCGCCTTTTCCGCCAGCAACGGCCCGACCAACGCATCGGCCTCGACGTTGACCATGACGATGTGGCGACCGCGGCGGATCGCCGCCAGCGCATGCTGAATCCCGGCCTCGGGCACGCCGGTCGCCTCGATCACCACGTCGAGGCCGCCGGCGTCGATCAGCCGGCCCGCATCGTCGGTGACGAAAGTGCTACCGGCGGCCAAAGCCTTGGCCGGCGAAGTGGCCCCAATGCGCTCCTTCGGCCAGCCGGTGGCAAGCAGAGCCTGGCGCGCCCGATCGACCGCGAGATCGGCAACGCCTAGCACGTGTAGGCCCGGCGTGTGCTGCGCCTGAGCCAGGAACATGGACCCGAATTTGCCGGCGCCGATCAACGCGACGCGGATCGGCAGGCCCTGTTCGGCCCGCGCCTGGAGCAGGGGATGGAGGTTCATGACCAATGCCCCGGGTTAAAAAAATAACGCTTTTGTGCGTTCCCTTAAGCCGAGACTATCACCATATTGTGGGCGCGGGAATGCCCGATGCGGGCTCCGGATTCGGGAGAATTCCTCGCCTACGGGTTCCGGACGATGGATCCCCGTGCAATGGAACCGGCGGATGACCGATACGCTACTCGACCATGAGACGGCGATCCGGCTCGGATTTTTCTTCGGCGTGCTGGCGGCGATGGCGGCGTGGGAGGTGACTGCGCCCCGCCGCGTTCTGACGCAATCGAAGGCCGTGCGCTGGTCCGCGAACTTGGGCATCGTGGCGCTGAATACCCTACTGGCTCGGGCGGTGTACCCCCTGGCGCCGATCGCCGTGGCGATGACCGCCGGAGAGCGCGGCTGGGGCCTCTTGAATCTCGCGCATGTGCCGGCGTGGGCTGCCGTCGTTCTGTCGGTGGTGATCCTCGATTCCGCCATCTATCTCCAGCATGTGATGTTCCATGCGGTGCCGGCGCTGTGGCGCCTGCATCGCATGCATCACGCAGACCTCGATTTCGACGTCACCACCGGCGCTCGGTTCCATCCGATCGAGATTCTGCTGTCCGTGGCCATTAAAATGGCGGTCATCGTCCTCATCGGGGCGCCGGCCGTGGCGGTGCTGATTTTCGAGGTGTTGCTCAACGCCACGTCGATGTTCAACCACAGCAATGTTGCGATGCCGCTCGGACTGGACCGCACCCTGCGTTGGATCGTCGTTACCCCGGATATGCACCGCGTGCACCACTCCGTCATGCCGCACGAGACAAACTCGAACTTCGGCTTCAACCTGCCTTGGTGGGATCGGCTGCTGGGCACCTATCGGGATCAGCCGGAGCAGGGCCACCGCGAGATGACCATCGGCATCGATGTGTTCCGCGATCCGGCGCAACTGCACCTTCATCGAATGCTGGTCCAGCCGTTCCTCATGGAGGCCGGCAACTATCCCATCAACCGCCGCGACTGGAAGAAAGATTGAACGCTGGGAGCCAGGGCGCGGGCGTCAGTCGGACGGCGCGAATTCGCGCATCAGTCGCGCCACCTCGTGGGCGACGGCGTCGCCGCTTTTCTCCAGCCCGCTGATGGCGCCGTCGCGGTCGGCGGCGGAGCGGTTCTGGCTGAGCTTGAATTTGCCTTCCAGCCGCTCGATCGGCATCTCGAAGGCGACGATGCCCTTGATCATGCGTTGCACGTAATCGTCGGGCAGCCGGGCCATCGACCACAGTCCTGTCGCCGGGCTTTCGTAAGTGGCGACCAGCCGTTCCAGGTGGGCGCGGGTGCGCGCCGGGTCGCCGACCGTCTGCGGCCGGCCGTAGGCATGGACGGCAACGTAATTCCAGGTCGGCACCATCACTTCGGATACGTACCACGATGGCGACACGTAGGCGTGGACTCCCTGGAACACCGCCATCGCTTCGGCGGTGCCGTCGAAGCTCCGCCACTGCTCGTTCTGGCGCGCCAGGTGACCGAGCAGCCGCCCGGGTTTGTCGCCATCGGTTTCCAGGAACAACGGTATGTGACTGGCTACCAGCCCGCCCGTGCCGGCTGACACCAGAAGCGCGAAGCTGTTGTCGCGCATGACGCGGAAAAGCGCCGATTTGTCTTCGATGTCAAAATGCCGGGGCCGATACATGTGCCTGATCTCCATTGTCGGAAGGCCGCGTTGGACTTATACCATGAACAGCATTTTTCAATTCAAAAGTCGCCGGCCGGCCCGGGACGCCGCCCTGAATACAAGGAGACATCCATGGACGAAGACGTATTCAACATGCAGATCCGCAAGTTCCTCAAGAACGTCGGCGTGACCTCGCAGCGCGAGATCGAAAACGCGGTGCGCGGCGCGTTGAAAAGCGGCAAGCTGAAGGGAACTGAAACCGTCAAGGCCAGGGTGACGCTGTCCATCGACTCGCTCGGCGTCGTCACCAACATCGACGGCAACATCAAACTTTCTTGAGCGCCGAGCCGGCCCGGTCCGACGAAAATGGCCGCCGGGACTACCGGCGGCCTGGACGCGGCCAGCGCTGAGATAAGCCGTCAGCGCCTTTTCATCAACGCGATCTTGACCTCGCCGATCGCCTTGCCGGGGTTGAGGCCCTTGGGACAGGTGTTGGTGCAGTTCATGATCGTGTGGCAGCGGAACAGCTTGAACGGATCGTCGAGCTCGTCGAGCCGCTCGCCGGTCGCCTCGTCCCGCGAATCCGCGATCCATCGGTACGCCTGCAGCAAAATCGCCGGTCCCAGGTAGCGGTTGCCGTTCCACCAGTAGCTGGGGCAGCTGGTCTGGCAGGAGAAGCACAGGATGCATTCCCACAGTCCGTCGAGCTTGGCACGCTCCTCGGGGCTTTGCAGGCGCTCGCCGGTCGGCGGCGGCGTGTCGGCCTGCAGCCAAGGCTTGATCGACTTGTACTGCGCGTAGGGCACGCTGAGATCGGGAACCAGGTCCTTGATCACCGGCATGTGCGGCAACGGGTAGACCTTGACGTCGCCCTTGATGTCCTCGATCGGCTTGGTGCAGGCCAGCGTGTTGGTGCCGTCGATGTTGAAGGCGCAAGACCCGCATACGCCCTCGCGGCAGGAACGTCGGAAGGTCAGCGTGGTATCGATCTCGTTCTTGATCTTGATCAGGGCATCGAGAACCATCGGCCCGCACTTGTCCAAATCCACCTCGAAGGTGTCGAGGCGGGGATTGGCGCCGCTGTCCGGGTCCCAGCGATAGACTTTGAACTTCCTGATCCGGGTGGCGCCGGTCGGGGCGGGGAAGGTCTTTCCCTTGGTGACCTTGGAATTGGCGGGCAGCGTGAATTCAACCATCTGTTGGACCTTCCGTCAGCGATATCGGGCCGTCAGTAGACCCTGGCCTTTGGCTCGATGTATTCGACCTCTTTGGTCAGCGTCCACGTATGGACCGGGCGATAGGTGAGGGTAACCTTGGCCTTGCCGTCGATCCAAGCCAGCGTGTGCTTCATCCAGTTCTTGTCGTCGCGGTTGGGGAAGTCCTCGTGGGCGTGGGCGCCGCGGCTTTCGTGGCGGGCCTCTGCCGAATGAATGGTGGCCAGCGCGCAGGCGATCAGATTGTCAAGCTCAAGGGTCTCCACCAGATCCGAGTTCCAGATCATGGAGTGGTCCGAGACCTTGACGTCGCTCATGCGCGACGCGATCTCGCCTACCTCCCTGACTCCCTGCTTCAGTACCTCGGAGGTGCGGAACACGGCGGCGTTGTTCTGCATGCTGCGCTGGAGGGCAAGACGGATGTCGCTGGTCCGCGAGCCGCCGTTGGCATGGCGCAGGCGGTCGAAGCGGCTGAGAGCGAAATCCGCCGAGTCGGCCGGCAGCGGCTTCAGCGGCGTGCCCGGCTTCACCACCTCCGCCGCCCGTTTCGCCGCGGCGCGACCGAACACCACCAGATCCAGCAGCGAGTTGGTGCCGAGCCGGTTGGCGCCGTGCACCGAGGCGCACCCGCACTCGCCGATCGCCATCAGGCCGGGCGCGATGGCGTCCGGGTCGCCGGCGGTCGGACGCAGCGCCTCGCCGTGATAGTTGGTGGGGATTCCGCCCATGTTGTAATGCACCGTCGGCAGCACCGGGATCGGCTGCTTCGAGGCGTCGACGCCGGCGAAGATGCGCGACGATTCGGTGATACCCGGCAGGCGCAGCTCCAGGAGGTCGCGGCCGAGATGCTCGAGGTGCAGGAAGATGTGGTCGCGCTCGGGGCCGACGCCGCGGCCCTCGCGAATTTCGATCGTCATTGAGCGGCTGACCACGTCACGGCTGGCAAGATCCTTGGCCGTCGGCGCGTAGCGCTCCATGAACCGCTCGCCCTCCGAATTGGTGAGGTAGCCGCCTTCGCCGCGCGCCCCTTCGGTGATCAGACAGCCGGCACCGTAGATGCCGGTCGGGTGGAACTGCACGAACTCGTGGTCCTGCAGCGGCAGGCCGGCGCGCGCCACCATGCCGTTTCCGTCGCCGGTGCAGGTGTGCGCAGATGTGCACGAGAAATACGCCCGTCCGTAGCCGCCGGTGGCCAGCACCACCAGGTGCGCGTGGAACCGGTGAATGGTGCCGTCGTCCAGGTTCCAGGCGACCACGCCCTGGCAGGCGCCGTCGGCGCCCATGATGAGGTCGATGGCGAAATACTCGACGAAGAACTCGGCGTCGTGCTTCAGGCTCTGCTGGTAGAGCGTGTGCAGCATGGCATGTCCGGTGCGGTCGGCGGCGGCGCAGGCGCGCTCCACCGGCGCCTCGCCGAAATTGCGCATGTGGCCGCCGAACGGCCGTTGGTAGATCTTGCCCTCCGGCGTGCGCGAGAACGGCAGGCCGAAATGTTCGAGCTCATAGACCGCGGGCACCGCGTCGCGGCACATGTGCTCGATGGCGTCCTGGTCGCCGAGCCAGTCGGAGCCCTTGACTGTATCGTACATGTGCCAGCGCCAGTCGTCCTCGGCCATGTTGCCGAGTGCGGCGCTGATGCCGCCCTGGGCGGCGACGGTGTGGGAGCGGGTCGGGAACACCTTGGTGATGCAACCGGTCTTCAGCCCCGTCGTCGCCATCCCGAGCGTGGCGCGCAGGCCGGCGCCGCCGGCGCCGACGACGATGACATCGTATCTGTGATCGGTGATCTCGTATGCCTTGGCCACGGCGCATCAGCCTCCGAACGTCAGCCGGGCGATACAGAAAATGGTGTAGGTGGCGCAGAAGAACGCACCCAGTTTCACCAGCACAATGGCGATTACGTTGGCCGTCTTGTTATGGACGTAATCCTCGATCACCTCGGTCATGCCGATCTGGCCGTGATGATAGGCGGCGATGGTGAACAGGACGAGCAGCACCGGGTTGCCGTAAGCGCCGACCCAGGCCTTGAATTGGATAAGGTCGGTGCCGGTCATCGACACCGCCGAGAAAACGAACCACAAGGTCAGCGGTACCAGCGCTACGGCAGTCAGACGCTGCATCCACCAATGGCCTATGCCGCCCTCTTTGCTGACGCCGAGACCGCGGACCTGGCCAAGAGAGGAGCGATATTCCATCACCGGACTCCGGCAACCGCGTAGGCGGCGACGAATGTCAGCACCGTCATGCCGCCTGCGAACAGCACCACCAGCCAGCCGGTGATTTTGAGCCTTGGCAATTCGTAGCCCCAACCGACGTCCCAAGCCATGTGGCGAATGCCGTTGGCGAGGTGGTAATAGAGCGAAAACGTCATCCCCAACAGCACCAAGCGTCCGACCCACGAGCCGAGGATCGACTGCGCCAGCTTGAAAACTTCCGGACCGTAAGTGGCCGATGAAATCCAATAAGTAAAGATCAGTGCACCGCCGACGAGGGCGACACCGGTAAGCCGATGCACGATCGACAGGAGCGATGTGATCTGCGGCCGATAGACTTGCAGATGTGGTGACAACGGCCGCTTGCCGGATGCCATGTCTTGAGTTCCCCTGGTCATACCGACGTCTTGCCGGCGCCGCCGACCGAATAAATTGGTAAACGCCCGCCCGAGTTAAGTCAATGTTTGCCGCGGCGTAAAGTATGGCGGCAAGAATTCCGATCGCCGCCTTTCTGGACGCGAACCACGGCGACTGCCGCTGATTTGCGGTTGGCCGAGGCGGCTTCTGTTTTTTGCAATAATACTCGAGCATGTTACTTGAGCTTTACTACATCTGTGCATAGTTGTGTGGATAAGTTGTGGGAGAATTGTGAAAATTTACAGCAGTTATGCACAGAATATTTGTCCCCGCGTTGCGTTTTTAATTGAATTTACCAAACGCCGTTTTCATCATGCCAAGTGCACGCGAAAGCGTCGATGCGGCGAGTCGCTGTCATCCGGCCGCGCCATCCTTCGGGGTTCCGCGGTTTGCGGCAGCGGCGAACCGCTCCCGGGCGAAACAGGTGTTCACGCACCGGTCGAGCCCGGGGCGGGCTACCCGAGGCGCCATGCGGCTTCGGCCGCTGGCGGCGACGGGAAGTCGGCAAAAGCCTCGTTGACCGCGAGGCGGCTTTTCGCGGGCCGGCCGCTCTCCCTGGTGGAGACTGGCCGGCACCGTGGGGTCCGGGGTCGTTCGCCGGCGTCAGCCGGTGGCGGCCAAGGGCTTGGGGCAGGCGGCCCGGTCTGCTTGCAGGCCGGTTCGTCGATCCGGGAACCTTCCGGTTTCCGGGTCGTATCGGCGGGGGCTCCGCCCCTGGCCGGTATCGCCGGGAAAAGTCGTGCGCGCGAGGGGTGAATTGCTTCGGCGGTTCGTGAAGGGGGGGCAACTTCCCGAAACGCAACCACGACCACCTGTCCACGGGCTTATCTCTGCCCAGGGTGCGTCCATGGAGGGGAGGGTCGATCGTAGCCGCCGCTTTCAAGTGCACGGAGCCTGGCCGGCTCCAAAGAGGTGTCAGGAGCGTTGTTTCGGCGGCGCGTTACGGAGGTTTCCCAGGACCTACGTACCTGACACCTCTTCCTTTTGCCGAAATCGACCGGCGATCAGCGCCTCAACCGGTTCGGGACGTCGCGGCCATTTGCCTGGGCATCAGCGCCCAGTAGTCGAAATCGAGCACCACCGCCGGATCGTACGTGCCGTCGGCGCCGCGGTCCGGAAATTCGTTCGTCGGCCGGTCCTTGGTCGCCACCGTGCGCAGCCGGAGTGCGCCGACGTCGCTGCGGCCGGGCAGGGCTGCCTTCGCCACCACCTCGGACCACGCGTAAACGGTATCGCCGGCAAAGCACGGCGCCACGTGGCGGCCGCCGTTGATGGCGGCGATGCGGAAAGCGTTGGCGACGCCGTTGAACGACAGCGCCCGGGCGATGCTGATGACGTGTCCGCCGTAGACGATGCGGCGGCCGAAGCGGCCGTCCTTCTCGGCGTGCCGGTTGAAGTGCACCCGCGCGCTGTTCTGGAAGAGCCGGGCCGCCGCCATGTGATCGGCCTCCTCGACGGTGACGCCGTCGCGATGGTCGATGCGTTCGCCGACGTCATAGGCGTCCCACAGCAGCGGGCTGCCGGCGGCGACGGCGTCGTAGCCTGCAGCGTCGAAGCCGGCCGGCACCTGAAGCGCCTCGGCCGCGACCGCATCGGGCAACTCTGGCACCACCGCCTCGGGCGCCGGCGCCGCCGGATCCCGCTTCGGCACCATCACCCAGCGTACGTAGTCGACGACCGTTTCGCGCCGCTGGTTGCGACCGAGCGTGCGCACGTAGACGATGCCGCTCCGGCCGTCGCGGTTCTCTTTCAGGCCGATCACCGTCGAGGCGGCGTCGAGCGTGTCGCCGGCGTATACCGGCGCGCCCAACACCCCGGCCGCGTATCCTAGGTTGGCGACGGCGTTGAGCGACACGTCGGCCACCGTTTTGCCGAACACCACGTGGAAGACCAGAAGATCGTCGAGCGGAGCCGCCTTCAAGCCGACGGCGCGGGCGAACTCGTCGGACGACGCGAGCGCGAACCGGGCTCCGTAGAGCGCCGTATAGACCGCCGAGTCGCCGGCGGTCAGCGTCCTGGGCGTCGCGTGCGCGAAGTCGCGGCCGAGCGAGAAATCTTCGAAATAGTTACCCGGGCTGGATTTGGCGCTCGATTTCGGGCCGGACTTGAAATCCGATTGGCCGCCCATCGCGCGGGCCTCAGGCCGCCGCCACTTCCATTTCGCGGATGGCGTCGGAGAGCGCCACCACCCGTTGCGCCTCCAGCACGTGCAGGTTCTCGATCAATCGGCCGTCGACGACGACGATGCCTTTGCCCTGCTTGGCGGCATCGCCGTGGGCGGCGATGATCTTCTTCGACCACGCGACCTCTTCCGGTGACGGCGCGAACGCCGCGTTGGCGAGGGCGATGGTCTTCGGGTGGATCAGCGTCTTGCCGTCGAATCCCAGCTCGCGGCCCTGCCGGCAGGCGTATTCCAGGCCTTCGTCGTCGTTGAGGTCGAGGTGCACGCCGTCGAGGATGGCGATGCCGGCCGCCCGCGCCGCCAGCAGGCACAGGCCGAGCGAGGTGATGAACGGAAGCCGGTCGCGGGTGTGGGCGCAGTGCAGGTCCTTGGCCAGATCCGAGGTGCCCATGACCAGCGCGCCGACGCGCGCACTTGCGTCCGCGATCTCCTCGGCATGCAGCATGCCGAGTGGCGTCTCCATCATGCACCACACCGCCAGCGTGTCGGGGGCGCCGTTGGCGGCCAGGATGGTCTCGGCCTGATGCACGGCTCCGGCGCTTTCCACCTTCGGCAGCAGGATGGCGTCGGCGCCGAAGGTGGCCGCGGCGGCGAGGTCGTCGCGGCCCCACTGGGTATCGAGCCCGTTGACGCGCACGATCAGCTCGCGCTTGCCGTAGCCGCCTCGCTTGACGGCGTCGCGGATCTGTTCGCGCGCCAGCGACTTGGCGTCGGGGGCGACGGCGTCCTCGAGATCGAGAATCAAGCCATCGGCGGCGAGCTTGCGGCCTTTCTCCAGCGCGCGGCCGTTGGAGCCCGGCATGTAAAGGACGGAGCGGCGCGGCCGCGCGGTCTTCAGCATTGCTGTCTCCCCTGGGCAATGGCGCGTCGTCGGCTGCGGGACCCTACAATCCGGACCGGGTCTGTGGCAAGGTCGGCGGAATGGCGATTCTCAGCATCAACTCCCACGTTGCGTTCGGGCACGTCGGCAACTCGGCGACGGTGTTTCCGCTGCAATGCCTCGGCCACGAGGTGTGGCCGGTCCACACCACGCTCCTCAGCAACCACCCCGGTCACGGGCGATGGCGAGGCGGCGCGGTCGAAGCGCATCGCGTCGCCGAGGTCCTCGACGGCATCGCCGATCGCGGCGCCTACGCCGGCGTCGAGGCGGTGCTCACCGGCTATCTCGGCGGCGTCGATACCGGCGAGGCGGCGCTCGAGGCCGTTGCCGCCGTCAAGGCGGCCGCCAAGGAAACGTCCGCGGATGCCTTCTATTGTTGCGACCCGGTGATCGGCGACGACGACGAGGGGCTCTACGTCGCCGACGCCCTGGCCCGCTGGTTCGGCAACAGGGCGATTGCCGCCGCCGACATCGTCACCCCCAACCGTTTCGAGCTTGCCCATTTGTCCGGCCGGCCGGCCGATACCGAAACCCAGGCGCTGGCGGCGGCCCGCGCGCTCATTGGGCGCGGCCCGCGGCTGGTGGTGGCGACGTCGGTCCCGACCGATGGCGGCGGCACGAGGGCCGGCGGGGACAACATGGTCGCCACCCTCGCGGTCGCCGCCGATTCCGCCTGGCAGGTGACGACGCCGAGGCTGGCGAGCCGGGCCAAAGGCGCCGGCGACGTGCTGGCGGCGTTGTTCGTCGGCCACACCGTGAAGGGCGCCGACGCCGGGGCGGCCCTGGGGCTGGCGGTGTCGTCGGTATTCGGGCTGATCGCGGCGGGCGGATCGTCCGACGGCGAGCCGGCCCGCGACCTGCCGCTGGTCGCGGCGCGCACCGAGATCGACCAGCCGAGCACACGGTTTTATGCCGAGCGGCTCGACTGAAAGCGGTCGCAAGTCGCGGAGTCCGTAACGGCACGTCGCCCCGGCCGGCCGCCGCCCCGGCGGCGTCGCGGTCCACTTCAAGCACTTACCTGCCCCGCGCCCGCACACGGTCGTGTTCACCCGATGCGACGGCACGGCGTTTTCAATCCGGGAATCCCGGTCGGCCGACGATTCTGGTCAAAAATTAGGCTCGCGCGGAGCGGCGGGGTTAAACTATATTTGTCCGCAACGGGCGCGCTATAATTGCGCCATTGTCCGGGGCCCCGGAGGGTGCGCCTCGCGCTCGTTGCCGGGAAAACGGCTGGCCGGGCTGCCGGCGGCGAAACATAAGAAACGTCAGGGGTGGATGTCGAGCAGCGCGAGATGTGGAACACCTATCTGAAAAGCGTCAGGGTCCTGATCGTCGACGATCAGGATTTCATCCGCTCGCTGCTCCGCCACATTTTGGGCGTGTTGGGGTGCAGCCATATCACCGACGCCCCCGACGGCGAAACCGCCTGGGACATCATCCTCGGCAACCCCCCGGACCTGCTGATCGTCGACTGGGAGATGCCCAGCATGAGCGGCATCGAATTGGTTAACAAGGTCCGCACCGACAAGACCAGCCCGGACCGCTTCATGCCCATCATCATGGTCACGGCCCACACGGAAAGGCCCAGAATCCTTACCGCTCGCGACGCCGGCGTTAACGAATTCGTGATGAAGCCGGTGTCCGCCAAGACCCTGTTCAGCCGCCTCAACGCGGTGATCGAGCACCCGCGCCGGTTCGTCCGCACCAAGGATTATTTCGGCCCCGACCGCCGCCGCAAGCGGGTGTTCGTCGACTTCGAGCGCCGCGACAAGAAGAAGAAGGAGACGGTGGTCGATCCCAAGGTCGCCAATCAGCGGATGAGCCAGGACCAGATCAACACCATGCTCAATCCGAAGCAGAAGGAAAGCGAACCCGCCCAGGCCGGCAACAAGTAGGGCAGGGCGGCAACGGCGCCGCCGGGCGTTGCGGCGGGCGCCGGCGGCAAGGCGGCTTACCGGGGGGTCCCGGAGCCGCCGTTTTCATCGGCTGGCGTCGCGGACGGCGGCCGCGGCCGCCGTATCGATGTGCCCGGGCTATTGTGTCCGGCGCGGAGCCGCCTCAGGCGGCCTTGCGCATGTGCCGGCGCACCAGCACCTCGGCGATCTGCACCGCGTTCAAGGCGGCGCCCTTGCGCAGGTTGTCGGCGACCACCCACAAATTCAGCCCGTTCTCGACCGTCGGGTCCTTGCGGATGCGACTGACGTAGACCGCGTCCTCGCCGGCGCATTCGGCCGGGGTCACGTAGCCCTCGTCGGCGCGGCGGTCGACGACGGCGATCCCCGGCGCCCGGCGCAGGGCCTCGCGGGCCTGGGATTCGGTGATCGGCCCGGAAAACTCGACGTTAACGGCTTCCGCGTGGCCGATGAAGGTCGGCACCCGCACGCAGGTGGCGGTGAGCTGGATCGCCGGGTCCAGGATCTTCCGGGTCTCCGCCACCATCTTCCACTCTTCCTTGGTCGAGCCGTCGTCCATGAACGCGTCGCAATGCGGGATGACGTTGAAGGCGATCTGCTTGCTGAACACCTCTTGGTACTTGCTCGCCGGCTCGTTGACGTAGATGCCGCGGGTCTGGTTGAACAGCTCGTCCATCGCCGCCTTGCCCTTGCCAGAGGTCGACTGGTAAGTGGCGACGACGACGCGCTTGATCGGCACCAGGTCGTGCAGCGGCTTCAGCGCCACCACCAGCTGGATGGTCGAGCAGTTGGGATTGGCGATGATGCCCTTCTTCTTGTAGCCGGCGATGGCCTCCGGGTTGACCTCCGGCACCACCAGCGGCACGTCCGGGTCCATGCGGAAATGCGAGGTGTTGTCGATGACCACGGCGCCGGCCTTGGCGGCACGCGGGCTCGCCTCGGCCGAAACCTTGGCGCCCGGCGACGACAGCACGATGTCGACGCCCGCGAAGTCATAGTCGGCGAGGTTCCTGACCTTCAGGGTCGCGCTGTCGCCGAACGATACCTCGGCGCCGATCGAGCGCGAGGATGCCAAGGCGACCACCTCGTCGGCCGGGAACTTGCGTTCGGCCAGGATCGACAGCAGCTCGCGCCCGACATTGCCGGTGGCGCCGACGACGGCGACCTTGTAGCCCATGACTGAAACTCCTTGACGCCGGCGCTGGCCGCACGACCGTCCGCGCGCCGGCGGGCGCCATCGTTTAAAGGGGTTCGGCGACGATTGCAACCGCCGCCTCGGCGACGTCGGCAGACGGCCCCGGGGAGGCTGCCGGCGGAAGGGCGCGGGCCGGGACCGGGCAAATCCCATATAACCCATTGATTCCAGCGGTATAACCGGCGTCGCCGCGGCGCCGAATCGGGCCTCGTCCTTCGACGGCCTCACCCTTCGACAAGCTCA
>Ga0209399_10000131_pt1 | contig 43932 bp, 41 predicted proteins | sample OV2TP3_FD_184130 | JGI IMG/M metagenome (GOLD analysis project Ga0209399, IMG submission 184130) | Hot spring microbial communities from Beatty, Nevada to study Microbial Dark Matter (Phase II) - OV2 TP3 (SPAdes) (version 3) | ecosystem: Environmental > Aquatic > Thermal springs > Hot (42-90C) ... | reverse complement strand
CGAGAAATAGCGCTTGCCATAGCCCGCCTTCTGCCCCGCCTTGATCCAGCCGTAGGAGGAATTCGAGATCACGATCAGCGTGAGCGGCAAATTCAGGCGCACCAGCGTCTCCAGCTCCCCGGCGCACATTCCGAAGCTGCCGTCTCCCATCACGGCGACCGTCTTCACCGCCGGACGCGCGAAGTGCGCACCGATCGCCGCCGCCATCGCGTAGCCGAGCGCGCCGTGCGCGCGGTTGGAAAAGATCCGCCTCCCTGTGCCGCGCACTGGAAAGTACGCCGAAAAATACGGGCAGGGCGTCCCCGGGTCGAGCGCGAGCAGCGCATCGGGGTCGAGCGCCTCCGCAAGCGCCGCGACCAGGCGCTCGGGGCGGATCGGCTTCTCGGACGAATTCGCGAGCGTGCGGAACTTGGCGAATTTCTTTTCTTTCGCCGCGCGAACGGATTCCGCCTGCAACGGCCTCGCAAACGATCCGAGGCATGCGTTGAGGGCTTGCAACCCGAGCTTCGCATCGGCGACGAGCGGCACGTCGACGGGGTAATTCGCTCCCATCACCGCCGGATCGATATCCAGGTGGATGATTCTCGCCTTCCCCGGCGCCGGATGCCGCCAGCGCTCGGTGGTGACGGAACCGGCGCGGCAGGTGACGAAGACCACCAGGTCGGCCGCATCGACGACCTGGCGCGTCTCGGGAGTGCCGCCGTTCGAGCCCACCACGCCGACTGCAAGCGGATGGTTGTCCGCAATCACGCCCCGCCCGCTGATCGTGGTCGCGACCGGTGCGGAAAGCCGTTCGGCCAGCTCGATCAGTTCGGCTTCGGCTCCCGAGGTCACCACTCCACCGCCGCAGATGAAGACCGGATCGCTCGCGCTGCGCAGCAGTTTCGCCGCCAGCTCGACATGAAATGGATCCGGCACTGCACGGCGCGCCGGGACGCTGCCGAGGCTCGGATCGCCCCAGACATCCGCACGATCGACGGGGCCGTTCTGCACGTCGAAGGGCAACGAAACGTGCGCGGCCCCCGGCCGGCCGGTGCTGACCTGGTTGAACGCGGCGCGCAGGACGCGCGGCACGTCTGCGGAGCGATCGAGGACCGCATTCCACTTCGTGGCGGGGCGCATCAGCGCGCCCTGGTCGATCTCGGTCAGCGTGTAGCGGCCGCGCGAGGAAACCGCCACGTCGCTCGTGATGCATAGCAGCGGCACCGACGATTCGTTCGCCTCCGCCACCCCCGGCAGGATGTAGGTTGCGCCGCCGCCGCTCGGTCCTTCGCACACGCCCACGCGACCCGAAACGCGCGCGTAGCCGTCCGCCATGTACGCGGCGTGCCGTTCGTCGCGCGTGAGCACGTGCCGCATCCCGTGCGGCATCCGCGCGAGGGCGTCGTAGAAGGGAAGGCTGGTATCGCCGCACAGGCCGAAGAGGATTTCGACGCCGTGCGCGTGCAGCATCTCGACCACTGCCTCCGCGCCTGTGATCGTGGCGGCGTGCGTCTCTACCGGCTTGTTCACGCCGCCAAGTCTATCGCGCTCGGGCCACGCCGTTCCAGTCGTTTGCCGGCGGTTGCACGAGCGCTGAATTGCAGCGAGACGCGCTACAGAAACGCTTCCGCGCGCTTGAGCAATTCTTCCAGCCCCGGCTCTTCCGGATTCCTCGGCTTGCCCGGGTGGATCACGGCGACCTGGCAGCTTTCGGCGGCCTCTACGAGCTGCCGATAGGTGCCGGCATTCACATCGACGATGCGCGCCTGCTTGTTCTCGTCGTACGCGAACATCTTGTCGTTGATCCGGATGCATTCGTCGCAGCTCGAGCAGCGCGGCGTCTCGATGTAGGGCTGGTCGGAAGGCGGAGCCTTCTCGGCTTCGGTTTCCGCTACGACGGCGGAAGGCGCCGCAGCGGGAGCCGGGGCCGCGGCTGGCGCGGTCTCCGGAGCGCGCGTCTCGGCCTTGCGCTCGGCTTCCCACTTCTCCTTTTCCCGCTCGAGCCGCTTTTCCGCGTGTGAATTATGGATTCCACCCAGTTCCTGCAGGCTGTGCCACATCTCGCGGCAGCGGCGTGCCTCGCGCAACAGCCGGTCATCGACGATCAGCCGCTCCAAGCGGTTCTCTGCATCGACCACCGGCAGGCTGGGGAACTTGTCGGGCAGCCTGCGGTGCTCGAGCGCCAGGCACTCGTGCAGCGGGGCAAGATTGCCGTTCCACTCGGCGCGCGGCACCCTCGAGAAGTGCTTGGCAAAACGCACGTCGCAGGCGGCAAATTCGACCGGCGTGAACGCGACCTCTTCCGCAAGGCGCTGATGATCCGCGTCCTCGTAGGTGAACGAATGCTGCGGCCAGTCGCGCTCGGGCTGCGGATTGCGATCGATGCTGAAGCGCGCGGCCCAGTCCGTGCCCGCGGATGGATCGTAGGCCAAGGCGGGGAAAACGCGCGCCTCCATCGCCGCGGCCGCGACGAGATAGGGAGGCAGGCCGCGGGCATGCTCGGTCGCACCCGAATAGACGCTGATCAGCGCCGGGCCGGCGTAGTTCATCGCCTTCGCAAGCAGGTCACGGCTCGCGACCAGGTGCGAGCCGCTCGACTGGAGCACGAAGACCTCGGTCAGGCCGAGCGCCATGCCGACCAGCTGCCGGCTGCGGGCGCCGAATGCGAGGTTCCCGGTGCCCGAGAGCGGCTCCTCGAGCAGGTCGTCGGTCTGCACCAGGAGCTTGAACGGCAGGCCGCCGGCGAGGATGTCGGCGAGCTCGCCACGGTCGAGTGCGCGCAGGTCGCGCGCGTCGACGCACACCAGGTAATCGGGAAAGAGCGCCAGGTCGCGCGGATCGAGCCCGCTTTCGCCGAGCTGCTCGAACAGCGCGTCATGCCGCGGGGCGCTGAACTCGCCCTCGATCTCGAGTTCCGCGATCGAAATCGCCCGCGCCAGGCGCACGATCTCGGGCAGCCGCTCGCGAAACGCGGCGAGCGCGCTCGCGCAATCCTCGAACCGGAAGTTGAACGCTTCGGCGCCGCTGTCCGGCGCCACGTAAAAACGCTGCGAGCGGAGCGCTTCCAGCGTGGATTCGATGCGCCGGCGGCGCTTGTCGCTGAGCGCGCGCTCGGTCTTTACACCGGCGAGCAGGCGCGACATCGCCTCGAAGTCGAAGGCGTCCTGGTGAATCGTGCCGACTCCGGCCTGGAGGGTCGAGGCGCTGCGCCCCGCCTCCGAAGTCATGAAATCGGCGCGCAGGATTTCGCCCAGCTTGAGGATGAGCCGGTCGACTTCCTTGCGAAAGGTGTCGGCCTTGCGGCGCTGTACGGTGCGCCAGGCGTGGGCGACAAGGCGCGCGGGCATCACCGCGTTGCAGTCGAGCACCTCGCCGTCCACCCGCAGCGCCTCGCGCAGGCGCTTCAGGCTCGCGGCAAGCGCCGCGTCGCTGTCGCTGGACAGACGGCGGCCGGCCTCGTCCAGGAGCGCCGCGAGCGAGCCCGCAACTCCCGCGACGGTCATGGTGCGGATCTCGCGCTCGAGCTTCAGCGCGTGGGAGCGCAGCCGCTCGCCTTCATTTCCCGGCGCCGCGGCTTTGGCGAGTGCCCGGTCGACGAGGCCCGCAAGCGGCTCGGCGATCGCTCCATCGGGCGCGTCGCGCACCAGCACCACCGGAAAATCGTAGCGCAGCCGCGTCAGATCGCGGTAGGCGGCGAACAGCGCCGGGTGCGAACCGAGCCCGGCTGCCGGTACCGGCTGCTCACGGGCATGGCTTCCGGTCAGGTAGAAGACGCCCTGTCCTTGAAGGTCGGCGTGCATGATCGGGACGGCAGCCTATTGCGGCCAGACGGTGAACTTGTCGAATTCGGCTTCGAGGCCTGCCCGGACGTACGCCGTGGTGCGAAGCTGGGTGCCGTAGCGCAAGTCCTCGTAGCACGGCACTTCGGTGTTGCGATACAGGATGCCGACCGGGATCCTGTCGTTGTCCGACGCGATCTCGCGCGCCCGGTCGATGTTCGAGGGATCGTGCTCGAGCTGGTTCCTGTATACCTTCGCCAGCCCCGGGCTCACGCGCATGCCGCGCTCGTGATGCAGCAGCAGGATCCGCTGCGGATCGTGCAGCCAGGGATCCCACAGCTTGGGCAGCCATTCCGGGCAGCGCTGCACGATGCGCACGAACGAAAAGCCCTTGTGGTGATACGCGGCCTTGACGATGTCGTAGAGCGTCTCCGGAATCCAGTCCACCGCCTGCGCGACGAACGATACGTTCTGCACCCCGAGCGTGACCGTCAGCGGTTGCAGCGCCTCCAGGTACGCCCCGCGCGGCGTGGTGTTGCTCTTCAGGCCGCGCGGAGAGGTCGGCGAGGCCTGCATCTTGGTGAGCCCGTAGATCTGGTTGTCGTGCAGGAACACCGTCATGTTCATGTTGTAGCGGATCGCGTGGATCCAGTGCGCGGCGCCGATCGAGCAGCAGTCGCCGTCGCCGGTATTCACGAACACCGTCAGGTCGGGCCGCGCCATGCGTACGCCTTCGGCGACCGGCAGCGCGCGGCCGTGGATGCCGTGAAAGCCGTAGGTCCGCATGTAGTGCGGGAAACGGCTCGAGCAGCCGATCCCCGAGACGAACACCGTCTTTTCCGGGCGCAGGCCTTCGTCGCGGCACAGGCGCTGCACCGCCGCGAGAATCGCGTTGTCGCCGCACCCGGTGCACCAGCGCGGCACGCCGCTCTGGTAGTCCTCCAGCTCGTAGCGCTCCTCGCACAGCTGGAGCAGGCATTCGGTGGCGAGCAGCGTCATGTCGGTCGGTCCCTCATCCTCGCTTCAATTTTTCCGCGAGCACGCGCTTGATCGTGCTCGGCTTGATCGGTTGCCCCTTCACTTCGCCCCAGCAGTCGACGTCGACGAGGTAACGCGCCCGCAACAGCATCGCGAGCGCCGAGTAGCGCCGGTTGGTTTCGTCGATGATCGCGTCCTCCGGCCGGTCGCACCAGTTGCCCTCGATCGCGATGACGCTGCGAAACCGCCGCAGGATCTCCTTGATCCCGCCCGCGAGCGGCTGCAGGAACCGCAGGTGCATGGAGGACACCTTGTGGCCTTCGTCGCGCAGCGCCTGCACCGCCTCCTCGATCGCACCCTGGGTGCTGCCCCAGCCGACGACGAGCAGGTCGCCTGCGGGGTCGCCGAAGACCGGCGGCGCTTTCAGGGTCCTTTGCAGCGCCGCGAGCTTGAGGCTGCGGAAGTGAATGCTTTCCTCGTTGATTTCAGGGTCGTAGGCGACGTGGCTGGCGCTGTCGTGGGCGAGGCCGGTGAGCGTGTGCATGCCCTTCGGCTGTCCCGGAATGAAGCGTCGCGCCAGGCCCGAGGCGGCGTTCCAGTCGTAGGGCTTGACGCCTTCCGGAACCGCGCTCTGGTCCACCGGCGGCGCGATCCACGACTCCTGGAATTTCGGCCGCGGAAACGGCTGCTGCGAGGTGGCAAGGCTCGCGTCCGAGAGCACCACCACCACCATGTTGAAGGTTTCGGCAATCTTGCGCGCGGTGATGATCGAGTAGAAGCAGTCCTCGATCGTGGCGGGCGCCATCACCACCTTGGGCGCATCGCCGTGGCTGCCGAAGATCGCGGTGAGCGCATCGCCCTGCTCGACCTTGGTCGGCTGCCCGGTGCTCGGTCCGCCGCGCTGTACGTTCACCACGACGAGCGGGATTTCGCCCATGACCGCAAGCCCGATCGCCTCCTGCTTGAGCGAATAGCCGGGTCCGGACGTGATGGTGACCGTGCACTTGCCGGCATAGGAAGCACCGATCGAGAAGGCACAGGCCGCGATCTCGTCCTCGGCCTGATGCACGATTCCGCCCACCTTTTCGAACACGTCCGAGAGGTAATGCGACGCCGAGGTTGCCGGCGTGATCGGGTACATGGCGCAGATCTCCATCCCCGAGGCGAGGATGCCGAGCGCAAGCGCAGTGTTGCCGTTGATCACGATCTGCGGCTCGGTGGCGCGTACGGCCGGAATGCGGTAGCGGAAGTCCAGATGGGCGCCTGCCCACGCGTGGCCCGCCTCGAGCAGCTTGATGTTCTGCGCGACGACGCGTTCGTCCTTCTTGCCGAAGGTGAGCGCCACCTGCTCGCGCGCGAGCTGCAGGTCCAGGCTGTAGAGATGGCACAGCATGCCGAGCGCGAACATGTTCTTGCCGCGCTTGGCGTCGGCTACGTGCGCACGGCATTCCTGCTCCATCGGGATCTCGATCACCCGGTAGCCGGCGGCGACGAGCTTGTCGTGCGTCTCGATGTAGGCGGCGGCGATGGTGCGGTCGGCGTGCTCGCGCCACATGCTCTCCAGCAGGATGATGCAACCCGGCTTCAGTTCCCCGGCGCGCACCCGACCGAGGAGCACCTGCTCGTTGAAAGCCACCACCAGGTCGGTTTCGTCCCCCCCATTGGTAATGCGCTGCGAGCCGATGCGGATCCGGTTGCCGCTCGCCCCGGCGATGCTGCGCGCCGGGGGCCGGATCTCGGCCGGGATGATTTCGACCGTCCAGACGCCGTTTCCCATGCGCGCCGCGATCGCGCCCAACGACTGGCCGCAGCGCTGCGCGCCCTCGCCCGAGTCGCTGACGATCTCGACGATGTGTTCCCCGAGCGTTGTGACGGTTTCTGTGATCTGCATGGTCTTCCTAGGCGATGCGGATGCGGGCGAAATTGCGTTCCCGCAGGTCGATTCCGAAGAGCGTCCCGCCGGTCGCGGCGCTCTCCGGGTCGCGGATCCCGAGCCAGGCCTTCATGCTGCGCGCCGCCTTGCGTCCGGCGCCCATCGCTTCGATCACGGTGGCCGCCCCGGTGACGATGTCGCCGCCGGCGTACACGCCCGCGATCGACGTCGCGAGGTCGGCATCGGTGGCGATGTAGCCGCGCTTGTCGAGCCGCAGCCTCGAGGTCTGGCCGATGATCGGATTGGCGTTGGTGCCGATGGCGTAGACCACCTGGTCGGTCTCGAAATCGAACTCGCTCCCCTCGACCGGCACCGGGCGCCGGCGGCCGGAGTCGTCCGGCTCGCCCAGTTCCATCTTGATGCAGCGCATGCCGCGCACCCCGCCCTTGCCGTCATCGAGGATCGCGACCGGCGCGGTGAGCCAGTGGAATTCGATCCCCTCTTCCTCGGCGTGGTGCACTTCCTCGACGCGTGCCGGGGCTTCTGCTCGCGTGCGCCGGTAGACGCAATAGACCTTTTCCGCGCCCAGCCGCAGGCACACCCGCATTGCGTCCATCGCGGTGTTGCCCGCGCCGATCACCGCCACGCGCTTGCCGAGCGGGATCGGCGTGTCGTAATCGGGAAAGTCCTTGGCGCGCATCAGGTTGCAGCGCGTGAGCAGTTCGTTCGCCGAGAGCACCGCGTTCAGCGAGTCGCCCGGAATGCCGAGCATCGAGGGAGAGCCGGCGCCGGTGCCGATGAACACCGCGTGGAATCCCATTTCGTCGATCATCTGCTCGATCGTGAACAGGCGCCCGACCAGCGTGTTGCATTCGAACGTGACGCCGATCTTGCGCAGGTTGGCCACTTCGGCGTCGATCACCTCGTTCGGCAGGCGGAAATCCGGAATCCCGTAGCGCAGCACGCCGCCCGGCTGGTGAAACGCCTCGAACACCGTGACCTCGCAACCGGCCTTCGCCATGTCGGCGGCGCACGCCATTCCGGCCGGCCCCGAGCCGACGATCCCGATCCGGAAGCCGCTCGGCTCGCTGTACGGGACGTTGACCCAGCCGTTCTCGATCGCGGCGTCGCCAACGAAGCGCTCGAGCCTGCCGATCGCCACCGGCTCGAGCGAGTCGCCCACGGTGCAGACGCCTTCGCACTGCGTCTCCTGTGGACAGACGCGGCCGCAGACCGCCGGCAGCAGGTTCGTTTCCGCGATCACATCGTAGGCGCCGCGCAGGTCCTTCTGCGTGATCCGTTCGATGAACGCCGGAATGTCGATCGCAACCGGGCAGCCCTTGATGCAGGGTTCATCCGGGCACATCAGGCAGCGCTCCGCCTCGTTGAGCGCGTCTTCCAGCCTGTACACGTGCGCGACTTCGCCGAAATTGCGCACGCGCGCGGCAGGATCCTGCTCCCGGACGCGAGTCCGCTGCTGCGGAATGGTCCGGATCGTCTTCTTCTTCGCCATGGGATCAGTTTCGGGTCGAAGGCGCCGGGACGAGCACCGGCTCCTGGTTCATCAACCGGCACGATTGCGACCAGCGCTCGGCCGCGACCTTCTCCTCTTCCTGATAGCGCCGCAGCCGGCTCATCAGGTCGTCGAAATCCACTTTGTGCGCATCGAAGTCCGGGCCATCCACACAGGCGAACCTGACCTCGCCGCCGATCTTCACCCGGCAGCCGCCGCACATCCCGGTGCCGTCCACCATGATCGGGTTGAGGCTCACTACCGTCTTCACGTTGCGCGCGCGGGTCGCCTCGGCGCATCCCTTCATCATGATCGGCGGCCCGATCGCGACCACTTCGTCGATGTCGGCGTGCCCTTCGAGCGCGGCGCGGATGCCTTCGGTGACCATGCCCTCGATTCCGGCCGACCCGTCGTCGGTGCACAGGATGAATTCGTCGCAGCAGGCGCGGAACCTGTCTTCCCAGAACACCAGGCCCTTGGTGCGGAACCCGAGGACGCCGATCACGTAGGCGCCGGCCTCCTTGAACGCCTTCGCCTGCGGATAGATGGGCGCAACGCCCAGCCCGCCGCCGACGCAGACCACCTTTTTCGCGTGGCCGATCGGGCTCGGGATTCCCATCGGCCCCACCATCGCGTACAAGGTGGTACCGACCTTGCAGTTCTGCTGCATTTCCCGCGTGGTCTTGCCCACCGCCTGGATGACAAGGGTGATCGTGCCGCGCGCGCGGTCGTAGTCGGCGATGGTGAGCGGGATCCGCTCCCCGTGCTCGTGCGACATCACGATGACGAACTGGCCGGCCTTCGCGGCCTTCGCCATCAGCGGATGCCGGACCTCGAGCAGATAGGTTGCATCCGAAAAATCCTCGCGGCGTACGATTTCGAACCTGGAAAGTGCGCTCATGCTCCGGCCGTTTGCTCTCCGTCCGCTACCTTAGTGGCGAGACGCCGGCCGTTTGTTGATCTAACTCAAGCGACGGCGGATTCACCCCCCGACGTCGCAGGCGGAACACCTCGACATGTGCACCCAGTTGCCTTCGGCGAACCACTCGATTCCGCGCGCCGGCGGTTCCTGCTGCGCGATGAATGCAAGGCCGGGTCCACCGACGTGCGCGAGACACACCGGCGACCAGGTGGCGCGTTGGCTCGGCTCCCGGCCATCGAGCCGGTCGCGGATGTTCTGCGCAACCGCATTCACCATGTTTTCCACCATGTACGCGGTCCTGTGTTCCTCGATCGGCACCGGCGTCGCGCTTGCGTGCGCGCTCGCCACCGTGACGCCGGCGGCGAAAATATTCGCGTACGCCGGATTGCGCAGGAACTCGTCGACGAGGATGAATCCGTTCGCATTCGCAAGCCCATCGATGCCGGCCACGGCCTCGATGCCGCGGAACGGCGGCATCATCATCGCGAACTTGAACGCCAATGCCTGCCTGCGCGCGGGCGTGCCGGCTTCGCCGATTTCGGTGATCTGCATCCGGCCGCGCTCGATCCTGTCGATCCGCGCGTTGGCGATCCAGTCGATCCCGCGCGCGCGAAGCTCCGCTTCGAGCAGCGACCTCGCGTCCGCCATGCCGCCCAGGCCGAGATGCCCGATGTGGGGTTCGGACGTCACGAACGTGATGCCAGCGCGAGGGCGCAGTCCGCGGCGGCGCAGCTCGCTCTCGATGAGAAACGCGCTTTCGTACGCCGGCGCGAAGCACGAAGCGCCCTGCACCGCGCCGACGATGAGCGGGCCGGGATCGCCGAGGAACCGCTCCCATGCGCGCTTGCAGCCCTGCACATGATCGGCATGGCACAGCGACTGGGTGAAACCCTGCGGACCGAGACCCTCGACGGCGTCGAACGCGGGCTTCGGACCTGCCGCGATCACGAGGTAGTCGTAATCGAGGAACCGGCCGTCGCCCAGCTCGAGCCGATTGCGCTCGGGATCGAGGCGCCGCGCCCCGGTGTCTGCGAACGCGATGCCCATTCTTTGCAGCTGCGGCGCGACTTCGAACGCGACCCGTTCTTCGCCGCCTCCCTGCGGCGCGATCCAGGGCGCGTGCGGCGCGGCGCGGAATTTGCCGCGGTCGGACACCAGCGTGATGCGATCTTCCGCCCTTGCCACGTCGGCCAACTGATACGCCATCGGCAAGGCGCCGGTCCCTGCACCGATGATGACGATATGCGCCACGGCTACCCTCCTTCGGCGCGGGCTCCCGGACCCCCCGAGCGGCTCCCCGCGACCGGGCTAGCATAGGACCGGGGCTTGCGCGCCGATCTTGGCTTGCGTCATGGCGCAGCCCCGCGCGACAGACTTTTCTTGCGATTTGTTGATGCCGGTTATATTTGCGCCCGATGGACATCGCCGCGCGACAGCGCCCGTTGCCGGGCACCCTCGTTCTGGATCATGTCTCGCATTTCGTGCCCGACCTGGACGAGGCGGCGCGCGCGCTCGCCGCGCTCGGCTTCGTGGTGACGCCGCCCTCGGCGCAACGAACGCAGGAGGGGCCTGCGGGAACGTCGAACGTTTGCGTCATGCTCGAAGCGGGCTACCTCGAATTCCTCGCGCCGACCACCCACACGCCGAACGCGCAGCGGTTGCGTGCTGCGATGCGGCGTTACCCGGGCGTGCACCTTGCGTGCTTCGGCACCCCGGCCGCCGACGAAGAGCATGCGCGGCTGGGGTGGCACGGTTTCCAGCCCATGCCGCTGGTGGATCTCGAGCGACCGGTGGACATCGGCGGCCGCGCAGGTCGCGCCCGTTTCAGGGTGGTGCGCGCCGCCCCGGAAAAGATGCCCGAAGGCCGCATCCAGTTCGTCGAACACCTCACGCCGGAGGCGCTCTGGCAGCCGCGCCATCTGGAACATGAAAATGGCGTCCTGCGGCTTGCCTGCCTGTTCGTCGTGGCGGAGCGCGCCGCCGCCACCGCGGCGCGCTGGGCGCACTTCGCCGCTTTGCTGCCGCGCCCGGTGGGCGGTCATGTCCATCTCGCGGCGGCGCGCGGCCATGTGCTCATCGGAACGCGCGCGAAGTGGGGCGCGCTGCTTGGCGCCGCGCCGCGCGCTCCGGCGCTTGCCGGCTACGCGCTCGAATGCGGCGATGCGGAGGGGCTTGCTTCGCGCTGCGCGCGATCGGGACTGAGCCCGCGCAGGATTCGCGATAAGCTCTATTCGGTCGTTCTTCCCGCACCGCTCGGCGGCGCCTGGATCTTCGGCACGCACGAGGCCTTGGGACTTCCATAAGGACAACATGAAAACCGATCTTTGCTCGCTCTCGGCCACCGAACTGTTGCAGCTTTACCGCGCGCGGAAAGCCTCGCCGGTCGAGGCGACGCGCGCCGTGCTCGCCCGGATCGAGAAACTCAATCCGGTGCTCAACTGTTTTTGCCTGGTCGATGCCAGGACCGCGCTTGCGAGCGCGAGAGAGTCCGAAGCGCGCTGGCGCAAGGGCGCGCCGAAAGGGGCGCTCGACGGTGTGCCGACCTCGATCAAGGATCTGCTGCTCACGCGCGGCTGGCCGACGCTGCGCGGCTCGCGGACGGTCGATCCGAAGGGCCCCTGGAACGACGATGCACCGTGCGTGGCGCGGCTGCGCGAACACGGGGCGGTGCTCCTCGGCAAGACCAACACTCCCGAATTCGGCTGGAAAGGCGTCACCGACAGCGCGCTCGCCGGGATCACGCGCAACCCGTGGAATCCGAAGATGACTCCGGGCGGCTCCTCGGGCGGAAGCGCCGCCGCGGTCGCCGCCGGGATGGGTCCGCTCACCGTGGGCACCGATGGCGGCGGCTCGATCCGGATTCCGTGCGCGTTCACGGGGCTGTTCGGCCTCAAGCCCTCGTTCGGCCGCGTGCCCGCGTGGCCGCTTTCGCCGTTCGGCACCGTCGCGCATGTGGGTCCGATGACGCGCACGGTGACCGACGCGGCGCTGATGATGAACGTGCTTTCACTCCCCGACGCGCGCGACTGGCATGCGCTGCCGCACGATCCGCGCGACTACCGCGTCGGCCTCGAGGACGGCGTGAAGGGCTTGCGCATCGCCTATTCGGCCACGCTCGGCTATGCCGAAGTCGAAAAGGAAGTCGCTGCGCTCGCGCGCAAGGCGGCGCTGCGCTTCGCCGAGCTCGGCGCGCGCGTCGAGGAGGCCGATCCCGGTTTCGAGAATGCCGGCCCGGTGTTCATCGCGCACTGGTTTGCAGGCGCGGCCGCGCTGCTGCGAAACCTCGGAGCGGAGCAGGTCAAGCTCGTCGACCCGGGGCTGCGCGACATCGCGCGGCAGGGCGCCAGAATCCGCACGCTCGACTATCTCGATGCGGTTCAGAAACGCGGCCAGCTCGGCGTGCAGATGAACCGATTCCACGAAAAGTACGACCTGCTCCTCACTCCGACCCTGCCGCTCGCCGCGTTCGAAGCGGGGCGCGAGGTGGCGCACGTGCTCAAGGAAAAGCGCTGGACCGACTGGTCGCCGTTCAGCTACCCCTTCAACCTGACCCAGCAGCCCGCGGCTTCGATACCCTGCGGCGCGACACGCAAGGGATTGCCCGTGGGCTTGCACATCGTCGGAGCACGCTACGCCGATGCGCTGGTGCTACGCGCTGCTCGCGCCTTCGAATCCATGGTGCCGATCGCGCTGCCCGATCTCGCGAACCTGAAGGCCTGAGCGCCATGGAGGCGCGCCACTTCCGGTTCTGGCCGAAGCACCTGCCGCGCGCACTCACGCGGCCGCAGGTCGCGCTGAGCGATGCTCTGGAGGTCTCGGCGCGGCGCTTTCCCGATAAGCCGTTCAGCCTGTTTTTCGGCGGCGCGTTGAGCTACCGCGAGGCGCTCGCCGAAGTGGAGCGGCTCGCCGGCTTTCTGCAACGCGAGTGCGGCCTGCAGCCGGGCGAGCGCGTACTGCTCGATCTGCAGAACAGCCCCCAGTTCGCGATTGCCCATTTCGCCATCCTGCGCGCCGATGCGGTGGCGGTGCCCGTGAATCCGATGAGCGTGGCCGAGGAACTCGCCCTCACCCTCGAGGATAGCGAGGCGCGCGTCGCCATCCTCGGCCAGGAGATGTGGCCGCAGTTTGCCGACCTGCGCGGAAGGACTCCGCTCGAGCGCGCGATCGTTGCCGCGTATCGCGATTGCGTTGCGGCGGAGAACGATCTGCCCCTGGCCGATTCGGTGGCGGCGGCGCGGCAGGATATCGACGCGCCGGGCGTCACGCTCTGGAGCGAGGCGCTTGCGGCCGCCCGTGCGCCCCATGCCTCGCGCGCGGCGCCGAAGGATCTCTGCGTGATGCCGTACACCTCGGGCAGCACCGGGCGGCCCAAGGGATGCATGCATACGCACGCAACCGTGATGCACAACGTGCTCGGCGCCGTGCTGTGGGAAAGCATGCACCAGGATTCCGTGGTGCTGTGCACGGCGCCGATGTTCCACGTCACCGGCCTCATCCACAGCCTCCACGCGGCGGTCTACTGCGGGGCGACGATGGCGATCCAGCCGCGCTGGGACCCCTGGCTTGCCGCTCGCCTGATCGAGCGCCACGGCTGCACGCACTGGGCGAACGTGCCGACGATGGTGGTGGACCTGCTCTCGCATCCGAAAGCGCTCGAGCACGACGTATCCTCGCTCGCCTGCATCTTCGGCGGCGGCGCGGCGATGCCCGCGGCGATCGCGCAGAAGCTCTACGACACCTGCGGCATCGTGTACCTCGAGGGCTACGGGATGACCGAGACGATTTCGCAGACCCACATGAACCCGGCGCAGCACGCGAAGATGCAGTGCCTGGGAATCCCGGTGTTCGACACCGAGTCCCTCATCGTCGACCCGGAATCGTTCAGGACGCTCGCGCCCGGCGAGTCGGGCGAAATCGTGGTGCGCGGGCCGCAGCTCCTCACCGGCTACTGGAAGAAAACGAAGGAGTACCGCGATTCTTGGGTCGAGATCGGTGGCAGGAGCTTTTTTCGCACCGGTGACCTCGGGCGCATGGACGAGGACGGCTACTTTTTCATTTCCGACCGGCTCAAGCGCATGATCAACGCGGCCGGCTTCAAGGTCTGGCCCGCCGAGGTCGAGGCTTCCATGTACCGCCACCCGGCGATCCAGGAGTGCTGCGTCATCGCCTCGCCCGACGAGCGCCGCGGCGAAACGGTGAAGGCCGTCATCGTGCTGCGGCCGGGCGCCGAGGCAAGCGCGCAGGCAATCCTCGAGTGGGCGCGCGGGCAGATGGCCGCCTACAAGGTGCCGCGCAAGATCGAATTCGCCGACGCCCTGCCTCGTTCGGGCTCCGGCAAGGTTCAGTGGCGCGCGCTGCAGGAGCGGGAGTTTGCCAATGGCTGAGGGCCCTCGCACCGCACCAAGGGAGCCGGGCCGGCAAAATACGGATCACCCAAATGGAGGAACGACAACCTCGCTGAGAACCGTTACGCTTGAATCATGCCCGAGCCCTCCGCCGTTGGGGCGGACGCACGAAGGGCCGCCGAAGCGCGCAGATGAAATTCCTCATCGTTGACGATCACCCGCTCATCCGCGAGGGGCTGTCGCACGTTCTGCTGGAACTCGACCCGTCGGCCGAGATCGTCGAGGCGGAGAACGCCGAATCCGCGCTGGCGGCAGCGCAGGGCCAGTCCGACATCTTCCTGATCCTGCTCGATCTTTCGGTACCGGGCGCAGCGCGCCTGAGCCTGCTTCGCGCGCTGCGCGAAAGGCACGATCACGTCCCGGTGGTGGTGCTCTCGGCGACCGACGACATCGAGATCGTGCGGGAGGCGATCGATCTGGGCGCCATGGGGTTCATCTCCAAGCGCTCGGCGACCGGGCTCATCGTGAACGCGCTGCGGCAGGTTCTCGGCGGCGGCGTGTACGTGCCGCCGCAGGCGCTGGCGGCGCTCGCGCCGCCCACCGCGTTCAAGAGCGTAGCGACGGGCACCGGCGATGCCGGAGAAAGCTTGGCCGTTTTGCGGCAGCTCGGCATCACGGCGCGGCAGGCCGACGTGCTGGGCCTGCTGGTTCAGGGCAAGCCGACCAAGGTCATCGCCCGGGAGCTCGATCTTGCCGAGAACACGGTGAAAAGCCATGTCGGATCGATCCTGCGTTCGCTCAACGCGGCCAACCGGACGCAGGCGCTGTTTGCGCTCAGCCGCATGGGCGTGAAACTTCCGGCGCTGATCAGCGCGGGCGAACGTCCGGCGCACGCGAGTCACTAGGTTCCGCCGCGGCGTGCGGTTCCGGTGCCGCGTGCAGCATCGTGCCGAGAACCTGAAGCAGGTGATCGGTGCGCACCGGCTTGCTCATCAGGGGTAGCCCCGCATCGGAGACGGCGCGCAGCACCTTGGGCGCGGTGTCCCCCGTGAGGATCACGCACGGCACGCGGGGACCGAGCAAATCTTGTAGCGCGTGGATCGCCGAGATGCCGTCGCCGCCCGCCGCCAGCCGGTAATCCGAGATGACGAGATCGGGCGGGGCGCCGCTTGCGATGAGCGCCCGCGCTTCGGCGAGGCTCAGGGCGCGCATCGGGATCGCGCCGCTGCGGGACAGGAACTGAGCGAGCGAAGCGAGAACGTCCTCGTCGTCATCGACAATCAGGATCCGTCTGTTCGCCAGCCCGGCGGCGGATGGCGCAGGCGCGGATTCCGCGACAGCCGGAAGCGGCTCGACGCGGGGAACGGTGATTCCGAATGTCGAGCCCCTGCCCGGATGCGAACGGACATGAAGAGGATGGCGAAGCAGCCGGGCGAGCCGTTCGACGATCGCAAGCCCCAGGCCGAGCCCCTTGTCGTGCAGCGGCGCGCGCGTCTGCAGCTGCACGAACTCGCGGAAGATCTCCTGCTGGCGCTCGGGTGGAACGCCAGGGCCGCTGTCGCGGACCTCGACGCGGATCGTGTCGCCTCGCACGCGGCACCCGACCAGTACCCGCCCTTTTTCGCAGTAGCGCAGCGCGTTGGAGACGAGATTGGCGAGAACCCGCTCGAGCAGTCGAGGATCGCTCTCGCACCACAGGGCCGTCGGCCGGAAGCGCAGTTCGGCGCCGTATTGGACCGCCGGGTCGCCGAACGTTTCCTGCAGCGAGCGGAACACGCCTGCCAGCGGAATGCGCGCCGGTCGCGGCTCCACCACGCCCGCGTCCAGGCGCGAGATGTCGAGCAGCGCTTCGAGCACCGCTTCCAGGCTTCCCAGCGCCCTTTCCACGCGGTCGATCAACGCGCCGAGATCGGGGTCCCGGTTGCGCAGGCGCAGCGTGCCGACAAAGAGCCCGGCCGCCTGCAGAGGCTGGCGCAGGTCGTGGCTTGCCGCCGCGAGGAACTGCGTCTTTGCGCGATTCGCCTCCTCGGCGCGCTCCTTCTGCCTCTGCAGTTCGCCGGTCGCGGCGGCGATCCTTCGTTCCAGGTCACGGCGCGCCTCCAGGAGCGATTCCGCCATGTCGTTGATGCCGGTTTCGAGCAGTCTCAGCACGCCGGTCGCCTCCACCCCGGAGCGCGCTTCCAGCCTTCCCTGCTTGATCTGCGAGACGACGTCGGCGAGCTTCATCACCGGGCTGGTCACTCCGCGCGCGAGCAGGCGTGCGACGATAGCGGCAACGGCCAGTCCGAAGATGGTGATGAGCACCGCATTGAGGAGCAATTCGTCCTTGCGCGCCTCCAGCGATTCGCGCGAGAGTTCCAGGAGAACCGTGCCGATCGCCGAACGCGGCGGCGGCGCCTCCAGGTTGTCGCTGAAGACGTCCTCGAAGAAGGCGTGCAGCTGCAGGACCGGGGCGACGAATACGAGCGCTTTATCCGTCTCGTCGGCCAGTCGCGCAGCGCGCGGCGGCGATCCGACCCAGAAGCGCGACGGGGATTTTCCGCTCGCCGCCAGCGTCGCACCGGAGAAGTCCACGACCGAAACCCCGACTACCCCGGTTTCGCGGGCCGCGGCCTCCACCAGCTGCTGCAGGATGTCGCGGTTGGCGGAAAAGACGCCGAACTCCGCGGCGGGCGCGAGTTGCCGCGCGATCGCTACGCCACGCTCGCGCAGCTCCTGCTCCGCGTCGGACAGGCGGGACTGGGTGAAGTACCACACCAGCACGACCGCGATCGCGATCGCCGGAACCGTCGCCGCGAGAAGTACGCGCATGCCGAAGCTGAGCGATCTCACGGCTCGCGCTCCATCTGCCGCAGCCTGGCCGCAACGGCATCCCCTTCCTCCAGCGCGATGTCCAGCGCGCGCGCCACCGTCGGATTGACGCTGACCGAGAAGGCGCGCGGATACTGCGACGCCGGCAGCGCCGCTCCGCCAAGCACCGAAGCCGCCATTTCGCCTGCCTGGCGACCCACCTGCTCCGGCTTCGAATACACGGCCGCGAGGGCGCCGGCGCGCACGTAGGCCTCGGAAAACCCGATGAGCGGCTGCCGCGCGCGCAGCGCAGACAGCAGGATGTTGTGAATGGTGCCCGCGTTGAAGATCGAAGCGTCGGGCAGTGCGAGCACCAAATCGCTTTCGCCCAGCAATCTCGACAGCGCGGGCGAAACGCCGTCGGGCCCCGCAATCGCCTCGCGCACGACCACCAGTCCTCGCTCGCGCGCCGCCGATTCGAGCGTTCGCGCGGTGTCCTCGGTGGCCGCGGAAACGAGCAATCCGATCCGCGTCCTTTTCGGCAGCACGACGCGCACCAGATTCAGCTGCCGGGCGATCGGCTGGTCCAGAAACACGGCCGCCACGCGGCGCCCGCTGCTCGGCGCAGGCGCCTGGCGCAACTCGAATTCAAACGCCGAGCGCGGGATCAGGCTCGCAATCACAGGTGCGCGCGGCTCGCCCGAGAGCACGGCGCGCAAGGCGAATGTCCCCAGCGCGACGATCGCCGACGGTTCCTTTCCCGCCGCAGGGGCGTACGCGTCCGCCTGCACTACGCTGACGCTCGCGCGGCCGGCGAGTTGCTGGCTCACCGCCGCTGCGGCTTCCTGGTACGCGGCGCTGCGCTCGGCCACCACGATCGTGACGTCGCGCGCCGCCGCAGTGGGTAACGCAGCGCCAAGCAGCAAAGCCAGCCCGATCGCGGGGAAGCGGCTCACGCGAATCCCGGCGCGCTCAGAAGCCCAGGCGAACGGTCAGAAAGGCCTGACGATCCAGGATCGCCGGCGTGGTAACGACGCCAAACGTCGCCTCGTCGTGCGGGGGACCGTAATTGAGCAGCACCAGCGCGATTTCGGCGGGCTTGCCCGATACGCTCGTCCTGTACGCGCCGCGCAGGTCGTAGGCGGTATAGCGGGAAGCCGGGACCGCACCACTTCCCCACTTGAACGCGCCGACGCGATACATCGTCAGCGTGGTGCTGAATCCGCCTGGGTAGCGCTGGAGCCACGTGAGTGAAGTCGAATGACGCGGCACGCTGCGGTCCAGGTCCTTCGACAGCCCCTCGATGCGCATCTGCGCGTAGCCGAGCAGCAGGTCGGTCTCGGACCACGGCCGCACGCGCGCATGCATTTCAAGACCGCGCGAGCGTCCCGTGACCGGTTCGTTGCCGAATTGGAAAGTCGGCGGCAGCAGCGGGGGCGGGACGAGCGCAGAGGCGACCGCATGATCGGCGATGAAGTCGACGATCCGCTCGCGGTACAGACGCGCGTCGATGGTCCCATTCCACTGCGGGATGCGGCCGAGGTAGCCGAGTTCGGTGGCGTCGACCCGTTCCGGGCGCAGCGAGCCAGGCGGCGTGAAGCGGTGCTGCAGCAGGAACCCGCTGCTGAAAAACCGGACGTCGGCGCGTTCTTCGGCCAGCGAAGGCGCCCGGAACGCGCGCGACCATCCGGCCCGCAGCGTGTGGAGCTCGTGCACATGCCAGTTCGCGAACAGGCGCGGCGCAAGCTCCGATTTCTTTCCGGCGTATTTCTCGAGCATCGCGCCGCCGTTCAGCGTGACCCGGTCGAGAGGACGCCACTCGAGGTTGCCGTAGAACCGCAGCAGCCGCTGGGATTCCTTCTGCGTGGTCGAAAAGAACCGAGCCGAGTCGACGAAATCGCGGCGGATCTCGCCGCCCCACACCAGGCGCAAGCTCGGCGAGGCGGTGACGATGTGCTGAAAATCGGCGTTGTCCCGGATGCTGTAGCGGTTGTAGTCGACCGGCACGTTCGGGAACAGCGGCGGCAGGTGCACAGTCCACTCTTCCCGCGCCCGCTCGACGTTTCGGTAATAGCCCGCGGAAAGTTCCGAGCCCAGGCCGAGCTGCCGGCGCCAGCGAACATGGGCAAAGCCGGTCGAGGTCTCGAGATCGCGCTCGCCGTTCGTGTTGGTCGGATCCCCCGAAACGCCGTAGCCGCGCGTTCCACCATGGATACCGGCAGTCAGCGTCAGTTCCTGATCGGGCGCCAACCGGTAGTCGCCGCGAATGGTGACGGTATGTCCCTTCCACGTGTCATACATGTTGCGGAAGCCTTCGTCGTAGCTGTACTGCGCGTTGATGCGAAAGCCGAGCTGGCCCGCCTGGCCGCCATGCTTGAATCCGAGGTCCCGGATCTGCGCATTGCCCAGCGCGGTCCATGCCTCGGTGCCCTGGTCCTGCGCGCTGTGACGCGTGACGATGTTGACTACACCGAGAAAGGCGTTCGAGCCGTAGGTCGCGGAGTTGGAGCCGCGCAGCACTTCGATGCGCTCGATCTCGTCGATCGTAATCGGCAGCGAGGGCCAGTCGACACCGCCGATGAAATACGGCGTATAGACCGATCGCCCGTCGATCAGCACCTGCATGCGATTCGGATAGGCACCCGCCAGGCCGTGATAGGAGGGGTGCACGGCGTGGCCGCGGGACTGCGCGACCGTAAACCCGGGAACCAGGCGCAGGAGCCTCGCGATGTCGCGGTACCCGGTCGCGCGGATCAGTTCGCGGTCGAGGACCGTGACCGCGCCCGGCGTGTCGGCGAGCGACTGGGGAAGCCGGCTCGCCGAAAGAACGACCGGAAGTTCTTCGAGAAAGGCGGATTCCGGCGCGCTCTGCGCCGGCACCCTGTCCCCGTGCAGCGCGACAAGAACGCCCGCGACGATCGAACCAAGCCGCCGTGCGGCCGTCGATATTCCGGTCCCGACCATGTTTCCCCCTGTCCGCGCAGCGACTTTCAGCGCCCGGCCGTCAAGGTTAGCGCGCTTTCAGTCTGGCACCATCCACCAGTTGGGTGATCCCGCCCGGCTTGAGCAAGATCAATTCCGGCGGGGCAGCGGGATCAGGCGAGGTTCATGACTCCGATCGTGCAGCCAACGGCGAAAACGGGGATCGGTGCATAGAACCAGATCTCACCCCTGCCGCCGTTTGCCGCCGCCGCGGCGCTGACGAAGGTGCGGATCTCGAAGCCCCCCTGGCCGCCGTCGCGGTAGGTTTCTTCGTCGCCGTAGGACACGAGCGCGGCGCGGTCGTTCAGCGACCAGCGCCGCAGGAACTCCCGGTCCCACTTTTCGTTGATCTTCCCCGAGTCCGGGGTGCAGGGCCAGTGCGAGATGCCGCCGGTCGCGATCACCGCGATTCGCTCCGGCACTTCGTCGCAGGCGCGCCGCAGCGCCTCGCCGAACGCCCACGCACGGTGCAGCGGCGTGAGCGGCGGCCCCTGGCAGTTGATGTTCGCCGGGATGACCGGCAGGTCGTAGCGCGGGGTAAGGAAATGCAGCGGCACCATGATGCCGTGGTCGAACTTCCACTCCTCCGCGTAGGCGAGATCGACTTCGTTGAGGATCGAACGGATCAACCGGCGCGAAAGGCCGGCGTTTCCCGGGACGCGCGTGCGCCGGATCGCGAGCCAGGCTTCCTCCTCGATCGGCCCCTCGTAGTAGTCGGCCATGCCCATGGCGAACGCCGGCATGTTGTTCATGAAGAAGTTCGCGAAGTGCTCGGCAGCGACCACGACGAGCGCATCGGGCTTCTGCGCCTCGATCGCGGCGCGCATCCGGCCGAACTGGCGATAGAACTCGTCGCGGACGCCCGGCTCGGCGCGCGCCGCGCGCCCGGTGATCCCGGGGCCGTGGCTGCAGACGCCGACGAAGACCGTGCTCACCGGGCGGGCGCCGTGGTCATCGCGTAAAGTCCGGCGCGCACCGGACCGTGCCGCGCCACGCCCTGGCGCATCGCCTCGAGGTACTCGCTCCATTCGAGGCCGATCAGCGCGCCATAGTGCATGAGCAATTGCCCGTTGACCCCGAGCACATAGAGCAGCCCCACATCGCGCGCCCGGAACGCCGAGCGTTCCTCCTCCGTCAGGTCGTATTCCGCAAGGAGTCCCTCGAAATCGTCCCGCAAGCGGCGCTGCACCAGCGGATCGCGGTTGAGCTGATACAGCAGCTTTTGCGTGTAGTACAGGCTCACGGGCGCAATTGTATTCACTCGCGCGGCATAATCGGCGCGTGGCGGCGCCGGTCCCGATTGCTCACACGCACGTGCATTCGCTGCGCCTCCGCAGTGGCGTCGAGGCGCTCGTCGCCCGGGTGCTGACCGCCGAAGGCAGCGCCGGCTACGGATTTACGCTCAATCTCGATGCCGCGGTCGCGCGCGACATGGCGGCGTGGGACGCGCTCGCGCAGAGCCGCGGCGTTGCCTTCTGCGAACTCTTCGGCGGCTGCCGCCGCAGGAGCGTGCCGCTGGTGCGCGACGATACGCCGGCGTTCCCCCCGGAGTGGGCCGGCCTCACCGGAGGCGTGGCGAGCGGTCGCTGGAAGCGCTTGTGCGTCGACCCCTTCGCGTGGGAATCCGCCGAACAGGTTCAGAGCATTGCGGTTGTGGCCGCCGGGTCCGGTATCGGCGTGAGGCTCCTCGCGCCGAACGCGCATCCGTGGGAACTCTCCTGGTGCGCGGCGCTCGCGGCGACTTTTCCGGGCGGCGAACCGGCGATTGCACTCCGCGTCGAGCCCGGCGCGGACCCGATCCGCGTACCCGACGATGCGGGAATCGGCGTCGATTGGTCGCTCGAGCCCGGGTTCGCCGCGCTTCGCTGGTAGCCGCGCCGAGCGCTTACCGCGATTTCGCTCCGCTTGCCACCGGAAGACCTGCCGCTTTCCACTCGGGAAATCCGTTTTCCAGCCGCCGCGCCTTCCACCCGCGCTTTCTCAGCTTCAGCACCGCTTCGAACGACATCAGGCAGTACGGCCCCCGGCAGTACGCGACCACCTCGCGTTTCCTGGGCAGCTTCCCAAGATAGCTTTCGAGCCGGTCGAGCGGCACGTTGACCGCCCCGGACACGTGGCCCGCGGCGTATTCCTCGGGCGGCCGCACGTCGAGCACCGTGACCAGGCCCTTTTTCGCCCGCTCGAGCAGCTCGCGCCCCGCGATCGCCTCCAGATCGTCGCGGTGGCCGATGAAGTCGCGCACCAGCTTCTCCACCTCGGCGACGCGGCCCTCGGCGACCCGCCGCAGGTCCGCAAAGAGCGCGAGCACGTCGTCGCCGGCAATCGAGTAGTAGACGCGCTGGCCGTCCTTGCGCGCCGCCACCAGTCCCGCCTGCCGCAGCGCCTGCAGGTGCTGCGAGGTGTTCGCCACCGTCATCCCGCTCATCGCCGCGAGCGCATCGACGCTGCGCTCGCCTTGTGCAATCCATTCAAGCAGTTGCAGCCGATTGCCGTGCGCCAGCGCCTGCGCGACGCGGGCGATCGACTGGTAGAGCCGGCCCTTCACCGTGTCCGTTGACACCGCCACCGCAAGCTCCTATTATTCAATTGATCGCTTGAATACTAACATGCCGCTGGAATCATACCTGCTCGCGCACGAGGCCGCATTCCGGGTGACGCTGTTTCTCCTCGTGCTCGGCGCGATGGCGGCCTGGGAGCACGCCGCCCCGGCGCGCGCCCCGCGCGAGCCCTGGTGGCGGCGCTGGCGCACCAATCTGGGAGTCGCCGCCTTCAATACGCTGCTGCTGCGGGTCGCGCTGCCGACCACCGCGATCGGCGTCGCCGAGGTCGCCACGGCGCAGGGCTGGGGCCTGCTCAACCAGTTCCCGGTCTCCGGCTGGTTCGCGATCGCAGCCGGCGCGGCGGCGCTCGACCTCGTGGTCTACGCGCAGCATGTCCTGTTCCACGTGACGCCCGGATTGGCGCGCCTGCACGCGGCGCACCACGCCGATCCGGATTTCGACACGACCACCGGGATCCGCTTTCACCCGGTCGAGATCGTGCTCTCGATGCTCATCAAGTACGCTGCCATCGTGGCCCTCGGCGTTCCTGCACTCGGAGTGTTCGTCTTCGAGCTGCTCCTGAACCTCACGTCGCTTTTCAACCACGGCAACGTGCGGCTGCCGGGCGCGCTCGATGCGGCGCTGCGCCGGGTGCTGGTCACACCGGACATGCATCGCATCCATCACTCCGTGATCGAAGCCGAGCGCAACAGCAACTACGGCTTTTGCCTCGCGGTGTGGGACCGCCTCTTCGGCACCTATACGAACGAGCCCGCCGGCGGGCAGGACGCGCTTCGCATCGGCCTGCCGGATTTTCCGGATGCGCGCGTCTCGACCACGTTCAGCGGGCTGATCTCGATCCCTTTCCGGTCGCGCCATGAAGAACCTGTTCATTCTCAATGACCCGCCCTACGGCAGCGAGCGCAGCTACAACGCGCTGCGGCTCGCGCGCAACCTGCTCGCCAGGGAGGCCGGCGAAGTCCGGGTGTTCCTGATGGGCGATGCCGCCGCGTGCGCGAAGAGCGGCCAGAAGGTGCCGCAGGGCTACTACAACGTCGGCGACATGCTCGGGGCGGTCGCGCGCCGCGGCGGGAAGGTAGGCGTCTGCGGAACCTGCATGGATGCGCGCGGCATGGCCAACGCCGAACTGATCGAGGGTGCCTCGCGCGGCACCCTGGACGACGTGACCGCGTGGACGGCGTGGGCCGACAAGGTTCTCGTCTTCTGAAGCGGGTGCGATGAGCCGCACTGCGCTCGTCCTGGGCGGCGGACTCGGCGGCATGGTCGCCGCGCAGACGCTGCGCCGGCTCCTGCCGCCCGAGGAGCGCGTGGTCCTCGTCGAACGCGAAGAGCGGCACATCTTCCCGCCTTCGCTGCTGTGGCTGATGGTCGGCGCGCGAACCGCGGCAGAGATCTCGCGCCCGAGCGGGCATGCCGCCCGCCGGGGAATCGAGTTCGTGCGCGGCGAGGTGAGCGCCATCGACCCGGCCGCGAAGACCGTGCGCGTTTCGCAACATACGCTGCGTGGCGACGCAATCGTGATCGCGCTCGGCGCCGAGTACGCGCCGCAAGCGGTTCCCGGTCTTGCCGAGTCAGGCCATTGCATCTATACGCTCGAGGGTGCGACGGCGATCCGGGACGCCCTGGAGAAATTCCAGGGCGGGCGCCTTGCCGTGCTCACCGCGACGCCGCAATACAAATGCCCCGCCGGGCCCTACGAGGCAGCGCTGCTGGTCGAGAATTTCCTGCGCGAGCGCGGCCGGCGCGACAAAATCGTCATGGATTTCTACGCCGCCGAGCCCGGACCCATGATGGTCGCCGGGCCTGCGGTTTCGGCCGGCGTTCGCGCGATGATCGAGACGCAGGGCATCCGTTATCACCCGGAACACCAGGTGAAATCCGTGGACGCGAGGGCACGGCGCCTGGAGTTCGCGAGCGGCACCGACGCGGAGTTCGATCTGCTCCTTTACGTCCCGCCGCACCGAGCGCCCGAGGCGGTGAAGGCCGCGGGCCTCGCGAACGAAAGCGGCTGGATCCCGGTCGACCGCCATACGCTGGAGACGAAACATCCGGGCGTGTTCGCGATCGGCGACATCACCGTCATTCCGCTCAAGATGGGCCGCCCGCTCCCCAAGGCGGGCGTCTTCGCGCACGGCCAGGCCGAAACCGTGGCGCACAACATTGCCGCGGAATGGACCGGCAGGGGCGAGCGCAAGCGCTTCGACGGCAAGGGCATGTGCTTCATCGAAACCGGCGGCGGCCGCGCCGGCATGGGAAGCGGCAACTTTTACGCCGAGCCGCTCCCCGAGGTTCGCCTGCGCGAGCCGGGGCTGCTCTGGCACGGCGCGAAGGTGCTCTATGAGAAGTACTGGCTGTATACGAGGTTCTGAGTCCTGACCGGCGTCGAGCGCCTGAGCGCCGAGCAGTACGACGCCTGGTACCGCACCCCGCGCGGGGCGTGGATCGGCGACATCGAATTCCGCCTGCTGCGGAAAATGCTTGGTCCCAGACCCGGGGAAACCCTGCTCGATATCGGCTGCGGCACCGGCTATTTCACGCGCCGCTTTGCCCGCGAGGCGGGCGTACGCGCGACCGGGCTCGATCCCGACGAGCGCTGGCTCGCGTACGCGCGCCCGCGCGCACCGGCGGGCACGACGTATCTCACAGGCGTCGCGGAAACGCTGCCCTTTCCTGACCGCAGCTTCGACCGGACCGTCTCGGTGACCGCGCTCTGCTTCGTCCCGGATGAGCGTCGTGCGGTCACGGAGATGCTCCGCGTGACCCGCAAGCGCTTTGCGCTCGGACTGCTCAACCGCAACAGCCTCCTCTACAGGCAGAAAGCGGGCCGCGGCGCCTACGCGGGCACGCGCTGGCATATCGCGCAGGAGTTGCGCGACCTTCTCAAGGGGTTGCCGGTGCGCGATCTCGAACTGAAGAGCGCTGTTTTCCTGCCGGACGCCAATGTGTTCTCCCGCGTCCTCGAAACGCTGACTCCGAACGGATGGCTGCGCGGGGCGCTGCTCGTGGCGGCGGGGAACGTCGCCTAAGTACTACTTCCGCCCTGCTTCCACCACACCCAGGTTGTACTTCTTGACTTTCTGGATCGTCGGGCCGGTGATCGTGAGGAATTCCAGATTGATCTCGGTTTTCTCGTTCGGACCGAGGACCGCCCGTTTCGTCGACGCCGCCGCCGACCCCAGAAGCTTGCCTTCCGAGTCGAACGCCTCCCCGGACACCTTGACGGGACCCAACAACACGCCGGTGAGGTTTTGCACGGTTCCCTTGATATGAAGGTGACCGGCGGTGCAGACATACATCCCGGGGTCCATGCCGGGATGCAGCCCCACATGCTGGACCTCCACCTTGATGCGGTCTTTCAATTCGCTCGCCGTGGCGCCGTTCAGTCCTGCAATGGCGAACAGGGAAGCAACTGCGGATACGAGCGCGGTCTTCATGACTTGGCCTCCTCCGGCTTGCGCCGGCGTCATTGAATCAGCCGATCGGCGCGGGACAACACCTGGGGAGGAATCCTCAAGCCGATGCGCTTCGCCGTCTTGAGGTTTACTACGAACTCGATCCGATCCGGCAGTTCCACAGGAATCTCCCGCGGCGGGGTCCCGGTCAAAATCTTGTGCGCCAGCCGGGCAGCCTGGCGCCCTTGAGAATACTGATCCGCGCCGTAGGAAGCAAGCGCTCCGTAATTCGACCAGAACGAAGAAGGATACATGCTGGCAAGGTTATTCGACGTCGCCACCTCGAGCGATCGTCCGGGAATATTGAGGTTCGTACCCGACTGCACGATGAGGATGCCGTCGCGGCCGCCTTCTTCGAGCTCGGCAAGTCCAGCCTCGACGTCGGCTCGAGCTGCCAGCGGACGCTCCAGGAGCGTCAGACCGAGGCGGCCGGCGGCAATGCGCGCAAACGCAAGCGATTCCACCTCTTCCTTTTGCGTGGGATCGTAACTGACGAGTGCCCGCCGAAGGGTGGGAACGACCTGCTTGAACAGTTCCAGCCGCTTGGCGGTCAGTTCGGCGCGCAGGTTGGCGACCCCGGTGATATTCGCGCCCGGACGCGAAATGCTCTCCACGAGCCCGAGCCGTACCGGATCGCTGACCTGGACAAATACCATCGGAATTGTCTCGTTTGCCTTTCGACACGCGTCCGAAACGCACATCAGCAGGTCTGGCCTCTGGCGCACCAGTTCCGCCATCATCGCCGGCGCGCGCGCCAATTCGCCCTGAAGCGCGCGTGGTTCGAACACGACGGTCTTTCCCGCGACGTACCCGAACTCCTTGAGTCCATCCCGAAACCCCTCCGTCGTGGAATGCCATGCCGCCATCGCGTCGGTGAGGATGCCGATGCGGACGGATTTGAGGGGCTGGGCCGATGCGTCCGGCGCCGAGCCCAGTACGAACCCTGCCGCCAGCGGAATCGCAACGTGCACGGCGATTTTCATGAGGCGGTCCACCCGGGAGTCAGCCCCACACCTCGCGCGCGACCTCGACGATCCGTTCGAGCTTGCGCCACTGCTCCTCGTAGGAAAGGAGGTTGCCGTGGTGCGTCGAGGAGAAACCGCACTGCGGAGAGAGGCACAGGTTCTCGAGCGGCACGTATTTTGAGGCCGCCTCGATCCTGCGCTTGAGCGTGTCCTTGTCTTCCAGGCTCCCGATTTTCGTCGTGACGAGCCCAAGCACCACTTTCTTTCCCCTCGGCGCGAACCGCAGCGGCGCGAAGTCGCCGGCGCGGTCGCTGTCGAATTCCATGAAGAAGCCGTCCACTTTCGCCGAGAACAGCGCCTCGACCACCGGTTCGTAGCCGCCCGAAGCGACCCAGGTGCTTTTGAAGTTGCCGCGGCAGGTGTGCATCGTCACCGCCATTCCCGCGGGGCGCTGGGCAAGCGCCGCGTTGATCGCGTCCGAATAGGTGCGCACGAGCCGGTCGGGATCATCGCCCCGGGCGCGCATGCTGGCGCGGAAATTCTCGTCGCACAGGTAGGCGAAGCTCGTATCGTCGAGCTGCAAGTACGTGCATCCCGCGTCCGCCAGGTCGCGGATCTCGGCGCGATACGCCGCGGCCGCGTCGTACCAGAACTCCTCTAGATCGGGGTACGCCGTGCGGCTGATGCCCTCGCGCCCGGGCCGCATGTGCAGCATCGCGGGCGCCGGAATCGTCTGCTTGGCAGTGCGGCGGGTCGCGGCCCTCATGAATTTGAACGAGTCCACGAACACCGGACGCGTGCGGCGCACCTTCCCGGTGACCCGCAGCATCGGCGGCTGCTCCGCGGTGTTCCTGAAGCCCACGACGAGAGGCGCTTCGTAGGCTTCGACGCCTTCGAATCCGGTCAGGAAATCGACGTGCCACCAGTCGCGGCGGAATTCGCCGTCGGTGATCGCTTCGAGCCCGGCCGCTTCCTGCCGCGCGATCGCCTCGCGGATCGCCTCGTCCTCGATCTGGCGCAGTGCGTCGCGAGACAGTTCGCCGCGCTTCGCCTTGGCGCGCGCCTCGCGCAGCTCGGGCGGGCGCAGGAGGCTCCCCACCTGGTCAGCGCGGAATGGCGGCCAGGCAGTCATTTTCCCTTCCTCCTCGCGCGCGCTTTCGGCTTTTTCGTGGCTTTCCGCCCGGCTGGCGGCAGCCGGTGCAACCCTTCGGGCTTGAGCACGAAGTCGTAGCGCGCCTCGAATTCTCCCGCGGCAGATTTCCTGAAGTCCACGACGAGCGAGTGCTTGACGCCGAACACCGCATCGGAATCGAGATACCTGTCGCCCTTGACAAAAAGATGCGTCACCAGCGTATCGAAACGGGGCGCCGCGATCTTGAAGTGCAGGTGGCCCGGGCGCATCGGGTGGCGCCCCGTCGCGGCGAGCATTTTCCCGACCGGCCCGTCGTGCGGAACCGGGTAGCTCACCGGGCGCACGCAGCGAAACCGGTACTTCCCGTCCGCTCCGGTACGAAAGCGCGCTCGAGCATTGAAACCGCCCGCCTTCTGCACGTCGTAGAACCCGTCGCCCTGCGCTTCCCATACGTCCATGAGCGCACCGGCAACCGGATTTCCCTTCATGTCGGTGACCGTCCCGCTCACCCGGCAGGGCTCACCCGGCGTACCGGGTGCGGCGATGTTCGCCCCCATGGGCATTTCCGGCGCGCCTTCGACGTAGAACGGACCGAGCACGGTCGATTCGGTGGCGTTGCCGACCTTCCCGTAGTTGATGAAATCCGTGAGCATCGAAACGCCGATCGTGTCGGAAAAAAGGATCCATTCCTGGCGCTTGTCGTCGCACCACTTGCCGGTTTCGGTGAGGAAGCGGATGCCCTCGAACCACTCCTCCTGCGTCGGCCTCACCTCGCGCAGGAAACCATGCAGATGCCGCACGAGGCTGGTCATGATCGCCTTGAGCCGCGGATCGGGAGTTGCCTGGATGCGGCGCACGACTTCGGCGGTGAGCGTTTCCTCGTTGAAGTTGCGGATCGGCATGCCCTGGCTCCTTCTGAAAATCGCCCGGAATGCTAACATCCGGGCGACACCCGGAGGAGGATTCGCCATGCTGCGAATCGTTGCGCTGCTTCTCGCTTTTTCGCTCGCCCCGCACGTGCTTGGACAGGACAGGACGGTCCGCATCGTGCTCGGCTTCCCGGCAGGGGCCACCAGCGACATCCTGACGCGGCTCGTCGCGGATCACATGCGACAGTCGCTCGGCCACCCCGTGATCGTCGAGAACAAGGCCGGCGCCGGCGGGCGCATCGCCAACGAGACGGTGAAGAGCGCGACGCCCGACGGCACGACGCTCCTCATGACGCCGGTCGCCTCGATGGCGATCTTCCCGCATTCGTTCGGCAACCTGCGCTACGACCCGTTCAAGGATTTCGAGCCGCTCACGCACCTGTCGAACTTCCAGCTCGCGCTTGGAGTCGCCGCCAACATCCCGGCGACCACGCTCGCCGAGTACGTGGCGCTGGTGAAAAAGGATTCGAAGAACGGCTTCTACGCCTCGGCCGCCGCGGGCAGCATCCCGCACTTCCTCGGGGTGATGTTCGCCCGCACCGCGGGCGTCGAGCTCACGCACGTGGCTTACCGCGGCACCGCACCCGTGCTGCAGGCGCTCGCCGGCGGCGAGATCGCCGCCGCGACCACGCTCGCCGCAGATATCGGAACCCTGGTGCGAGGCGGAAAGGCGCGCCTGCTTGCGGTCTCGGGCGCCAAGCGCGATCCGGCATTCCCCGACGTGCCCACCTTCAGGGAGCAGGGCTACAACATGGAAGCGATCGGCTGGTACGGCCTGTTCGCGCCCGCGGGCACGCCCAAGGCCGAGCTCGAGCGCCTGTCGAAGGCAGGCATCGACGCCATCAAGGACCCGGGCGTCAGCAAGCGCATGACCGACATCGGCCTCGAGCCGACCGGCTACGGGCCGGCGGAACTCGCGCGCATCCTGAAGGCCGACTACGAGCTGTGGGGGCCGGTGATCAAGGCATCCGGGTTCAAGCCGGGGCAGTGAACATCCTGTTCGCCTCGGAGAGCGAGGACCCGCAGCGCTGGCTTCCCAGGCTCAAGGAACATCTGCCGGGCGACGGTTTCTTTCTCGAGCCGGGCGCGCAGATCGAGGTCGCACTCGTCGCCAAGCCACCGGCCGGGACGTTCGAGAATTCCCCGAACCTGAAATTCGTGCAGTCGCTCTGGATGGGCGTCGAGCAGTTGCTCGCCGATCCGGCGCTGCCGCGCGGCGTGCCGATCGCGCGCCTGGTCGATCCGGGCATGGTGCTCGCGATGTCGGAGACCGTGCTCGCCCGCGTGCTCGAGTGGCACCGGCACCATCCGCACTATCGCAGCCAGCAGCGCGAACGGCTCTGGAAGCCGCTGCCGCAGTTCATGGCCGCCGACCGGCGAATCGGCCTTCTCGGACTGGGCGAATTGGGGAGCGATGCGGCAAGGAAACTGGTTGCGCTGGGATTCAGTGTCCGCGGCTGGGGCCGCCGCCCGAAGCGGCTCGACGGCGTCGAATGCTCCACGGAACTGCCGCACGTGCTGGCGCAAAGCGATGTCGTCGTCTGCCTGCTGCCGCTCACCGCGGCAACGCGCGGCCTGCTGAGCGCGCAAGTCTTCGCGCAGATGCCCGAAGGCGCGTGCCTGATCAACGTGGCGCGCGGCGGCCACGTCGTGGAGAAGGACCTCCTCGCCGCGCTCGACTCGGGCCGGGTCTCGCACGCCTATCTCGACGTGTTCGAAACCGAGCCGCTGCCCGCCGACCATCCCTTCTGGGCACACCCGAAAGTCACGCTCACGCCGCACGTCGCGGCGCTCACCGAGCCGCGCACCTCGATCCCGAAGATCGTCGCCAACCTCGAGCGCGTGCGCCGCGGCGAGCGGCCCGAGGGGCTGGTCGATCCCGCGGCGGGCTACTGAAGCACCGCAGCCGGGCAATTCCTCCGATACGAGCGTCGCGGCGCCCGGGCGCTTGATCGCTTGTATCTCTTACGATACTTTGTAGAGCATGCGACATGAACGGTTGCCGGCCGCACTGCGCCGCGCGGCTCCCTCGCCGCGGAGACGCGCATTGAACGCGAGCGCGAGCGCGCCCGCCGGCTCGATGCGCGGTGGCGGCATGCCCTGCTCGCGGCGCGCCTGCTTGCCGCGCCGCCGAAGGAGGCGGCCGCACTCCTGCGGCGTGCGCGCGCCTGCGTCGATCGATGGGAACGCGAGCGCCTGTGCAGCGCGCATTACATCTCGCGCTGGCGCGAGCGCCTCGCCGGGGGGCGGCGGCGCGCCGCGCTGGCGTTGCTCGGCGCCGACGCCTGGACCGACGCGCTGCTGCAGAACACCCCCTGGAGCTTCGCGCTCGAGCCGCGCGCGGCATGAAGCGATCCGACCTGCAGCGGCTGTTCGCCGGCGCGCAGTTTCCATCTTGCGGCCGCGCTGGGACAGGGAAGCGCGTTCGAAGCGCAATTTGGCTATTACCTCGATCCGATCGCGCCGCGCATCGCCACGCTGCCGGAGGGCTGGGAGGCGCGCCTCGTGCGCATCGAGCTCGAACCGGATCTCGCGGCATGGTTTCTCGAGCCGAACGACGCGGCCGTGTCGAAGTACGCACGCAGGGAGCCCCGCGATCGGGAGTGGATCCGTGCCGGGCTCGATGCCGGCATCCTCTCCGTGCCGATCCTCGCTGCCCGATTCGCGCAGACGACCTTCCTTGATGCCGCGGAGTCGCAGCGGGCGCACGCCGCGCTCGAAGAGGACCGCGCGTGGCTCGCTGCGCGGCGCCGCTGAGCGGGCCATCGGGGGCGCCTCGGGCCGCGCTTGCCGCGCGTTCCTGACGCTCGATGCCCACCGCTTCGCGCGCCGCGCGCGGCGCCTGGCGCTCACGCCGCCGGTCACCGTTCCGCAGTAGCCTGCGCCGGTTCACTCGATCACCCGGTCAGCGCGCAGCAGCACCGCCGGTGGAACCGTGAGCCCGAGCGCCTGGGCGGTCTGCCGGTTCAGCACGAGTTCCAGCTTGGTCGGCTGCTCGATGGGCAGGTCCGCCGGCTTCGCGCCCTTCAGGATCCGATCCACGTAGATGGCCGCCTGGCGGAACTGGCTGACGAGGTTCGGTCCGTAGGACATCAGGCCGCCGGCCTCGACAGATTCGCTTCTCGGAAACACGGTCGCGACGCGGCTGTTGATCGCCAGCTCCGCGATCTGCCGTCGGTGCTCGAGAAAGAGCGGGTCCGCGAGAATCAGGGCAGCCGGCAAACCCGCGGCCGCCATGCCGGCGAAGGCCGCGCCCAGATCGCCGGGCGCTCCGACGTCGAAAAGCTGCAGGCGAAGGCCAAGCAATCGAGCCGCGCTTTCCGCCTCCTTCAGCTGGGGAGCCGAGGCACCCGGATTGGCCGGGTTGCGTAGCACCGCGAGCACGCCGCGCAGCGAAGCCACCTGCGCCATCAGCTCGACATGCTTCGCCACCACGTCCCCCGCGAGGTTGCTTACCCCGGTCAGATTTCCTCCCGGCCTCGCGAGGCTTTCCGCGAGGCCGGCAGCCACCGGATCCGCGATGCCGACCATGACAACCGGTATCGAAGCGGTGGCCCTCTTGGCCGCCTGCGTCGCGGGCGTCCCGTGGGACACCAGAACGTCCGGCTTCATTCGAACGAGCTCGGCTGCGAGTTCCGCGAGACGGTCGTTCCTGCCGTCCGCAAATCGGTACTCGAACGAGATGTCCCTCGCCTCGACATACCCGGCGTCGCGCAATCCTCCTTTCAGCGCATCGAGGTACGCCTTGTACGCCATTGCCGACGCCGAGCCCAGAACTGCGATCCGGCGCACATTTCCCGACTGCTGAGCGCGCAAGGGCGCGGCAAGCGCCGCTGCGCACAGGAACAGCGCGAACTCCCGCCTTCTCACTCGATCACCCGGTCGGCGCGCAGCAGGATCGAAGGCGGAATCGTCAGTCCGAGGGCTTTGGCAGTCGTCAGATTTACCACCAGCTCGAACTTCGAAGCCTGCTCGACCGGGAGATCCGCGGGATTCGCGCCATTGAGGATGCGTGCCTCGTGCGAGGCGGCGCGGTGAAACATGTCGTGCGATTTGACCCCGTAGCTGAAAAGAAAGCCGGCTTCGGGATGCCCGGGCAGCCCGCCCGAGACGGGAATCCGCAGACGCAACGAATTCTCCGCGATCAGCCGCCGAAAACCGTACAGCATGCCGGAGCCGCCGGAACCGAGCAGAGCGTCGGGCCGGCTGCGTTCCAGCTCGACGAATGCCTGCTCAAGGGCCGCTTTGTCTTTGACGTAATAGGCGACCGCCCGCGCGCCCTTCACCAATGCCGTTGCCTGCACCTCGCGCTCGAATTCCGCCGCCGCGGGAACCCCGGGATCGAGAAGGATTGCAATTGTCCTCAGCCGCGGCCGGAATTCGGCCATCATCTCCGCCTGCTTGGCCATAATCAGGGGCGAAAGCGCGGCCATTCCCGTGACGTTGGTGCCGGGCCGCGCCAGGTTCTTCACCAGACCCGCCGCCACCGGGTCGTTCGAGAACGTGAGCACGATGGGAATGCGGGAGGTCTTACGGTGCATCACCTGCGCCACCTGCTCGATGCCCGCGAGCAGGTCGGGCTTGAGCGCGATCAGCTCATCGATAAATCCGGGCAGCTTCGACTGGTCGCCGTCGCAGTTGCGCACGTCGAACACGAGATTGCGGCCTTGCGCGAAGCCGAGCTCGCGCAGGCCGGCGAGGAACGCATCCTGATAGGACCGCACCGTGGCCGCGTCGGCGATCCAGGCCATGCCGATGCGGTAGGTGCGGCCAGGCTGCTGGGCGCGGGCGCCTGGCGCAAGTAGGACCGCGCCTGCAGAAAGCAGGAACTGCCGCCGCCGAATTGGGCTCACGAACCCCTCTTCCTGATGAGCCTGACGCCCGCGAGTCTACGCCTTCGCCGGAATCCCGTGGACTGGACATATACTCCCCGTATCTACTTCCGTTCGGGTCGAGATTGCCGATGAAAACCGCGAAAGTGTTCAAGCACGGCAACAGCCAGGCAGTGCGATTGCCGAAGGAGTTCCGCTTCCAGAGCGACGAGGTGCTCGTCAAGCGCGCTGCCGGCGGCGTGCTGCTGCTGCCCAAGCGCATCACACTCGAGCAGCTCGACTCGATTCTCGGGGCATTCCGCGGGCGCTTCGTGCGCCGGCAGCCGCGCACGCAGAGGCGGCGCTGGCCATGATCTGGCTGCTCGATACCGATACCTTCGCCTACCTGATCAACCGCTCGTCCGGCTCCGAGCGCATCAGGCGCAGGCTCTCCGGCCGCTCGCCGGGCGAGGTGCGCCTGTCCGCGATTACGGTGTCCGAAATCCGCTACGGCATCGCGCGCGGCGACGTGAGCCTGGAGCGGCGCGAAGCGTTGGAGGAGCTGCTCGACCTGTTTCAGACCGAGGACTACCCGGTGGCGGCGGCGCGCGCATTCGGCGAGATCCGCGCGCGCCTGGAGCGCGCCGGCCGGCGCATCGGCCCCTACGACTTACTCATCGCCGCCCACGCGCTGCATCTCGGCGCCACGCTGGTCACCAACAACGAGCGCGAGTTTCGCCGTGTCCCTGGACTTGCCGTGCAAAACTGGCTCAAGCCCTGAGCGGCGGATCGGTCGATCACCCGGCGCGCAGTTACCCTGACCCCATTCGCAAAGTGCTACGCGGTGCGCGCCAGCCGCGCGAGACGCGCGACAGCGGCGGCGAGATCGATCGCGCCGCGCGTCGCGTCCGCCGCCGGCGACGGTGTCTGGCACACGATGTAGCGATGCTCCGCTCGGACCCAGTCCGCAGCGCGCTCCAGTCGCGCAAGGTCCTGCGGTGAAGCGCTCGAGGCGAGCTTGACTTCGACCGCCACGAGGGTCCCGCCCAATCCAAGCAGGAGATCGATCTCGTAGCCGTCGCTGGTGCGCAGGAAATGCGACGCCAGGGCGGTTCCGGCAGCAGCGAGCGAGCCGAGCAGCTGTTCGATCACGAAGCCTTCCCAGCTCGCACCCGCCAGCGGATGACGAAGCAGCGCGTGGCGAGACTCGATCTGCAGCAGCGCGTGCAGCAGCCCGGAATCGCGCAGGTAGATCCTGGGACTGCGCACCAGGCGTTTGCGCAGGTTTCCGCTCCAGGGGGCGAGGCGCCGCACCAGATACGCCCCTTCGAGAAAATCCAGGTAACCGTTCACCGTGTGATAGCTCAGTCCCAAGCTCTGTCCGATGGCGGACGCGTTCCATGCCTGTCCGTGCGCGACGGCCAGCATGTGCAGCAGGCGATCCGTGAGCTGAGGGCGCGCCGGCAGGCCCCACGCAGGGAGATCGCGCTGCCCCATGAGGGCAAGGTAGTCGCGCTGCCAGGCGAACGAGCTTCGGCTTTTCAGCACGCCCCCATCCGGAAAGCCGCCGCGGAGCCACAGACGGGACAGCGCGCTTCGCCCGAGTTCGGCCAGCAGGAACGGAGACAGTTCGACCAGCGCCAGCCGGCCGGCGAGCGATTCCGAGACCTCCCGCATAAGCGCCGGAGAAACCGAGCCGAGCAGCAGGAACCTGCCGTTGCGCCGGCGCTCGGCATCGATCGCGGCGCGCAGGCGCGGAAATATCTCCGGCCCGTTCTGTGCCTCGTCGATCACCACGAGTTCCCGTCCGGCGGCGAGCCGCGGCCACTCCAGATCCAGGCGTACGCGCTCGGCCGGCTGCTCGACATCGAAGTAGTGCCCCCCGAAGGTACGCGCCAGGGTGGTCTTGCCGCTCTGGCGCGGACCGAGCAGCGCCGCCGCGGGGAAGCGCTTCAGGCGCTGACGCAACAGGCGGGCGACTTGGCGGCGTCGCATGGGTTTGCATTATAGAAGTTTGTTTCTAATCCGCAAAACCAGACGGCTTGGCGGCAGACCGCCGCCCATGCACTGCGCTCTATTCGATCACCCGGTCGGCGCGCAGCAGGATCGAGGGCGGGAATTGGAGGCCCAGTTCCTTGGCCGTCTTGAGGTTCACCGCAAGTTCAAAGCGCGCCGCCTGATCCACGGGCAGCTCGCTGGGCTTCGCGCCCTTCAGGACGCGCGCAAGGAGATCGGCGCCGCGGCGCACGTCTTCGGCAAGATTGGTGCCGTACGCGACCGCTGCACCGGCTTCAACCGCATCTGTATCGGGAAAGATCATCAGCACACGGTGCTTCAATGCCTGTTCCATCCCCCAACACCGAAAATCGCCCCGACGCGATACAGTCGCCCTGCCTGCTGCGCAAATGCTCGCGGCGCAAGTGCGAGCGCGCCTGCCGAAAGCAGCAACTGCCGCCGCTGAATTGAGCGCACGACGCGTTCTCCCCGACGAGCCTGACGCCAGCGAGTCTACGCCTTGGCGGGGTCCTCTGGCGTGCGGCCGGCGGAGGGTTTAGTCCGACCCCAATTTTCGAGGGCTTCGCGGAACGCCTGCTCGGCCGCGGGGCTCACTTCGGCGCCGCACTCGTAGCAGCGATTGGTCATGCGGTCGAACCAGCGGCAGCCGCATTCGTCGCAGGCAAGCTCCGGCGCGCCGGCGGGATTGAGGAAGATCACCGGCAGGTTCCGAGAAACGGCAGGCCGAGGGCATCGAACAGGTCCGCCCAGCCGCGCGCGCGCAGCTCGTCGCGCGCGCGCATCACCATGCACAGCACGCGTCCGGCGCGGAGCTGGCGCTTCAGTTCGCCGATCGGGTATGCGTGCGCAAGCACCGCCTCGAGCGCGCCTTCCTCGGGCAACAGCAGGATGTCGGCCGCAAGCGTCTTCAGCCCGCGGTACTCGCCGGGCGCGACCCGCATGCCTTCGGGCTCGCGCCGCCAGAGCTGCATCGGCGCAGGCTCGACCACGGGCGCGATGTTCGCGCGCGGCGGCGAGCCGCGCACGATCGCGATGCTCGCACCTGGCGTCACCTCCCCGAAAAGGTCCGCATGGCGGTCGAGCACCTCCTGCCAGCCGCCGGCACGTTCGATGCGCGCCGCAGGCGCAAGCATCAGATCCGCACTCCGAGCCGGTAGCCCTCGTGGATCGCCGCATCCAGGCCGCGCGGCATGAGCGCATCGCCGCAGCCGTGCAGCTCGTCCACCATCCACTCGAACTCGGTGAAGAGTTCCTGGTTCGAGCGCCGCGGCGCCGCCGCGATCACGGTGTCCGCGGGGATCGTCGTCTCGACTCCCTTCGCGTCGGCGACCACCACCGCTTCAGGCGTGATGCGCACAAGGCGAGTGAGGGTCAGGACCCGGATTTCCATTTCCTCGACCCAGGCGGTGTGGCGCCACTTGAAGGTCGGCATCACGTCCTCGGCGATGCGCTTGCCCGCCTCGACCACCGTGACCTCGGCGCCCTGCTTGCGAAGCGACTCGGCGACCACCAGCCCGACCTTGTTGCCGCCGACGACAACCACGCGCATGCCCGTCTGAACGCGCCCCGCGGCCACCTCGAGCGCATCGACGAGCCGCTCGCGCCCCTCGACATGGGCGTAGGCGCCGAGGTCAACGCGGGCGCCGGCAGCCACCACGCACACGTCGTACTGGTGCAGCACCGAGCGCATGAACTTCGGATTCGCCTCGGTGTTGAACTGCATCTTCACGCCGAGCTTTTGCGCCATCACTTCGTAGTGGCGGATCACCGAGAGCAGGTCTTCGGGGCGCGCAAGATCGCGGGTCGCGTAGCCGAGGAGATTGCCGCCGATCCGCTCGCCGCGCTCGAACACCGTGACGTCGTGGCCGCGCTTCGCCGCTGTGGTCGCGAATTCCATTCCCGCCGGGCCCGCGCCGATCACCATGACTTTCTTCTTCACCGCCGCCGGCGTGATCGCGTACTCGGGCTCGACCTCGTGACCGAGCGCCGGATTCATGGTGCAGGAATACGGCAGGTCGCGAAACACGCGCGACAGGCAGTTGAGCGAGCCGATGCAGCGCCGAACCTCGTTCAGCCGATCTTCGGCCGCCTTGTGCACGAGTTCGGGATCGGCAAGCAGCGGCCGGCACACCTCCCAGTAATCGAATTCGCCCTTCCCGATGCAGGCGTCGGCCATCACCGGGTCGGGCAGGCGGTTGCCAAAGGCGATCAGCGTGTCCGGGCACTCCTTCTTCGCGCGCACGGCGAGGTAATTCCAGTACCCGGGCGGCACGTCGCGGCCGATCGAGGATTCGGGCGCTTCCTGCCAGCCTACGGTGACGCTGATCATGTCCACGCCGCAGCCGGCCGCCTGGCGCATCAGCTCGAAACACTCGTCCTCGGAGTTGCCGCCCCACCGGTCCATGAGTTCGGCGCCGTTCAGGCGCACGATGAACGGATGCTCGGGCAGCGCCTGCTTCACGGCGTCGATCAGCTCGCGCATGAAGCGGCCGCGGTTCTCGATCGAGCCGCCGTACTCGTCGCTGCGCTGGTTGGTGAATTTCGAATTGAAGGAGGCAAGGAGGTAGCCCATGAAGCTCGTCACCTCGATGCCGTCGAATCCCGCCCGGATGGCGCGCTTCGCGGCCTCGACGTGCTCGCCGATGCAGCGCCGGATGTCCTCCTTGGACATCTCGCGCGGCGGGCGGAAGTGCGGCAGCGTCTGCGGCACCACCGAGGGCTGCACGCAGTAGCCCAGGTCGATCCCGCCGTAGCGCCCGGCATGCAGGATCTGCTGGATCGCGACCGCGCCGGCGTCGTGGATGTAGCGCGCGATCGTCTCGAATTGCGGCAGGAACTTGTCGTCGTAGAGCGCGACCTGGCGGAAGTACGACTTGCCCTCGCCCCTCGGGTCGGGGTACGCGCCCTGGTTGGTGATGATGCCGCACCCCGTGCCCGCGATGACACGCGTGCGCGCGAGCTCGCGCGGCGTGATGTAGCCGTCGCGCGTGTTGTAGTTCGAGACGCAGCAGGCGCCGTACTTGATGAGGTTGGGCGAGCGGTAGCGGCCAAGCCGCCCCGGTGTGAAGAGGTGGGGCAGCTTCTGCTCCCCGGGTCTTGCGCTCATGGGCGTTTTTCCTCTGCCAGTTTCGCGGCGATCCGCTCGCGCAGCTCCCGCTTCAGGATCTTGCCGACCGGGCTCGTGGGGAACTCGCCGACGATCTCCAGCCGCTCGGGCAGCTTGAAGCTCGCGATGCGCTTTTCCTTCAGGAACGCGATCAGCTCGGCGAATTCGAGCGTCTCGCCCGGCTTCAGGATGACGAACGCGCAGGCCTTTTCGCCGAAGGTTTCGTCCGGCATCGCAACCAGCGTCACCGCCTTCACCTTGGGATGCGCGAAGATGTAGTTCTCGATCTCGTCGCAGCTCACCTTCTCGCCGCCGCGGTTGATGATGTCCTTGCGCCGGCCCTCGGTGTACACGCGCCGGCCGCGCTTGCGCACGATGTCGCCCATGCGGTAGAGGCCCTCCGCGGTGAACGCCTCGCGGTTCTTGTCCGGGCTGTTGTAATAGCCGCAGATCGTGTACGGGCCGCGCACGCACAGTTCGCCCGGCGTGCCGTCCGGAACTTCGCGCTCGTCCTCGCCCAGCACCTTGATCTCGTCGTCGTCGCAGACAGGAACGCCGGAGCTTTCCAGCACCGCCTCCTCATCGGCGTCCGGCCGCACCATGCAGATGAGGCCTTCGGCCGTGCCGTAGATCTCCTGCGGCATGCAGCCGAGCCGATCGCGCAGCCGCGCCCGCAGTTCGGGCACAAGACGCGCGCCGCCGTTCTGCACGATCTTGAGCGACGACAGGTCGTGCCGCTCGGGTACGTTCGAATTGAGCCACCCGGCGATCAGGGGCACCGCCGCCGGGATGACCGTCACATGCTCGCGCTCGACAAGGGGAAATACCGTTTCGGCGTCGCCCGCCGGCGCGAGCACCACGGTGCCGCCGTGGTAGAGCGCGCCCATCAGGCCGGGGGACGCGAGGTTGTAGTTGTGCGCGAGCGGCAGGATCGGCATCAGCACGGTTCCTTCGCCGAAGCGCGCAAGCCGCCCGCACTGCTTGGCGTTGTACACGTAGTCGTCGTGCGTGCGCGGAATCAGCTTGGAAAGCGAAGTGGTGCCGCCGGAAAGGAGCATGAGCGCCACTTCCGAGGGGTCGAGACGCACTTCCGAGAGCGTCTGCGCGACTTCATCTGCGGTGAGCGGCGCCTCGAGCAGCTTCCCCAGCGACACCTGTCCTTGGCCGGGCTCTCCTGCCACGAGCACGTGCTTCAGGGTCGGGCAGGCGGCGCGCATTTCCTCTGCCATCGCGCGGTAGTCGAAATCGCGCAGAACATCGGGAATCACGTAGCCGGTCGCGCCGGCCGAAGCGATGAAGTGCCGCACTTCGGTGTGACGGTGCGCCCGCAGCGCCATCACCGGGATCGCGCCGGCGCGGATCAGACCGAAATACGCGTAGAGGAATTCCGGGATATTGTGCAGTTGCAGCACGACCCGGTCGAGCGGCTTCAGGCCGGCGCGCACGAACTGCGCCGCAAGGCGGTCGATCCGCTCGCCGAGCTGGGCGTAGCTCACGCGCTCTTCGCCGTAGATCAGCGCGACCTTGTCGGGGCGCTCGGCGATCGAGGCGGCGAGCGTCTCGGGAATCGATCGGCCTTCCCAGTAGCCGCGCCCGCGGTAGCGCCGCGCTGCTTCCTCGGGCCATGGCACGCAGCCTAGCAGCATCCGTCCTCCATGAATTTGCGACCGGCTAAAGCTGCCAGACCAGGGCCCGGACGCAGTTGCGCTACATCAACTTCGGCGCATCAAGGTGGTGCGCATCGCGCATTCCGGCCATCCGGGCGGCGCCATGTCAGCCGGGGGCGGTTTCGCGGAAGCTTGCGCGCGAGCGGATCGCCGCCTGGCCGCGCATCAGGTTCGGGTACTGCGGCAGCAGCTCTTTTCCCTCCGGAAACTGCTCGAGATAGAACAGGATCGGCGCAAGGAACAGGTCCGCCATGGAGAGCGACTTGCCGGCGAGCACGTCGCGCTCGCCGTAGGCGGCATCGAGTATCGCGAGTCGAGCGGGCATTTCCTTCACCGCGGCCTCGATCGCCACGCGATCGGGCTTGCCGTCGGCCCCCTTAGGGAACGCATACTGCAGCACGTAGCGCCGGATCATGAGGTCGTAGTAGTAGGCGTTGATCGCGCTCACCCACTGCTCGCAGCGCGCGCGGTCGCGGACCGTGCCGGGAACCAGGCTCGGCCCCGGGAACGCTTCGTCCACGTAGCGCAGGATCGCGCTCGTCTCGAACAGCGCCACGCGGCCGTCGCGAAACGCGGGGATCCGGCCGAAGGGATGCAGCGCAAGAATTTCCGGCGTGTGCGGCGCGGCGGGTTCGAGGGTGTACTTGACGCCCTTCTCGGCAAGTCCCATGCGCGCGGTGCGGACGTAGGTGCTGCGCGGATCGCCCAGCAGGAGGACGGTCGCCGCCTGGCCGCGCGCGTCCACGAGATCGGTGAGCTTGTTGAGGCTCGAAGTCCAGCCCTCCTCGTGCGAGTCGCGCATCGGTGCATCCGGAAAGCCCGCATGCGTCATGCGCAATTCGGTGCCCGCCGCGCGCTCCGACAGGGCCACCGTGATCAGGGTTTCTGCATTGGGCATGTTCTTGCCCAGCCACTGCCACGTGTACGCCAGGCGCTCCGGGCGAACGATCTCGCGATACACGCCGGCCGCGGCGAATTTCGAGCCGTCGCGCGCCAGCATCTCGATGCGAAAGCGCCCGCCGACGCGCGGGTTGAACACCGACTGCGGTATGGTCATGCCGCGCGGGCACATCCAGCGCTGGGCATGTTTCGCCTGCACGAAGGCATCGAAAACCGCCGCGCGCGGGGCGCGAATGAAGCGGATCAGCGTGAGGTCGAACGTGGCGTTGCGGTTCATCGCTTTCCCCTCTCAAGGCGCCGATTCCCATATTACCCTTCGCGCCAACCTGTCGCGCAATCGCGCGCGTTCCTGTAGGCTGGGCATGCACGGATGACCGATTCGAACGACTGGGCGTTCCCGACCCATCTGCGGCCGAGCACCGACGATTTCGGCTTCGATCTCGACGCGGTGCTCGATTCGCTCGTCCTGGTGCGCGCGGAGATTCCGGAGGATGCGTTCACCGCGTCGATCCTGGGCACGGAGCGCACGGGCAACGGAGTGGTCATCGATCCGAGCGGGCTGGTCCTCACGATCGGCTACGTCATCACCGAGGCAAGCAGGGTCTGGCTCAGCACCAACCGCGGCACGCTCGTGGAGGGCGATCCGGTGGCCTACGATCAGCCCACCGGTTTTGGACTGGTCCAGCCGCTGGGGCGGCTGGGAGCGCCGCATCTGCGGCGGGGCAGCGCGGCGTCCTGCCGCGTCGGCGAGGAGGTGATCGTCGCCGGACACGGCGGCCGCGCCCACGCGCTCAAGGCGAAGGTATTCGCCAAGCGGGAATTCGCCGGCTACTGGGAATACGTGCTCGACGAAGCGCTTTTCACGATGCCGCCGCATCCGCAGTGGGGTGGCGCGGGGCTGGTCGGGCGCGACGGGCGCCTGCTCGGCATCGGCTCGCTGCTGGTGGAGGAAAAGGCGGACGACGAGACGAGCCAGGGCAACATGCTCGTGCCGATCGATCTGCTCGAACCCATTCTCGACGACCTGCTGACGCTGGGCCGCGCCAACCGCCCGCCGCGGCCCTGGCTCGGCATGTACACCACCGAGGTCGGACGCCACCTCGTGGTGGCCGGCGTCGCGGAACGCGCTCCGGCCGCGCAAGCCGGGCTGCAGGTCGGCGACGTGGTGATGGAGGTCGCCGGCGAGCGACCCGAATCGCTTGCCGACCTGTTCCGCCGGATCTGGCGCCTGGGCGATGCGGGTGCCGAAGTGCCGCTCACGGTCGCGCGCAAGGGCGAGCCGGTGCACCTCAAGGTCCGTTCCGCGGACCGCAACGATTTCCTCAAGAAGCGACGCCTGCATTGACGCGGCCGCGATGACGGACTGGTCGGTCACCCCGGTCGTCGACTGGCTCCTGCACAAGGGGCGCCTGCTGGACGCCCCGGAAACCGTCGTCGGCGAGCTGTGCAGCCGGGTGCGCGCCGCCGGCATGCCGCTCGACCGCGTCGGCTTATTTTTCTGGACGCTGCATCCGCAGTACTTCGGCGTCGGCATGTTCTGGGACGGCGCGCAGGTCAGGGTCCACCGCGGATCGCGCGAGTTTCTGCGCTCGGAGACCTACCGGAACAGCCCGGCGGCGCGCATCCGCGAGGGCGAGCGCGTGATCCGGCGCCGCCTCGAACGCGCCGATTGTCCGCTCGACTGGCCGGTGCTCGCCGAGATCAAGGCCGAGGGCATCACCGATTACGTGATCGTGGAAGTCGTGTTCAGCAACGGCGAGCGCAACGCCGTCAGCCTCGCCACCCGCCGCCCGGGCGGCTTCAGCGACCACGACATCGCCGAGGTGCAGGAGCTGCTGCACCCGTTCGCGCTCGCGATGGAGAACTTCACCAACCGCGAGCTTGCGCGTACGCTGCTCGAAACCTACCTCGGGCGCATCTCGGGATCGCGCGTGCTGGAGGGCCAGATCCAGCGCGGCGACGGCGAGGAGATCGAGGCCGTGATCTGGTTCTCCGATCTGCGCGACTCGACGCCGCTTTCGCGCGCACTCGGCGAGCGCGCTTTCCTCGAGCTGCTGAACGAGTACTTCGAATCCACCGCCGGCGCGGTGCTCGACCACGGCGGCGAGGTGCTGCGCTTCATCGGCGATGCCTCGCTCGCCGTGTTCCCGATTGCGGCGGAGGCGCCGGGCGAAGCGCGGCGCGCGGCCTGCGCGCGCGCGATCGCAGCGGTGCGCGCCGCGCGCGCCC
>Ga0209399_10000129_pt1 | contig 44278 bp, 45 predicted proteins | sample OV2TP3_FD_184130 | JGI IMG/M metagenome (GOLD analysis project Ga0209399, IMG submission 184130) | Hot spring microbial communities from Beatty, Nevada to study Microbial Dark Matter (Phase II) - OV2 TP3 (SPAdes) (version 3) | ecosystem: Environmental > Aquatic > Thermal springs > Hot (42-90C) ... | reverse complement strand
CGCCCTCGACCGGCACGCCCTCGGCGCCCGCGACGCCCTCGACCGGGACGCCCTCGGCGCCCGGCACCAATTCGCCTTCGGCGGCGGCCGGGGTCTCCTCGACCTCGACCAGGATCGTCGGCGCGGTGATGGTGGCGACGGTAAAGTTGCGCTTGATGGTCAGCTCGACGCCCGGCGGCAATTCGACCGATTCGATGTGCAAGCTATTGCCGATGTCGAGCCCGGAAAGATCGCACATGACGAATTCGGGGATGGCGTCGGGCCGGCAGCGCATTTCGATTGTGTGGCGCACCACGTTAAGCACGCCGCCGCGCTTCAGGCCCGGCGATTCGGCGTGGTTGCGGAACTTGACGGGAACGCCGACGTTGACGCGGGTGTCCGGCCCGAAGCGCATGAAGTCGATGTGGATCGGACGGTCGCTGACGGGGTCGAACTGCACCTCGCGGGCCAGCGTACGGTGCTTCTTGCCGCCGATCTCGATCTCGAAGATGTGCGTATAGAAGCCGGGCTTGTCGAGCTGGTCCATCAACGCCCGCGGCTCGACCGAGATCAGCACCGGCTCGGCCTTGGTGCCGTAGATGATGCCGGGGACGCGGCCGGCGCGGCGGGCCGCCCGCGCGGCGCCCTTGCCGGTGCCGGTGCGCAGCTCGGCGGCGAGTGTGAAGTGAACCATCGTCGAATACTCCTCAGGACGCGCCGGCGATGGCGGAAATCCGCCAAAATCGCCCGCCCGGCCGGGGTCCGCCCCGGGGCGCGCGGCGCATTCATAGCCGCCCGCCGACGGCCGGTCAATAACCGCCCGGCCGATAGATCGGGGTCGGCAAAGGCTCAGTCGAACAGGCTGGAAACCGAGGATTCCTCGCTGATGCGGCTGATCGCCTCGGCCATCAGCGGCGCGATGGTCAACTGCTCGATGTTGCGCGACACCCGCACCGCCTCGGTGGCCCGGATGCTGTCGGTGATCACCAGCTTTTCGAGCGGCGAGGAGGTCACCCGCGCCACCGCGCCGCCCGACAGCACCCCGTGGGTGACGTAGGCGTGCACCGACTTGGCGCCTTCGGCCTTCAGCGCCTCGGCGGCGTTGCATAGCGTGCCCGCCGAATCGACGATGTCGTCGACCAGAACGCAGCGGCGGTCCTTAACGTCGCCGATGATGTGCATGACTTCGGAAACGCCGGCGCGCTCGCGCCGCTTGTCGACGATGGCGAGCTCGGCGCCGAGCCGTTTCGCCGTGGCGCGGGCGCGGAACACGCCGCCGACATCAGGCGACACGATCACCAGGTCGTCGCCGTCGAGCTTCTCCTTGATGTCGTCGACCAGCACCGGTGCGGCGTAGAGGTTGTCGGTCGGGATGTCGAAGAAACCCTGGATCTGGCCGGCGTGCAGGTCCATCGTCAGCACCCGGTCGGCGCCGGCCTCGGTGATCAGGTTCGCCACCAGCTTGGCCGAGATCGGGGTCCGCGGGCCGGACTTGCGGTCCTGGCGGGCATAGCCGAAGTACGGGATGACGGCGGTGGTGCGCCGGGCCGAGCCGCGCTTCAGCGCGTCCAGCGCCACCAACAGCTCCATCAGATTGTCGTTGGCCGGATACGACGTCGACTGGATGACGAACACGTCCTCGCCACGGACGTTCTCCTCGATCTCGACGAACACCTCCATGTCCGAAAACCGCCTGATGCTGGCCTTGGTCAGCGGCAGATTCACGTACGCGGCGATCGCCTCCGCGAGCGGCCTGTTGCTGTTACCGGCGAGAATCTTCATGTCGCTCAGGTCACCGTGGCGGGCGTCGTCGGGTCTTTCCGGTCGGCGAGGACGCGGCGGAATTTAACAGTCCGCCGGAAGGCTGTAAACGGGATTCCCGGCCGCTGCGCAGGCCTATCCGACGCGCCGGGCGCGGCGTGAAAACGCCGGCCGCGACCCTTCCGATCAGCCGGGCGGCGGCGCCCGTCCCGGCACCCGCGGCAGCTCGGGCATCGGCGGCACCGGCGGCAGGTCGATGCGCGACGATTGCTTGTCGCCGACGCCGAACAACTCCTGAATGCCGGTGACGGCGGCGCCGGAGACGATCTCGGCGATGCGGCCCCACGGGCCGTCGAGGCTGCCGGCCTTGACCGCGTTCTCCTGCACCGCCTTGCCGACCTCCTCGCCGGAGACGGTGTTGACCGCCCATACGATCTTCGCCTGCTGGCGGCCGTTGACCGTCGGGCCGACCTCGACCCGGCCCTGGATGACGAAGCCGGCCTGGCGCGGGTCGTCGGTGACCGTCAGGTCGCGCTTGCGCAGCGCCGCCTTCATCGCCAGGGTCAAGGACACGTTGCCGTCGCCGGGAGCGCCCTCGACCGGCTTGATCAGGAACGACGGGCGGGCCCACACCACCGGCGGCGGCTCGGGGACCAGGCTGGCGCCTGCGCCCGGCACCGGCATCAGCACCGGCTTCGCAGGTTTGCGCGCGCTTTCGTCGTCGATCGGCTTCTCCCGCGGCTGCCGGGGCGGCGGCCCCTTGCTCAACAGCGTCGGTCGGCCGGGCTCGGCGACTTTCGGCTTTTCCGCCGCCGGTTTCGGCTTCCCCGATTCCGGCTGTGCGCCGAGCGCCGCCGTTTCCACCGGCGTTTCCGGCTTCTTGGCGGTCAGCGCCGACGGCGCCGTCGGCGGGCGGCGCGGGATGGTCTTCGGGCGCACCGCCGGCGTCTTCGCCGCCGCGGCGGGTTGTGCCGGGGTCGCCTCGGCAGCCGTCGCGGCCGCGGCAGTGGGGGTCGCGGCGGTCGCCGTTTCGGCAACCGCCGGCGCCGGTGCCGCGGCGGCCGGTTTTTCCGTCGCCGCCGGCGGTTGCGGGGTGGCCGCCGTCGCGGGCCCCGGCGGCGGCGCCTCGGCAACTACTACCGGACTCACGTATTCGCGCACCATGCCGGCGACCATCGGCCCGGCGTCGGCGATCAGCAGGTTGATCGCCTCCGGCGCGCCGGCCTGCCACAACTGCTTGTCGACGACGATCTGGTGACGGTATTCGGCGACCGGCGTGCCGTAGGGCGCCATCAGCGCCCACGCCGCGGTCACCCAATAGACGGTGTCGCGCTCCTGCACCTCGACAATGCGTCCCGACACGGTCGGTCCCATCTCGTTGGTCTTATCGGCGAGCACCGCCGGCTTCTTGGCGTCGCGCAACGCCGCCGCGACGGCGTCGGCGAGCACCAGCCGCGCCGCCGAGGTGATGCCCTCGACCGGCGTCACGTAGATCAGCTTCGAGGAATCGACCGACGATTTGAAGTCCGTCGCTGGCGGACCGGTCGGCGATCCGGAAGGCGGCGGCTTTTGCGCCGGGCCGCAGGCGCTCATGCCCGTAAAGGCGAATGCGGCGGCGATCACCAGCGTGCGAAGGACGTGCTGCATCACCCTGACTTCAGGAACGCCAACGGAATCCCCCGGCGCCCAGGCCGCCGACATGCGCCACGCCGGCGCCCGCCGGTGCCCAGGCCGGCGGCGTCGGGCCGCGAATCGATTCGCCGGAAGAATCTATCACGAACGCCGTCAAATTTCACGGAAACCAAGGAGAATCAGGATGATCGGCGGAATCGATTCGCCTCCGCCGACCGGCTTCAAGTCCGAAAACGATTCGCGGCCGATCCCGCCGTCGCCCCGCCGTGACCCCTTTGTCACCCTGGCGGCGTCGGAGTCGCGCCCTGGTTTCCGGGCTTTTTCGGCCGCGCCGCGACGCCCTCGACCTCCAGCCCCGGCGGCGGCAACGGCACCGTGCCGGCGGCCGACGGGATCTCGGTCTCGAGCCGGCGCCCGGCCGTCTCGGGGCGGATGCGGGTGGCGCCGGCGGCCCGGAGAACGCCCCGGATTCCGCCGATCGCGGCGTCGGCGACGGCCACCGCGACCTCGCCCCAGGCGCCGTCGAAGGTGCCGGTGGCGACCATGTTCTTCTGCGTCGCTCGGCCGATCTCGCGGCCGTCCTGGGTCAGCACCCGCCACACGATTTCGATCCGCTGCAGGTCGTCCTTCGCCGCGCCGAGGTTGACCCGTCCGTCGAGCACGAACTCGGCATGCCGGCGGTCGAAGGCGACGGCGATCCCCGAGCGCTCGACGGCGGTGGCGATGGCGCGGGCGAGCGCCCGGTTGCCGTCGCCGGGCGCGCCCTGGATGCCGTCGACCCACAGGCCGGCGACGCGCGGCTGCACCGGCTTCAACGTTTCCTCTTCCTTGTGGATGCTGGCGGCGATGAACGCCGGCACGTTGGCGCCGACCTCGGCGATGATGCGCGGCGAGCCGTAGTCCCATTCCTCGCGATCGCCGCCGACGCCCTGCACGTCGGCGCCGAGCGTCCTGCCATCGAGATCGGTGAGCGTCCAGCGGATCAACGCCACGTTGTCGAACGACGGATCGGCGCGGTTGAGCTCGGCCCGGCCGCGAAGCTGGTAGCGGCTGGTGGTCGGCTCGTCGGCGACCACCTTGATGCCCTTGCCTCTCAATCCGTCGGCCACCGAGTCGACCAGCAACTGCGACATCGGCGCGGACACGCCGTCGATCGGCGCGATCCACACTCCGGAGGTGGCGATTTCCATCACCAGCGGACTCGGCGGCGCCTCGGCGGAAGGCTGGAACGGCCGCGGCAACGGCCCGCAGGCGGCGACCACGAGCAGCGCCGTGACGAAGGCGCCGAAGCCTGCGCCGCTGCCGATCCGATTCCCCGTCATCGCGTTGCCGCCTCCCGGCCCCGTCCCTACACCAGCGCGCACGATACCATCAGCACCAACAGCGCCAGCAGCGTCGCCGCGCCGAGGAAGATCATGTGCGGCATCGCCCCCGCTCCGTCAGCCGTCGAGTGTGATCGCCGACAGGCCGCGCCCGTAGTCGCGCTCGCCGGCGAGGGTGGCGCGACGGTAGCTGAAGAACCGCGCCGCGTCCGCGCAGGTGTCGTCGGCGGCGACCTCGACCGCGCTCAGGCCCAGCGCGGCCAGGCGGCGGGCGACAAAGCCCGGCAGGTCGAACAGGAAATGGCCGCCACGCGGCGTGGCGACGAAGAAATCGGCGTTGCCGGGATCGGCGGCGACGAAGCGGGCATGGAACTCCGGCCCGACCTCGTAGGAGCGCTGCTGGATGCACGGACCGACGGCGGCGGCGATGCGTTCTCTTCGCGCCCCCATCCGGCACATCGCGGCGACCGCCGCCTCGATGACGCCGTCCAGCGCCCCGCGCCATCCGGCGTGGGCGGCGCCGATGACACCGGCGTCGGCGTCGGCCATCAGCACCGGCGCACAGTCGGCGGTGAGCACGCCGAGCGCCACGCCCGGCGTGCGGGTGACGGAAGCGTCGGCGTGCGGCATCTGGCCCTTCGGCCACGGCTTTTCGACCAACGCGACCTCGGTCGAATGGACCTGGTAGAGCGTCGCCAGCCGGTCGCCGGCGAGGTCCAGCCGCGCCAAGGCGCGCGAGCGGTTGTCGGCGACCCGCGCCGGGTCGTCGCCGGAACCGTATCCGCAATTGAGCGAGGCGAAGGCGCCTTCGCTGACGCCGCCGGCGCGGGTGAAGAACGCGTGCCGAACGCGACCGAGCCGGTTGAGCGCATCGGCGGTGATCATGCAATCAATTATTCACCAATCGGCGACAATGGGAAGGGCCGCCGCCGACATCGTCGCGGCGGCGGCGGTCACGGGAAGCCCGGCGGCTTCGGCATGCCAGGGCTGGCCAAGGCGAGCGCCTTGAACAACCGGCCCATGGCGTCGCCGCCGACCAGCCGCATCAGCGCCGCGTCGATCTCTTGCGCACGGGCGGGCGACGCTTTTTTTAGCGAATCGGCGCGCACCTGGATGCCGAGCGCGGTCAGCCACCGGCCCTGGTCGACTGGCCCGAACACCTGCGCGCCGGCGGCGCCGGCCGCCCGCCTAAGCGCCTGGAAATCGACGTGGGCGGTGAGGTCCGCCTCGCCCGGCTCGTCCAGCGGCTTGGCGTAGCGATGGTTCCTCACCGCCTGCAGGGTGTCGCCGAGGGCAGTGGCGTCGTGGCCGTAGTCGACGATCAGCGCCGCGCCGCGGGTCTTCGCGAGCCGGCCGGCGATGGCGGCGGCGAGCGCGACTCCGGCGGGGCATACCTCGAACACCGAGCCCGGCGCGGCGTTGATCGGCGCCCGCGGCGCCTCGCCGCGCGTCGGCGGCTTGGCGCTGAGCCCGAACGCGAAGCCGCCGGTCTTGCCGACGACGACCAGCTTTTCGCGCCAGCCCTCCTTGGTCATCACGAACTGGTGCACCGGCAGCGCGTCGAAGAACTCGTTGGCGACGACGATCATCGGCCCCGCGGGCGTTTGGTCGAACGTCTCGCACCAACGCGGCGCCGGCCGATGCGCGGCGGGCGCCGCCTGCTGCCTGGCGCGCAACGCCGGGCTGATCTCGACCAGCACCGGCGCCGCCGCCTCGACGAAGCCCTTCTGCAGGCGGCCGGCGCGCAGCATGTCCTTCATCAACGTGCCGCGCCCGGGCCCGAGCTCGACCAGGGCGAACGACTTCGGCTCGCCCATGGCGCGCCAGGCGTCCGCGCACCACAGTCCGATCAGCTCGCCGAACATCTGGCTGATCTCCGGCGCCGTCGTGAAGTCGCCGCCGCGGCCGAACGGATCGCGACCCATGTAGTAGCCGTGCGTCGGGTCGGCGAGCGCCGCGGTCATGAACTCGGCGACGGTGATCGGGCCGGTGTCGGCGATGCGGCGTGTCAGCGCGGCGGCGAGGCCCGGCACCGGCTCAGCCCCTGGCGGCGTCGCGTCCCGCCCGGCCGATCAGATAGATGCCGGCGATCAGCAGCGGCAGAGACAGCCACTGCCCCATGGTGGTGCCGAAGCCGAGGAAGCCGATGTGCGCGTCCGGCTGGCGGAAGAGCTCGCCGACCGCGCGTACGATGCCGTAGCCGGCCAGGAACACGCCGGTCAGCAGGCCGGGCCTCCGGCGCAGTCGCTCGTCGCGGGCCAGCCACATCAACACCGCGAACAGCACCGCGCCCTCGCCGAGCGCCTCGTAGATCTGGCTAGGATGGCGCGGCTGCGGTCCGCCGCGCGGGAACACCACCGCCCACGGCACGTCGGCGACGCGGCCGAACAGCTCGCCGTTGATGAAGTTGGCGATGCGCCCGAAGAACAGACCGACCGGCGTCACGCAGGCCAGCCGGTCGGCAAACGGCAGCATCGGGATCTTGCGTTTGCGGCAGAACCCGACGCCGGCCGCCAGCACGCCCAGGAGCCCGCCATGGAATGACATGCCGCCCTGCCACACCGCCAGGATCGCCAGCGGGTTGTCGACGTAATAGGCGGCGTTATAGAAGAGCACGTAGCCGAGGCGTCCGCCGACCACCACGCCGATGGTCGCCCACACCAGGAAATCGTCCACGTCCTCGAGCGTCGCCGCCTCCGGCGGCCGCAGCGCCATCCGGCGCATCAGCCGCCAGCCGAGCAGCAGGCCCGCGATGTAGGAGAGCGCGTACCAGCGGATGGCGAACGGCCCGAAGCTGATCAGCACCGGATCGATGTTGGGAAAGGGGATGACGAAGGTCATGGGCTGGCGGTCGCGGACTTGCCGGTCGGCCTAGCGATACGGGTCGTCGGTGGCGAGGAAGCCGGTCACGTACTCCTCGACGCCGGCCTCGAGCTCGGTGAATGGGCGTTTGTAGCCGGCGGCGCGCAGCCGCTTCATGCTGGCCTCGGTGAAGTACTGGTATTTGGCGCGGATGTCGACCGGCGTCGGCACGTACTTGATCTTCGGCTTCTTGCCGAGCGCCTTGTAAACGGCGCCGGTGAGGTCGGCGAAGCTGCGCGCCTTGCCGGTGCCGCAGTTGTAAAGGCCGCTGACGCTCGGGTCCGCGAGCAGCCACAGCACGATGTCGATGCAGTCGCCGACCCATACGAAGTCGCGCAGCTGCCCGCCGTCGGCGTAGTCCGGATGGTGCGACTTGAACAGGATCGCCGCCTCGTCGTCGCGGGCGTTCGGGAATACCTGGCAGACGACGCTGCGCATGCGGTCCTTGTGATACTCATTGGGGCCGAACACGTTGAAGAACTTGAGCCCGATCCATTGCGGCGGCCGCGGCTCGTTGTCGGCGACCATCCGCGCCACCTGGCGGTCGAACAGGTGCTTCGACCAGCCATAGGCGTTCATCGGCTTCAGTCTGGCCAGCGCCTCGAGCGTGCCGTCGTCGTCGAAGCCCTGGCCGCCGTCGCCGTAGGTGGCGGCGCTGGAGGCGTAGATCAGGCGCACGTGATGCTGGGTGCACCACCGCCACAGCGCCAGCGACAGGCGATAGTTGGTGTCGATGATCAGGTCGACGTCGGTTTCGACCGTCGACGAGATGGCGCCCATGTGGATCACCGCCTCGACGTTGGTGGCGTTGGCATCCAGGAACGGAAACAGCCCGTCGGGCGGCACCACGCCGCCGAGCTCGCGCTTGGCGAGATTGCGCCACTTGTTGCCCTGGCGCAGGCGGTCGCAGACGATGACCTTGCCGAGGCCCTGGCTTTCCAGCGCCCAGACGATGTTGGAGCCGATGAAGCCGGCGCCGCCGGTGACCACGTACATCGATTATCCCGCCGTCGAATGTCCGCCCTTATAGGGCGCGAGCGAAAATGCCGCAAGCGGCGGGGCCGGCGTTGCGGCGCGCCGCGACGCCGCCCATAATGGCCGATGAGGCGTCGCGACGCCGGAGCCGGGAGGACACGCCATGCAGACCAAGAACCGCATTTTCGACGATCTCGCCCGGGTGGCGGGCGGCGCGGTGACCACGCTGGCCGGCGTCAAGGCGGAGATCGACGGCTTGGTGCGCCAGCGCGTCGAGCGGCTGCTGGCCGGCGCCGACATGGTGCCGCGCGACGAGTTCGACGCGGTGAAGGCGATGGCGGCCAAGGCGCGCGCCGCCCAGGAAATGCTGGAGCGGCGCGTCGAGACGCTGGAGCGGAAGCTCGCCGCCGCCGGCAAGCGGACCAAGGCGCCGGCCGCGACGAAACGCCGGAAGCGGCGCCGCAAGGCCTGAGCCGCCGGTCCCCAGCCGTATTCCGAATCCGTCAAAACCGCCGCCGGCGCGGCGGTTATCCACAGAAAATGCCGGCCTCCGGCGACTAGCCCCTTGCGCGCGAGTCCGGCTTAAGGCACCCTATCCCTTGTAACGACCGGCCCAGGTCCCACCAACATCTGGTGGCACCTACCAGATATTGGGGTTCAACCCCATCCGGTCCGCACTTCGGCCGCCGCCAATGGCAAGAGGGGGAGCGGGCATGGCAACACTCAACATCCAACACCAAGCGCTTTCGACCAATCCGCTCGACATCGTCGAGCAGCTGGTGGAGCGCAACGACTGGGCGTTCGATCGCCGCGGCGACGACGAGATCGCCGTCCAGGTGCCGGGCACCTGGTGCGACTACAGCCTGTTCTTCGCCTGGAACGAGGAAGTCGGCGCGATGCACTTCTCCTGCGCCTTCGACATGCGGGTGCCGCCGGAGCGGCGGCCGTTCGTCCACGAGCTGTTGGCGATGGTCAACGAGAAAATGTGGATGGGGCATTTCGGGCTGTGGGCCGACGAGGGGCTGCCGATGTTCCGCCACGCCATGCCGATGCGCGGCACCCAGGGCCCGACCCGCGAGCAGATCGAGGACCTGGTCGACGTGGCGATCCTGGAATGCGAACGGTTCTATCCGACCTTCCAGTACGTGATCTGGGGCGGCAATACCGCCGCCGAGGCAATCGCCGCCGCCATGGTGGAGACGTTGGGGGAAGCCTGATGGGAGGGCGCCGCCCGATTACCGGGAACGCCGCGGGGATCGCCCCGGGCAAATACTAGGGCGATGGCGGGGATGCTTCTCGTCGGCGGCGGCAAGATGGGCGGCGCGCTGCTCGCCGGCTGGCTCAAGCGCGGCATCGTCAAGGCGAAGCACGTGACCGTGGTCGAGCCCGACGCCGGGACTGCCAAGGCGATCCGCCGCCGCCACCGGGTCGCCGTCGTCGCCGATCCCGGCGGGATCGCCGCCAAGCCGGGCACGGTCGTGTTCGCGGTCAAGCCGCAGGCCATGAATGCCGTCGCGCCGGCTTACGCCCGCTTCGCCGGCGCCGGCACCGTGTTCCTGTCGATCGCCGCCGGCAAGACCATCGGCTATTTCCAGGCTCGGCTCGGGCCGAAGGCGGCGATCGTGCGCGCCATGCCCAACACCCCGGCGGCGGTCGGCCACGGCATCACCGTCGCCATCGCCAATCGCCGCGTCGGCAAGGCCGAGCGCAAGCGCTGCGACCGCCTGCTGAAGGCGGTCGGCGAAGTGGCGTGGATCGACGACGAGGCGCTGATGGACGCGGTGACGGCGGTGTCCGGCTCCGGCCCGGCCTACGTGTTCCTGCTCGCCGAGTCCCTGGCGGAGGCCGGCAAGGCGGCGGGGTTGCCCGCGGATCTCAGCGGGCGCCTCGCCCGCGTCACCGTCGCCGGCTCCGGCGAGCTCCTGCATCGCGCCGCGGACGACCCGGCGACGCTGCGCCGCAACGTCACCAGTCCCGGCGGCACCACGGCGGCGGCGCTCGAGCTGTTGATGGCCGCCGACGGGCTGCAGCCGTTGCTGACCCGCGCCGTCGCCGCCGCCGCGAAGCGCTCGAAGCAGCTCGCCAGCTAGGCCGGTCGGCCCTATTCCGTCGCCCTTTTCCGCCGGGCCGCGATCGGCGATGATAGGCGGTCATGGCCAAGCGAGCCCGTAGACCTAAGCGCCGGCCCGGAAAGGCGTCCCGAGGCGGCAGCACGCGCGGCGGCGCGCCCGGCGACGAATTGCGCGATCACATCCTCGACGCGGCGCTCGGGCTTGCCGCCCGCCGCGGCTGGCGGCGCACTGGCCTCGCCGAGATCGCCGCCGAGGCCGACATCGGCCTCGACCGCCTGAGGAGCCAGTTCGCCTCCAAGCCGGCCATCGTCAACGGCCTGATCCGGCGCACCGATGAGCGGGCGCTGGCCGTCGGCGCGGCCGAAGGCTCGTCGGCCCGCGACCGGCTGTTCGACGTGCTGATGCGCCGCTTCGACGCCTTGGCCTCCGACCGCGCCGGCATCGTCGCCATCGTCCGCGACGTCTGCCTTGATCCGACGGGGGCGCTGTGCCACGCGCCGCGGCTGATGGCGTCGATGGCGTGGATGCTTGAAGCGGCCGGCCTTGACTCCTCGGGGCCGGTGGGCCTGCTGCGAATAAAGGGGTTGGCGGCGGTCTATCTGTGGGCGCTCCGGGCGTGGCTCGCCGACGACAGCCGGGATCTCGCCAAGACCATGGCCGCCCTCGACCGCGGGCTCCGGCAGGCGGAGGCGCTGGCCGGGCTCCTGGCCAAGGGCCGGGCGCGCGCCGCCAAGGCGGCGTCGGCCGCCGGCGCCACCGCCAAGGGCAGCAAACGAAGGCGCCGCTGACGCCGTCCGGCGCCCGCTCCCTGACGGAAACGGCCGCCCACGAAATCCCCACGCTCGCCACGCCCCGTCGGCGCGGAGTTTCGGAGTGTGCCAGCCGGCGCGGAATTCCGGGCTTTTTATTGCAATAGCGAACAAAAACCCTCGGGATTTTTGTGCGGTGCAATATTTTTGTTGACAACCGTCGGGAACCTAACCATATTAGCCTTATGCTGCAGTGCAGCATAAGGCCGCACACCGACCCCGGATCCCGTTCCCAAGGCCGCTGCGCTGCCCGTGGATCAACCGACAGACGAGATGAAGAGAACAAGGAGTACCGCCATGACCGCCACTAAAGCCAATGCCGGCCAAAAAGCCAACGCCGCCAACAACCCGTTCCCGTTGTTCGACGTCGACATGAGCAAAATGCTGGCCGCCTTCGACCCCAGCAAGTTCGCCGGCGAGTTCACCAAGATGGCCGAGCGCTATCAGGTTCCAGGACTCGACGTCGAAGCGTTGGGCGAGTCCCATCGCCGCAACGTCGAGGCGCTGACGGCCGCCAACCGCACCGCCGTCGACGGCGCCCGCGCGCTCGCCAAGCGGCAGGCCGCGATCCTGCAGGAGACGCTGGACGCCGCCAAGGAAGCCTTCGGCCAACTCGGCAAGTCCGGCTCGCCGCAGGAGGCCGCGGCAAAGCAGGCGTCAATCGCCAAGCAGGTATTCGAGACTGCGGTCGCCAACGCCCACGAGCTCGGCGAGATGGTCGCCAAGTCGAACGCCGAGGCCGCCGACGTCATCACTGGCCGCATCGCCGAGGGTCTCGACGAGATCAAGGTGCTGGCGGAAAAGCTGAAGAAGTAGTTTCCCCGATCTTCACCGAACCACAGGGGCCGCTCCTTCCTCCCGGGAGCGGCCCTTTCCTTTTGTCCGCTTGCCAGCGAGAGCCTATTGCCGCACCGTGCCCGCGCGGCCGCTCGCCGGCCCGAGGGCAACGACACGGAGGACCCCGATGACCATCGCCTACGACGACTTCGCCCGCGTCGACATCCGCGTCGGCACCGTCAAACGCGCCGAACCGTTCCCGGAGGCCCGCGTGTCCGCGATCAAGCTATGGGTGGATTTCGGCCCCGGCATCGGCGAGAAGAAGACCTCGGCCCAGATCACCAAGTATTATCGGCCGGAAGGGCTGATCGGCCGGCAGGTGGCGGCGGTGGTTAATTTTCCGCCGAAGCAAATCGGCAAGTTCCTATCGGAGGTGCTGGTGCTCGGTTTTCCCGACGCCGACGGCGCGGTGGTAATGATCGGCCCCGACCGGCCGGTGCCCGACGGCGGCAAATTGTTCTAGGAACGGGCGCCGTCGAGGCTCAGTCCGCTCCCAACTTGCGGGGCGCCGAGGCGCCCACCAGCCCCAATCCGGTCGCCTCGAACACCGCCTGGGTGCGGTTGGCAACGCCGAGCGCCTTCAGCACCGCGGCCACGTGCAACTTGACCGTGCCCTCGGCGAGGCCGAGCGCACGTGCGATGCGCTTGTTGGAATAGCCGCGGGCGACGAGGCCGAGGACATCCAACTGACGCGGGGTCAGCCGCGGTAGCGCCCCCGATTCGCCGCCCTGTCGTTGCCGGCCGTCGCCGGGCGCATTCGCCTTCGGCCGGCTCTTGCGTTTGGTCGTGATGCCTTCCCCTCCCCCTCGTCGCACCTTGGGCGCGAATCGACCGTCCTTTATACACCTTTCGGCGGCTGTCACAAATCCCCGCGCATTCGGCCGAATCTGGCGGAAACCGAGGATTGCGACAGGTCGAAAGAGGGCGGCCGGGAGATTGCGGCCAAATCGGGAATCTTCGAGGTCTTCTACAACGGCACCCGGAGCCTCGCCCTGAGGCCGCCGTTGGGAGAAGCGCTGAGCGCGATGTCGCCGCCATGGCCGCGCATCACGTCGCGGGCGATGGTCAGCCCCAGCCCGACGCCGCCGGTGCCGGGATTGCGCGAGCCGTCGAGCCGGTAGAACGGCTTGAACACCTCGTCGAGCTTGTCCGCCGGGATGCCGGGACCGTCGTCGTCGACGGTGATCTCGATGGCGTCGCCGCGCTGGCCGGCGCGCACGCTGACGTGGTCGGCGTACTGGATGGCGTTGTCGATGAGGTTGGTGACGCAACGCTTGAACGCGTTCGGTCGCAGCGCCACCGTCAGCTGGCCTTCGGTGTGCAGGTCGATGTTGCCACCCTTGCGCCGGGCCTGGGCCGTGGCCTCGTTGAGCAGCGCCGTCAAATCCGTCGGCCGCGGCTCCTCGGCGCCCTCGCCGCGCGCGAACGCCAGATAGCCCTCCAGCATGTGCTCCATGTCGGCGATGTCGGCCTTCAGCTCGGCGGCGCCCTCGGCGTCGCCCAGCATCTCGAGCTGCAGCTTCATCCGCGTCAGCGGCGTGCGCAGGTCGTGGCTGACGCCCGCCAGCATGTCGGTGCGCTGACTGATCTGGCGGATGATGCGCTCGCGCATGGCCAGGAACGCGGCCGCCGCCTGCCGCACTTCGGCGGCGCCTTCGGGCTTGAAGCTGGAGACCTCGCGGCCTTTGCCGAAGTTGTCGGCGGCGACCGCCAGCCGGCGGATCGGCTTAACCTGGTTGCGCATGAACACGGTGGCCAGCGCGAACAGGATCAGCGACGTACCGACCATCCAGATGACGAACACGTAAGCCGTCGAGCTGAACAGCCGCTTACGCGACGTGACCACCCTGAGTATGCCGCTCGCCAGCTGTACGTCGACGATGATCTCTCGCTCGAGCGATTCGGTGTCGATCCGGAACGGCCGGCCGACGAAGCCCTCCATCGCCTGCGCCAGCGACTCTTCGATCAGGCCATCATAGGTCGGACGGACGTTGGGCAGCACGGCGTCGACCTCGAACGTCGCCGACAGCTCCATGTGGTTGGCGGCGATGCGGAAGATCCACTGGCGGTCCTCCGCCGTCTGGTGGCGCTGCATCAGGCTGACGATGGCAGCAATATCCCCGGCTACTCCGCGCGCCAGCCTGAGCGTCACCTTGTCCCAGTGGGATTCGTAGAAGATCGCCGCCGACACCAGCTGCAGCACGATCAACGGCGTGACGATGATCATGAGGGAGCGGCCGAGCAAGGTTTTCGGCAGGAATCGCTTGATGGTGGTGGTGATCGGGCCCACGGGCTACATCAGCCTCCGATGACACGGTCCTAATCGGGACGCAGAACGTAACCTTTGCCACGCACCGTCTGCAGGTAGCGCGGCAGTTTCGGGTCGTTCTCTATTTTACGCCGCAGCCGCGTCACCTGCACGTCGATTGCGCGACCGCCGCCGCTGGCGCCGGTGAGCCGGATCAGCTCCTCGCGGCTGAGCACTTGGCCCGGGCGGTGGGCTAGCGCGCCCAGCAGCGACGCCTCGACGTCGGTGAGCCGGATCGGCCGGCCGGCGCGGGTGAGCTCGCCGCGCTCGGCCATGAACAGCACGTCGCCCATGCGTACCTCGGCCGCCGGCTCCGGCGGCGCCGGCGCCCGCTTCAGGATGTTGTTGATGCGCAGCACCAGCTCGCGCGGCTCGAACGGCTTCACCAGGTAGTCGTCGGCGCCCTTCTCCAATCCGGTGATGCGGTCCTCGGGCTCGCCCATCGCCGTCAGCATCAGGATCGGCACGTCGCTCGATCGGCGCAGGTCTTGGGCGAACGCCAGCCCGCTCTCGCCCGGCATCATCAGGTCGAGCACGATGACGTCGAACTCCAGCGTCGCCAGCTTGGCGCGTGCGTCCCCGGCGTCGGCGGCGGCAGCCACCATGAAGCCGCTGTCGGCAAGGTATTTGCGCAACAGCCTGCGCAGGCGATCGTCGTCGTCGACGACCAGGATGTGGGGTTGTCCGGCGGTGGCCTGTTCAGCGCTCAAACCGCGGCCGACCGGGCCGGCCGGGCGACCCGCTCGCGGTCCTCTTCGTTGATGATGCCGCGCAGCACGGTGCGGAAGCCTTCCACCGCCTCGGCGCCGCCGGCGCGGAAGGCGCCGGCGATGCGCTGGCTCTGGCGGTCGGTCAACAGCCGCTCCAAGTCGGCGCCCTTGACCGTAAGATAGAGGCGCCGGCGGCGGCGATCGGCCTTGTCAGTGCGCTGGGAGACGAAGCCGTCGTTGATCAGCTCGCCTAGCACCCTGGACAGGCTCTGCTTGGTGATCTTGAGGATCTGCAACAGCTCGCTCACCGTGATGCCGGGGTTGGCGCCGACGAAATAGATGACCCGGTGGTGGGCGCGGCCGAAGCCGTAGTCGGCGAGGATGGCGTCGGCCTCCTGGGTGAAGTCGCGGTAGGCGAAGAACAGCAGCTCCATCGCCTGGCGCAACTCGGCGTCGCGCAGGAACAAGGGGTTGGCGCGGTGCTTGGCGCGGAACGAGGTGTCGGCCATCGGTGGTGCTCCGGTAATCCCCGGCCCCGCCGGCCGCAGGCGGTGGACGCCGGCGGCCGAGGCGGAGCGCCCGCGGCGCCGACGGCGGGGCGGGCATTTAAGTCAGTGTTATTGACATATATGCCCAACAATGCTACCCAACGCAAGAACCTTCGGGAGGAACCGCTTTCTAAGAAAGAAAATTTCATGGACGCCAAACCGTTCGACGACCGCGACGGGGTGATCTGGTTCAACGGCAAGATGGTGCCCTGGCGCGAGGCACGGATTCACGTGCTGACCCACGCGCTTCATTACGCCTCTTGCGTGTTCGAGGGCGAGCGCTCCTACGGCGGAACCATCTTCAAGCTGACCGAGCACTCGGAGCGCCTGGCCGCCTCGGCCGCCGCGCTCGGCTTCAAGTTGCCCTACAGCGTCGCCGATATCGACCGGGCCTGCAACGCCACCTGCAAGGCCAACGGCATCCTCGACGGCTACGTGCGGCCGGTCGCTTGGCGCGGCTCGGAGATGATGGGCGTCTCGGCGCAAGCCACCCGCATCAACGTCGCCATCGCGGCCTGGCCGTGGCCGTCGTATTTCTCGCCCGAGGCGCGGATGAAGGGCATCCGGCTGGTGACCTCGAAGTGGCGCCGTCCCGCTCCCGACACCGCGCCGGTGAAGGCGAAGGCGGCCGGGCTTTACATGATCTGCACGCTTTCGAAGCACGCCGCCGAGGACAAGGGCTACCACGACTCGCTGATGCTGGACTGGCGCGGCCGCATCGCCGAAGCGACCGGCGCCAATATCTTCTTGTCGTTCGGCGACAGCAAGCTGCACACGCCGACGCCCGACTGCTTCCTCGACGGCATCACCCGGCGCACGGTGATCGGGTTGGCGAAACTGCGGCAGATCGAAGTCGTCGAGAGGGCCATCATGCCCGACGAACTTATGAAGGCGACCGAGATCTTCCTTACCGGCACGGCGGCCGAGGTGACGCCGGTCGGCGAGATCGACGGCATGACCTTCAAGGTCGGCGAGCTGACGCAGCTGATGATGGAAGACTACGATAAAGCCGTCGGCAAGGCGGTCGGCAAGGACGCCCCGAAGCAGGCGCCGGCCAAGCAGGCCGCCCGCCGCTGAGCCGGCTCGCGGCGGATAACCGCTCGTTTCCGACAGCGATTTGCTACAGCCGCCCGCCGGGGAGCGCGAGGGCGCGCGTCTTGAGTTCGCGAGTAAGATACTCGAAGGCATCGTCCACCGAATCGGTGCGGAACAGCAGGTTCAAATCCTCGGCGTCGATGGTGCCGCGCTCGACCAGCGCCTCCAGGTTCACCGCTTCCGACCAGAAATCGTTGCCGTAGAGCACGATCGGCATCGCCTTGGTGAGCTTCCGCGTCTGCACCAACGTCAGGATCTCGAACAATTCGTCGAGAGTGCCGAAACCGCCGGGAAAGATGACGATCGCCTTGGCGAGATAGACGAACCAGAACTTGCGCATGAAGAAGTAATGGAATTCGAAGTTGAGCTCGCGGGTGATGTAGGGATTGTCCGCCTGCTCGTGCGGCAGCTCGACGTTGAGGCCGGCATTGATGCCCTTCGCCTCCGAGGCGCCGCGGTTGGCCGCCTCCATGATCCCCGGCCCGCCGCCGGTGCAGACGATGAAGCGGCGGCCGCCGGTCTTCAGCCGCTTCGACCATTCGGTCAACCGCCGGGCGAGTGCGCGGGCGTCCTCGTAGTAGCGCGACATCGCGAGGGCGCGCCTCGCCGCCTTGACGTCGCCGCCCTTGGCCCTGGCCACCTTCAGCCGCTTCTCTGCCTCGTCCCTGGGGATCAGTCGCGCCGAGCCGAAGAACACCACCGTGTCCTCGACGTCGAACTCCTCGAAGCGCGCTTTCGGCTCCAGGTATTCGGCGAGGATGCGAATCGGCCGCGCGCCCGGGGCATCGAGGAAGCTTGCGTCCTCATAGGCCAGCACCCGGCCGGCCCGCTTCGGCCGGACCCTTTTCTTCCGGTAGGAGCGTGCGGGCATGAAGCTATTCGGCCGCGTCAGGCTTCTTGGCCGCCGGTCGCGGCTTGGCCCAGCGCGCCGCCGCCGTGTCGTCGGTAGCGCGGGCGTCCACCCACTGGCCGCCGTCGGGGGTCTCCTCGAGCTTCCAGAACGGTGCCTTGGTCTTCAACCAGTCGATCAGGAAGTGGCAGGACTCGATGGCCGCCTGGCGGTGGCCCGACGCAGTCGCCACCATGACGATGCGGTCGCCCGGCTCGAGCCGGCCGTAACGGTGGATGATCAGCGACTCCTCGAGCGGCCAGCGGCGTTTTGCCTCGGCCTCGATTTTCTTCAGCGCCTTCTCGGTCATCGCCGGATAGTGTTCCAGCGTCATGGCGGCGATCTCCCTGGCGCCGGCCATGTCGCGGACGATGCCGATGAAGCAACACACGCCGCCGACGGCATGGTTGTCACGGCTCAGCCGCTCAAGCTCGCGGCCGACGTCGAAATCCTCGGTCTGCACCCTGATCATCGGTTCACGCTTGGACCGTTATGCGTCGACTATACCACCGGCGCCCACCGCCCCAAAGCGCCGGGCGGGCAATTAGCGCCTGCCGCCGGTGACCGGCGGGAAAAACGCCACTTCGTCGCCTTCCTTGACCGGGTGGTCGAGGGGCACGTGCTCCTGGTTGACGGCGCAACGCACCATCCGAGTGTCGGCGAACGCTTCGGCGTGGCCGCCGCCACGCGCTTTCAACCACCGCATCAGGTCGCCGACGGTCCGCACCGACTTCGGCGGCTTCACGGTCTCTTCGGCGACGTGGGCCTTTTCGCGCAGCCAGGCGAAGTACAGCACTCTCATCCCATCACCCCGCCGAACGGCAGGAAGTCGACCACCGCGCCCTGTGTCAGGCCGTCCATCTCCTCCGGCAGTTCGACCAGGCCGTCGGCCTCGACCATCGAGCTGAGTATCCCGGCACCAGACGAGCGGTACTTGACCGCCACCGGCGGGCCGCCGCCATTCGATTGCAGCCGCACCCGCGCCCATTCGCGGCGGCCCTTCTTCTTCTTGTAGTCGAAGCCAGCAATCACCGGGAAGCGGGAGCAGGTGACGTCGCCGGCGCCGGAGAGCAGCAGCACCAGCGGGCGCCCGATCACCAGGAAGGTCACCATCGCCGCCACCGGATTGCCGGGCAAGCCTAGGAACGCCGTCGCGCCAACCTGGCCGAGGGCGATCGGCCGGCCCGGCCGGATGGCGAGCCGCCAGAAATGGATCCGACCGAGGGCGGCGACGGCGGCGCGCACATGGTCCTCCTCGCCGGCCGAGATGCCGCCGGAGGTGACCAGCAGATCGTGGTCCTTGGAAGCCTTCCGCAGCGCGGCGGTGACGGACACGGCGTCGTCGGCGAGGATGCCGAGGTCGGTGACTTCGGCGCCCAGACTCTCCAGCAGCGCCATGATGGCGAAGCGGTTGGCGTCGAAGATGCAGCCGGCGGGCGCGTCTTTGGACGGGTCGCGCACCTCGTCGCCGGTCGAGAACACCGCCGTCCTGAGCCGCCGGTAGACGGCGAGCTCGGTCATGCCGACCGAGGCGGCGAGGCCGATCTCCTGGGCGCGCAGGCGCCGGCCGCGCTGGAGGATAACGTCGCCCACCTTCACGTCCTCGCCGGCGAAGCGGCGGTTGGCGCCGCGCTTCAGGCCGGGCGGGCAGATCACGTGGTCGCCCAAGCGCTCGCAATCCTCCTCCATGAACACCGCGTCCGGACCGGTCTTTTGGGTGCCGTCGGCGCCGACCGGCATCGGCGCGCCGGTGAAGATGCGCACTGCCTCGCCCCGCTTCGCCGGCCGCCGGAGCGGATGGCCGGCAGCTGCCCGGCCCCCCACCTTAAGCCGCGTCTCGGCGTCGGCCTTCAGGTCGTCGAAATACACCGCGTAGCCGTCGACAGCGCTGTTGTCGTGCGGCGGCACGTCGCGGGCCGTGGTAACGTTGGCGGCGAGGACGCGCCCGTGGGCGGCCCTCAGCGCCACCATCTCGGCGGTGGCAACCGGGCCGACGCGCTCGGCGAGGATGGCGAGCGCGCTCGCCAGTGGCGTCAATTCTCCGCCGAATGCGAAACAATCGTCCTTAAGCTGCGCCATCGCGAACCTTGACTTTCGATCCGGACTTCCGCGGCGTCTTCAATCGGCAATGGCCGACGATGAAATCGGCGACCGCGGCCACGTCGTTGAGGTCGATCACCGGCCGGGCGATGTCGCCGAGGTCGGCATCGCTGGCGACCGCGACCACGGTCGGGTCGTCCGTCGCCAGCATCGGCTTGCCGACCGACGGGCGGAACACCTCGAGCTTGTCGTGACGGTGCGCCTTGAAGCCCTCGATCAGCACCAGGTCGACCTCGCACATCTGCGCCAACAGATCGTCGATGGCGGGCTCCGGCCGGCCGCGGTTCTCGTGCAGCAGCGCCCAGCGCTTGGCGCCGGTGATCAGCACCTCGGTGGCGCCGGCGCGGCGGTGCTCGTACGAATCCTTGCCCGGTTGGTCGATGTCGACGTTGTGGTGGGTGTGCTTCATGGTCGAAACCGTGAAGCCGCGGCCGATCAACTCCGGCAGCAGTTGCACCAACAGCGTCGTCTTGCCGCTGCCGCTCCATCCCACCAAGCCGAAAACCTTCATGCCGATGCCATCCGCACACCACATCAACGGGGCCCAAGTCTTGGCCGGGAAGAGGCGAAAATCAACGAATTCGATCGCCGCCCACGGCCGCCTTGGGGGACCTGGGCTTGCGCTTCGGGGCCGGCGCGTGGTCGGTTTTGCGGATGTGCTTGAGCCCTTCGATCAGGTAGTCGTAGCCGGAGATCAACGTCAGGGTCGCCGCGCCCCACAGCCCGTAGACGCCGATCTCGGTCGTGGACAGCGGGCCGAAGTCGGGCCCCGATGGGCCGACCACCAGGAACCCCAGCGTCACCATCTGGACGCCAGTTTTCCACTTCGCCAGCGTCGTCACCGGCACCGGCACCCGAACCTCGGCCAGGAACTCGCGCAGCCCCGATACCAGGATCTCGCGGCACAGGATCACCGCCGCCGGCAACACGGTCAGCCCGGCGATGCGGTCGATGCCGACCAGCACCAGCAGCGTCGATGCCACCAGCAGCTTGTCGGCGATCGGATCGAGGAAACGCCCGAACGCCGATTGCTGGTGCCAGGCGCGGGCGAGGTAGCCGTCGAAGAAGTCGGTGACACCGGCGAAGACGTAGGCGGCGAACGCCAGCCAGCTGCCGAGCGGGTCGTCGACGAACAGCAACAGGGCGACCAGCACCGGGATGGCGGTGATGCGCGAGAACGTCAGGATGTTCGGCAACTTGAGCAGCATGTCGGGTCCCGGAGGATGCGGCGGCGGCTCATTGTAGCCGCTAAACGCCGGGTTGCGAAATCAGCCGTCCGGGTGGAACCAGTCATAGATGCGCGCCGCCGTGGTGCGGCTGATGCCCTGCACCGCCTCCAGGTCGGCGCGGCCGGCCTCGGCCACCGCCTTGGCGGCGCCGAAGTGGTGCAGCAGCGCCTTCTTGCGCTTGGCGCCGATGCCGGGGATGTCGTCCAACAGCGAACGGCCAATCGCCTTCGAACGCTTGTCGCGATGGGCGCCGATGGCGAAGCGGTGCGCCTCGTCGCGCAGCCGCTGCAGGAAGAACAACACCGGGTCGCGCGGCGGCAGCAGCATCGGCCGGCATCCCGGCCGGTGGATGCGCTCGCGGCCGGCGTTGCGGTCGGGGCCCTTGGCGATTGCCGCGACGGCCAAGCCCTCGATGCCGAGCTCCTCGAACACCTCGAGAGCCGCCGAAAGCTGCCCCGGGCCGCCGTCGATCAGCACCAGGTCGGGCCACTGCCCCTGCGCGCCGTCCGGGTCCTCCTTCAGCGCCCGGCCGAAGCGGCGGGTCAGCACTTCGCGCATCATCGCGTAGTCGTCGCCGGGCGCCGCCGCGCCCTTGATGGTGAACGTGCGGTAGGCCTTCTTCATCAGCCCTTCCGGCCCGGCGACGATCATCGCGCCGACCGCCTTGGCGCCGGAGACGTGGCTGTTGTCGTAGACCTCGATGCGCTCCGGCGGCGCCTCGAGGTCCAGCGTCCTGGCCAGCGCCTCGAGGAGCCGCCATTGCGATGCGCTTTCCGCCATCCGGCGGGCCAGTGCCTCCTTGGCGTTGATCGACGCGTGCCGGACCAGGTTGAGCTTGTTGCCACGCGACGGCCGGATCAGCCGCACCCGCCGGCCGGCGCGCATGGAGAGCGCCTCAGCGATCAGCGCCAGGTTGGGCGGCGAATGGCTGAGCAACACCGTCCTTGGCGGCTCGGCACGGGCGTAGAACTGGCCCAAGAACGCCTCCACCACCTCGGCGGGGCCATCGCCTGCGGCGTGGCTCGGGAAATACGCCCGGTTGCCGAAATTGGCGCCGGTGCGGAAGAAGAACACCTGCACGCAGGTCTGGCCGCCGGCCTGGTGGGCGGCGACCACATCGGCTTCGCCAATGCCGGCGAGATTGATGTCCTGATGCGCCTGGACGCTGGTCAAGGCCCGGATACGGTCGCGGTAGCCGGCGGCTTCCTCGTAATTCTCGGCGTCGGACGCCGCCTGCATCTGGCCCGCGAAGCGCCGCTGGATTTTCTGCGAGCCGCCCTTCAGGAATTCCCGCGCCTCCTCCACCGAGCGCCGGTACTCGGCCTCGCCGATGCGGCCGACGCACGGCGCCGAGCAGCGCTTGATCTGAAACAGCAGGCACGGCCGGGTGCGCGCCGCAAACACCGCGTCGGTGCATGAGCGCAGCAGGAACGCCCGCTGCAGCACGTTGAGGGTCTCGTTGACCGCCCACGCCGATGCGAACGGGCCGAAGTAGTCGCCCTTGCGGCTCTTGGCGCCGCGGTGCTTGAGGATCTGCGGGTACGGATGGTCGCCGGTGACCAGGATCGACGGGAACGACTTGTCGTCGCGCAGCAGGATGTTGTAGCGCGGCTGGAAGCGCTTGATCAGGTTGGATTCGAGCAGCAGCGCCTCGGCCTCGGTATGGGTGGTGACGAATTCCATGGCCGCCGTCTCCGCGATCATGCGCCGGGTGCGGATCGGGTGGCGATCGGGGCGCGTGTAGCTCAGCACCCGCTTTTTCAGGTTCTTGGCCTTGCCGACGTAAAGAACGCCGCCCCCGGGATCGATCATCCGGTAGACGCCGGGCTGCCCCGGCAGCGTCGTCAGATAGGACTGGATCACCGGGGCGCCCTTCGCCGCCCGGGCGACCGGTGCCGGCGCATCGGCGGGTGCCACGGCGGGACCGTCGCCGGACGCGGCCGGAACGTCCTGCCGCTTCGGCGTATCCGAGGTCCGCTGGCGCCGTTCGCTCATCGCCCGCCGGGCCGGTTGCCCGGCCGTTCCCTTCGTCGGCTCCGGGACGCCCGGTCCGGGTGCCCCACAAGCCTTTGTTTTGGCGCGGATTCTAAACCACTTACCGGGTCCGCGGAACCTGTGGATAAGTGTGTTGAAAAACCAGCGGCGCCGGGGAATATCATTGCCGGATGTCCGGCTTTTCCGATTTTCGCGTCCGTCATCGGCTCCGCCACCACAACCCGCGCTCGCCTAAGCGGTTGATTTTATGAATTGAATCTCGGACGCGGGGGGCGACTTCCCACGGCCAAACGTTTGTCAAATATAGTTAACCGAGTTCGAAACAATCGGCCCGCCTGTGTAAAACTCCGCGACGGCGGTCGCCTAAATTGCCGACGTCCAGTGCAACACCATCCTCATTAAAAACGCCGATCTATACTTTGGAATTGAAGCGTTCGATTTCCACTCCGACGCTTTCCGCATCGGCGAGTATGTCCAATTTCTCGACCCGCACCCGCGCCGACTGGACGCGCTTGTCCTCGAGGCACATGGCGGCAATGTTCTCGGCCAGGGTCTCGACCAGGTTGACGTGGCCGCGGTTGCAAATCCGTTCCACCCCCCGGGCCAACTGCTCGTAGCAGATGACGTTGCGGATGTCGTCGTCGATCGGCCGGTCGCCCTCGGCGACCGCCAAGTCGAGGTTGATCCGCACCCGCTGCTCGGCGGCCTTCTCGTGGCGGTGGACGCCGATCGAGCACGGCATCATCAGATTGCGGATGAAGACGTGTCGAAGCTTGCGGCCGGCGTCGGCGATCTTCGACGGTTCGACAAGTCTAATATGGCTTGCGGTCATGCGATGTCCTCATTCCGCGGTGCGTTTGGTCGTCGATCCGGGTGCCCAGCCCAGGTGCTGGCCGCCGTCGAGCACGATCATCTGCCCGGTCACCGAGGGAGCGTCAAGGAGGAATCGCACGGCACTGCAGATCTCCGCCGGGTCGACTTTTCGCCTCAGCGGCAGCCCCGACCACTGGCGGCGGAATTGCGCCTCGCTCTGGTGCGCGCTCGGCAGCGTCGGCCCCGGGCCGATGGCGTTGACGCGGATGGTGGGCGCCAGCGCCAGGGCGAGGTTCTGGGTCAATCCCCACAGCGCCACCTTGCTCACCGTGTAGGAAGTGAAATAGGGGGTGACGTTCCATACCCGCTGGTCGATGACGTTGATGACGTGGCCTTCCCGGCCTTTCGGCAACTGGGAGGCGAACGACTGGGTGAGCAGGAACGGCGCCCGCACGTTGACCTGCATGTGGGTGTCCCAGGTCCGCCTTGTCGCCGTCCTTGGATTGTCCTCCTCGAACACCGAGGCGTTGTTGATCAGGCAGTCGATCGGCCCGACCGCGGCCGTCGCGCGGGCGACTACCCCGGCGGTCGCCTTCTCGTCCATCAGATCGGCCTTGACGGTCGCCGCCTTGCCTCCACGAGCCTCGATTTCGGCGACCACGGCCGCGGCGTCCTCTTTCGAGCGGTTGTAGTGCACGACCACGATGGCGCCCGCCGCCGCCAGGTCGAGCGCGATGGCGCGGCCGATGCGCCGCCCGGCGCCGGTGATCAGGACAGTGTGCGAAGCCATGTCGTTCATCGCCGAAGCATGCGGGATGGGGCAAGAGCGCGCAAGGGGCGGCCGGCCGCCCCGGAATCAGCCGCCGGCGGCGATGCGCTCCGGCAGGCCGCGGAATTCGGCGACGACGACCTCGTAGACGCGGCGCTTGAACGGCACGATCAGCCCGGGCAGCTCGTCCATCGCCACCCATCGCCACTGGTCGAACTCCGGCTTGTGATGGTTGTCGAGGACGAAGTCGGAATCTTCGCCGGTGAAGCGGAGCGCGAACCATTTCTGCGTCTGGCCCCGGTACTTGCCGCCCCAGGCGACGCCGACCAAATCCGGCGGCAGGTCATAGGTCAACCAGTCCCTGGTCTCGGCGACGATCTCCGCCTTGCGGGTGCCGGTTTCTTCCTCGAGCTCGCGCCGCACCGCGGTTGCGGGCGTCTCACCCGGGTCGATGGCGCCTTGCGGCATCTGCCAGGTGCCACGGCGGCGCGACGAACCGGCGCGGCGGCCGACGAACACCTTGCCTTGGCGGTTGATCAGCATCGCGCCGACGCCGCGCCGATAGGGCAGCGCCGCCGTCGTCGGGGAGTCGCGGTCGGACATGGCGTGCGGCGAGATTACTTCTTCTGCGGCGCGGGCGTCGCCTGCTTGCCGGGCACCGCCTGCTTGGCCAACGCCGACACCGGTACCAGGGCTACCTTCTTCTGCTTCAGCGTCGTGGTCCAGTTGATCAGGCGCTCGATGGTGGCCGGATGGGGATGCGCGGCGGCGACCGCCACCGTGCGCTGGCGGACTAGCAGGTCGAGTTCGTTGAGCTTCGCTTCGATGGCCAGGCGCGACGGCTCCTCGTCCAGGGTGATGTCGCTGATCACCCTCGGCAGGCCGACTTTGGCGGCGACCTTGGGCGTCGCCAGGATGCCCTGGGGTCCGGTGGTGGCCAGCATCAGGCCACGCGCCTTGAGCGCCTCCAGCACCGGGGTCAGCAGCGCTTCCGAGGTGCCGAAACGCGAGCCCATGGTGGTCACCACGCCGGTGTAGCCCGAGACCTGGCTCAGCACCAGTTCCAGGCGCTTGATGTTGTCGTCGGCGGACAGCGCGGTGTCGAGCGCCATCGGCCCGGCGTCGTAGACCGGGAAGCGGTCGCTTTCCATCGGCAATCCGAGCATCACCTCGTGGCCGGCGAGCCGGGAGCGCACCACCCAGTCGCTGAGGTCCTTGGCGTAGGGGTCGAGCACCATCGTTACCTCGGCCGGTAGCTTGGAGATGGCGGCCAAGCTGGCCGCCCGGCTGAGACCGACGCCGACGATCATGATCGCCACCCGCGGGCCGTCGTCGATCTTGTTGGGGCGGGCGTAGAGTTGCCACGCCATGGTGCCGTCCTTGCCGGCGATCGGCAGCGGTCCCGGCAGGCCCTGCCTTTTCTCAATTAGGCGGGCGTCGGGCGTCGCCGGCAGCGCATCGCTGGCGGTCGACGGCTGGTCGGGCAGCCGGCCGACGGTGGTCGAGGTCACCGCGGGCACGACGATGCCAGCGCCCTGGCCCGGGCCCCTGCCCCCGATGACGTTCAACACGCCGCCGAGCGGGTCGACGACGCCGCCGAACGGGCCGCTGACGTCGCCGGCCTTGGCGGCGTAGCGGGGCGGCGGCGCGCCGCCCGTGGGCGAGCCGGCAGACGCCGCCGTGGCGGCCTGCGGCTGGCCAGGCTGGGCGGCCGGGCGGGCGGCGCCGGGGGCAGAGGGCGCACCGGCGGCGGCCCTGCCCGGCACCGGCGCCACCAAGGTGTTGAGGGAACCGGGAGCCGGCGGCAACGCCATCGCGATGCGGGCCCCCTTTTTTTGGTCGGCGCCGGCGGCGGGCGCACCGGCGGCGGCCTTCTTGGCGTCGCTGCCATCGCTCGACAGATACCACCAGGCGCCGCCGCTGATCATGCCCACCAGCAGAACGGCGCCACCGGCGGCGGCCATGATCAATTGCTTCTGGCGCTTTTCTTTGCCTGCGCCCTGCTCGCCCTCTTCTCCCCCTTCGCCTTCAGCCTCGTCGGCGGGGCTTTCTTGTTCCTCTTCCTCCTCGCCGTCCTCGGATTTCTTCTTGCGAGCCAGGAAGGCGGGAAGCTTCAAGTTGAGGCGCTCGGCCCAGCCTTTGCCCTTGCTGCCGCCTTCGCCCTCTTCCGTGTCGCCGGGCTCGGCCGCGGCTTCCTCATCCTCGCCGTTTCCGGACTTCTTCTTGCGAGCCAGAAATGCCGGCAGCTTCAACTTGTCGCGCCAGGACTTCCCGGCAGCCTTGGCCTCGGCGTCGCCTTCTTCATCGTCGTCGACGACCTGGGGCTTCTTCGCCGCCCCCTTGGCAGGTGCCGGCGGCTTGCCCTTGTCTTTTTTGGCAGTTGGCGGTTTCACGCGATCACCCAAATGGTTGTCCCGTCGTCCCCCTGGGTGCGCCCGGCCGTTGACCGGCCGGTGCGGTCTAATTGGTCGTGGTCGCCACCCGGCCCGGGAACAGCGCCAGCCCACGCAGCAGGTCGAGCGCGCGGGTCAGCTGGTAGTCCTGCTGATCGGCCGGTTTCGTCTCCGCCGCCTTGGCAGCATCGCCGGGCTTCTTGTCTGTCGGCTTGTCCTGCTGCACGCCCTGATCGGGCTTCTTCGGCGGCGTCTTGTCGGCCGGCGGCGCCGACGGATGGCCCTGCGGCTTTGCGCCCTCAGGCTTTTCGCCGTTCTCCAACGCGTTCCTGAAATCGGCCTCGCTGCGGCCCTTTGGCTGGTCGATGGTCTCGATCCGTGCCTGCTGGACGACGATGTCGGGCTGGATGCCCTTGGCCTGGATCGAGTGCCCGGACGGCGTGTAATAGCGGGCCGTGGTCAGGCGCATGGCGCCGTGGCCCGGCAGCGGCATGATCGTCTGTACCGAACCCTTGCCGAACGACTTGGTGCCGAGAAGGACGGCACGGCGATGGTCCTGCAACGCGCCGGCGACGATTTCGGACGCCGATGCCGAGCCGCCGTTGATCAGCACCACCATCGGCAGGCTGTTGGCGATGTCGCCCGGCCGGGCGTTGAAGCGCTGCGTGTCCTCGGGTTTGCGCGAACGGGTGGAGACGATCTCGCCCTTGTCCAGGAAGGCGTCGGCCACGGCGACGGCCTGGTCGAGCAGCCCGCCCGGATTGTTGCGCAGGTCCAGCACCACGCCCTGCATGTCCTTGCCGAGCTTTTTGTGCAGCTCGGTCATTTCGGCCTTCAGGCCCTTTTCCGTCTGTTCATTGAACGAAGTGATGCGAATGTAGGCGACCTTGTCCTCGACCTTCGAGCGCACCGAGGTAATCTTGATCACCGCCCGCGTCAGCGTCACATCGAACGGCTTGCCCCCCTCGCGCACGATGGTCAGCTTGATGTCGCTGCCGATCTTGCCGCGCATCTTGTCGACTGCTTGGTTGAGAGTCATGCCCTGCACCGATTCACCGTCGAGATGGGTGACGATGTCGGCGGGCTTGATCCCGGCGCGGTGGGCGGGCGTGTCGTCGATCGGCGAGATCACCTTGACGTAGCCGCCCTCCATCGTCACCTGGATGCCGAGGCCGCCGAACTCGCCCTTGGTGTTGACCTGCATTTCGCGGAAGTTCTTGGCGTTGAGGTACGCGGAATGCGGATCCAGCGCCGATAGCATGCCGGTAATCGCGGCTTCGATCATCTCCTCGTCGGTCGGCTGTTCGACGTAGTCGGAGCGAACGCGCTCGAACACGTCGCCGAACAGGTTCAGCAGCCGGTAGGTATCGACGTCGTTTTTCTTTTTCGGCTCGGCCGCCCACCCGGCGCTCGGAACCGCCAGCGGAGACAACATCAAGGCGACGGCGCCCGCCGCCACGATCATACGAGTTTTCATGCTCTGACCTTACCTTTGCGCCGCCAGCCATGGCAGCGGGTTGATCGGCTGGCCGTTACGCCGGAGTTCGACGTACAAGACCGGCTTGCGTGTCTCGGAGCGTCCCATGACGCCAATTGGCTCTCCGGCCACGACCCATTGGCCGATCGTGCTGTCAATCCGCGAGAGCCCTGCGAGAAGGCTATGATATCCTTCGCCGTGTTCGATGATCAAGAGTTCCCCATAGCCGCGGAACTGACCGGCGTAGACGACGTTTCCTTCGTACGGCGCCACCACTTGCGCGCCCGGCGCGGTTTCCAGCGTTAGGCCCTTCTGTGTCAGCCCGGTCGACAACGCCTCGCCGTAGCGCCCCAAGATTCGCCCGACGGCCGGCGGTGGCAGCTTGCCGCGCTGGCCGCTGATCGGCGCGCCCGTGAGCCCCGCCGGCAGGCCCTCGACGGTGGGCGACGGATCGGCCGGCGGCGGATCGCCGTCCCTGCCGGCCTTGGGCGCCGTCGCGCGGGTGCGCTCGCCGAGACGGTCGCGGCTTCTACGCACCCTTTCCAACAGCTCGCGCAAATCCGTCGCCTTGGCCGCCAGCTCGTTCATCCGCCGCGCCTCCGCCCGCGCCTGCGCGAGCGTGCGGTGCTTGAGCGCCGTCTGCTGGCCGAACAGCGTCGCCAGCCGCCGGCGCTCCGCCTCGAGGCCGATGGTGACTTGGTCGAGTTGCGCCTTTTTGATCGCCACCTCGCGCCGCGCCGCCGCAAGGCTGTCGATGTCGTCGCGGAGCCTGAGCGCGCGCGTTTCGATCTCGGGCACCGCGGCGCGAAGCAGGATGGCGCTGCGCACCGTATCCGAGGGCGGGATCGGCTGGGTCATCAGCGCCTCCGGCGGATAGCGCGCCACCCGCTCCAGCGCCACCAGCACCTTCGCCAGCTGTCCGCGCCGCGCCCTCAGGTGGGCGAACTTCTCGCCCTCCTTGGCGCGCAGGCCGGCGAGGTCCTGCTCCAGCGCCGCAGCGCGGCGTTCCTGCTCCTGGATGATGCTGGCAGCAGCGACCATGTCGCGGCGGATGCGCGCTAGCTCGTTGTCGATCCCAACGGCTTTTTCCTTGAGTTGGCGCGATTTTTCGCGCCCCTGGTCGATCGCCTTCTCGATCGCCTTCAGTCGCTGGCCGGGATTGTCGGCGGCCGGCTTCTCGGGATCCGCCGCCGCGCCGACATCGGCGAATGCGAGGACCAACAGGGCCGCGATGGCGCCTATCGAAACGCGAGCGGTTGCCGGAATCGCTGTCATTGGGCGGCGGCGGTGGCCGCCTTCCGGGGTTCGATCAGCGAGCGGCCGGTCATCTCGGTCGGCTGTTCGAGCCCCATCAGGGCAAGGACGGTCGGCGTCACGTCGCTGAGGCGGCCGTCGCGCAGGCCTTTCACCCAGGCTGGGGCGTTGACCATCAGCACCGGCACCAGATTCATGGTGTGGGCGGTGTGCGGCTGGTCGCCAGCTTCGTCTAGCATGCGCTCGCAGTTGCCGTGGTCGGAGGTGACGATCAGCACCCCGCCGGCCGCCGTCACCGCCTTTTCGAGGCGGCCCAGGCAGCGGTCGATGCACTCGGCGGCCTTGATGGCGGCGGAAAGGATGCCGGTGTGGCCGACCATGTCGCCGTTGGCGTAGTTGACGACGATCAGGTCGAAACGGCCGCCTTCGATCGCTGCCACCAGCTTGTCGGTGACTTCCTCGGCCGACATCTCCGGCTGCAGGTCGTATGTGGCGACCTTCGGCGAAGGCACCAGGATCCGCTCCTCGCCGGGGAACACCTCTTCGCGGCCGCCGTTGAGGAAGAAGGTGACATGGGCATACTTCTCGGTCTCGGCGATGCGGAGCTGCTTCAAGCCCGCCTCGGCGACCAGTTGGCCCAGGACGTTGGTCAGCTCCCCGCTCGGGAACAGCGCCGGGAAGAATTTGTCGAGTGCTTCCGAATACTCGACCATGCCGAGGCGCGCCGCCAGCCTCGGTACCTTCCGGCGCGAAAACTCCCGGAACGCCGGATCGGCGAGCGCGGTCAGGATCTGACGCGCCCGGTCGGCGCGAAAGTTCGCCATCAGCACGCCGTCGCCGTCCGCCATGCCGGCGTAATCCCCGATCACCGCCGGCACCATGAACTCGTCATTGACGCCATGATCGTAGCTGCCCCGTATGGCGGCGACCGCGTCGGGATGCTTTTTGCCTTCGGCTAGCACCAGTGCCCGCCACGCCTTCTCGACGCGCGGCCAGCGCTTGTCGCGGTCCATGGCGTAATAGCGTCCGCCAACCGTGGCGACGCGCACGCCTTCGGCGCTCTTGAGGTCGGCGAGCAGCTTATTGACGTAGCCCTTGCCGCTCTTCGGCGGCGTGTCGCGACCGTCGAGGAAAGCGTGCACGGCGACCGGCACTCCGGCGGCGGCGACGATCTTGGCCAGCGCCGCCAAGTGGTCCTGGTGCGAATGCACGCCGCCCGGCGACGCCAGCCCCATCAGATGGCAGGTGCCGCGCGCCTTCTTGAGCGCCTTGATGAAATCCCGGAGCGCCGGGTTGTTCTTGAGCGTGCCGCTCTTCACCGCCGCGTCGATGCGCGGCAGGTCCTGCATGACGATGCGCCCGGCGCCGATGTTCATGTGGCCGACCTCGGAGTTGCCCATCTGGCCGGCAGGCAATCCCACTTCCTCGGCCGAGGCATCGAGTCGCGCCCTCGGCACGCCCGCTACCAACCGGGTCCAGTTCGGCATGTCGGCAAGCGCGATGGCGTTGTGATCGCGTTCCTGGCGCTCGCCCCAGCCGTCGAGGACGCATAGCACCACCGGGCGCGGGCGTTGGGAAAGCGGGCGGAGATCGGGATTTCGAGGTTTCGGCATCGGTTCACTATATAGGTGTCCGGGGCCGGGCGACGATAGCGCCGACACCGATAACATAGTCTTAACCCGGAATTCCTCTCCGGCCCGCCACCGGGAGCGGCGGAATATCTGGATTTCGGTTGCCGTTCAACGGCCTCGCGACGATCCCACCGGACTTTTGCGGGTCGACGCCAGGTCATTTCCCGGGCTCCCGGGGAGCACTCGGGCGTTCGAATCGGCGGTAGAGTCGGTAATTCTGCTTATTGACCGGCGGTTGAGGCTGGGCTTCCATTCCAGCCTGCGGAAACTCCGCGCAACCAGGGGAGCCTTTCATCCATGCCATTCCTAAAGGGAGCGGCGATCGGTCGCGCCGCGGCGGCAATCGCGGCGGCGATGGCGATGGCACTCGCCGCGCCCGCTGTCGATGCCGCCAGCGCCGCGGCCGGCAAGACCAAGGCCGAGCCGTGCATGGCCTGCCACGGCGAGAACGGCGTCAGCGTCGCCGACGACATCCCGAACCTAGCCGGCCAGAAGCCCAAGTACATCGAGGCGCAACTGAAGGCGTTCAAGGCCGGCAAGCGCAAGAACGACCTGATGAACGCGATCGCACCGCAGCTCTCGGATGCCGACATCGCCGACCTGGCGGCGTTCTTCTCCGGGCTCGCGCCCACCGGCACCGAGAAGTCGAAGATGTCCGCGAAGGTGGCGAAGACCAACGTCACCTTCCCCGAGGATTTCAAGAAAACCTACACCCTTTATCACACCATCAACTTCCCCGACCGCAAGCAGGTGCGCGATTATTTCGCCAGCCCCGAGGTGATGGCGGCGGTCAAGGCCGGCAAGCCGGTCCCCAACGGCGGCGTGCTGTTCGTCGAGGTCTACAGCGCCAAACTCGAGGGCAACAAGCCGGTGGTCGGCGCCGACGGCTTTTACGCGCGCGACAAGCTGAGCTTCTACACCGCGATGGCGAAGGGCGCCGGCTGGGGCAAGGACATCCCGGAGGTGCTGCGCAACGGCGACTGGCACTACGCGGTGTTCTCCAGCGACAAGACGCGCCGTGCCGCCGTCAACCAGGCGACCTGTCTCGCCTGCCACAAGCCCCTCGACAAGGACGACTACCTGTTCACCATTAAGGAGATCAAGGCGAAGGCGAAGTGACGCCGGCCGACCGGATGAATGTGCGCAAGCCCTCGCCCTCGTGACATTAGGGCGGGGGTTTTGCGTGCGGCGGCTTTCACGCCCGATGATAGGGGTGACCGGAGAGGATCGCCTGGGCGCGGTAGATCTGCTCGGCCAGCATGGCGCGCACCATCAGGTGCGGCCAGGTCATTGGTCCGAGACTGAGGGTGAGCGTCGCCTTCCGTCTGACCGAATCGTCGAGGCCATCGGCGCCGCCGATGATGAACACCACCTCGCGCACCCCGTCGTCGCGCCAGCGGCCGAGTTGCTTGGCGAAGGCGACGGAAGTGAGCGCCTTGCCGCGCCCGTCGAGGGCGACGACGATGGCGCCCTTCGGGGCTTCCGCCAGCAGCAACTCGCCCTCGCGCCGGATTAACGCCGCCGGCGGCAGGTTCTTCTTCGCTTCGACTTCCTTGAGGTCGAGGGGAAACGTGATGCGGCGGGCGAAGTGCTCAAAGAGCGATCGCTCGGGCCCGGCCTTCCAGCGGCCGATGGCGGCGACCTTCAGTCGCATATCTCTCCTCCCGGGAACCGCCGGTTGCCTCGCGGCGCCGTTCCGCCGCGCACTGCCTCTCGTCGCCGGCCGCCGCCTAGGCCGTTAGGCCGCGCCTGGCGGCCTCCGCCGCCGCGGTGCGCGGGCCCTTCCCCCACATCTTGTCTAGGTTGTAGAAGTCCCGGATCTCCGGGCGGAACAGGTGCACGATCACGTCGCCGGCGTCGATCAGCACCCAGTCGCAGGCGGGCACCCCTTCGGCGGCGATGCCTTTCAGGCCCTTGGCTTTCAGTTTTTGCTGCAGGTGATCGGCCATGGTGCCGACTTGACGTTGGGATCTGCCGTTGGCGATGATCATGTAGTCGGCGATGTCGGTCTTGCCGGCGAGGTCGATGACGACAACATCCTCAGCCTTGTCGTCGTCGAGGGATTTTCCCACCAGCTTGAGCAATTCGGCCGTCGCCGGTGGATGCGTTCGCTCACGTGGTATGTTGGCCTCCTTTCTAACCTAGTTGCGTCCGTCCTTGCCCTTGCGCACCGCGGTTCGGCTTTCGGCTGCCTTGTCGCCGCGGGCGCGGATCCTGGTCGCCGATTGGGCGTTCAAGGGCGTCATCAGGAACACCCACGCCGGCGGTCTCCTGTCCGCAAGCTGGGCCGCCCGCTCGGCCTTCACGCGGCGCCGGGCGAAACGCCTTGCCGCCTTGGAAACCAGGGCCTTACCAGAATAATTGGGCCGCGCGAAAACCGCAACCGGGACGGCGCCGAAGATTTCCGTCCAGTCCTTCCAACGCTCGATGTCGATCAGGTTGTCGGCACCCATGATCCACACGAACCGGAAGCCCGGGTAGCGCTCGCGCAACGCCACCAGGGTATCGACCGTGTAGCGGGTGCCCAGCGTGCGTTCGATGTCGCTGACCCACAGCTTGCGGCCGCGGGCGACGGCGCGGGCGCGTCTCAGCCGCTCCTTGTAGGGCGCCGTCCCGGCCTCCGACTTCAACGGATTCTGCGGCGATACCAGCCACCACACGTTGTCGAGGTCGAGCTTTTCCAGCGCCAACCGACTAATGTGCAGGTGACCCTCGTGGGCGGGGTTGAAGGACCCTCCGAGCAGGCCGATGCGAGGGCGCCTGCCGTGGCGTCGCGGCGGCCGTCTCCTCACCTGAGGGTGGGCTCCCCGGCGATCACGGCCGGCACTGCCCGTCGCCGCGGACGACGTATTTCATGCTGGTCAGCTGCTCGACGCCGATCGGCCCGCGGGCGTGCAGCTTGCCGGTCGAGATGCCGATCTCCGCGCCCATGCCGAACTCGCCGCCGTCGGCAAACTGGGTCGAAGCGTTGACCAGCACGATGGCGCTGTCGACGCGTTTGAGGAACTTCTCCGCCGCCTCGGAATTGCCGGTGATAATGCCGTCGGTGTGGTTGGAGCCATGGCGGGCGATGTGCTCGATCGCCTCGTCGACGTCCGACACAACCTTCACGGCGATGATCGAATCCAGATACTCGGTGTCCCAGTCGGCGGCGGTCGCCCGCTTGACGCGCGGATCGGCGGCGCGCGCCTCGGCGTCGCCGCGCACCTCGCAGCCGGCGGCGATCAGGTCGTCGAGGATCGGCTTCAGCATCACCTTCACGGCGGCGCGGTCGATCAGCAGCTTCTCGGTGGCGCCGCAGATGCCGGTGCGGCGCATCTTGGCGTTGACCACGACTTTGCGCGCCATCTCGGGATCGGCGTCCTTGTTGACGTAGGAGTGGCAGTTGCCCTCCAGGTGCTTGAACAACGGCACCCGGCTGTCGGCGCTGACTCGCTCGACCAACGATTTGCCGCCGCGTGGCACGATCACGTCGATGAACTCGGTCATGGTCAGCATCTCGCCGACGGCAGCGCGGTCGCGGGTCGGCACCAGCTGGATGGAGGCCGCCGGCAGCCCGGCCGCCTTCAGGCCTTCGCTAAGCGACTCCATGATCGCCTGCGACGAGTGGAAGCTTTCCGAGCCGCCGCGCAGGATCGCCGCGTTGCCGGCCTTCAGGCACAACCCGCCGGCATCGGCGGTGACGTTGGGCCGCGATTCGAAGATGATGCCGATCACCCCGAGCGGCACCCGGAGCCGCTGGATGTGGAGGCCGTTGGGACGGTCCCATTCGGCGGTGACGGCGCCGACCGGATCGGCGAGCTCGGCGATCTCGTCGAGGCCCGTGGCGGTGGATTCCAGGCGCTCATTGGTGAGCCTGAGTCGGTCGAGCATCGCCGCCGTGAGGCCTTGCTCCTCCGCCGCCGCCATGTCCCTGGCATTCTCGGAGAGTATCTCGTTCCTGCGCCGCCGGAGGCTCGTCGCCGCCTCACGGAGCGCCTTGTTCTTCACCGTCGTGGAGGCGAGCGCCAGGACGCCGGCCGCCTCCTTGGCGGCCTTGCCGATGCGGCGCATCAGGGCGCGGATCCTGGCGGTCGATTTCTTTCGCATCTTGGCGGCCATCGCGGTTCCTCAGTCAAGCACCAGGTCGTCGCGGTGGATCAGCTCGTCGCGGCCACGGTAGCCGAGTACAGCCTCGATTTCACTGGTTTTATAGCCTTTTATGCGGCGCGCGTCGTCGGCCGAATAGGCCGCGAGGCCGCGCCCCAGCACACGGCCGTCGGCGGTCTTGACGATCACAGCGTCGCCGCGCTGGAACGAACCCTCGACGCCTACGACCCCGGCGGGAAGCAGGCTCTTGCCCGAGCGCAGCGCCTTCTCGGCGCCGGCGTCGAGCACCACCGCGCCGGTCGGCTTCAGCGCGCCGGCGATCCAGCGCTTGCGCGCCGCCTTGGGCGTCGCGGATGGCAGGAACCAAGTGGCGCGGGCGCCGTCCTCGATGCGCTTCAGGGCGCACGGCGCCTTGCCGTCGGCGATCACCATGCGGCAGCCGTTGGCGAGGCACATCTTGGCCGCCGCCAGCTTGGTCGCCATGCCGCCGCGGCTGTCGCCGGCTTGCACGCGGCCGGCCATCGCTTCGATCTCGGGCGTCACCGCCGTTACCTGGGGGATCGGCTTGGCATCCGGGTCGCGGTCCGGATCGGCGGTGTAAAGCCCGTCGATGTCGGACAGCAGCACCAGAATATCGGCGCTGACCATCACCGAAACCCGCGCCGCGAGGCGATCGTTGTCGCCGAACCGGATCTCGTCGGTGGCGACCGTGTCGTTCTCGTTGATCAGTGGCACCGCGCCAAGCCCGAGCAGCGAATTGAGGGTGTTGCGGGCGTTGATGTAGCGGCGCCGGTTCTCGGAGTCGTCGAGGGTCAGCAACACCTGCGCTACTGTCATGCCGTGCTGGCCGAGCACTTCCTGGTAGGCGTGGGCGAGCCGCACCATGCCGGTCGCCGCTGCCGCCTGGCTCTCGTCGAGGCGCAGCGGGCCGGCCGGCAGGTTCAAGTGCCGCCGGCCGACGGCGATGGCGCCGGAGGTAACGATGATCACCTCCTGGCCACGGCCGCGCAGCCGCGACACGTCTTCGGCCAGGGACTCCAGCCAGGCGCGGTGGATGGTGCCTTTCTCCTGGTCGACCAACAGCACGGTGCCGATCTTGACCACCACCCGGCGGCCGCTTTCGAGTTTCATCCTCGCCGTCATGACAGCGCCGCCTCGCGGCCGCCTTCCGCCGGCGTCTCGCGGCGGATTACCTTCGCCAAATCGGCGGTCAGCGCCTTAAGCCCGTCGCCGGACACCGCTGAGATTGCGGCCACGTCGCGGCCGCAGGCTTTCTTGAGCGCGCGCAGCTTTTTTTTGACCACGTCGGCAGCGAGCGCGTCGGTCTTGTTGAGGGCCACCAATTCCGGCTTCTCGACCAGCCCGACGCCGTACGCCTCGAGCTCGCGGCGCACCGTGCGGTAGGCGCCAACCACGTCGTCCTGGGTCCCATCGATCAGGTGCACCAGCACCCGGCAGCGCTCGACGTGACCGAGGAAGCGAGTGCCGAGGCCGGCGCCCTCGCTGGCGCCCTCGATCAGGCCGGGCAGGTCGGCGAGCACGAACTCTTCGCCGGCGCCATGCACGACGCCAAGGTTGGGGTGCAGCGTGGTGAACGGGTAGTCGCCGATCTTCGGGTGGGCGCGACTGACCGCCGCCAGCAAGGTCGACTTGCCGGTGTTTGGCAGCCCTACCAGTCCGGCGTCGGCGATCAGCTTCAGCCGCAGCCACAGCCAGCGCTCCTCGCCCGGATGCCCGGTCCCGTGCTGGCGCGGCGCTCGGTTGGTGGAGGACTTGTAGTGGGCATTGCCGAAGCCGCCGTCGCCGCCGCGGGCGACCACCACCCGCTGGCCGGGCCCGGTGATGTCGGCGATCAGCGTCTGCTTGTCCTCGTCGAACACCTGGGTACCGACCGGAATCTTGACGGTAACCGTCTTGCCGGAGGCGCCGGAGCGGTTTTGGCCCATGCCGTGGCCGCCTCGGCCGGCCTTGACGTGCTGCTGGTAACGGAAATCGATCAACGTGTTGAGGGCTCCCGAGCCCTCAAACACCACGTCGCCGCCGCGGCCGCCGTCGCCGCCGTCGGGGCCGCCGAACTCGACGAACTTCTCGCGCCGGAAGCCGACCGCGCCGGCGCCGCCGTCGCCGCTTTTGACGAATATCTTCGCCTCGTCGAGAAATTTCATGACACTGCTTTCCGCATTCGGAATTTCGGCACGAAAAAAGGGGAACGGTCGGCCATTCCCCTTCGCACGTGTTCGGCTGGCCGACGATCCTATGTCAGGTCGTCGGCTCCACCGCCACGAAGATCCTGCCCTTGGCCGCGTGCCGGAACGTCACTCGGCCGCCGGCCTTGGCGAAAAGCGTGTGATCCTTGCCCACGCCGACGTTGTCGCCGGCATGGAACTTGGTACCGCGCTGGCGCACCAGGATGTTGCCGGCCAGCACGCTCTGGCCGCCGAAACGCTTGACGCCGAGCCTGCGGCCCCTGCTGTCGCGGCCGTTGCGGGAGCTGCCGCCTGCCTTTTTATGTGCCATCTCTAAGGCTCCTTACGACTTGCCCTTGCCCTTTTTCGAATCCTGGGCCGGCTTCTTCTTGGCTGCCGCCTTTTTCTTCGCCGGCGCCTTGGCCTGCTTCTTCACCGGCGCCTTTTTCGCCTTCGCCGCCGGCTTGCTCTCCGGCGTTGCTTCGGTCGCCGGCTTTGCCTGTTCCGTCCCGGGCGCCGCCTTGGCCTTTTCCTGCTTCGCCTTCTTGGACACCGGTTTGGGTTCCCGCTTCGGCGTCGGCGTGAACTTCGGCGCCGTGCCGGTCGGGCTTACGTCGACGATGCGCAGCACCGTCTGGTCCTGGCGGTGGCCGGCTTTGCGACGGTAGTTGTTGCGGCGTTTCTTCTTGAACACGATGATCTTGTCGGCGCGGTTGTGCTCCAGCACCTCGGCGAACACTGTAGCCTTGGCAACCATCGGTCGACCCAACGTCGGCGACTTGCCGTCGCCACCGACCATCAGCACCTCGGCGAGCTCGATCATCGTCCCCGGCTTGCCGACAAGCCTCTCGACGATGATGCGGTCGTCCTTTGCGACCCGGTACTGCTTGCCACCGGTGCGGATGACGGCGAACATGGGATCCCCTGGGACCGTTGGTCGAAAAGGGCCGGATTTGGCGCGCCTGGGGCGCGCCCCGGCCCCGCCTGAAAGCCGCGGCACTATACCCCGGAACGCCCGCTTGTCAACGGTCTGGACCGACTCACAGGACCTCGCGGAGGCGCGCCGCGCTGAGTTGCGCCGGCCACCCCGGTTCCTTGCCTCTCCGCGCGCTTTCGGGGTAGTCTCCGCCCGCCTTAGCGGCCCGGGCCACCGGGCATCGCCGACGCCACAGTCTACGCACGCGTAACAGGAGAGGTGCCGGAGCGGTCGAACGGGGCGGTCTCGAAAACCGTTGTACCCGTAAGGGTACCGAGGGTTCGAATCCCTCCCTCTCCGCCAACCAGTCCGTTCACTCAGGCCGGCCCCCGTCGGCGTCAGGGTGTACGCCAAAAATTCAAGTTTGGCCGCCGCGATTCCGGTCTCTCCTCTGCCGCATTGGGGCCCGACGCGGGTTTCTCACGAACTTTCCCCGTTTATTTCCATTCGCTGATATTCCAGTCCCCACGCGCCCAGTTTATCCCCTAGTAAAACGGAAAACGGACCGACTACCGCGGACCCCAACGATGGACTGATCCAACGGTCCGGCCCGCAGGCCAGCCCCGGCTACCGCCGCGAAACCGCCTCTCCTCCAGATGCACTGTAGAAAGCGCCGTCGGCCTGTCCTTGCGGGCAAGACGAGCCGAAGAAAAAAAACGGGCCCGCATTGCGGGCCCGGGTCGGTTCTCGGGAGGTCACATGGGAGGTAACGAGTCGTCGGAAACTCCGGTGTTCCCCGGAGACGTCCCGGCGGGCCACCCCCGCCGGGCCTTCATGGTTCCTTTTTCACAGGCAGTTCGTCATGCAGCGAACGGCCTTCACGTCCGGCCGGTCGTCGACGATGAACCCGTCGCGGTTCGGCATCTTGATCGCCGCCAGCGACTTGGCGTCGAGGGTCGCGTTCTCCTTGACCAAGCCATTGAGGAAATAGACGTACGCGGTCAGCGCGTAGACCTCGTCGTTGGTCAGCGTCTGCGGCGAATCCATGGGCATCGTCCGTCGCGTGTAATCAAACAGGATCGACGCGTACGGATACATGCTACCCGGCGTCACGACACGCGCCTTCGTGGTGAAGGAGCCGATACCGCCATAGAGCTTGCCCGGATACTGCGGGCCGCCATTACCGGCCTCGCCATGGCAGGCGACGCACTTCTGCGCGTAGATCGCCTTTCCCTCGGCGACCGAGCCCTTGCCGGGAGGCAGGCCCTTGCCGTCCGAGGTGCTGATGTCGATGTCCCAGGCGGCCAGGTCGGCCGGGCCGATCGGCTGGCCGAAGCCGACGCCCGGTCTCGACAGATCGCTGTCGGCGAGGGCGGCGCCGCCAAATCCAAGTGCAACGGCCGCCGCCAACGCAAGCTTAAGCGACCGCATTGGCCACCTCCCCCTTCTCGTTGACGGCCCACGGGAAGATGCCGTTGTGGTGCTGGACGAAGCCGACGATGGCGCGAACCTTGGTGATGTCGGCGACGGTCGGCTGCACGTAGCCGGTGCTGTCGACCGCGCGACTGGCGATCTTCGCCGGGCCGCCGTCCCAGTTCCAGCGATAGCGGAACCGCGTCAGGCACTTGTCGATGACCGGCTCCTCGAGGTCCGCCGTCCGCCAGGACTTGCCGCCGTCGGTGGTGACGTCCACGGCCCGGATGGTGCCGCGGCCGGACCACGCGAAGCCGCGGATTTCGTAGAACCCGGGCCCCTTCAGGCTCATGCCGCCGGACGGGTTGGTGATGACGGACTTGCACTCCATTTCCATGCTGAACTGGCGCCACTTGCCGTCCGGCATCGGGTCGGTGTAACGGGCGGTCTCGCTGCGCAGGTGCCACGGCTTGTCGGATACCTTGATGCGCCGTAACCATTTGACCGAAACGTTACCTTCCCAGCCGGGCATGAAGGCGCGCAGCGGATAGCCGTTTTCGGGCCGCAGCGCCTCGCCCCCGGCGCCGAAAACGATCATGGTGTCGCCCATGACCTTATCGACCGGAATCGAGCGCGCATGGGCGGCACCGTCGGCGCCCTCGAACAGAATCCACTTCGCCCCGGGCTGGATGCCGGCTTCGTCGAGCAGCCACGACACCGGAATGCCGGTCCACTGGGAGCAGGACAACAGCCCATGAGTCTGCTGCACGGTCTTCGATTTGACCGCCAGCCAGTCGGTCAGCGTGTTGCCGGAGCATTCGAGGAAGTAGAACTTCGACACCGACGGATAGCGCATCAGCGCCTCCATGGTGAAGACCAGCGGCCGATTGACCATGCCGTGGATGACCAGCCGGTGCTGGTGGGGATCGATGTCCGGCGTGCCGGCGTGGTGACGTTCGTAGATCAGGCCGTTCGGGGTGACGATCCCGTGCTGGTGCTGGAGCGGCGTCATGCTCCAGTCGGAGAAGTTCTGCTTGTTGACGAACACGTCGGTGCGATTGCGGGTGACGTGGCCCTCGAATTTCGACGGCATGCCGTAGGCCTTGGCGTCGATCGGCCGTCCCATGGTCTTGTTCGTTTCGGGAACCTTCAACGCCTCGGCCTTCGCTTTCGGCACGCCGAGCGCGCCCGCCGCCAACGCTCCGCCCGCCGCGGCGATGCCCGCCAGGAAATGACGCCGTTTCGCGCCGAGAGCGCTCAAATCGCCCGTCAGCGTCTCTTCCCTTTTGTAAGGCTTCTGCCGGGACAGCGCGTGCGCTTCTTCGCGCGTCGGCCCCGCCAAAGCCTCACTCATGTCCTTTACGTAATCCTTGAATGGTGGCAGTCGACTCATCCTAGCGTCTCCTTCTCCAAATGTCCGATCCGCGGCGTTCCCGCCCGGTCCGGATCGTCATGATTTGTTTTCGTCCGACGTGACCCTTCAACGAAACCTTCCCCGTGCCGACGGCGTCGCTTTCCAGAAAACCCACCGCAATCCGAGAGCCGAGCTCCTGCCGTGGTATTGGTCTTGGCCGCCACTGGGGGCGACGGCGTGCCGGGGTCTTCGACATCCGCGCCGTCCGCCACGGATTTCCCCACGCGACTCCATCGTCGGAATCGGCGCAACGCCGATCCGACGGCATCTCATGGACTCGGTGTGCAGTGTCCTCCCCAACGACCGCGTCCCTGGTTGGAGTTTCAGGTTATTTTTAATTGTCATTCGCCGCTTCAAGTGTTCTTCCGATATGCGGCTCCTGTAAAGAAGGATTTACTAATTTAGCGATAGACCAACCTTAATTAGACGCGATCTATTAGTTGATAGCCTGTTTTGTTAAGTTCCGCCTATTTGCTCGTAGAAACAATCTTCTTCCGTCCCGCCACGATCTCTGCATTTACTGCAACGAAATGTTCGGCAACGTGCGTTGCGTCCGGCCTTCGAACGCGAAGGTCGGACGCTGGTAAGTCAGGGTTCGTGACGTGACCAAGGGACGCATACGATCGATGGCGCATACGACGGCTCCGGTTGAGGAAAAAGACCTCCCGGACGCCCGAATCATCGACGGGAAACTCTTCGCCGAGCGCCTGCGCGAGGACATTGCGGCGGCGGTGACGAATCTCGAAAGCGAACACGGGCTGCGGCCGCGACTCGACGTCGTGATGGTGGGCGACAATCCGGCCAGCCGGATCTACGTGCGGAACAAACGTTGGCAGACCGAGCTCGCGGGCATGGATTCGGTTGAACACCGGCTTCCAGGGAATGTGCCCGAGTCGGACTTGTTGGCGTTGATCGGGCGGCTCAACGACGACTCGGCCGTCAACGGAATTTTGGTCCAGCTGCCGCTTCCAAGTCACATCGATGAGCACAAGGTGATTACCGCCATCTCTCCCGAGAAGGACGTGGACGGTTTCCATGTCGTGAACGTCGGGCGACTTTGGATCGGCGCCGATACCCGGGTGCCGTGCACGCCCTACGGCTGTCTGTTGTTATTGCGCGACGTGCTCGGCGACTTGAAAGGCAAGCGCGCGCTGGTTCTTGGGCGTTCCAACATCGTCGGCAAGCCGATGGCCGCCCTGCTTCTCGCGGAGCACTGCACGGTTACCATCGCCCATTCCAAGACCGAGGACTTGCCGGCGCGCTGTCGCGAAGCCGAGATTCTGGTGGCGGCGGTGGGCCGCGCGGAACTGGTGCGCGGCGACTGGATCAAGCCGGGGGCCACCGTCATCGACGTCGGTATCAACCGCGTCCGGGCCCCCGACCGGGGCGCCCATCAGGATGGGTCGCCAAGGTCGCGGCTTGTCGGCGACGTGGCGTTCGACGAGGCGAGGCGCGTCGCTGGCGCCATTACGCCGGTGCCCGGCGGAGTCGGCCCGATGACCATCGCCTGCCTCCTTCGTAATACTTTGATCGCGGCCGTCCGCCAAAACGGCCTGCCCGAACCGGCAGTCTGACGCGGCCGCAAACGGCGACGGGGCGCGGCGTCGCCCGGCGCCCCGTCGTCCCGCGCGCAAAGCGCGGTTGCGGCGTTACTTGCCGGCCCTTTTCTTGTTCTTGCCGCTTTTCTTCTTGTCCAGCTCGGCCAGCTTGGAATTCCATTTCATGGCCTTGGCGAACGTCTCAAGCTCTTCGTCGGGCATGTAGACGGTGTGCTCGGGGCCCGGGTAGATGTGCTGGCGCACCTCGTCCCGATAGCGCGTGAAAACGTCTTCCATGATCGGGATCAGATCGGTGTAAATCTTGGAGTGGCGCGGCACGTGCTCTTCCCACAGCTTGAACAGATCGGAGGTGATAATATGAACGCCATCGGCCTTGCTCCCGGCGCCGAGGCTGACGACGGGCACCGGCAACGTCTCGGCCAGATACTGGCACACCTCTTCGCTGGTGACCTCGCACAGGATCGAGAAGCAGCCGGCGTCGACGAACGCGCGGGCGTCGTCGACCAGCTCCCTCGCTCGGTCCGCGGTCTTGCCCTGGGCGAAGAAGCCGCCGAGCTGCGGCATGCGCATGGGCGTGATGCCGATGTGGCCTTGCACGGGAATGCCGGCCTTGACGATCGCCTCGATGTTTCGGGCGTGGTTTTGGTTGCCCTCGCATTTCATCACCTCGGCATTCGCTTCGTGCACGAAGCGGCCGGCGTTCTCGACCGCTTGCTCCGGCGACACGTGGAAGCTCCAATACGGCATGTCGACCATGCGCAGCCCATACTGGCTGCCGCGGTCGATCGCCTTCGCCATCATCATGACTTCGTCGAACGTCACGGTGACGGTGCTTTTGTGGCCGAACAGAATCATGCCGCCGGTGTCGGAAACGCACAGGATGTCGATGCCAAGCCGGTCGCCGATGACGGCACTGCGATAGTCGTAGATCGCCATTTGCACGATCTGCTCGCCGTCCTGCATTTTCTTGTTGAGGGTCCTTATCGTGACTTTTCGTCGCGTCGACGCATCAGCCATGTCGCTATCCTCCCCGTTTGAGTTTTCCGTTTGCCGATAATCGCGTTGATGACGCCGCTCACGCCCGGCGATGCTGCACGGCCGCGCGGACGGCGACGATCGCCGTCGGCGACCCGCCCTACGGCACCCGGCATCGGCTGCTTGCGAACGGGCGCTCGCTCGAAAGATTACAATCATCGCGGCGCCGGCAACAAGAACTAAGGCCTTGATAGTTAAAACAAAAC
>Ga0209399_10000125_pt1 | contig 44474 bp, 43 predicted proteins | sample OV2TP3_FD_184130 | JGI IMG/M metagenome (GOLD analysis project Ga0209399, IMG submission 184130) | Hot spring microbial communities from Beatty, Nevada to study Microbial Dark Matter (Phase II) - OV2 TP3 (SPAdes) (version 3) | ecosystem: Environmental > Aquatic > Thermal springs > Hot (42-90C) ... | reverse complement strand
GCCCATCTCCTTCCAGTCGGGAAGGAGCTCCGCGAGCGCGCGCGGGTCCATCACCGCCCCGGAGAGGATGTGCGCGCCGATCTCCGAGCCCTTCTCGATGACGCAGACCGAGGTCTCGGCGGCAATCTGCTTGAGCCGGATCGCGGCGGCGAGGCCCGCCGGGCCGCCGCCGACCACCACCACGTCGTACTGCATCGATTCGCGGCTCATGGCCGCATTATATGATTCGGCCATGAGCGAAGCCCGCCGCCTGGCGCACGTAGAGCGCATTGCGATCCGCTGGGGCGACATGGACGCGATGGGTCACGTCAACAACACGGTCTACTTCCGCTACATGGAGCAGGCGCGCATCTCCTGGTTCGGGCGCCTGGTGCCCGGGGACGAGGCCTGGCAGTCCACCGGCATCGTGATCGCGAACGCCTCGTGCAACTACAAGCGCGCGCTGACCTACCCGGGCACGGTGGAGGTGAGGCTCTTCGTGGGCGCCCCGGGCGGCTCGAGCGTCCCGACCCACTACGAGCTGCGCCTGGAGGGCGACCGGCACCTGTACGCCGACGGCGCCGCGGTGGTGGTGTTCGTGGACATGGCGACGCAGAAGTCGCGGCGCATCCCCGAGGAGATCCGCGCGCGCCTGGAGCGCGCGGAGGCGGGCGCGTGAGCGAAGCGCCGCTCTGGAGCCCCTCGCCCGGGCGCGCCGCGCGCACGCTGCTCGCGCGCTTTCTCGAGCGCGCGGGCAAGCGCGACTTCGCCGAGCTGCACCGCTGGTCGGTCGAGGAGAGCGCGTCGTTCTGGAACCTGGTGTGGGATTTCTGCGAAGTGAGGGGATCCAAGGGCGGCACGACGCTCGCGGCCCCCGAGCGCATGCCGGGCGCGAGGTGGTTTCCGGAGGCGCGGCTCAACTTCGCGGAGAACCTCCTGCGGCAGGACGGCGCGGGCGAGGCGCTCGTCTTCTGGGGCGAGGATCGCGTGCGCCGGCGCCTCACCCACGCGCAGCTGCGCGCGCTCGTGGCGCACTTGGCGCAGGAGCTCGCGGCGGCGGGAGTGGGCAAGGGGGATCGCGTAGCGGGCTACCTGCCCAACCTCCCCGAATCGATCGCGGCGATGCTCGCCACCGCGAGCCTGGGGGCGATCTGGTCCTCGTGCTCGCCGGACTTCGGCGTGCAGGGCGTGCTCGACCGCTTCGGCCAGATCGCGCCGAAGGCGCTGTTCTGCGCCGACCGCTACCTCTACGGCGGCAAGGAGTTCGAGCTCGCCGAGAAGAACGCGGCGATCCTCGAGCAGCTGCCGAGCGTGCGCAAGTGCTTCCAGGTCGACTACGCGCAGGGCTTCGGCGAGACTCCGGGCGCGACGCCGGCGCTCGCCTTCGAGCCGGTGGCGTTCGACGACCCGCTCTACATCCTGTATTCGTCGGGAACCACCGGGGCGCCCAAGTGCATCGTGCACGGCGCGGGCGGCACGCTGCTGCAGCACCTGAAGGAGCACCGGCTGCACAGCGACGTGCAGGCGGGCGATCGCCTGTTCTACTTCACCACGCTCGGCTGGATGATGTGGAACTGGCTCGCCTCGGGGCTCGCCTCGGGCGCCGCGCTGCTGCTCTACGACGGCTCGCCCTTCGTGGGCCGCGGCCGCATCCTGTTCGATTTCGCCGACGCCGAGCGCATGACCCACCTCGGCACCTCGGCCAAGTACGTCGACGCGATCGCCAAGGTGGGTCTCGAGCCCCGCAGGACGCACCGGCTGGAGCGGCTGCGCGCGCTGTTTTCCACCGGCTCGCCGCTCGCCCCCGAGGGATTCGAGTACGTGTACCAGAGCATCAAGAGCGACCTCTGCCTTTCCTCCATCTCGGGGGGCACCGACATCGTCTCCTGCTTCGTGCTCGGCAATCCCATCGGGCCGGTGTGGCGCGGCGAGATCCAGGCCAAGGGCCTCGGCATGGCGGTCGAGGTCTTCGACGAGGCGGGGCGCCCCTGCGCGGGCCGCAAGGGCGAGCTGGTCTGCACGCGGCCGTTCCCCTCGATGCCGGTGGGCTTCTGGAACGACCCCGACGGCGCCAGGTACCGCGCGGCCTACTTCGAGCGCTTCCCCGGCGTGTGGTGCCACGGCGACTGGTGCGAGGAGACGGCCCACGGCGGAATCATCATCTACGGGCGCTCGGACGCGGTGCTCAACCCGGGCGGGGTGCGCATCGGCACGGCGGAGATCTACCGCCAGGTCGAGCAGCTCGAGGAGGTGGTCGAGTCGCTGGTCATCGGCCAGGACTGGGAAGGCGACGTGCGGGTGGTGCTGTTCGTCAAGCTGAAGGAGGGCGTGCTGCTCGACGACGCGCTCGCGGCGCGCATCAAGCAGCGGATCCGCGCCAACACCACGCCGCGCCACGTGCCCGCGAAGATCGTGGAGGTGGCCGACATCCCGCGCACGCGCAGCGGCAAGATCGTGGAGCTCGCGGTGCGCGACGTGGTGCATGGACGGCCGGTGAAGAACGCCGAGGCGCTCGCCAATCCCGAGGCGCTGGAGCTGTTCCGCGACCGGGCGGAGCTCGCCAACTGAGCGGCCGGGCTTCGGCCCGTGGGGCGCCGGCGCTCGCGATCGTGCTCCTCGGGACGACGGTGGCGCCGCTCGATTCCGCCGTCAACGCCGCGTTTCCCGCAATCACCGCCGCGTTTTCCCTCGAGGTGGCGGACATCCGCTGGATCGTCATCAGCTACCTGCTCGCGTTCAGCAGCCTCATCATCGTCGCCGGGCGGCTCGCTGACCTCTATGGCCACCGGCTCGTGTTCGGGATCGGGCTTGCGCTATCGGTGGCGGCGTTCCTCGGCTGCGGCTCGGCGCCGGGCTACGGCTGGCTGCTCGCGGCGCGCGTCGCGCAGGGGATCGGCATCGCGCTCGTGCTCGGCGCGGGGCCGGCGCTCGCGCTCGCGCTGTACCCGGAGAGCGAGCGCACCCGCGTGCTGGCGCGCTACACCGCGGCGTTCGCGGTCGCCTTGGCGGCCGGCCCGGTGCTGGGCGGGATGTTGGTCGACGTTTTCGGCTGGCGCTCGGTGTACCTCGGAAGAGCACCGGTCGCGCTCGCGGCGCTCGCGCTGCTGGGCCGAGTGCCGGAGACGCGCATCGAGCCCGGCCGCGCCTTCGACGTGACCGGCGCGTTCCTGCTCGCGGCATGGACCGCCTGCCTCTCGCTCGCGCTGGCGGCCGGTGGGGCAGTCGCGGCCGTGATGGGCCTTGCCGCCGCCGCGGCGTTCGCGGCGTTCCTCGCGCGCGAGGCGAGGGCGTCGGAGCCGACGATCCGCGTGGGCCTGTTTCGCGACGCGGCCTTCGCCATCCCCAACCTCGCCTCTGTCGCGGCCCACTTCGCCGGCTTCGGGGTGTTCCTGCTCGGGCCCTATTTCTTCGTCTCGGTGCTGGGGCTGTCAGCGCAGGGGACGGGCCTGCTGCTCGCGCTCGGCCCGGCGGGCGCGGCGCTCGGCTCGGCGCTGGCCGGCCGGCTCGCCGTCGCGCTGGGCACGCGCCGCGTCGCGCTCGCGGGCGTGCTGCTCGACCTCGCGGGCGTCGCGGCGACCGCCTTCTGGGACAAGCAGACCGCGCTTGCCGCGATCGCCGCCACGCTGGTCGTGCAGGGCCTGGGGATCGGGCTCTTCCAAGTCGCCTATACCGACATCGTCGTCGCCGCGCTTCCCCTGAGGGACCGCGGGGTCGCTTCGAGCCTCGCCAACCTCACCCGCACGCTCGGCGTGGTTGGCGCCGCCGTGGTGATGTCAGCGCTGTTCCGCGGCGGCGGCGGTGACGCGGCGTTTCTCGAGGCGTTCGGCTTCGCCTTCGGAACCGTCGCTGTCGCGCTCTGGGCTCTGCTCGCGCTCAGCTTCGCGAAGCCGCGGGCGTGGTCGGGCCGCTGAATTTGTTCGGCAGGGCAATTGCGTGTAGACTCCTCCATCCCTACACGCCGTGGGTAGATGGCCAAGTATGTCTTCGTGACCGGTGGTGTAGTTTCCTCTCTGGGGAAAGGCATCGCCGCCGCCTCCCTCGCCGCGATCCTCGAGTCGCGGGGCATCCGCGTCACCAACATCAAGCTCGACCCGTACATCAACGTGGACCCGGGCACCATGTCGCCGTTCCAGCACGGCGAGGTGTTCGTCACCGAGGACGGCGCCGAGACCGACCTCGACCTGGGACACTACGAGCGCTTCCAGAGCTCGAAGATGCGCCGCGCCAACAACTTCACCACCGGCCAGATCTACGAGTCGGTGATCAAGAAGGAGCGGCGCGGCGACTACCTCGGCGGCACGGTGCAGGTGATCCCGCACATCACCGACGAGATCAAGGCCTTCATCAAGCGCGGGGCGGGGGAGGCGGAGGTCGCGATCGTCGAGGTCGGCGGCACGGTGGGCGACATCGAGTCGCTGCCGTTTCTGGAGGCGATCCGGCAGATGGGCCTGGAGCTGGGGCGCGCGAACGCCTGCTACATCCACCTCACGCTGGTGCCCTACATCGCCTCCTCTGGGGAGATCAAGACCAAGCCTACGCAGCACTCGGTGAAGGAGCTGCGCGAGATCGGCATCCAGCCCGATGCGCTGCTCTGCCGGGCCGACCGCGCGCTGCCGGAGGACGAGAAGCGCAAGATCGCGCTCTTCTGCAACGTGCAGAAAGAGGCGGTGATCTCGGCCTGGGACGTGGACTCGATCTACCGCATCCCGATGATGCTGCACGAGCAGATGCTCGACGAGATCGTGTGCCACAAGCTGTCCATACTCGCGCGCGCCGCCGACCTCTCGGCCTGGAAGCGCATCGTCGAGGCGCTCGAGCATCCGGAGCACGAGGTCGATATTGCGTTCGTGGGCAAGTACGTAGACCTGCAGGACTCCTACAAGTCGCTCAACGAGGCGCTGGTGCACGCCGGCATCCACACCCGCAGCCGCGTGGCGATCCACTACGTCGACTCCGAGGAGATCGAGCGCGACGGCGTCGGGCGCCTGGAGCGCATGGACGCGATCCTGGTCCCCGGCGGCTTCGGCAAGCGCGGCACCGAAGGCAAGATCCGCGCCATCGGATTGGCGCGCGAGCAGGGCATTCCCTATCTCGGCATCTGCCTCGGCATGCAGCTCGCCACCGTGGAGTTCGCGCGCCACGTCTGCGCTCTGGAGGGCGCCAACAGCACCGAGTTCGATCCCGACACGCCGCACCCGGTGGTGGCGCTGATCACCGAGTGGCTCGACCGCACCGGCCGCATCGAGCGGCGCAGCGCCGCTTGCGACCTCGGGGGCACCATGCGCCTGGGGGCGCAGAAATGCCCGGTCGAGCCGGGCACGCTCGCGGCGAGCATCTACGGCGCCGAGGTGAACGAGCGCCACCGGCACCGCTACGAGGTCAACAACGTCTACGTGCCGCTGCTCGAGGCGAAGGGCTACAAGGTCTCGGCGCGCACCGGCGCCGAGCAGCTGCCGGAGATGATGGAGCTGCCCGCGCACCCGTTCTTCGTGGGCGTGCAGTTCCACCCGGAGTTCACCTCGACGCCGCGGCACGGGCATCCGCTGTTCAGGGCCTTCGTCGCCGCGGCGGTCGAGTACCGCGGGCGCGCCAAGCGCCACTCGCCGGACGGAAAGCTTTCCGTCGTCCGGGCATGAAGCTGTGCGGCTTCGAGGCCGGCCTGGACAGGCCGCTGTTCCTCATCGCGGGTCCGGACACGCTGGAGAGCGAGCAGCTGTGCCTCGAGGTCGCCGGGCGGCTCAAGGAGCACACGGCGCGGCTCGGCCTGCCGTACATCTTCAAGGGCTCGTTCGACAAGGCGAACCGGACCTCGGGGGCAAGCTACCGCGGCCCCGGGCTCGAGGCGGGCCTGCGCATCCTGGAGGCGGTGCGCCGGCAGGCGGGCGTGCCGGTGCTCACCGACGTGCACGAGGACACGCCGCTCGGCGAGGTCGCCGCCGTGGTCGACGTGCTGCAGACGCCGGCGTTCCTCTGCCGGCAGACCGACTTCATCCGCAGCGTGGCGCGCCAGGGCAAGCCGGTCAACCTCAAGAAGGGGCAATTCCTCTCGCCCTGGGAGATGGGCAACGTGGTCGAGAAGGCGCGCGGCGCCGGCAACTCGCAGCTGCTGGTGTGCGAGCGCGGCTTCAGCTTCGGCTACAACAATCTCGTGGTGGACATGCGCAGCCTCGCCATCATGCGCGCGACCGGCTGCCCGGTGGTGTTCGACGCCACCCACTCGGTGCAGCTCCCGGGAGGGCTGGGCGGCTCGAGCGGCGGGCAGCGCGAGCACGTCCCGGTGCTGGCGCGCGCGGCGGTCGCGGCCGGCGTCGCGGGCGTCTTCATGGAGACCCATCCGCGACCCGACGAGGCGCTGTGCGACGGCCCCAACTCCTGGCCGCTCGGCCAGATGCGGGGGCTGCTGGAGACGCTGGTGGAGCTGGACCGCGCGGTGAAGCGGCGCGGTCTTGCCGAGCAACCCGTTACGCAATGACGCGGAGAGACGAACGACGATGAGCTCCATAGTCGACGTGGTCGCAAGGGAGATCCTGGACTCGCGCGGCAACCCTACGGTGGAGGCGGACGTGCTGCTCGAATCGGGCGCCATGGGACGCGCCGCGGTGCCCTCGGGCGCCTCGACCGGCAGCCGCGAGGCGATCGAGCTGCGCGACGGCGACGCGCAGCGCTACGGCGGCAAGGGCGTGCTGAAGGCGGTCGAGAGCATCAACACCGAGATCTCGGAGGCGATCGCAGGGCTGGACGCCTCGGAGCAGGCGTTCATCGACAAGACGCTCGCCGAGCTCGACGGCACCGAGAACAAGTCCCGGCTGGGGGCGAACGCGCTGCTGGCGGTGTCGCTCGCGGCGGCCAAGGCGGCCGCCGAGGAGTCGGGCCTGCCGCTGTACCGCTACCTCGGCGGCGCCGGGCCGATGCAGATGCCGGTGCCGATGATGAACGTGATCAACGGCGGGGCGCACGCCAACAACAGCCTCGACCTGCAGGAGTTCATGATCGTGCCGGTGGGGGCGAGGAGCTTCCGCGAGGCGCTGCGCTGCGGCGCAGAGGTGTTCCAGGCGCTCAAGGGGCTGGTCGGCGCGCGCGGCATGTCCACGGCGGTGGGCGACGAAGGCGGCTTCGCGCCGAGCCTGCCCACGCACGCGGCGGCGATCGAGCTCGCGCTCGAGGCGGTCGGCAAGGCGGGCTACGCGCCAGGCCAGGACGTGCTGATCGCCCTCGATTGCGCGGCGAGCGAGTTCTACAAGGACGGCAAGTACACGCTCGCCTCCGAGCGGCTCTCCCTCTCGCCGCAGGAGTTCTGCGACTACCTCGCGGGCCTGGCCGAGCGCTACCCGATCGTCTCGATCGAGGACGGCATGGCGGAGGCCGACTGGGACGGCTGGCGGCTGCTCTCGGGGCGCCTCGGGCGCAAGCTCCAGCTCGTCGGCGACGACGTCTTCGTCACCAACACCCGCATCTTCCGCGACGGCGTCCGCCAGGGCATCGCCAACGCGATCCTCGTCAAGGTGAACCAGATCGGGACCCTGTCGGAGACCTTCGCCGCGATCGAGCTCGCCAAGCGTGCCGGCTACGGCACCGTGATCTCGCACCGCTCCGGGGAGACCGAGGACACCACCATCGCCGACCTCGCGGTGGGCGCCAACGCGCTGCAGATCAAGACCGGGTCGCTGTCGCGCTCGGACCGCACCGCCAAGTACAACCAGCTGCTGCGCATCGAGGAGGACCTCGGCGATTCGGCGAGCTATCCGGGCCGCGAGGCCTTCGCGCACCTGAGATGAGAGCCCTGGCCGCGATCCTCGCCGCGCTGATCGTCGCCATCCAGTATCCGCTGTGGCTGGGCAAGGGGGGGTGGCTGCGCGTCGCCGAGCTCGAGCGCCAGGTGCAGACCCAGCTCGCGCGCAACGCGCAGTTCGAGGCGCGCAACGGCGCGCTCGCCGCGGAAGTCAGGGACCTGAAGCACGGCCTGGACGCGCTCGAGGAGCGCGCGCGCTACGAGCTGGGGCTGGTGAAGGACGACGAGGTGTTCTTCCAGTATTCCGGCAGCGCGCAGACGGGGTCGGGCCCCTGAGCTCGCGCATCGCGTTTCGCGACGCGCTGCTCTTCGACAGCAGCGCCGGCGCGATGCGGCCGAATGCCACCGTGGTGGTCGAAGGCGATCGCGTCGCGCATGTCGCCTTCGACGGCGGGCGTATCGACGATGCCGAAGTCCACGACCTCGGCGGCAGGGCGCTGCTCCCCGGGCTGATCGACGCCCACGTGCACGTCACGGCGGTGGACCACGACCCGCTGCGGCTCGCCGCCATGCCGCCCTCCTTGATCACGGCGCAGGCGAAGGGCGTGCTGGAAGGCATGCTCGCGCGCGGCTTCACCAGCGTGCGCGACGCCGCGGGCGCGGACTTCGGCCTGCGCGAGGCGATCGAGCAGGGCCTGCTCGCCGGCCCGCGCCTGTACATCTCGGGCCAGCCGCTCTCGCAGACCGGCGGCCACGGCGACGTGCGGCCGCGCGGCGCGCAGGCCATCTACTGCACCTGCGCGGGGCTGGGCCTCTTCGGCGCCATCGCCGACGGGGTGGACGCGGTGCGCAAGGCCGCGCGCGAGCAACTGCGCAACGGCGCCGACCAGGTCAAGGTCATGGCGAGCGGCGGCATCCTCAGCCCCACCGACCCGGTGGAGGGCACGCAGTACTCGCTCGAGGAGTTGCGCGCGATCTGCGAGGAGGCCGAGGCGCACGGCACCTACGTCATGGCGCACGCGTATTCGCCCGCGGCGATCCAGCGCGCGGTGCAATCGGGCGTGCGCTCGATCGAGCACGGCAACCTGCTCGATGAGGGATCTGCGCGCGCGATGAAGCAGCACGGCGCCTTCCTCGTTCCCACGCTCGCGACCTACGCCGCTTTCGCCGACCCTTCGGTTGTTGCCGATCGCACGCCGCTTTTGCGCGCGAAACTGCAGCGCGTGCAGACGCAGGGCATCCGCGCGATCGCGATCGCCAAGGCCGAAGGCATCCCCATCGCCTTCGGCACCGACCTGCTGGGGGCGATGCACGGGCGCCAGACGACGGAATACGCGCTGCGGCTCCCGGCGATGACGCCCGCCGAAATCCTGCGCAGCGCGACCAGCGTCGCCGCGGACCTGCTCGGGGAGTCCGGAAGGATCGGGGTCGTCGCGCCGGGCGCCCTCGCCGACCTGCTGGTGGTGGAGGGCGACCCGACGCGGGACCTCGCGCCGCTGCAGGCCCCGGAGTGGGGCCTGCGCGCGGTGATGAAAGACGGCCGGTTCTACCTCAACCGGCTGTGAAGCCCTAGGTGCCGCCGCCTACGCGCGTGAAGCGCGCCTGGTGGCGGTCGTCGGCGCTGTGCACCGCCGTGACCGACTTCTTCATCGCCCAGGGCCGCAGCTGGTGGTGCAGGGTGATGTAGTAGGCCTCGTCGCGCGTCTTCACCAGCGCCTCGCGCAACAGCGCGTCGCGCGCCTTCGGGTCGGTGGCGATCTTGATGGCGTCGATGGTGTTGTCGAGCTTGGGGTCGCTGATCCGCCCCTGGTTGAAGTTGCCGTCCGCGCCCGTGGTCTTGGTGCGCACCAGCGACTGCAGCGTGTAGAGCGCGTCGAACGTCGCCACGCCCCAGCCGAGCAGGTAGGCGCTCGAGTCCAGGTTGAGGATCTTCGGAATGAAGTTGGCGAAGGGCATGGAGTTCAGCCTCACCCGCATGCCGGCCTTGGCCCACATCCCGACCAGCGCCTGGCAGATCTTCTCGTCGTTGACGTAGCGGTTGTTCGGGCAGTCGAGCGTGAATTCGAACCCGTTCGGGTAGCCGGCGTCCGCGAGCAGCTTCTTCGCCGCGGCGATGTCCACCTTCGGGTAGACGTCGATATCCTTGCCGTGGCCGTGCACGCCCGGGGCCACCATGATGCCGGCCGGGATCGACAGGCCGCGCATGGTGACGCGCTTGATCGCCTCGCGGTCCACCGTCATGTTGAGGGCCCGGCGCACGCGCAGGTCCTTGAACGGGTTCCTGCCCTTGACGTCGGAGTACTTGAGCTCCTCGTTGTGCTGGTCCATGCCGATGAAGATGGTGCGCACCTCGTGGCCGTCCAGCACCTTGAGCTTCGCCTCCCTGCGCAGCCGCTCGACGTCCTGCACCGGCAGGTCGGTCACCAGGTCGACGTCGCCCGCGATCAGCGCCGCGACGCGCGTGGCGTCGGCCTTGACCGGGTTGTAGGTGACCCCGGTGACGTTGCCGTCGAGCTTGCCCCACCAGCCCTTGAAGGCCTGCATGGTGATGCTCTTGTCGGGCGCCCAGCCCTTGATCATGTAGGGTCCCGTGCCGTTGACGTTGCGCGAGGCGTAGGTCTCCTCCTTCTTCTTGTAGTCCTGCACGTTCTGCGAGCGGGTCTTCTCCGACCAGGCCTTGCTCATGATGCGGAAGTCGGTGATGTTGCGCAGCAGGACCGGCACCGGGCCGGTGAGGATGAAGTCCACCGTGTAGTCGTCGATCTTCTTCACCTCCCTGATGCCCGTGACGTAGATCTGCATGGTGCCCTGGGGCTGCTGGATGCGGCCGAAGGAGAACACCACGTCGTCGGCGGTGAAGGGTGAGCCGTCGTGGAACTTGACGCCCTTCCTGAGCGTGAACCGGAAGTGCGTGTCCGACAGCTGCTTCCACCCGGTGGCGAGGGCGGGCTCGACCTTGTAGTCCTTGGTGTAGCGCGTCAGGCCCTCGTAGGCGTGCTGCAGGATGGCATTGGTGGTGGCGTGGTTCTGCGAGTGCACGTCCAGCGTCAGGATGTCGTTCTGCGCCGCCCACTTCAGCGGCGCGGCCGCGGCCGGGCCGGCGGCGAGGGCGGCCGCGACCGCGGCCGCCGTCAGCGGGGTTCTGAACTTCACGGGGTTGTCTCCTCTGTACGGTTGCGGGAAAGTACCCGGGGGCACGCAGTCTAGCAGAGCGGATCTATAATCGGACGCGTGAACCTGCACGCGAAGCTGCTCGAGCGCCGGGACAGCCCCCTGCGCGTCGGCGTGATCGGCGCGGGAAAGTTCGCGGCGATGTACCTCGCGCAGGTGCCGCGCACGCCCGGGGTGCACGTCGCGGGCATCGCCGATCTGAGCCCGGCGGGCGCGCGCGCGAACCTCGAGCGCACCGGCTGGACCGAGGCGCAGCATGGCGCCGCTTCGCTCGATGCGGCGCTGAAGGAGCGCCGCACGCACGTCGGCGAGGACTGGCGCGCGCTCGTCTCGCATCCGGCGATCGACATCGTCATCGAAGCCACGGGCAACCCGCTGGCGGCGGTGGACCACGTGCTCGAAGCCTTTCGCCACGGCAAGCACGTGGTGATGGTGACGGTGGAGGCGGACAGCTTCTGCGGCCCGCTGCTCGCGCGCAAGGCCGCCGAGGCGGGCGTCGTCTACAGCCTCGCCTACGGCGACCAGCCGGCGCTCATCTGCGACCTCGTGGACTGGGCGCGCGCCGCGGGCTTCCCGGTGGTCGCGGCGGGCCGCGGCCACAAGTGGCTGCCGCACTACGCGCAGTCCACGCCGGAGACCGTCTGGGGCTACTACGGGCTGACGCCCGAGCAGGCGAGGATCGGCGGGCTGAATCCGAAGATGTTCAATTCCTTCCTCGACGGCTCCAAGCCCGCGATCGAGACGAGCGCCGTATGCAACGCCACCGGCCTCACGCCCGCGCCGGGCGGCCTCGCGTTCCCGCCGGGCAGCGTCGACCAGATCCCGAACCTGATGCGGCCGCGCGGCGAGGGCGGCGTGCTGCACCACAAGGGCCAGGTCGAGGTGATCTCCTCGCTCGAGCCCGACGGCAGGCCGATTCCCTACGACATCCGCTTCGGCGTCTGGGTCGCGTTCGAGGGCGAGACCGACTACATCCGCCGCTGCTTCGCCGAGTACGGCGTGAAGACCGACGACAGCGGCCGCTACGCGTGCCTGTACAAGCGCTGGCACCTGATCGGGCTGGAGGCCGGCATCTCGGTCGCCTCGGTCGGCCTGCGGCGCGAGCCCACGGGCTGCGCGACGGGCTGGCGCGCCGACGCGGTCGCCACGGCGAAGCGCGCGCTCAAGGCGGGCGAGATGCTGGACGGCGAGGGCGGCTACACCGTGGTCGGCCGGCTCACGCCCGCCGAGGATTCGCTCGCGCAGGGCTGCCTGCCCCTCGGTCTCGCGCACGGCTGCAAGCTGCTCAAGCCGGTCGCCGCCGGCCAGCCGCTCAGGTGGAGCGACGTCGCCGTGGACGAGAGCGTGGGCGCCGTGCGCCTGCGGCGCGAGATGGAGGCCGCATTCGCGCCAGGTAGCGGTACATCTCGGTATGGTCTGCGCCCGCAGGCAGCCGGCGGTGCGCGTCGCGCCACATCCGCAGCGTCGCCCTGAGGTAGGGTACGGGCACGCCCGCCGCGCGCGCGATGGCAGCCGCGATGCCGACGTCCTTCGTCATGTGCGCTAGCCTGAAGCCCGACGCGAAGGCCCCGGTGAAGATCTGCTGGGGAATCTTGCGCTCGGTGGTGCTGTTCCTGCCGCTCGAGGCATTGATCGCGTCGACCAGCGTTCTCGGGTCGAGGCCGAACCTGCGCCCCACGAGCAGCGCCTCGAAGCCCGCGATGGTGCCGGCGGCACCCAGGTAGTTGTTGAGCGCCTTGGTGGCGTGCCCCGAGCCGAGCTTGCCGGTATGGAAGATGGCGCTGCCCATGCAGCCGAGCACCGGCCGCGCGCGCCGCAGCACCGCGGGGTCTCCGCCCACCATGAGCGCGAGCGTGCCGTCCTTCGCCTTGGCCTTGGCGCCGGAGACCGGCGCATCGAGCATGGCGATCCGGCGCTTCGCCAGTTCCCTGCCGAGGGCGCAGGTCGTGGCCGGGTCCGATGAGCTCATGTCGATCACGATCGCGCCACGGGCGAGGCCGGGGAGGGCGCCGCGCACCGCGCGGCGCACCGCCCTGCCGTCGGGCAGCATGGTGATGAGGATCCTCGAGCCGGCCGCTGCCTCGCGCGGCGAGCGGCGGTTGCCCGTGCCGCTCAGGTCGTAGGTCTGCAGCCGGTGCCCGGCGCGGGCCAGGTTCGCCGCCATCCGCCGGCCCATGGTGCCCAGGCCGATGAAGCCGACGATCAGACGCCGCACTCCTTGAACACCTCGCGCGCGCAGCGGAAGCTCACCACCGCGGCGGGCACGCCGCAGTAGATCGCGACCTGCAGGAACACCTCCTTGATCTGGTCCTTGCTGAGGCCGTTGTTGAGCGCGCCGGTGACGTGCAGCTTGAGCTCGTGCTCGCGGCCGAGCGCCGAGAGCATGGCGAGGTTGAGCAGCGAGCGCGTCTTGCGATCCAGCCCGGGGCGGTTCCAGATGTCGTTCCAGCAGTAGGTGTTGAGCAGCTCGGAGAACTCGCGGCCGAAGTCATCCACCGCCGCCTGTGAGCGGTCGACGTGGGCGGCGCCGAGCACTTCGCGGCGGGTCTTCAGTCCGGCGTCGTAGCGTTCCCGGTGGGCCTTCTTGTCCATGCGTTGGTCCTCCTTCAGGCGATGTCTTCGTAACGGATCCCGGCGCGGCGCAGCAGCGCGTCGAACGTCTCCCCGCCGGGCCGCGCTCCGGCGCGGAACCCCGCGATGCGCCGCGGCGTGTCCTCGAGCACCTGGCGTGCGATCGGCAGGCTGTCGCCCGCCATGGCATCGGCAGCGGCCTGGATCTGGCAGGCGCGCTCGAGCGTCCAGTAGCGGATGAAGGCGTCGGCGATGCATGAGCCGGTGACGAGCAACCCGTGGTTGCGCAGGACGAGCACGTGCTTCGGCCCGAGGCTCGCCACCAGGCGCGGCTGCTCGGCGGTGTCCGTGCTCACGCCCTCGAAGTCGTGGTAGGCGACCTCGCCGTAGAGCAGCGCGCTGTAGAAGTTGTCGAAGCGCAGGCCGTCCTTCTTGCAGGCGACCGCGCTGCCGGCGGTGGTATGGGTGTGGATGACGCAGTGCGCCTCTTCGCGCGCGCCGTGGATCGCACTGTGGATGACGAAGCCCGCCCTGTTGACCGGGTACTTCGAGCCGTCGAGCACCTCTCCCGCGAGGTTGACCTTGACGAGGTTGGAGGCCGTGACCTCGCTGTACCACAGGCCGTACGGGTTGATGAGGTAATGGCGCTCGGGCCCGGGTACCCGCGCCGTGACGTGGTTGTAGATGAGCTCGGTCCAGCCCAGCCAGTCGAACGCGCGGTAGCAGGCCGCGAGCTCAAGCCTGATCTCCCATTCCGCCTGCGCCATGCCCGCGGGCTTCAGGCGCAGCGCCTTGTCGCTCAGATCCATGCCTCACCCTCTCCCAAAAAAAGCGCGAGCCGAAGCCCGCGCTTTTACCTTGCCACAATGCAGCAGGCTACTTGCCGATCACCTCGCCGAAGAGCTTGAAGGTCTGGCCGTCGAAGCGCGTCAGCTGCTCCGACTCGATCGGGGCGAAGTCCCCGGCGCCGGTATTGATGTAGATCTTGGGCAACAAGGTCTCCGGCCGGTATTTTTTCAGGCTGGCGGCCTGCTTCATGACGTTGGCGCGGGTCAGGTTGTCGCCCGATTGCTTGAGGACCTGGTGCAGGGTCTGTGACACCGCGTAAGCGTAGACGTTGAAGGGGTCCACCGGGTTCCCCTCGGGGTAGTACTTCTTCATGAACGTCTCCCACTCCTTCATCGCAGGATCGTCTTTCCACTGCGGGTCGGTGGGATCCTTGATATACGCCGTGGATATTATCCCCACTGCCTTCTCGGGCCCGGCCGGCTTGATCACCGAGCCGACGGAGGCCGACACGCTGTTGAGATAGTGCGTCGGCTTCCAGCCGGTGTCGTACGCCTTGCGGATCGCCTGCGCCGCGAACTTGGGGATCGTGATGTTGAAGAACGTGTCCGCGCCGGAAGCCTGGAGCTGCACGATCTGCGAGTCGACCGTCGGGTCGGCAACCTCGTAGGAGACTTCCTTGACGATCATTCCCACCTTGTCGCCCAGGCCGTCCTTGAAGCCCTTGAGGTAGTCCTTGCCGTAGTCGTCGTTCTGGTAAAGGACGCCGATCTTGGCCCTGGGATTGCTCTTGAGGATGTGCGCCGCGTAGATGCGTCCCTCGGTCTGGTAGTTCGGCTGCCAGCCCATGGTCCAGGGGAAATTCCTCGGATCGTTCCATTTCGTGGCGCCGGTGGCGACGAAGGCCTGCGGCACCTGCTTCGCGTTCATGTACTTGTGGATCGCCGTGTTGGGCGGCGTGCCGAGCGTCTGGAAGACGAACAGGACGTTGTCCTGCTCGACCAGCTTGCGGACCATCTCCACGGTCTTGGGCGGGCTGTAGCCGTCGTCGTAGGAGATGAAGTTGATCTTGCGGCCGTTGACGCCGCCCTTCTCGTTCACCATCTTCCAGTAGGCGCTGATCGCCTTGCCGATGGTGCCGTAGGAAGACGCCGGGCCGCTGTACGGGTTGGTGTTGCCGATCTTGATCTCGGTGTCGGACGCGCCCGGGTCGTACTTCTTCTGCGCCAATGCCGCCGGCGAGGCGAGTGCGACGGCCAGCAGGGCTGCGATGGGTGCGAGCTTCAGTTTCATGGCTGCCTCCTCCTGTCGTAGTGCGTCACGGATTCTGCGCCTTTCGCGTCAGCCGCGCCAGTGCCATGCGCACGGCGCCCGCGACTCCCGTCGGCATCAGGTACACGAAACCGATCAGGAATACGCCGAAGATCGCCCAGGGGGCGGCCTTCGAGATCTCGTCAGCGATGTTGGGCACGAACTGGATGAACAGCGCGCCGTAGACGGCCCCGGAGATCGAGGCGAGGCCCCCGATCACGATGCCGACCAGGAACACGATCGACAGGAAGAAATTGAAGCTGTCGGGCGCCACGTACTGGATCGCGATCGCCCCCAGCGCGCCGGCGACGCCCGTGTACATCGCCGAGACGCCGAAGGTGAGCGACTTCACCATCGCCGTATTGACGCCCATCGCCTCCGCCGCGGTGTGCTGGTCGCGGATCGCGACCATCGCGCGCCCGATGCGCCCGCGCAGCAGGTTCCAGGCGAGGACGAACATCAGCACGGTCACGGCGAGGGTGAAGTAGTAAAGCCACTGGTCCTGGTTGATCGGCAGGCCGAGCGACGAGAAAAAAAGCGGCGGCTGGGGCTTGTTGATGACGATGCCCTGCACGCCACCGGTCCACTTCTCCAGGTCGTGGTACTTGAGGAGCGACGGCAGCGACACGCCGAGCGCGAACGTCGCCAGCGCGAGATACAGGCCTTCCAGGCGCAGCGCGGGCAAGCCGAACAGGAATCCCACCCCCAGGCAGACGGCGGCAGCGACCGGCAGCGTCGCCCAGTAGGGCACGCCATACTGGTCCATGAGGATGGCCGTGCAGTAGGCGCCGATCGCGTAGAACGCGCCGTGGCCCAGCGAGATCTGCCCATTGTAGCCGGTGAGCAGGTTCAGCCCGAGCAGCGCGGTGGCGTACACCAGGGCCAGCGTGAACTGAAACGTGCGGTAGTCGCTCACCGCGAACGGAAGCGCGCAGGCTGCAAGCAGCAGCACCGCTGCGACCATCAGCTGGCGCCGGCTCATACGCGGGTCACCAGCACCTTGCCGAAGAATCCCGAGGGCTTCACCACCAGCACGCCGATGATCAGCACCAGCGCCACCGCCAGCTTGAGCTCGTTGCCGATGACGAACGCGCCGAGCACGTTCTCCAGCACGCCGACGAGGAAGCCGCCGAAAACCGCCCCGGCCGGGTTGTCGATGCCGCCGACGAGCGCGGCGGCAAAGGCGTACAGCAGCACGCCGCCCATCATGTTCGGGTCGAGGTAGACGATGGGTGCCACCATCATGCCGGCGACCGCGCCGACCGCTGCGGCCAGCCCCCAGCCGAGCGCGAGCATCCAGCCCACCCGGATGCCGACCAGGCGCGCCGATTCCGGGTTCTGCGCCGCGGCGCGCAACGCGAGGCCCAGGGGCGTGAAGCGGAAGAACGCGTACAGCGCGAGCAGCACCACCAGGGTCACGCCGATCGCGCCGCCTTCGTGGGCCGACATGTACTTGCCGAACACGGGCTGGGTCGGGAACGGCGAGGGGAAGGTCTTGATGGTGTAGGTGTAGATCCAGCCGGTGACGCTGTTGAGGATGATGAGCAGGGCGATGAACACGACCACCACCGCGAGCACGGGCGCGTTCTCCACCGGGCGGATGATGACGCGCTCGATCACCACGCCGAGCACGAATGCGAAGCCGACCGTGAGCAGGAAGGCGGGCCAGTAAGGCATGCCCGCGTTGACCAGCGTCCAGGCGATGTAGGTGGCGAACATCGCCATCTCGCCCTGCGCGAAGTTCACGAGATGGGTCGCCTGATAGATCATGACCAGCGCCAGGGCGAGGCTGGCGTAGATGCCGCCCGTGGCGAGGCCGGCGAGAACCTGGTGGAGGAAGGCTTCCAAGGCTGCGTCCCCTAGTATCCGAGGTAGGAGCGGCGCACTGCGTCGTCGCGCCTGATCTCGTCCGCCGTGCCCGAGAGCACCACGCGCCCGGTCTCGATGAGGTAGGCGTGGTCGGCCAGGTCGAGCGCCATGGCGGCGTTCTGCTCCACCACCAGCATGCTGACGCGCTCGCTCTCGTTGACCTGGCGCAGGATCCCGAACAGCTCCTTCACCACCAGCGGCGCGAGCCCGAAAGAGGGCTCGTCGAGCAGCATCAGCTTCGGCCTCAGCATGAGGGCGCGCGAGACGGCGAGCATCTGCTGCTCGCCGCCCGAGAGCGTGCCCGCCTGCTGGCCGCGGCGCTCGCGCAGGCGCGGGAAGTAGCCGTAGACGCGCTCCAAGTCCTGCTCCACCGCATGGCGGTCCTTGCGCGTGTAGGCCCCCAGGCGCAGGTTCTCCTCGGTGCTGAGGTTGACGAAGGTGCCGCGACCGTCCGGGACGTGCGCGACGCCCAGGCGCACGACATCCTCGGTGGCGCGGCCGGCGATCGGCGCGCCCTGGAAGCGGATGTCGCCTTGAGTCTTCACCATGCCGCAGAGCGCGCGCAGGGTGGTCGTCTTGCCCGCGCCGTTGGCGCCGAGCAGTGTGGTGATGGTGCCCGGCTCCATGGAGAAGCTGATGCCGTGCAGCACGCGCGTCAGCCCGTAGGCGGCGCGCAGGTCCCGCGCCTCGAGCAGCGCCATCAGTGTCCCGTCCCGAGGTAGGCCTGGATCAGCTCGGGGTCCCGCTGCACCTCGGCGGGCGTGCCCTCGGCGATCTTGCGGCCGAAGTTGAGCGCCACGACGCGGTCCGAGACGCTCATCACCAGGCTCATGTGGTGCTCGACCAGCAGCACCGTGAGCGCGAGCCGGTCGCGGATCTCCCTGATGAGCGCGCCGAGCGCGCCCACCTCCTCGTGGTTGAGGCCGCTCGCCGGCTCGTCCAGCAGCAGCAGCTTCGGCTCGGCGGCGAGCGCGCGAGCGAGCTCGACGCGCTTCTGCGTGCCGAAGGGAAGATCGGCGACGCGCGCACGGGCGACTGCGCCCAGCCCGAGCATGCCGACGAGCAGCTGCGCCTTGTGCAGCGTGTCGCGCTCCTCCGCGGGCACGCCCGGCAGGCGCACGGCGTTGGCGAAGAAGCCGCTGTGCGTGCGGCAGTGGCGGCCTACCAGCACGTTGTCGAGGACCGACATGGTGCGAAACAGGGCCAGGTTCTGGAAGGTGCGGCCGATGCCGAGCGCGGCGATGCGGTGCCGGGGCACCGGCAGCAGCGACTCGCCGTCGAACAGGATGTCGCCGCTGTCGCAGGGGTAGAGCCGCGACAGGCAGTTGAAGAGGGTCGTCTTGCCGGCGCCGTTGGGCCCGATCAGCCCGACGATGAGGCCGCGCTCGACATCGAACGAAACCTCGTCGAGGGCGACGATGCCGCCGAAGCGCACGCCCACGCTCCGCACGCGCAGCAACGCCCCCGCATCAGTCGTACCGATAGACCCTCCTCCATCAGACGATGCCCCGGCGAGCGCACCGGGTGATTGCAAATTGCGTCGGATTGTCGGACGATGATCCGGTCCAGTCAAATAGGGAGGCGACGGCGTGATCCGCTCGACGATGCAGCGCGCGCCGCTTTCGCTCAACCAGTTGCTCGAGCGCGCCGGGCGCCTCTACCCCGAGTCGCAGATCGTCAGCCGCCGGCCGGACAAGTCGCTGGTGCGCCATCGCTTCGCCGACTTCTACCGGCGCGCGCGCGGGCTCGCGGCGGCGCTGCTCGCCGCGGGATTGAAGAAGGGTGACCGCGTGGCGACGCTGTGCTGGAACCACTACGCGCACCTGGAGTGCTACTTCGGCATCCCGGCGGCGGGCGGCGTGATGCACACGCTCAACCTGCGCCTCGCGCCCGAGGAGATCGGCTGGATCGCCGGCCACGCCCAGGACCGGTTCCTGATCGTGGACGACATCCTGCTGCCGCTCTACGCGCAGGTCCGCGGCAAGCACGCGTTCGAGAAGGTGATCGTGGTGCCCTTCAGCGGCGCGACGGTCGGGGCTGCGTTCCTGGACTACGAGCGCTTCATCGACGTCGATGCCGCGGCGTTTTCCTATCCTGCGCACGATGAAGACGACCCGGTCGCCATGTGCTACACCTCCGGCACGACCGGGCGCCCCAAGGGGGTGGTGTATTCCCACCGCTCCACGGTGATCCACACCCTGATGGCCAACCAGCCCGACCACTGGGGCCTCTCGGCGACCGACAGCGTGCTGCCGGCGACGCCCATGTTCCACGCCAACTGCTGGGGTATGCCCTATGCCTGCGTGCTGATGGGCATCAAGATGATCTTTCCCGGGCCGCACCTGCATCCCGAGGACCTGCTGGACCTGTTCGCGGCCGAGCGTCCGACCTATGTCCTCGGCGTGCCGACCATCTGGATGACGATGCTGCAGCTGCTCGACTCGCAGCCGGAGCGCTACAAGCTGCCGCCCGACATGCGCATGCTGGTGGGGGGCGCGCCCGTTCCCGAGGCGATGATCCGCGCCTACAAGCGCCACGGCGCGCAGATCTGCCACGGTTGGGGCATGACCGAGATGAGCCCGCTCGGCACCGTGTCCTACATCAAGCCGGAGCTGCAGCACCTCGACCAGGAGGCGCGCTTCGCGCGCTACGCGATGGCGGGCGTGCCGGCGCCGGTGATGGACATCCGCCTGGCGGCCGAGGACGGCTCGGAATGCCCGTGGGACGGAAAATCGGCGGGCGAGATCCAGGTGCGCGGCCCCTTCATCGCCGGCGGCTACCACGAGGTGCCTAACGAGCCGGAGAAGTTCACCGCGGACGGGTGGCTGCGCACCGGCGACGTGGCCACCATCGACGCCCACGGCTACGTGCGCATCACCGACCGCACCAAGGACCTGATCAAGTCCGGCGGCGAGTGGATCAGCTCGGTCGACATGGAGAACCTGCTCATGGCGCACCCCGCGGTGCAGGAGGCTGCGGTGATCGCAGTGCCCGACCCGAAGTGGACCGAGCGGCCGCTCGCCTGCGTGGTGCTCAAGCAGGGCAGGCAGGTTTCGACGGAAGAGCTGCGCACGCACCTCTCGGGCGCGTTCGCGAAGTGGCAGCTGCCGGACCGCTTCGAGTTCCTCGAGGCGATCCCGCGCACCTCGACCGGCAAGTTCTGGAAGGTGAAGCTGCGCGAGCGCTATCGCGGCGCCGCCTGATTTCCTTCGCTCAGCCTACTCGCGCCCGTCAGCGTGTCGCCGACGAGGCAGGAGGCGAGCGCGCCCGCGACCAGCTCCTACACCAGGCCGCAGGCCGAGACGAGCAGCGCCGAAGACAGCCGCACGAGCGGCCCGCCGCTCAGCGGGCGGGCCAGGGTCTCACTTGCCACCGCTGCTCCCCCGACTGAAGCTCGAGCGCGCGCTGCCCCAAGACTCCTCGTCCGACCCCGAGCAGGCGTAGGCGAGGCCCACCACGACCAGGATGGTAACGATCCAGCCGACCGCCTTCTTGAGCGGACTCGACCCGGCGCCGTCCTCCTCGCCGGACTCGGCTTCGGCCTGCGCGCGCTGCTCGGCGGCGAGCCGCTCGGCTTCGGCCAGCGCCCCGCGCTGCGCGCCCGAGAGCACTTCCTCCGCCTGCAGCGGCTTGAGCGAGAAGAAGCTCTGCGCCGCCGCACCGGGCGCCATCTCGCGCAGCAGCGCCCCCATCGAGCCTTGGAAGGCACCCGAGAGAACGAGCGGCGCATTCGGGGCGCCGCCCGGCGGGCGTCCCTCGACGCCGAGCACCTTGAGCTTGCTGACCTTGGCGAGGGTGTACTTCTCTCCCATCACCGTGACGGTGCTTCCGGCGGCGACGGGCTGGGCGGCGCTCGAGAACTGTCGCAGCAGCGCAAAGCCCGCCGCGCGCTCTTCCAGGATCTGCGCAGCGCCGGAGGGCTCGGCGAGCTGGTAGCGGGTCAGCGGCTGGCCGTCGGCGTCCTCGAGCTGCAGCCGGCCGACGACCCGCAGCACCTTGCCCGAGACCGAGATCTCCTCCTCGAGGGCGAACTTCGAGGGCTTGAGCGGCATCTAGGCGGCGTGCCGCGCCGGCAGCGGCGCGCCGTCCGCGCCGAGCGCGACGACACGGTCGCGCCCCGCGGCCTTGCCGAAATTGAGCCCCGCCTCGGCGCGCGAGACGACGCGCCCTGCAGGCTCGTTCCTCGCGTGCTGCGCCAGCCCGATCGTGCAGCTGACGCGGTAGCCGGCGCGCAGCTCGGGGAAGGTGGTGTGATCGAGCGCCGCGCGCAGCCGGTCGGCGGCGATGAGCGCGCCCGCGAGGTCGGTGTCGGGCATGACGACGAGGAACTCCTTGCCGCCATAGCGCCCGAACAGGTCGATATCGCGCAGGATGCCCTGCGACACCAGCGCGAAGCGGCGCAGCGCCGCGTCGCCCGCGGCGTGGCCGAAGGTCTCGTTCAGGCTGCGAAAGCGGTCGAGATCCACGCGCGCCACGCACAGCGGCTTGCCGAGGCGGTCGGCGCGCGAGACCTCGCGCTCCAGCGCCTCCACCAGGTGGTGGCGGTGCAAGGCGCCGGTGAGCGCGTCGCGGCTCGCCTTGTCCCTCGCCTCCTCCGCGAGGTCGTGCAGGCGCCGGTGCGCCTCCGCAAGGTGCGCGCGCAGGCGCGAGATCGACCCGGCGGCGAAAACCGACCAGGCGAGGCCCGCGGCCAGCGCGCCGAACTGCGTCCACGCCGTGGGCAGGTGGATGCGGTGCCCCTGGTCGATGAGCATGAACAGCGCGGTGCCGTGGGTCACCACCGCGAGCGCGGCGAGCACGAGCAGCGGCGTCCTCTCCAGGCGCAGCACGCCGTAGAGCATCGCCACCATGTAGAGCATCGGGATCGCCGCGGGCGTGTCCTCGGCGCGGTAGGTGAGCCAGGCGAGCAGCAGGAACGCCGCCGCGAGCTGCGCGGCGATGAGCGCGGGGTCGGCGAAGCGCAGGCTGAATCCAGAGCGCAGCAGCGCGTAGAACACGGCCGCGAGCGCCGCCAGCGCGACGCAGCCTTCGGCGGCGACTTCCGGCTCGATCAGCTCGAGGACCGCGGCGAGCGCGAGCACCAGCGCCATCACCGCCGCCGCGCCCGCTCCCAGGTAGGAGCGCTGAAGATGCGGCCGCGCGCGGCTGCCGCCGTTCCCCTTCTCTCCCATCGGACTATTATATGGCCGCATGCCTGCACTCACGGTCAACGGCCAGCGGCGCGATGTCGACGCCGATGCGGCCACGCCGCTGCTCTGGGCGCTGCGCGATGCGCTCGGCCTGGTGGGCACCAAGTTCGGCTGTGGCGTCGCCGCGTGCGGCGCATGTACCGTGCTGGTCGACGGGCGGGCGCAGCGCGCCTGCGTGGTGCCGCTCGGCTCGATCCTCGACAAGCAGATCGTCACCATCGAGGGCGCGGCGGCCCGCCCCGCGTGGCAGGCGCTGCGCGAGTCCTGGATCGCCGAGCAGGTGCCGCAGTGCGGCTACTGCCAGTCGGGGCTGATGCTGGCTTGCCTCGCGCTGCTCGAGGCGAAGCCCGGGCCGGGCGACGGCGACATCGACGGCGCGATCACCAACATCTGCCGCTGCGGCACCTATCCGCGGGTGCGCCGCGCGATCCATCGCGCGGCGGCGCGGCTCGCGAAGGGCTAGCGCGTGGCGGGCACGCCGGCGAGCAGGCTGCGCCGCAGGCTGCTGATCGCCGCCGGCGCCGCCGGCGGCGCCCTGGCGATCGGAGGGTGGTTGTTCTATCGCGAGCGCGACCGGCTGCGCCGCCCCGCGGCACTCGCCGCGCTCGCCGGCGAAGCCGTCTTCAATGCCTGGCTGAAGATCGCTTCCGGGGGCACGGTGACGGTGATGATCCCGCGCCAGGAGATGGGGCAGGGGATCACCACCGCGCTGCCGCTGCTCGTCGCCGAGGAGCTGGATTGCGAGGTTGCGGCCCTGCGCTTCGAGCAGGCGCCCGTGGACTCGGTGTACGCCAACGCCACCCTGCTTGCCGACGCGGTGCCGTTCCGGCCGGATGACCATGGCTGGTTCGCCGAAACGGCGCGCCTGACACAGTACCGCTTTGCCGAGATTCTCGGCGTGCAGGCGACGGGCGGCTCCTCCAGCGTGCGCGACGCCTGGCTCGTGATGCGCGCGGCGGGCGCCGCCGCGCGCGCGATGCTCTTGGCGGCGGCCGCGAAGCGCTGGGGCGTGGCGGTGGCCGACTGCCGCACCGAGGCGGGGCAGGTGATCGACTCGGGGAGCGGGAAGCGGCTCGCGTACGGCGAGCTCGCCCAGGAGGCAGGGAGACTCGAGCCGCCCTCGCGCGTCGCGCTCAAGGAGCCGCGGCAGTTCCGCCTCCTCGGCCGGCCGCAGGCGCGCCTCGACGTGCCCGCGAAGAGCGACGGCAGCGCGCGCTTCGGCATCGACGTTCGGCTTCCCGGCATGCGCTATGCGGCGATCGCGCACTGCCCGGTGTTCGGCGGCCGGCTGAAGTCGCTCGATGCGGAGCGCGCCAGGCGCCGGCCGGGGGTGGTCGCGGTCATCGAGCTCGCCTCGACCCCCACCAGCGCCGCCGCGGTCGCGATCGTGGCCGACGGCTGGTGGCGCGCGAAGACCGCGCTCGCGGCACTCGAGATCGCATGGGAGGGCGGCCCGCATGCCGGGCTGGACTCCGCGCGCCAGCGCGCCGAGTACGCCAGGCTCCTCGCGAGCGGAAACGCGCGGGCCTACGAGGAGGTCGGCGACGTCGGCGCGGCTTTCAAGGGCGCGGCAACGCTCGTGGAGGCGGAGCACGAGGTGCCCTACCTCGCGCACGCGGCGATGGAGCCGATGAACGCCACCGCGCTGGTGAAGGAGGGCCGCTGCGAGATCTGGGCCGGGACCCAGGCGCCCACGCTGGTGAAGTGGTTCGCGGCGAAGGCGGCGGGGCTGCCGAGCGACGCGGTGACGGTGCACACCCCGTTCCTCGGCGGCGGCTTCGGCCGGCGCGCCGAGATGGACGTGGTGGTCGAGGCGGCCGCGATCGCGGCGCGCCTGCCCGGCGCGCCGGTGCAGCTCCTCTGGTCGCGCGAGGAGGACATCCAGCACGACGTCTACCGGCCGCTGGCGCTTTCGCGGCTGCGCTGCGCGCTCGATGCGCAGGGCCGCATCGCGGCGTGGCAGCACCGCATCGTGGGGCAGTCCTGCACCCAGGGACTGACCGCCCGGCTGCTCCCGGCGGCGGCCTCCGACCTGCTGAAGGACAAGACCGTGGCCGAGGGCGCCTACGACCTCCCCTACGCCATGCCGAACCGGCTGGTGGAGCACGTGCTCGCGAGCCAGCCGGTGCCGGTGGGCTACTGGCGCAGCGTGGGCCACAGCTACAACGCGTTCTTCGTCGAGGCGTTCATGGACGAGGTGGCGCGTGCGGCGGGCAGGGACCCCTACGAGTTCCGGCGCGCGATGCTCGCGGGCGCGCCGCGGCACCTGCGCGTGCTCGAGACGGCGGCGCGCAAGGCGGGCTGGGGCACGCCGCTCGAGGCGCCCGCCGGCGTGCGCGCCGGGCGGGGCATCGCGCTCGCCGAGTCGTTCCACTCCATCGTGGCGCAGGTCGCCGAGGTCGAGGTGGGGCAGGGCGGCGCGCTGCGCGTGCGCCGCGTGGTGTGCGCGATCGACTGCGGCCGCGCGCTCAATCCCGACACCGTGGCCGCCCAGATGGAGAGCGGAATCGTGTTCGGCCTCTCGGCCGCGCTCCACGGCGCGATCACGCTGCAGGGCGGGCGCGTGGAGCAGTCCAACTTCACCGACTACAACGTCGTGCGCATGGCCGACTGCCCCGCGATCGAGGTCGAGATCGTGGAGAGCGGCTGGGAGCACCTCGGCGGGGTGGGCGAGCCGGGCACGCCGCCGATCGCGCCCGCGGTCGCCAACGCCGTGTTCGCCGCTACGGGCAAGCCCGTGCGGCGGCTGCCGCTGCGCGCATGAGCGAATTCGATTACGTCGTCGCGGGCGGCGGCTCGGCGGGCTGCGTGGTTGCTTCGCGCCTGAGCGAGGACCCGGGACGCTCGGTCTGCCTGCTGGAGGCGGGCGGCCGGGACGACAGCGCCTTCGTGCATTGTCCAGCGGGCGTCGTCGCCATGGTGCCTACGCGGCTCAACAACTGGGCCTTCCAGACCGTGCCGCAGCCGGGGCTGGGCGGCAGGCGCGGCTACCAGCCGCGCGGCAGAGTGCTCGGCGGCTCGAGCTCGATCAACGCGATGATCTACATTCGCGGGCATCGCAGCGACTACGACCGCTGGGCCGCGCTCGGCAACCGCGACTGGTCTTTCGCGGAGGTGCTGCCGTACTTCAAGCGCGCCGAGCACAACGAGCAGTTCCGGGACGAGCTCCACGGCAGCGGCGGGCCGCTCAACGTCGCGGCGCTGCGCACCGGCAACCCCTTCCAGGAGCGCTTCGTGGCGGCGGCCGAGCAAGTAGGGCTGAAGCGCAATGCGGACTTCAATGGGACGGAACAGGAGGGCGTCGGCGCCTACCAGGTCACGCAGAAGGACGGCGAGCGCTGCTCGGCGGCGAAGGCTTACCTGACGCCGTACCTTTCGCGGCCCAACCTGCGCGTCATCACCGGCGCCGCTGCGCGGCGCGTCGTGCTCGAGGGCGGGCGCGCCGTGGGCGTCGAGCTCGAGCAGGGTGGAGCGCGCCAGATGCTGCGTGCGCGGCGCGAGGTGATCGTGAGCGCCGGCGCGCTGCAGTCGCCGCAGCTGCTGATGCTCTCCGGGATCGGCGACGGCGAGGCGCTGCGGCGCCACGGCATCGCCGTGGTCCGTCACCTGCCCGGGGTGGGACGCAACCTGCAGGACCACATCGACTACCTGCTCTGCTACCGCTCGGGCTCGAATGAGCTCTTCGGGCTCGCGCCCGCGTTCGCGCTGCGCTTCCTGAAGTACCTCAAGCTCTACCGCGAGGAGCGCCGCGGCATGCTCACCACCAACTACGCCGAAGCCGGGGGCTTCGTGAAGAGCGAGCCGGCCCAACCGCTCCCCGACCTGCAGCTGCACTTCATGATCGCCATGGCCGAGAACCACGCCAGAACGCCCGTCTTCGGCATGGGCTTCGGCTGCCACGTCTGCGTGCTGCGCCCGAAGAGCGTGGGCCACCTGGAGCTCGCGAGCGCCGATCCGCGCGCGGCGCCGCTCATCGACCCCGGCTTCCTCACCGAGCGCGCCGACGTCGAGACGCTGATCAGGGGCTTCAGGCTCGCGCGCCGGATCCTGGAAGCGCCCGCGCTGGCGCCGTTCCGCGGCGAGCCGCTGCGCACCGCGCGCGTGCACACGGACGAGGAGATCGAGCGCGAGCTGCGCCGCCGGTGCGACACGCTCTACCACCCGGTGGGGACCTGCCGGATGGGCACGGACGATCACGCGGTCGTCGATCCGGAGCTCAAGGTCCGGGGCGTGGACGGCCTGCGCGTGGTGGATGCCTCGGTGATGCCCACGCTGATCGGGGGCAACACCAACGCGCCGACCATCATGATCGGGGAAAAAGCGGCCGACCTGATCCGCGGCCGCGGCGCGTGAGCGCGCTCGACGCCCTCGGCATGGACTGGTACGGCGGGGTGGCGGCCAACCGCCTGCCCGCGAAGTTCCGTATCTGCGCGAGCCTCGCTGCCGGAATCGCGCTCGATGCGCCCGAGCCGGAACTCTGGGGAGCGCTCGATGTGGGGACGCAGGCGTTTCTCGCGTTGCGGGAGCGGATCCGCGCGGAGCAGAAGCGGTTGCCCGGGGAGCAGCCGCATCCGAGCCTGCTCGATCTCGTCGCCGAGCTCGCGCGGCGCATGCTCGCGCACTGCAACTTCTGCCGCTGGGACTGCGGCGTCGATCGCCGCAAGGGGGAGAAGCCCGGCGCCTGCAAGCTCGCCTCCGGCACGCGCGTCTCGAGCTACTTCCACCACCGCGGCGAGGAGCTCGTCTACCGCGGCACCCACGGCTCGGGGACCATCTTCTTCACTTCGTGCAACATGCGCTGCGCGTTCTGCCAGAACGGCGACATCTCTACCGACCGGCTGAACGGCGAGGAGGTCGCGGCGCGCACGCTTGCGACCATGGCCTGGGTGCTGCGGGTCGAGGGCTGCCACAACGTCAACTGGGTGGGCGGCGATCCCACGATCCACCTGCACACGGTCCTCGAGGCGATCGCGCTGCTGCCGCGGCTCGAGCCGGGGCGCGAGGACCTCGAGGCGGCGCTCGCCGTCAAGGCGGACCGCTTCCTCGGGTATCGCGCGCGGCGCGAGCACGCGACGTACGAGGGCGCGTTCAACGCCCCGATGCTCTGGAACTCGAACTTCTTCATGACCGACGAGGCGATGAAGCTGCTGCGCCTCACCATGGACGTCTGGCTGCCCGACCTCAAGTTCGGGCCGGGGCGCTGCGCGCTCGAGCTCGCACGCACCGGCTGGTACTGGGAGACGGTGACGCGCAATCTGCTGCTGCTGCGCGACTGGGGCGAAGACCTCACGCTCCGCCACCTGATCATGCCGGGACACATCGAGTGCTGCACCGTGCCGGTGCTCGACTGGATCGCCGCGCAGATGCCGCAGGTCCCGGTCAACGTCATGGACCAGTACCATCCGGACAACTACTGCGATCCGGGGAACGCCAAGTTCATGGAGCGCTACCGGCCGCTCGCGCGCCGGCCGGCGCGCGGCGAGGTCCTCGCGGCGTACCGCCACGCCAAAGCGCGCGGCCTGCGCTTCGAGGCGCTCTCCTACGAGCGCAGCAAGACCGGGTTTACGCTGTAGTGCGCGCGCCCGCCAGGATCGCGGCGACTTCGTCCTCGTCCACGTCGTACCAGCGCCCGTAGGCGTCGGCCACCGCGAAGCTCGCGCCGCGGCGCAGGTTCGCGCAGCAGACTTCCTCGGCGATCGCGGCGAGCGCCTCCACCGAGCGCGCGCCGCCCGTGGGCACCGCGATCACGACGCGCGCGGGCGCGAGCTTTCGCAGCGCCGCCACCGCGGCGCGCATCGTGGAGCCCGCGGCGATGCCATCGTCCACCACGATCGCGGTCCGGCCCTTGAGCGCGTAGCCGGAGCGCCGGGCGCGCAGCTGCTCGAGCCTGCGCCCGACCTTGGCGCGCGCCTGCGCGAGCGCGTGCTCGACCTGCGCCTGCGACAGGCCGAGGCGCCGCGGATCCTCCGGGTCCATCCAGACGCTGCCGTCGAAGGCCACGGCGCCGAAGCCGGATTCGGTGGTCCAGGGCAGCAGCATCTTGCTCACCGGCGCCACGTCCAGCTCAAGCCCGAGCCGCGCTGCGATTTCGGCGGCGACCGGTACGCCGCCCGCCGGGATCGCGAGCACCAGCGCGTCGCTCGCGCGGTAGCCTTCGAGAAGCGCGGCGAGCGCGGCCCCGGCGGCCGCGCGATCCGCGAACACCGGCGCCCGGTCGCGCAGCTCGGGCAGGTCGCGGATCACAGCAGCTCGGGCCGCAGCATCCAGGCGATTTCCCAGCCGCCGGCGCCGCGCTCCAGGCAGGCGATACCGCCGGGCTGGAACCCGAACACCGGCGACTGCTCGCGTCCCGCCAGGAGCAGCGTGGCGAGCTTGCCCATGAAAGGCTGGTGGCCCGCGAGGAGGGTGTCCTCGCCCCAAGCGCGCGCCTGGGCCGCGATCGGCGCCACCGGATCGTTGGGACTGAGCCCTTCGAGCATCTCGGGCTTCACTCCAGGCGCGAGCTGCGCCGCCAGGATTTCGGCGGTCTGCAGCGCTCGCGTCTTGCCGCCGTGCGCGATGCGCGCCACGCGCACGCCGCGCGAGCCGAGCCGCTCGGCGAGCTTCTCCAGGTCCGCGCGGCCCTGCGGGGTGAGGTCCCGCTGCGCGCTCACCGACTCGGGATGCGCCTCGCCGTGCTGGACGAGGTAGAGCCTCACGGCCTTACTTCAGGTTCTTCGCGAGGAAATCCATCGTGCGCTGCCAGGCGATCTCGGCGGACTTCGGGTCGTACTTGAGCATCGCGAGGCCCTTCGAGTCCGCCGTCTCGTTGGCGAAGGCGTGCTTGGCGTTGTAGCGGTGGAACTCGAACCTGACGTTCGCGCCGCGCAGCTTCTTCTCCAGCTCGTCGACCTTCCCGATCGGGAAAGGCACGTCCTCGGTCGCCCAGTGCCCCAGCAGCGGCGCCTTGATCTTCGAGGCGTCCACGTACTCGAGCGGCGGGAAGCCGTACCAGATCACGCAGGCGTCGGCCTCCGGCACGTTGACGGCCGAGAGCACCGTGAGCGCACCGCCCATGCAGAAGCCGGTGACGCCGGCTTTCCGGCTGCCGGTCGCCTTGAGATGCTGCACCGCGCCGCGCACGTCCTGCCCGGCGGCGTCGCCGAAATTGAGGTTGGTCATCAGGTGCTCGGCCTCGTTCGCCTCCAGCGCGACCTTGCCGCGGTACAGGTCGGGCACGAGCGCGCGATAGCCGGCCCCGGCAAGCTTGTCCGCGACGCCCTTGATCTGGTCGTTCAGCCCCCACCACTCCTGGATCACCACCATCCCGGGGGCGGCGGCTGCGGCTGGCGCGGGTTCTGCGAGATAACCGGCGACGCTCTGGCCGTCGGGGCGCTTGAAGCTGATGCTCTTGCCCATGGTCTCCTCCGGTGTCCGGACCGGGCAAACTTACGCCGCTCCGCACGGGCCCGCAACCGCCGCGCAGGCTCGACATGTGAAGCACATGTGACTATTCTATGCACATGTCGATCATGATCCAAGTTCGCAACGTGCCCAACGAGCTGCACCGGCGCCTCAAGGCGCGCGCGGCGCTGGCCGGCATGACGCTCTCGGACTATCTGCTGCACGAGATCCGGCGCGTGGCCGAGCGGCCGTCGGTCGAGGAACTGCGCGCAAGGCTGCAGAGCCGTTCGGCCGCGGCGCCATCGCTTGCCCCGGCGCGCGCGTTGCGGGCCGAGCGCGACAGCCGGTGATCGTCCTCGACGCCTCGGTGGTGCTCGAGGTGCTGCTGCGGATGCCGGCCGGCGTGGCGCTGGAGGAGCGCCTCTTCAGCGCCGACGAAACGCTGCACGCGCCTCACCTGCTCGATGTGGAAGTGGCTCAGGTCCTGCGCCGCTACGCGCTCGCGGGCGAAGTCGGGGCGGACCGCTGCCGCGCGGCGCTCGAGGACCTCGCGGGGTTCGCCCTCACGCGTTACCCGCACGACTTCCTGATGCAGCGCGTCTGGGAGCTGCGCGGCAACCTGTCCGCGTACGACGCGGCGTACGTCACGCTCGCGGAAGCGCTCGAGGCGCCGCTGCTGACGCGCGACCAGCGCCTGGCGAGCGCCCCCGGGCACGGTGCGCAGGTCGAGGTCGTCTGACCGGAATGGTTCCCGCTGCGGCGAGGGTAGGCTCGGCTGCCAGCGTGGCCGGAATCCCCGCTCACTGCAGCGGCCCGCGCAGCCGGGCTTCGAGCTCGTGGCGCTGGATCTTGCCACTGGTGGAGCGCGGGAACTCGTCGAGCGCGAGGAACCGCACCTCGCGCGGACGCTTGTAGCGCGACAGCTCCGCTTCGCAGCGCGCGAGCAGGTCGTCGACGGTGAGACTCGCGTCGCGCCGCGCCACGAACGCGACCGGCACCTCGCCCCAGTTCGGGTCCGGCTTTCTCACCACCACGGCGTCGGCGACGCGCGGTTCGGCGAGGATCACCCGCTCGATCTCGGCCGGATAGATGTTCTCGCCGCCGGACTTGATCATGTACTTGATGCGGTCGACGAAATCGAGCGTGCCGTCCGGATTGCGGCGAAACACGTCGCCCATGTGGAACCAGCCGTCGCGGAAGTCGTGCGCGTTGGTCGCGTCGGCGTTCCAGTAGCCCGAAAACAGGGTCGCAGCGCGAATCGCGACCTCCCCCGGCTCGCCGTCGCGCACCTCGCGGTCGTCGGGATCGACGAGGCGGATTTCGCAGAACGCGCTCTGGCGCTTCGACAATCGCCCCGGCGCCTCGCCCACCGGGATCAAGGCTCCGGTCGCCGGCGGCAGGCCGGTCTCGGTCGAGCCGAAGGAATTCAGGAACGGTGCATCGAGGAGCGTGGTGACGTCGGCGATCGTCTGGCGCGGCACGAGATCCGCCATCGCGCCGCAGCAGCGGATGCCGGCCGCGCGCACGGGCCGCGCGCGCAGCGCAGCGATCATGGCGTCGATCATGCCGGGGATCAGCACCAGCCAGCCGATTCGCTCGCGCGCGATCACGTCGAGGAGCGGTTCGGGCTGAAAACCGTCGACCAGGACCACCTTGCCGCCGCGCAGGAGCGTCGAGATCGCCTGATCCGTCGAGGCCATGTGGTACATCGGCGCCCATGCGACGAACGTGTCCGAGGCGGGAATCGCGAGCTCCGACGCGAAACAAAGCCCGCGCACGATCATCGCGCGATGGCCGATCACCGCGCCCTTCGGCAGCCCGGTGGTGCCGCTGGTGTACAGAATGACCAGCCCGTCCTCGGGATCGACCGCGACCGACGGCGCCGCGGCGGCCGCGGCAAGCATGCGCTCGTACGCCTCGCCCAGCGCGACGCGCGCAGCCACCGCGAGATCGAGCCGCGCGAGCACCGCGGCGAACTCGGGCTGGTAGAGGAGCAGCCGCGGCTCGACCAGGTTGATGCAGTGCGCGAGCTCGCGATCGGCGAGCCTCCAGTTGAGCGCGGCGGTGATCGCGCCGATCTTGGCGCACGCGAGCTCGACCTCGACGTACTCGGCGCAGTTGCGCGCGAGCAACGCCACGCGATCACCCCGCGCCACGCCGCGCGCGCGCAGCGCGCCCGCGAGCCGGTCCGTGCGATGATTCAGCTCGCCGTAGGTCAGCGTCCGTGCGCCGTCGACCAGCGCGATGCGGTCGCGCTGCCCCCTGGCGCGATGACCAAACAGCTCGCCGACCGTGGTGCGGCCGGCGGCGTGGATCTGATCGGCGCCCGCGCGGCTCATGTTGGCTCCCCGACCAGGGCTCGAACCTGGGACCTGCGGATTAACAGTCCGTCGCTCTACCAACTGAGCTATCGGGGATCCGGAAAAGGGCGCAATTCTACCCTAGCGGATGACCTGCGCGACGGCGTCCGCGACGTAATCTACGTTCTTCGTGGAGAGGGCCGCGACGCAAATGCGCCCGGTGTCGATCGCGTAGATGGAAAACTCCTTCCTCAGACGGCCGACCTGCTCCTTGCTGAGCCCGGAGTACGAGAACATGCCTCTCTGCCGCAGCACGAACGAGAAATCGGCTTCCGGCACCCGCTTCTGGATCCCCTCGACAAGCGCCGCGCGCAGCCGCTTGATGCGCTCGCGCATGCCGCCGACGTCCTTCTCCCACTGGGCGCGCAGCTCGGGCGTGGTGAGCACCCGCGCCACGATGTCGCTGCCGTGGGTGGGAGGGTTGGAGTAGTTGGTGCGCACCACGCGCTTGAGCTGCGAGAGCACGCGCTTCGCCTCGTCGGCGTCGCCGCACACGACGGAGAAGGCACCGACCCGCTCGCCGTACAGCGAGAACGACTTGGAGAAGGAGCTCGAGAGGAACACCGGCGTCGTCGCCTCGCCGAAGAGCCGGGCCGCGAAGGCGTCCTCGTCCACGCCGTCGCCGAACCCCTGGTAGGCGAGGTCGAGGAAGGGAATGAGTCCGCGGCTCTGCACGACTTCGAGCACCTTGCGCCATTGGTCCTGGCTCAGGTCCACGCCCGTGGGGTTGTGGCAGCAGGCGTGCAGCACGGCGACCGAGCCGCGCGCCGCCCCCTGCAGCGTCCCGAGCATGCCCTCGAAGTCGAGCCACCGGGTTTTCGGGTCGTAGTAGGGGTAGGCCTTCACCGTGAAGCCCGCAGCCTCGAACAGCGCCTGGTGGTTCTCCCAGCTCGGGTTGCTGATCCAGACGGTGGCCCGAGGGCTCAGCTGCTTCAGGAAATCGGCCCCGATCTTGAGACCCCCGGTGCCGCCGAGCGACTGCACGGTGACCACGCGCCCTTCCTTCACCGCCCGGCTCGCCGGCCCGAAGACGAGCGCCTGCACCGCCCGGTCGTAGGCCGCCAGCCCGTCGATCGGCAGGTAGGATTTGGGCGCGCCGCTCGCCACGCGCTGGGCTTCGGCCCGGCGCACGCACTCCAGCAGCGGCACCCTGCCGTCGTCGTCGTAATAGACGCCCACCCCGAGGTTGACCTTCCTCGGGGTGGCGTCGGCGAGGAAGGCCTCCGTGACGCCGAGGATGGGATCGCCGGGCGCCATCGGCAGCGCGGCGAGGGGGGAGGGCGAGTGCGGGGCGTTCATCGTGCTAGGATTTTCTATTTTGTCCGCTCGGATTCTACCCGTGACCGCGACGTTTCCCAACAGCCCGTGGCGCCTGCACCAGCCGTACGCGCCCGCGGGCGACCAGCCGGAGGCGATCGCGAAGCTCGCCGAGGGCGTCATGGACGGGCTCGCCTACCAGACGCTGCTCGGCGTGACGGGCTCGGGCAAGACCTACACCATGGCGCACGTGATCGCGCGGCTCGGACGCCCGGCGCTGGTGCTCGCCCCCAACAAGACGCTCGCCGCCCAGCTCTACGCCGAGTTCCGCGAGTTCTTCCCGCACAACGCGGTCGAGTACTTCGTCTCCTACTACGACTACTACCAGCCCGAGGCTTACGTCCCGTCCAAGGACCTGTTCATCGAGAAGGACTCCTCGATCAACGAGCACATCGAGCAGATGCGCCTCTCGGCCACCAAGTCGCTGCTCGAGCGGCGCGACTGCGTGATCGTCGCCACGGTGTCGGCGATCTACGGCATCGGCGACCCCGCCGAATACCACGGCATGATCCTGCACCTGCGCGCGGGAGAGAAGCTGTCGCAGCGCGACGTCATCGCGCGGCTGGTGGCGATGCAGTACGAGCGCAACGAGCTCGACTTCCGCCGCGGCACGTTCCGCGTGCGCGGCGAGGTCATCGACGTGTTCCCCGCCGAGCACGCCGAGCACGCGGTGCGGATTCTGCTCGGCGACGACGAGATCGAGCGGCTGCAGGTGTTCGACCCGCTCACCGGACGCGTGCAGCACGCGCTCGCGCGCTTCACCGTGTATCCGTCGAGCCACTACGTGACGCCGCGCGAGACCACGCTGCGCGCGATCGAGGCGGTCAAGGCGGAGCTGCGCGAGCGCATCGACTTCTTCCAGAAGGCGGGGCGCCTCGTGGAGACGCAGCGCATCGAGCAGCGCACGCGCTTCGACCTGGAGATGCTCGCCGAGCTGGGCTTCTGCAAGGGCATCGAGAACTACTCGCGCCACCTCTCGGGCCGCAGGGCGGGCGAGCCGCCGCCGACGCTGATCGACTACCTGCCGCCGGATGCGCTGCTGTTCATCGACGAGAGCCACGTCACCGTCGGCCAGCTGGGCGGCATGTACCGCGGCGACCGCTCGAGGAAGGAGAACCTGGTGGAGTACGGCTTTCGCCTCCCCTCGGCGCTCGACAACCGCCCGCTCAAGTTCGAGGAGTTCGAGGCGGTGGTGCGCCAGACGATGTTCGTCTCCGCGACCCCGGCCGAGTACGAGCGCGGCAAGTCGGCGCAGGTCGTAGAGCAGGTGGTGCGCCCGACCGGGCTGGTCGACCCGCAGGTGACGGTGAAGCCGGCCGCCACCCAGGTGGACGACCTGATGTCCGAGATCGCGCTGCGCGTCAAGCGCAAGGAGCGCGTGCTCGTCACCACGCTTACCAAGCGCATGGCCGAGGAACTCACCGAGTACCTCGGCGAGCACGGCGTCAAGGTGAGGTACCTGCATTCCGAGGTCGAGACCGTGGAGCGCGTGGAGATCATCCGCGACCTGCGCCTGGGGGAGTTCGACGTGCTGGTCGGCATCAACCTCCTGCGCGAGGGGCTCGACCTGCCCGAGGTATCGCTCGTTGCGATCCTGGACGCCGACAAGGAGGGGTTCCTGCGCTCGGAGCGCTCGCTCATCCAGACCATCGGGCGCGCGGCGCGCCACCTCAACGGCGCCGCGATCCTGTACGCCGACGTCATGACCGACTCGATGAAGCGCGCGATCGGCGAGACCGACCGGCGGCGCGCCAAGCAGCTCGCGTACAACGCGCGCCACAGCATCACGCCCACCGGCGTCCGCAAGCGCATCAAGGACCTGATCGACGGCGTGTACGACGCCGAGCAGGCCGCCACCGAGCTCAGGGCGGCGCAGGCGGAGGCGCGCTACGAGGCGATGAGCGAGAAGCAGCTCGCGCGCGAGATGCGCGCGCTCGAAAAGCAGATGCTCGAGCACGCGAGGAACCTCGAGTTCGAGAAGGCCGCGCAGGCGCGCGACCGCCTGGCGGAGATGAAGCGGCGCGTCTTCGGGGTCGCGCTCGCCTCCGCATGAAGCTGCTGCTGGTCTGCACCGGCAACATCTGCCGCTCGCCCACGGCCGAGGGCGTGCTGCGGCGCCTGGCGCAGGAGGCAGGGCTCGCGCTCGAGGTGGATTCCGCGGGCACCCACGGCTGGCACGCCGGCGAGCCGCCGGACGAGCGCGCCCAGGCGCACGCGCTGCGGCGCGGCTACGACCTGTCGCGGCTGCGCGCGCGGCGCATCGAGCCCGGGGATTTCGCGCGCTTCGATCTCATCCTCGCGATGGACCGCGGCCACCTGCGGCTGCTGCGGGAGCGCTGCCCGCGCGGGCACGCGGGCAAGCTGCGCCTCTTCCTCGACGGGCGCGACGTCCCTGACCCGTACTACGGCGGGGCGGAGGCCTTCGAGCAGGTCCTCGACCTCGTAGAGGACGCCGCTCGCAGCCTACTCGATCACTTGCGCGTCTCTACCTGAACCAGCTCGGCGTCCTCCGCAGCGCGGGGACGCTCGCGGCGCGGGCGGCCGAGCCGCACCGGCTCCGGCTCGGGCTCGAGCGGCGCGCGCTTGGCGCTGTCGGTCTCGACCATCTGCAGGCCGGCGCTCTCGAGGTATTGCCGCGGATCCACCCTCGGCAACTCGAGCTGCGGCGCAGCCTCCGCGACCGGGGCCGCCTTGGGCGCCGGCGCCTCCACCGGCGCCGGCGTGGCTTGCGCCTGTGCACGCGCCTCCTCTGCGGCGCGCTCGGCGCGCTCCGCGGCGAGGAACTGCTCGCGCTCGGCTGCCCGCAAGGCTTCCTGGGCGGGCGTGCGCGGCAGGCCGGACTGCTCGGGCCGGCGCTCGCGATCGCGATGGCGGTCGCGCCGGCCGCGACGCCCGCGCCGCGGCTCCTCGCCCTGGGCGGCGTGTTGAGGCTGCGGCGGCTGGCCCTGCTGCGGCGGCAGGCCCTGCTGCGGCGGCTGGGGTGGACGCGGCGGTCGCTGCTCGTGCCGGCGCTGTTCCCCGCCCTGGCGCTGCTGCTGCGGGGGGCGCTGGTCGCGCCGCGGGTCGCCGCCGCGGCGATGCTCGCGACGCTCCTCGTGCCCGCCGCGGCGCCCCTCGCGCCGCTCGCTGCCCCGTTCGGGACGCCGCTCGCCGGCGCGCTCGGGACGCCGCTCGCGCGGGGCTTGCGCCGCAGGGACGACCGGAGCCGGGCGCGGCGCGGCGTCGTTCGCCGCCGCCGGCTGCTCCTGCGGCCTTTCCGGCTTGAGCCAGCCGAGCAGCCGCCCGAAGAGGCCGGCGCGCACGGGCGCGGCCAAAGCCGTCGCGGGGGCCACTGCCGCGACGGGCTGGGCCGCGGCGGGCTCCTGCACCAGCGGCGCGGGCTGCGCCGGCGTGATCGCCTTGACCGCCGCCTCCTGGCGCTCCTTGCGCGGCTCGCCCGGCGCGGCCTCGGCCTCGCTCTCCTCGGCCTGCGGCACCAGCTCGTAGCTCGCCGGCACGTGCTCCATCTGGTTGAGCTCCTCGTGCTTCAGGCGCTGCACCTTGTAGTGCGGCGTCTCGAGCTCGCGGCTCGGCACCAGCACGATGTTCACCTTGAGCCGCGCCTCGAGCTTCTGGATCTCGCTGCGCTTCTCATTCAGCAGGAACGAGGCGACATCGACCGGCACGTGCGCGTGCACCGCGCCGGTGTTCTCCTTCATCGCCTCCTCCTGCAGGATGCGCAGCACGTGCAGGGCGGTCGACTCGGTGCCGCGGATGAAGCCGGTGCCGCCGCAGCGCGGGCAGCTGGAGTGCGCCGTTTCCTCGAGCGAGGCCTGCAGCCGCTGGCGCGACAGCTCGAGCAGCCCGAAGCGCGAGATCTTGCCGATCTGCACTCGCGCCCGGTCGTGGTGCAGCGCGTCCCGGAAGCGGTTCTCGACCTCGCGCTGGTTGCGCTGCGCCTCCATGTCGATGAAGTCGATCACGATGAGGCCGCCGAGGTCGCGCAGCCGCAGCTGGCGCGCGATCTCGTCGGCGGCCTCCAGGTTGGTGCGCAGTGCGGTCTCCTCGATGTCGCCGCCGCGCGTGGCGCGCGCCGAGTTGACGTCGATCGCCACCAGCGCCTCGGTGTGATCGATCACCACCGAGCCGCCCGAGGGCAGGGTCACCTGGCGCGAATACGCGCTCTCGATCTGGTGCTCGATCTGGAAGCGCGAGAACAGCGGCACGTCGTCGCGGTACAGCTTCACCTTCGCCACGTTGGCGGGCATCACGGTCTGCACGAAGGCGCGCGCCTGCTCGTAGATCTCCTCGGCGTCGATCAGGATCTCGCCGATGTCGGGCTGGAAGTAGTCGCGGATGGCGCGGATCACCAGGCTCGACTCGAGGTAGATGAGGAACGGTTTGGCCGACTGGTCGCGCGAGGCCTCCTCGATCGCCTGCCACAGCTGCAGCAGATAGTTGAGGTCCCACTGCAGCTCCTCCAGCGAGCGCCCGATCGCCGCGGTGCGCGCGATCACGCTCATGCCCTGCGGCACCTGCAGCCGCTCGACCTGGTCGCGGAGCTCGTTCCTCTCCTCGCCCTCGATGCGGCGCGACACGCCGCCGCCGCGCGGGTTGTTCGGCATCAGCACCAGGTAGCGCCCGGCGAGGCTGAGGAAGGTGGTGAGCGCCGCGCCCTTGTTGCCGCGCTCGTCCTTTTCCACCTGGACGATCAGCTCCTGGCCTTCGCGCAGCGCGTCCTGGATGCGGGCGCGGCTCGGGTCGCCGTCGCCGCGGAAGTAGCCGCGCGCCACCTCCTTGAACGGCAGGAAGCCGTGGCGCTCCTCGCCGTAGTCGATGAACGCCGCCTCGAGGCTGGGCTCGATGCGGGTGATCAGGCCCTTGTAGATGTTGCTCTTGCGCTGTTCCCTGGAGGCCGACTCGATGTCGAGGTCAACGAGCTTCTGCCCGTCCACGATGGCGACGCGCAGCTCTTCCTGCTGCGTCGCGTTGAACAACATGCGTTTCACTTCTTGTTCTCCTGCGCGCGCTGCGCGACCGGGGCCCGTGGGGCAAGTGCTCTCCGAAGAGGAAAGGACCGGTCATGGGGACCGACGCCGCTGGCGCGTCTCAAGTAACATCGCTGCTCGGTGAGCGAAAGTAACCGCTGCTTCGGGCCCGGCGACTGGCCGGGCGGGAGGCGGGTGGCAGGCGCCGGCGCGGGCTTGTCGTGCGCCGCGTCTTGTGGCTCCTGTGCCTCGCAACTCGAAGAAGCTTTCGGATTGTAAGCAAAATGAACGACTTAAGCAAGCCGACGGCGACCTGGCTCGAAGTCGGCGAGGAATCGGCCGCCCAGCGCATCGACAACTTCCTCCTGCGCAGGCTCAAGGGCGTGCCCAAGAGCTACGTCTACCGGGTGGTCAGGAGCGGCGAGGTCAGGGTCAACAGCGGCCGCGTGAAGCCGGATTACCGGCTGCGCGTCGGCGACCGCGTGCGCGTCCCTCCGGTCAGGCTGGGTGCGAAGGCGCCGGCGGCCGCGCCACGGCCCCTGAGCCTGAAGGTCGTCTACGAGGACGCCTCGATCCTGGCGATCGACAAACCCTCCGGCATCGCGGTGCACGGAGGCAGCGGCATCAGCCACGGGGTGATCGAGTCGCTGCGGGCGGCGCGCCCGCCGGCCGAGCTGCTCGAGCTCGTGCACCGGCTCGACCGGGACACCTCCGGCCTGCTGCTGGTGGCGAAGAGGCGCAGCGCGCTCACGGCGCTGCACGCGCTGCTGCGCGAGGGCAAGGTCGAGAAGACCTACATCGCAGTCGTGGCGGGGCGCTGGCGGGGCGGCGCCCGGGTCCTGCGCGAGGCGCTTCACAAGTACGTCACGGCGTCGGGCGAGCGAAGGGTAAGCGTGCACGCGGGCGGCAAGGAGGCGGTGACGCGGGTGAAGCCGCTCGCGGTTCGGGACGAGTCGAGCCTGCTCGAGCTGCGCCTGCTTACCGGCCGCACGCACCAGATCCGCGTGCATCTCGCGCACGCGGGCCATCCGGTGCTCGGAGACGACAAGTACGGCGACTACGCGCTCAACCGCGCCCTGGCCAGGCAGGGCGTGAAGCGGCTGTTCCTGCATGCCCGGCGGCTGGCGTTCGATCACCCGCTCGAGGGCGAGCGCGTCAGGCTCGAGGCGCCGCTGCCGGAGGACATGCTCCGTTTCTGTCGCGCGAGCTTCGGCAGCGTGATCGCATGATTGATGCTACCGGACACGCACTCAGGTACTCGCTGATCGTCTTCGACTGGGACGGAACGCTGATCGACTCCGCCCCGGCGATCGCCGAGTGCATCCAGCTCGCCGCGCGCGACATGGCCCTCCCGGTGCCCGACCGCGAGCGGGCGAGCCACGTCATCGGCCTGGGGCTGCACGACTCGCTGCGCCACGCCGTGCCTGCGCTGCCAAGGGAGCAATACTCCGAGTTCGTCGCGCTCTATCGGAAGTACTTCCTCGAGCGCGAGGACACGATGGGCCCCTTTCCGGGCGTGCGCGAGCTGCTGCCGGAGCTGCGCGCGCGCGGCCACTGCCTCGCCGTGGCGACGGGCAAGAGCCGCAAGGGCCTGGAGCGGGCGCTCGAGGCGAGCGGCCTGGGCGCGCTGTTCGCCGCCTCGCGCTGCGCCGACGAGACGAGCCCCAAGCCCCACCCGGCGATGCTGCGAGAGCTGATGCAGGAGCTGGAGGTCGGGGCGCGCGAGCTGCTCATGGTGGGCGACACCTCGCACGACCTGGAGATGGCGCGCAACGCCGGGGTGGAGGCGCTGGCGGTGACCTACGGCGCGCACCCGGCGGCGGCGCTGCGGGCGCTGGAGCCGCGCGCCTGCGTGGCGAGCGTGGCGGAGCTCTCGGCATGGCTCAAGAAGCACGGCTGATCTGCGCCTCGGGCGCGCTGGTCGACTCCGGGCGCGCGGTGCGCTTCGAGGTCGAGTACTGGGGTGAGCCTGCGCCGGCGTTCGCCATTCGTCACGCGGGGCGTGTCTACGCCTACCTCAACCGCTGCGGCCACATGCCGATGGAGCTCGACTGGCGCGAGGGCGAGGTGTTCGATTGCGACGGGCGCGATTTGATATGCTCGACGCACGGGGCGACGTACGCGCCGGAGAGCGGCAGGTGCCTCGGCGGCCCCTGCGGCGGCACGCCGTTGGTGGCGCTGCGGGTCGAGGAGCGCGACGGCGCGATCTACTACCTGGGATACGACGATGGCTGACGACGACGGCAAGTGGGAACGCGGCTTGATCGAGAAGCTGGCGGTGGCGGCGCTCAAGGAGCAGCAGCGCGCGCGGCGCTGGGGCATCTTCTGGAAGCTGCTGGGCTTCGCCTACCTCACGGTGATCATCCTGCTCGCGGTGGACTGGAAGGGGGCGGGCGAGCGCAAGACCGGCAAGCACACCGCGCTCGTCGAGGTGAGCGGGCTGATCGCGCCCGGCACCGACTCGAGCGCGGAGAAGATCGCCACCTCGCTGCAGGCGGCGTTCAAGGACAAGAACACGCAGGGCGTGGTGATGCGCATCAACTCGCCGGGCGGCAGCCCGGTGCAGGCGCAGACCATCTACGACGAGATGCGGCGCCTGAGGAAGAAGCACCCCGAGATTCCGCTCTACGCGGTGATCGAGGACGTGTGCGCCTCGGGCGGCTACTACGTCGCGGTGGCGGCGGACCGGATCTACGTGGCGAAATCGAGCATCCTCGGCTCGATCGGCGTGCGCATGGACAGCTTCGGCGTCACCGGGCTCATGGAGAGGCTCGGCATCGAGCGGCGGCTGCTCACCGCGGGGGAGAACAAGGGCATGCTCGATCCGTTCCTGCCGCTGGAAGAGTCGCACCGCCAGTACGCGCTCGCGCTGATGGGCGAGATCCACCAGCAGTTCATCGGCGCGGTGCGCGAGGGGCGCGGCAAGCGGCTCAAGGAGACCCCGGACATGTTCTCGGGGCTGATCTGGAGCGGAGCGAAGGGCGTGGAGCTGGGGCTCGCGGACGCCTTCGGCAGCCTCGACTACGTGGCGCGCGAGGTGATCAAGGCCGAGAATATCGTCGACTTCACGCAGAAGGAGAACCTGGCGGAGAAGTTCGCGCGCCGCTTCGGGGCGGGGGTGGCGGGGGCGGTGCTCGAGCTCGGGGCCCGCAGCGGGTCGACGCTGCGCTAGGGGGCGAGGAGCAGGTAGACGGTCGGCCGCTTGCCGATGGCGAGCCGCGCCGAGCGCCACGCCGAGACGCGCCGCGTGGCGATCGATTCCGTGGCCAGCGTCAGATCGCTCGCCACGCACAGGCGCGTCCCCGGTGAGCCGACCGCGAGGAGCGAGGCGAGCAGCGCGTCGTTGCGATACGGCGTCTCGATGAAGATCTCGGTCTCGCGCTCGCGCCGCGAGCGCGCTTCAAGCTCCCGGATGCGCTTCTCGCGTCTGGCCCTTTCGCGCGGCAGGTAGCCGCAGAACGCGAAGCGCTGCCCCTCCAGCCCGGAGGCCATGAGGGCGAGCACGATCGAGGAGGGGCCCACCAGCGGCACGACGCGAAAGCCTTGCGCGTGGGCGGCTTCTACGAGCCCGGCGCCCGGATCCGCAATCGCCGGGCATCCGGCCTCGGACAGCAGCCCGAGCGGGCGTCCTTCGCGCAGCGGCTGGAGCAGCGCCGCGAGATCGGACTTCTCGTCGAGCTCGCGGATGCTCGCGACCTTCGGATCGCATCCGGCGGACTTGAGAAAGGCCCGGGCGCTCTTCGCGTTCTCCACCACGAAGTCGCGCAGCGAGCGCACGCTGAGCAGCGCGGGCACCGGCAGCGCCTCCTCCGCCGCGCCGCCGAGCGGCGAAGGAATCGCGTAGAGAACCCCGGCCATCAGCCCAGCACCGGCAGTCCCGCTTGCGCCAGCAGCTCAGTGAGGGCGATGAGCGGCAGGCCGATGAGCGAGGTGGGGTCGTCGGTCTGCATGCGCGCAATCAGCGCGATGCCCAGGCCCTCGGACCTGGCGCTGCCCGCGCAGTCGTAAGGCCGCTCGCGGCGCAGGTACTCCTCGATCAGCCCGGGTGAGAGCACGCGGAAGGTCACGTCGCAGCCCACCACGCGCGTCGTGGCGGTGTGATTCCTCGCATCGAGCAGCGTCACCGCGGTGTCGAAGCGTGCAGTCCTGCCGCTGAGGAAAGCAAGCTGGCGCAGGGCATTGGCGTGGACCCCCGGCTTGCCGAGGCGCTCGCCCGCGCACGAGGCGACCTGGTCCGAGCCGATGACGAGTGCATCGGGGAAGCGGGCGGCGACTGCGCGCGCTTTCGCGAGTGCGAGCCGCAGCGCGCTCTGCGCGGGGGCTTCCCCGGGCAGCGCGGACTCCTCGACCCCGGGATCGGCGACCTCGAACTCGAGCTTCAGCCGCTCGAGGAGCGCGCGCCGGTAGGCGGAAGTGGAGGCGAGCATGAGCCGCCGCGATTGAGCCATGGCTTTGTTTTGACGCGATTTTTCGCGGATGATATCATTCGCGCCCGATGCAGCATCCCCGGGTCATCGACGGGTTCGAGTTCGCGGCGGCCGGGGGAAGACTGGGAGGCGACTGGCCGGTCGCCGGTTTCCCGCGGTTGAACGATGTGCTGGCCGGCAGCCGCGGGACGCTGCGCTACGAGCTGCAGGGCGTTCCCGAGCACCAGGGCAGGCGCGCGCTGCGGCTGCGCGTGGAGGGCGGCCTCGAGCTCGCCTGCCAGCGCTGCCTCGCGGCGCTCGAGTACCCGCTGCGCATCGACGCGCTGCTGCTGCTCGCGGCGACGCAGGCCGAGATCGACGCCGAGCCGCTGGCGGCCGAGGGGCCCGAGCGCATCGTCGGGGAGCGCGAGATGCGCGTGCACGACCTGATCGAGGACGAGGTGCTGCTCGCACTCCCGATCGCGCCGCGCCACGAACGCTGCGCGGCGCAGCCGGCGGCGGGGGCGGGGCAGCGGCAGGCATCGCCGTTCGCGGGCCTGCGCGGCATGCTCGGCGGCAGCAAACACTGAACTTCATCGAGGAGCAGAACATGGCAGTCCCGCAGAACCGCAAGTCGCCGTCCAGGCGCGGCATGCACCGCTCGCACGACGCGCTCGCCACCCCACCGCTCGCGGTGGAGCCGACCACGGGTGAGGCGCACCTGCGCCACCACATCAGCCCGAGCGGGCACTACCGCGGCAAGAAGGTCCTCAAGGGCAAGGGCGAGTAGCCGGCCGCCGAGCCCGCGCGCCGCGCGGTGGACCTCACCGTCGCAGTGGATTGCATGGGGGGCGACCACGGCCCCCATGTCACGGTCCCGGCCGTGCTCGGGTTCCAGCGCGAGCTGGCGGAGGTGGACGTGGTGCTGGTGGGGCCGCGCGATGCGATCGAGGCCGAGCTCGCCGCACGCGGCGCGGCGCCCGGGCCGCGGCTGCGCGTGCGCCACGCTGCCGAGGTGGTGGCGATGGACGAGCCGCCGGCGCAGGCCATGCGCTACAAGAAGGACTCCTCGATGCGCGTGGCGGTGAACCTCGTCAAGGCGGGCGAAGCGCACGCCTGCGTGAGCGCGGGCAACACCGGGGCGCTGATGGCGATCTCGCGCTTCGTGCTGAAGACGCTGCCCGGCATCGACCGCCCGGCGATCGCCACCGTGCTGCCCAACGTGCGCGGCGGCTACACCACGGTGCTCGACCTGGGCGCCAACGTCGACTGCACGCCGGCGCAGCTGATGCAGTTCGGCGTCATGGGCGCGATGCTGGTCGCGGCGCTCGAGCACCGCGAGCGCCCCTCGGTGGGGCTGCTCAACATCGGCGTCGAGGACATCAAGGGCAACGAGACGGTGAAGCAGGCCGCGGAGCTTCTGCGCGCGAGCGGCC
>Ga0209399_10000124_pt1 | contig 44933 bp, 43 predicted proteins | sample OV2TP3_FD_184130 | JGI IMG/M metagenome (GOLD analysis project Ga0209399, IMG submission 184130) | Hot spring microbial communities from Beatty, Nevada to study Microbial Dark Matter (Phase II) - OV2 TP3 (SPAdes) (version 3) | ecosystem: Environmental > Aquatic > Thermal springs > Hot (42-90C) ... | reverse complement strand
CGGCGTGCGAACGCTTCGAGCTGCCGCCCGACCGCCTGGGGGACGTTGTGGTCGTCTCCGAGAAGCACTTCGTGCTCGGAACGAGCAGGTCGCGGCATGATCTTTCGGGGCTGGACGCGCCGCTGCGCTCGCACGGCGGGCTTTCCGAGCAGCGCGTGCCGATGCTTTTCAACCGCCGGACCGCCGGGATCCCCGGGAAGGCGCGCATGCGCAACTTCGACATCCTGGACGTCGCCCTGAATCACCTCTAGGCAGGCGGGAGGGCGAGCGCCTGCCTCCGGTCTGTTTCGCAGCGGATTTTTCGCGCAAGTAAACCTAGGTCAACGACCGGGGCGGGCGCCCCGGCGGTCCGTTCCTAGAATTTGGCTTGGCAAGCGCGGCCGGCCGGGCTCGGGCCCGGATTTGCGCACGCGCGGTTGCAACCGTTTCCTTTCCGCCCTCCAAGCTCATGCGCACGCACGCAGCGAGTCCAAGACGGGCGAACCATTTCTCAAGGAGGCAACATGGGCAGCGAATATGACAATCGGCGTCTGGACGGGTTGGCCGAGCAGCTCAAGCTCAGCCGGCGCGACTTCGTGTTTTCCTCTCTCGCGGCGGGGGCGCTCACGCTCGCCCCGCGATTCGTGAGCGCGCAGGCGGCGCCGCCGTACAAGCTCGGCGTGCTGCTGCCCTCGACCGGGACCGGCGCCAACTACATGGCGCACGCGATCAAGGGGCTTCCGGTGGCGATCGCCGAGCTGAACAAGCGCGGCGGCCTGCTCGGCAAGCATCCGGTGCAGATGGTCTACCGCGACACCGAGACCAAGCCCGAGGTCGGCGCGCGCGAGGCGAAATCGCTCATCCTGAACGACAAGGTGGACGGCATCTTCGGCACCTATTCGAGCGCGGTGGCGCTCGCGGTGCAGGAGATCATCCACGAGCACAAGGTGCTGCATTTCGCCGCCACCTCGAACAGTTCCAAGATCACGCAGGACAACTACACGCCCTACACCTACCAGTTCTGCCCCGATAGCAACATGCAGTCGGGCGCCGTGGTGGTGGCGGTGTCGCGCATGGCGAAGAAGAACGGCTGGAAGAGCTACGTCTCGCTCGGCCAGGACTACGAATGGGGTCGCGACACGCACAAGGGCTTCACCACCGGCCTGGCGAAGGTCGCGCCCGGGGTCAAGGAAGCGCGCCAGATGTGGTTCAAGCTCGGCGAGACCGACTTCACGTCCTACATCACCGCGATCATGGCGGCGAAGCCCGACTTCATGTTCGGCGCCATCGCCGGCAAGGACGCGGAGACCTTCATGCAGCAGGCGAACCAGATGGGCCTGTTCAAGCGCGTGCCGTTCCCGGGCGGACTGATCGCCGTGAACGACCTCAAGGCGCAGCGCAAGACGCTGCCGCGCGGGATCATCGGTCTCGCGCGCGCTCCGTTCTTCGCGCACCTGAATGAGCCGATCATGCAGGCCTACATCAAGCGCGACCGCGCGGCGTTCGGTCCCGAGGAGTACCCCGACGACTGGGCCGTCATGTACTACGATGCGCTTGGCGGGCTCGAGCAGGGCGCGAAGAAGGCCGGCTCGACCAAAACCGAGGCGATCGTCAAGGCGCTCAAGGGCGCGACCATCGACACCTGCCGCGGCAAGCGCACCTTCCGCGACTGCAGCAACCAGCTCAACGTGCCCTCCTACGTCGGGGAAGTGTGGGATTCGCCGGACTATCCGTTCCCGATCTACAAGCCCGACACCTTGATCCTCGTGGAGGGCAACGAGGTGTGGACGCAGAGCTGCGAAGAAGTCGAGAAGCTCAAGAAGAAGCGCGCCTGAAGCGCGCCGCGCGCACCGGCCGGAGCGCCTGAAGCGCTCCGGCCGGGTTTTTCCGGCGATTCCGCATGGATATCGGTCCCTACGCCCTGCAATTGTTCAGCGGCCTGTCGCGCGCGATGGTGCTCTTTCTGCTCTCGGCGGGCCTGTCGCTCATCTTCGGCGTGATGAACATCCTCAATTTCGCGCACGCCACGCTGTGGCTGGTGAGCGGCTACGTCACGTTCTCGGTTTTCACGTTCCTCAGCCAGCAGTTCGGCGCCAGTCCCTGGATGCTGCTGCCCGCGATCGTCGCCACGGTGGCGGCGATGATGCTCCTCGGCTTCGCTCTGGAGCGCTTCCTGATCCGGCGCACCTACGACCGCGAGCTGCCCGAGCAGCTGCTGCTCACCTTCGCGCTGGTGCTGATTCTCGGCGACGTGATCAAGCTCATCTGGGGCCTGGAGAACCGGCGCATCAATCTCGGCGTGAAGCCGATGGAGATGTTCGATACGCTCGTCAACCCCTACCACTTCGTGATCATCGGCACCGGCATCGCCGTCGCCGCCGGCCTGTGGTATTTCCTGCACCGCACGCGCTTCGGCAAGATCGTGCGCGCCGCCGTGTACAGCCGCACCATGGTGAGCGCACTGGGCATTCCGATCCCGGCGATCTACGCCATGGTGTTCGCGCTCGGCGTGGGCCTCGCCGCGCTCGCCGGCGGGGTCTTTCTGCCGCTCCTGCCGATGGCGCTCGGCGTCGATCTGGACATCATCGTGCAGTGCTTCGCGGTGGTGGTGATCGGCGGCTTCGGCAGCATGCTCGGCACCTTCGTTGCCTCGATCATCGTGGGCGTGGTCTATTCGTTTTCGATCCTGTTCTGGCCCGACGGCGCGCTCGCCATGATCTTCCTCATCGTGATCGCGGTGCTGATCTTCCGCCCGTGGGGCCTGTTCGGCACCGAGATGCGGTATTGACGCCATGAGCGAGAACGCGAAGCCCCGGGGCCCGTGGTCACGCCTGTACGATGCGTTCGGCGTCTCCGGCCCGGTCACGCTGGCGCTGCTCGCGGCGTCCCTCGGCGTGCCGTGGCTGCCGGGCGAATTCTGGACCCACGTCGGGACCGAAGTCCTCATCCTCGGCCTGTTCGCGATGAGCTTCAACCTGCTCTACGGCTACATGGGGCAGATCTCGTTCGGCCATGCGGCGTTCTTCGGCGTCGGCGCGTACGCGACCGCGATGCTCTTCACCGCGCTCAAGACCGCGGAGGGGCAGATCGGCATGGCGGACTTCCTGCTCTCGCTCCTCGCCGGGCCGCCGGTTGCGGCGCTGGCGGCGCTCGTCGTGGGGTTTTTCTGCGTGCGGCTCACCGGCATCTACTTCGCCATCCTCACCCTTGCGTTCGGCGAGCTGCTCTTCTACATCGTCTTCTCCTGGTACAGCTTCACCAAGGGCGACGACGGCATCCAGGGCCTGCTGCCGCCGCCGTTCTTCCAGGACTCGACGAACTTCTACTACTTCACGCTCGCGATCGTGGCGGCCGCGGCGGCGCTGATGTGGCGCATCACCGAGTCGCCGTTCGGCTACGCCCTGCGCACGCTGCGCGACAACCAGCGCCGGGCGGCGTTCCTCGGCACGAGCGTGCGGGCGCACATGCTCGCCAACTTCGTGATCGCCGGCGCGTTCGCGGGCGTCGCCGGGGCGCTGTGGGGCCCGTTCTCGCGCAGCGTGAACCCGGGCCTGCTCGGCTGGGGCGAGTCGGGAATCGCGGTGTTCATGACGCTGATCGGCGGCGGCGGCTCGTTCATCGGTCCGATGCTCGGTTCGGTGATCTACACGATGCTGCAGGCGGTGGTGAAGATGTACACGGTGTACTGGCCGCTCACCATCGGCACCATCATCCTGATGATCGTGCTCTTTGCGCCCGGGGGCATCCTCGGCATGATCGACCAGCGGATCCGCAGATGGCGCGGCGCCGGGCGCGCCCCTGCCGAAGAAGCCGAGACGGCGGCGCCCGCCACGGAGCCGCGGCGATGAACGCGAACATCCTGGAAGTCACCGGCCTGGAGAAGCACTTCGGCGGCGTCTACGTCACCTGCAACGTCAATTTCGCGATGCAGGAGGGCGAGCAGTCGGCGATCATCGGGCCGAACGGCGCCGGCAAGAGCACCTTCATGAACCTGCTCACCGGCTATCACCGGCCCGACGCCGGCAAGGTCGTGTTCGCGGGCGAGGACATCACCGGACTGCCGCCGCACAAGGTCGTTCGCCGCGGCATCTCGCGCGCCTTCCAGGTGAGCAGCATCTTCAACCGCATGACGGTGCGGGAGAACGTGCGTGCGGCGGTGCAGGCACAGATGCGCGCCACGTTTCGCCTGTTCGCCTCCGCGAGCCGCCTGGGCGCGGAGGAAGCCGGGCGCATGCTCGCGCTGTGCGGGCTGGAAGGGAAAAGCGAACTCATCGCCGGGGAGCTTGCGCAGGGCGACAAGAAGCGCCTGGAGCTCGCGATCGCGCTCGCCGGCCGGCCGCGGCTGCTCTTTCTCGACGAGCCGACCGCCGGCATGTCGATCGACGAGGCGCGCACCACGATGGAGCTCGTGGACCGCCTCAACCGGGAGCTGAAGCTCACCGTGCTTTTCACCGAACACGACATGGGCATCGTGTTCAACCATGCGCGCAAGCTCACGCTTCTGCACCGCGGCGAGATCATCCTCCAGGGAACGCCCGAGGAGGTGCGCGCGAACGCGACGGCGCAGAAGGTCTACCTGGGCGAGCACCACCTCTAGAGCCGATGAGCTGCCTCGAGATCGAGCACATCCACACCTACTACGGCACGAGCCACATCCTGTTCGACGTGTCGCTGCAGGTGGACAAGGGCGAGTCCGTATGCCTGCTCGGGCGAAACGGCGCGGGCAAGACCACGACCCTCAAGACCATCATGGGCCTCGCGCAGGGAACCGACGGCGCGATCCGGTTCAACGGCAAGGCGCTGCTTGGCCGCGAACCGTACGAGATCGCGCAGCTCGGCATCGGGTTCGTGCCCGATGAAAGGCTGATTTTTCCCGACCTCACGGTGCGCGAAAACCTCGAGATCGCGATCAAGAAGGGGCGCGACGGCGGCACGCCGTGGACGGTCGATCGCGTGTACGAACTGTTTCCGGTGCTCGCGCCGCTCGACCGGCGCCTGGGCGGCTACCTATCGGGGGGCGAGCAGCAGATGCTCACGATCGGGCGCACGCTCATGGGAAATCCGTCGCTGCTGCTCCTCGACGAGCCGGTGGAGGGCGTGGCGCCGGTGGTGGTGCAGGAGCTCACGCGCCAGGTGAAGGAGCTGAAGGCGATGGGCCTCACGATCCTCTTTGCCGAGCAGAACATGCACTTCGCGAGCGATGTATCCGACCGCGCCTACGTGATCGAGAAGGGGCACATCCGCTTTCAGGGCACGATGCGCGAACTCGCCGCCGACGAGGAAGTCAAGGCCAAGTACCTGATGATCTAGCCTACAGGAGGGAGCGGGCGGTTACTCGCGCTCGCGCGCGAGCTTCATCACGTCGGGCAGCCGGCGCAGCGCGCGCATGACGCGCGCGAGGTGCCTGCGGTTCGCGACTTCGACCACGAAATGCATGGTCGTGAAGACCGCGCGGTCCTCCTCCATGCTGATCGAATCGATGTTGGAGCCGGCCTCGGCGATCTCGGAGGCCACCTTGGCAAGCACCCCGCGCTGGTTCGCGACCGTCACTCCGATCGCGGCCTGAAACAGGCGCGTGGTCGAGCGGTCCCATTCGACGTCGATCCACTGCTCGGGCTCGTTGCGCCGCGAGCGCGCGACCGCGCCGCATTCGGTCGCGTGCACTACCAGCCCCTGGCCCTTCTTGATCGAGCCGACGATGGCGTCGCCCGGAATCGGCCGGCAGCAGGTGGCCAGTTGCACCGCCATCCCCTCGGTGCCCCGGATGACGACGCTCCCCGCCGCCGGGCGTGCCGCGCTCTTCGTTTCTTCGCGCTGTTCGGTGTGCCGCAGCAGCCGGCGCGCGACCACCGCGGGGAGCCGCTTGCCCAGGCCGATGTCGGCGAGGATTTCCTGCCGGTTGCGCGCCCCCGAATCGCGCACCACGCGTTCCCAGATGGCGTCGTCGAGCGCCGCGCTCGAAGCGCCGGCCGCCTTCAGCGCCTGTTCGAGCAGGCGCTCGCCGAGCCCCGACGATTCCTCGTACAGCATGGTCTTGAGGTAATGGCGGATGTTGGAGCGCGCCTTGCCGGTGCGCACGTACTGCAGCCAGGCGGGATTCGGCCGGGCGTGGGCGGCGGTGATGATCTCGACGCGGTCGCCGCTCCGCAGTTCGGAGCGCAGCGGCACCAGTTCCCCGTTCACCTTGCAGGCGACGCAGCGGTTGCCGATGTCGGTGTGCACGGCGTAGGCGAAGTCCACCGCGGTTGCGCCGCGCGGCAGCGAAAGGATGAGGCCCTTGGGCGTGAAGACGTAGACCTCGTCCGGAAACAGGTCCACCTTGATGTGCTCGAGGAACTCGTGCGCGTTGCCCGCCTGGCTCTGGATCTCGAGCAGCGACTGCAGCCAGCGGTGCGTCTGGCGCTGCAGGTCCGAAAGCGACACGCCCTCGTCCTTGTACATCCAGTGCGAGGCGACGCCGTCCTCGGCGATGCGGTGCATGCGCTCGGTGCGGATCTGGATCTCCATCGGCAGCCCGTAGGGGCCGATCAGCGCGGTGTGCAGCGACTGGTAGCCGTTCGCCTTCGGGATCGCGATGTAGTCCTTGAACTTGCCCGGGATCGGCTTGAACAGCGCATGCAGCGCGCCCAGGGCGAGGTAGCACGCCGGCACGTCCTTGACGATGACGCGAAAGCCGTAGATGTCGTGCACCTCGGAAAACGACAGGTGCTTTTCGATCATCTTGCGGTAGGTCGAATACAGGTGCTTGGCGCGGCCGGTGACGTTCGCCTCGATGCCGCTGTCGGCGAGCTTCGCCCTGATCGCCTCGAGCGACTTGCCGACCACTTCGCGCCGGTTGCCGCGCGCCGAACCGGTCGCCTTCGAAAGCACCTTGTAGCGCAGGGGATACAGGTGCGAAAAGGCAAGCTCCTGCAGTTCGTGGTAGAGCGCGTTCAGACCGAGCCGGTTGGCGATCGGGGCGTAGATTTCCATCGTCTCGCGCGCCACGCGCCGGCGCTTGGCGGGCGCGACCGCGCCGAGCGTCTTCATGTTGTGCAGGCGGTCGGCGAGCTTGATGAGGATGATCCGCACGTCGCGCGCCATCGCGAGCAGCATCTTGCGGAAGTTCTCGGCCTGCGCGTCCTCGGCCGACTGGAACTCGATCTTGTTCAGCTTGGAAAGGCCGTCCACGAGTTCGGCCACCGGCTTGCCGAACGTTTCGGCGATCTCGGCCTTGGTGACCGAGGTGTCTTCCATCACGTCGTGCAGCAGCGCGGCCATCAGCGCCTGGCCGTCGAGGCGCCAGCCGGCGAGGATTTCCGCCACCGCGAGCGGATGCGAGATGTAGGGATCGCCCGACTGCCGGGTCTGCCCGGCATGAGCGGACTCGGAGAAGCGGTAGGCCTCCGCCAGGCGCGCGATGTCCGCCGGCTTCAGGTAGCCGAAGCGGGATTCATCGAGCGCATGGACCGCGGCCATCCGGGGAGCCTAACCGATCCGGGGATGGGCTGCGAAGCGCTCCGGTCCGGCCCGCCGCCGGGGCGGCCGCGCCCCGTCAGGGAAGGGGGGACGAAATCGTGGCGTTGCGCCGGAGCACTTCGGTGCCGACTTTTCCGGCGGCGATCTCGCGCAGCGCGATCACCGTGTGCTTGTCCTTGTTCGGCTCGACCAGGGGCGAGGCGCCCGCGCCGAGCTGGCGCGCGCGATAGGTAGCGGCAAGCGTGAGATGAAACCGGTTGGGAAATCGCTTGAGACAGTCGTCTACGGTAATGCGTGCCATGGTCAATCCTTCGGACGGAACAACTCCGGGCGGCGCCCCAGAACGCGCGGAGTGCGCGCCCGTTCGGCGCGGACGATCGCGGCGAGGCTCTGCCGCGCTTCATCGAAGTTCTTGTTAATAATAGCATATTCAAATTCGTCGGCATGGCTCAGTTCGTCCCGGGCATTCGCCAGGCGGCGCTGAATCACCTCATCCGAGTCCTGGCCGCGGGCGCGCATGCGCCGTTCGAGTTCCCGGATCGAAGGCGGCAGGATGAAGATCCCGACGCAGCCGGGGAGCAGGCTCCGCACCTGCTGCGCGCCCTGCCAGTCGATCTCGAGCACGAGATCGTCGCCCCCGGCAAGGAGTTTGCGCACCGCGGCGTGCGACGTGCCGTAGCGGTTGCCGTGCACTTCGGCGCTTTCGAGGAATTCGCCGCGCTCCCGCATGGCAGCGAAGGTCGCCGGGTCGACGAAGTGATACTCGCGACCGTTCGCTTCGCCCGGGCGCGGGGCACGCGTGGTGTAGGAAATCGAAAGCCGCAGCCGTGGTTCGTCCTTGAGCAGCGCCTCGATGAGCGAACTCTTGCCCGCCCCCGAGGGCGCGGTGATTACGAACAGCAGCCCGTTCATTCGATGTTCTGCACCTGCTCCCGCGTCTGCTCGATGAGGAGCTTGAGCTCGAGCGCGCATTCGGCGATCTTGGCGCCGGCCGCCTTCGAGGCAAGCGTATTCGCCTCGCGGTTCAATTCCTGCGCGAGGAAGTCGAGTCGCTTGCCGACGGCGCCCCCGCCCGCGAGCGTGCGTTCGACTTCGTCCAGGTGGGCGGCAAGGCGCGTGAGCTCCTCGGCGACGTCCGCTTTCATCGCGAATACGGCGAGTTCGGCGCGCACCCGCTCGTCGTCCGCCGAGCCGAGCGCCTCGCGCAGCCGCTCGGCGAGTTTCGCCTGGTAGGCGGCGAGCGCTTCGGGGAGGAGCGGCGCCACCTCGGCGACGCGCCGGCGCATCTCGGTGAGGCGCGCGGCGACGCTCTCGCCAAGCCGCGCGCCCTCGCGCGCGCGCGCGGCGCAGAACTCCTCCAGCACCTGCTGCGCGAGCCGCAGCACGCTTGCGCGCAGCGCGTCGTCATCGAGCGGCGACTCGGCGATCACGCCGGGCCAGCGCAGGACGTCGTGGATGCGCAGCGCCCCGGCGCCCGGGAACTGGCGTTCTGCCTCCTGCGCGAGCCGCCGCAAATTCTCGAGTGCCGCCGGATTGAGCGAGGCCGCGGTCGCCGCCGCCTCGTTCGCGCCGAAGGAAACGCGGCAATCCACCTTGCCGCGCCGGACGCGCGCCGCGACGAGCTCGCGCAACGAAGGTTCGGCGCCGCGCAGCTCCTCGGCGATGCGGCACTGGATGTCGAGATAGCGCGAATTCACCGAGCGAATCTCGATCGCAAGCCGGCCGCGCGCGAGATCGGCGCTGCCTGCGGCATAGCCCGTCATGCTGGAGATCAAATTGAATTGGCGCGCAAGCGGCGCGCAATGGCTGTGCAAGGGAGCGCGTATCATAGGGTAGATGCCTGACCAAGCCAACCCGGAGCCGCGGCGCGAGCGCGGAAGAGCGCCGCACGAGCTGCGCCCGGTGCGCATCACGCGAAACTACACGCGCCATGCCGAAGGCTCGGTGCTGATCGAGTTCGGCGACACGCGCGTTCTGTGCACGGCGAGCGTCGAGCCGCGCGTGCCGCCGTTCCTGAAGGACAGGGGGGTCGGCTGGCTCACCGCGGAATACGGCATGCTGCCGCGCTCGACCGGCACGCGCACCGAGCGCGAGGCCGCGCGCGGCCGGCAATCCGGCCGAACGCACGAGATCCAGCGGCTGATCGGCCGCGCGCTGCGCGCCGTGACCGACCTGGCGGCGCTCGGCGAGCGCACGATTCGCGTCGACTGCGACGTGCTGCAGGCCGACGGCGGCACGCGCACCGCGGCGATCACCGGGGCGTTTGTCGCCGTGCACGACGCGCTGGAATGGATGCGCACGCGGGACCTGCTCGCGGCGCTGCCGGTCAAGGACTTCGTCGCCGCGGTCTCGGTGGGAATCGTGCGCGGCGTACCGTTGCTCGACCTCGACTACGCGGAGGATTCCGCCTGCGACACCGACATGAACGTCGTGATGACGGGCGCCGGCAGGTATGTCGAAGTGCAGGGTACCGCGGAGGGCGAGCCGTTCGCGCGCGCCGAGATGGAGGCGCTGCTTGCGCTTTCGGAAAAAGGGGTGAGCGAACTCGTGGCGCGCCAGCGCGCCGTGCTGGGCGTGTGAAGAAGCTCGTCCTCGCCTCCAACAACCCGGGCAAGCTGAGGGAAATCCGGGCCCTGCTCGCGCCGCTCGCACTCGAGGTGATCGCGCAAGCCGAACTCGGCATCGCCGAAGCGGCCGAGCCGCACGAGACGTTTCTCGAAAATGCGCTCGCCAAGGCGCGCCACGCCAGCCGCGCGAGCGGACTTCCGGCGCTTGCCGACGACTCGGGCCTCTGTGTGGCGGCGCTCGGCGGCGCGCCGGGCGTTCACTCCGCGCAGTACGCCGGAAGCGAAGGCGCGCGCCGGGCGCGCGATGCGCGCAACAACGAGAAGCTCCTTGCCGAGCTTGCCGCGCACGCCGACCGGCGCGCGCACTACGTGTGCGTCGCGGTGCTGGTGCGCCGCGCCGACGATCCGGAGCCGCTCCTCGCCGAAGGCCGCTGGCACGGCAGTATCGGGCACGGCGCGAGGGGCGCGAACGGCTTCGGCTATGACCCGCTCTTCGTGGTCGCCGGACGCGGCGTGACGGCGGCCGAGCTCGCCGCCGAGGAAAAGAACCGCGTAAGCCACCGCGGCCAGGCGCTCGCACGCCTGCTCGAACGCTTGCGCGCGGAGCCGCCATGAGCGCGCCCGCGCGCATTGCCCTGCCCGGCGAGGTGCGCATCGCGCAACTGCCGCCGCTTGCGCTCTATGTGCACCTGCCGTGGTGCGTGCGCAAGTGCCCGTACTGCGATTTCAATTCGCACGAGCGGCGCGAAGAGCTGCCCGAGCGCGCCTACGTGGAGGCGCTGCTCGCGGACCTGGAGGCGATGCTGCCAGCGGTCTGGGGCAGGCGCATCGCGAGCATCTTCGTCGGCGGCGGCACGCCGAGCCTCTTTTCGCCCGAGGCGATCGATGCGCTCTTCTCGGCAATAAGGGCGCGTTTGCCGGTCGAGCCGGGGGCGGAAATCACGCTGGAAGCGAATCCGGGTACGGTGGAAGCGGCGCGCTTTCGCGGCTATCGCGAGGCGGGCGTCAACCGCCTTTCGCTCGGCGTGCAGAGCTTCGACGATGCGATGCTCGCCGCGCTCGGGCGGATCCACTCCGCCGACGAGGCAAGGCGCGCGCTCGAGACGGCGCTCGCCTCGTTCGACAACGTCAATATCGATCTGATGTACGGACTGCCGGGCCAGTCGATCGAGATGGCCCGGCGCGACTTCGGCGAGGCGGTGCGCAGCGGCGCGGCGCACGTCTCCGCCTACCAGCTCACGATCGAGCCGAACACGGCGTTCTGGCGCCGCAGGCCCGAGCTGCCGGAACACGATCTGTGCGCCGACATGCAGGTGGCGGCGGAAGAGGCGCTCGCGGCGGGCGGCTTCGAGCACTACGAGACGTCCGCCTTTGCGCGCCCGGGCCGGCGCTGCCGGCACAACCTCAACTACTGGGAGTTCGGCGACTACCTCGGCATCGGCGCCGGCGCGCACGGGAAGGTGAGCTTTCCCAATCGCGTCGAGCGCCACGCGCGCATCAAGCAGCCGCGCGAATACATGGAGGCCGCGGTGCGCGGCGCCTCGATCGTCGAACACCGTCGGGTCGAGGCGCGCGAACTGCCGTTCGAGTTCATGCTGAACGCGCTGCGGCTGGTCGGGGGCTTCGCCGTGGATCTTTTCGCCACGCGCACGGGTTTGCGGCCCCTTGTCATCGAATCAGGACTCCGGACGGCGGAGGAAAAAGGTCTGCTCGCGCGCGATCCGGGTCGGGTTCGTCCGACCCTTCGCGGCCAGCGGTTCCTGAACGAGCTCACTGCACTGTTTCTCCCGCAAAGCTAAGCGAGCTCTTCCAGAAGAGCCTTTGCGGCCCGCAGGTCGGCGGTGTCGAAGCCCTCGGTGAACCAGCCGTAGACGTCGGCGACGAGACGATGCGCGTCGCGGCGGCGTCCCCGGTCCCGCCAGAGGCGCGCGAGACTCATGGCCGCCCGCAGCTCGAGCGATTTCTCTTCCCGCTTGCGGGCGATCGCGAGCGCGCGGTCGAAATACCGCTCGGCCTCGCCGGCATCCGGGGTTGCGGATCTCAGGAGCAACTCGCCTTCGACCCGCAAGACCTCGGGAGCGTAAAACGTCTCCCGGTCGGTCTTGCCGAGGGAGGCCATCGCGGCGCGCGCTTCGTCCGTCTGGCTTGCGCCGGGACACTGCTCGACGAGGACGCAGATGCAGAACGCCCGTCTCCATTGGGAAAGTGCGAGGGTTCCGAGCCGACCGCACAGATCGCGCAGAAACTCGGGGTCGACCTGTTTCGCCGAACACACGCGGCGCAAGATCTCTGCATAGTCCAGATACGGTCTGAATCCGTGTGCCTCCGCCAGCGCGATCAGGCGCGCCGCGGATTGAGCGGCTGCCTCATGCTCGCCGCATTGATACTCGAGCCAGGATGCGTACGAGAGCACAAGGCCCGTCGTCTGCGGGTGCTGAAGCTCCTCCGCGAGGCGCAGGGAGTCGCGCATCGCGCTCGAGGCCTGTTCCGGGAATCCGAGCAGCCAGCGGTTCATCGCGAGATGCCAGCGGCAACATGCGCCGGCATCGTGTCCTCCGTAGATGAACGCCTGTGCAGCGTGTTTTTCCCGCACGTAGAGGGATAGCCCGCGCTCAATGTGAGCGATGGCGGCCTTCTGTTCTCCCATCGCCGAGAGGGTCGGCCAGATCGAGTGGTGCGCTTCGAGGATCTGGCCCGTATCGCCGCTGCGCTCGGCGGTCGCCAACAACACGTTCGCGGTCTCCAAGGCTGCCGGGTAGTCGCCTCGAGTGAATTTGACGTACCAGAGATTCCAAAGGACCTGGAATCCGCGCGGCGCGTCGCCGAGCCGGTCCGCCAGCTCGTGCGCTTGCAGATACATTCTCTCCACTTCGGGCTCCCGCGCACCCTTCAGGCCGATCATGGCGGGACCGAGAACGAGGCGGATATCGAGCGCCTCGCTCAGGTTCTCCGCGGTCGGCGGCATTGCCGCGAGGAGCGCGAGCGCCTGCTCGAAGAAGACTACCGCTTCGCGGTTTGCCGAGCGTGCGACCGCTTTTGCTCCCGCCTGCCGCAGGTATGCGACTGCTTTCGAGGCGACCCCGCCGCGCAGCGCGTGGTGCGCGAGCAATTCGACCTGCTCGGCAAGCCGATCGGCGTAAAGCGTTTCGATCGCGCCGACGATCGCCGCGTGCAGAGCGCTTTTGCGCTCCTGCAGCACGCTGCCGTAGGCGACTTCGTGCGTGAGTGCATGCTTGAACGCGTACTCCAGCTCCGGAAAGAGCCGCGCTTCGTAGACGAACTCGGCTGCCTGCAGGCGCGCGAGGCTGCTCCGCAGCTCGTCCTCGCGGAGCGCGGCGATCGCGGCGAGGACCCCAAATGGGATGTCCACGCCGACCACGGCTGCGGCCTGCAGCAGTTGCTTGTCCGCGGGATCGAGCCGGTCGATGCGCGCCGCGAGGATCGCCTGCACGGTCGCGGGAATGCGAATGGCCTCGAGTCCGCGCTCAAGGCGGTACGAGCCGCGCGCCCCGGCGAGCGCGCCCGACTCGACGAGGCTGCGCACGCTCTCCTCGAGATACAACGGATTGCCTTCCGTGCGCTGGATGAGGAGCGGTTTCAGCGGCGCCACGCTGGGCTCGGTCCCGAGAAGCCCTTCGAGCAGGTCGTGCGCGCTCTCGGGCGGCAGCGGATCGATGCGGAGCTGCCGGTAATAGGTCTTGGCGCTCCAGCCGTGCCGATACTCCGGGCGGTAGTTCACTGCAAGAAGCACGCGCGTCGCGGGAAGGCTCTCGACCAGGCTGTCGAGGAAGGCCTGCGTCTCGCCGTCGATCCAGTGCAGGTCCTCGAGCACGAGCAGTAGCGGCTGGACCTGGCTTTCGCGGAGCAGAACCCGTTTGGCCGCCGCGAGCGTAAGACGGCGCCGCTCGGCCGGCTCGATCGCGAGGTACGGGCTGTCCTCGGGCAAGGCATCCAGCAGCGACAGCACCGGCGCGACCGCGTCCTTCAATGCATCGTCGAGCGTCAGCAGGTTGCCCGTCACCTTCGCACGCACGGCGCGCATCTCGTCATGCGCCTCGATCCTGAAGTAGCTTCGAAACAGGTCGGCCAGCGGCAAGTACGCCGTCGCCTTGCCGTAGGACACCGATCCGCTCTCGAGCGCCAGCCACCCGTGCGTGCGATGCGAGCGGAGGAACTCGTAGTAAAGGCGGGATTTCCCGACGCCCGGCTCACCGACGACCGCGACGACCTGGCCGCGGCCGCGCTGCACCGCCTCTGCCGCGAGGCGCAGCTGCTCCATTTCGGCATCGCGACCCACGAACTGCGTCAGGCCGCGCACTCGCGAAGCCTGCAGCCGCGTGCGCGCGGGTCCGGCGCCGGTGAGCTCGTAGACCTCGACCGGGTCGGAGAGCCCTTTCACCGGCACCGGACCGAGCGGCCTGACTTCGACATAGCCTTCGGCGAGCGCGAGCGTGTCCGCCGTCAGCCGCGTCTTTCCGGGCGGCGCGAGCTGCTCCATGCGCGCCGCGAGGTGCGTCGTCTGGCCGACCGCGGTGTAGTCCATGCGCAGGTCGCTGCCGATCGAGCGCACCACCACTTCGCCGGAGTTGAGTCCCGCACGAACCTGTACTTCGATCCCGTGCGTGCGGCGCGCCTCCTCCGCATAGCGGCGGATCGCCTCCTGCATGCGCAGCGCCGCATAGCAGGCGCGCACCGCGTGGTCCTCGTGCGCGAGCGGCGCCCCGAAGAGCGCCATGATGCCGTCGCCCATCACCTGGTTCACCGTTCCTTCGTAGTGGTGCACCGCTTCCATCATCCGCTCGAGCACCGGGTCGAGAAGTCTGCGCGCGTCCTCGGGATCGCGGTCCGAGAGAAGCTCCAGCGAGCCCTTCAAATCCGCAAAGAGCACCGTCACCTGCTTGCGCTCGCCGTCGAGCGCGGATTTGGAGGTGAGGATCTTCTCGGCGAGGTGCTTGGGGGTGTAGGTCTCGGGCGAGCCGAAGCGCGCCTGCGCGCCGGCCGGCCGGCCGCACTGGCCGCAGAACTTCGCGTCGGCGGCAAGCTCCGCGCCGCAACCCGCGCACGCAGGTGCGAGCCGCGCGCCGCATTCGGAGCAAAAACGCGACTCCGCCACGTTCTGGTGCCGGCAACGCGCACACTGCATGCGGCCTCCTTCCTCAGGGAAGACGAGGAGGCCGCATTCTCCCTTGAAATACCTGGTCGCGCACCGCCTGCCCGAGCTATGGAGCCTGATCTTTCTCCAGGCCGGATTCCAGAGGGGTCATTCGACCGGCTCGGCCCGCGCCCGCAGTTGCCCGAGAAGCGCCGTGACGCCGAGCCTTGCCGCCCAAGCCTCGAGATAGTCCTGATCGAGCTGACCGTGCTGCACCTCGTAGACGCGGAGGGCATCGGTGAACTGTTTTTCGCTGCCGCCTGACAGCGCCGACCATTTCAGCTTCCCCAGGATGGTGTCCTCGGGTCGCGACACGACCAGAGTCGTGCCTTCGAATTGCTCCGTGACTCTCCGGGAGAACCGGCTGCGGTCGAAGTCATCGTCGGAGAGGAGCCAGAAATCCCCCTTGTCGCCCTCACGCGCATCGAGCATGTTGAACATCGAGCGCAGTGTGATTGCGGTGCGGGCGGGGTCGGAAGTTCCTTTTACGGCGATGACGACATCGATGTCGTGCGTCGCCCTTGGTTCGCCCTGCAGACTGGAGACGACCGAGCCGGTCAGCATGTGCTCGATGCCGCCCTGCTGCAGCCGCGCGACGACGCGCTTTAGTAGTTCCGATTGTGACATCGCTCGAGCCGGTCGAGCTCGAGATCGTGCAGTTGAGCCTCGTTCAGATGCGGGAAGCGCCGCCTCAGCGGGATTCTAGCGCCGCGCCGCGGCGCGTCGGCGAAAGAGCAGTCAAATATCGGATGTCCGAGTAATCGGTACCGGCTATCTGTTGCTCACTCCAGCCCCGCCTTCTGCAGACCCTCGATGAAGTGCGCCATCGGACCCGGTTGATAGGGGACATGCTTCTGGATCGAGGTCAACGAAGTGTCCGGCTGGAGCTGTTTCAGTCGCGCGAGGACAACTCCGGCCTCTTCCGGATCTCCCGCCTGCGCCAGGCTGGCGCAAAGAATCCGAAACGCACCCACATACCCGGGACGCTGCTGTACTGCTTTGCGGCCGCAGCCGATCGCCTCGACGTATCGGCCGGCAAGATAATGGGCGGCGCTCAACCCGACGTTGAATATCGCGTTTTGTGAGTCCTGGGGGCTCATCCGGATCGCCTGCTCCAGATGTGAAATCGCTTCCTCGGTCCGGCCGTCGAACATCAGCGCAAAACCGAGATATCCGTGGGCTGCGGCAAAGTTCGGATTGAGATCGAGGGCACGTCCGAACTCGGCGGTCGCTTCGTCGGTGTGGCGCACCATGACGGCATGAAAGCCGAGCGCGAGGTGCGCCCAAGGATCATTGTCGTCGAGCTCGGCGGCCCGCGCCGCCAGGTCAGCGATGCGCTTCAGCTGCGGCTCGATCGGAGTCCACCCTATGTACGCGGACACCAGCAGCCCAAACGCCAGCATGCTGTGCGCCGGTGCGTAGTCGGGGTAGCGCTTCACCGCCTCGACGAGCGCGGTGGTCGCAGCCTCGCTGTCTGCCTTGGTAAGCCGCCAGAACAGCGAATTGGCGCGCATCACCAAGCCCCATGCATCCAGATCCTGGGACGAGCGGCTTTGGGCGCGTATTCCCTCCGCTGCGAGCAGCCGCGGCTCGATCGCCGCCGCCACGCGCTGGGTGATCTCGTCCTGCAGCGCGAAGATGTCGAGCAGCTCGCGGTCGTAGCGCTCGGCCCACTGGTGCGCGCCGGTTGCCACATCGATGAGCTGCGCTGTGACGCGGACGCGGGTATTTATCTTGCGCACGCTGCCCTCGAGCACGTAGCGCACGCCGAGATCCCGCGCCACCTGTTTCACGTCGATCGCATGTCCCTTGTAGACAAAAGTCGAGTTGCGCGCGATGACGAACAGCCACCGAATGCGTGAAAGCGCGGTGATGATGTCCTCGGTGATCCCGTCCGCGAAGTACTCTTGCTCGGCATCGCCGCTCATGTTGTCGAAAGGGAGTACGGCGATCGATGGCTTGTCGGGGAGAGCGAGCACGTCGCGTCCGCTCCCGGTCTGTGCGGTCGATTGTTTTTCCGGTTCATCGAGACGTACCTGGTACGTGTGAACAGGGCGTGCGATGTTCTTGAACGTCAGCTCGCCAAGATCCTCGAAATCGAGTCCGAACTTGCCGGCAATGTCCTCATGAACCTGGCTCGACATGCAGATGCCGCCGGGTCTGGCGGTGGCCTGCAGCCGTGCGGCAATGTTCACGCCATCGCCGAAGATGGCGCTTCCGTCGGCGATGACATCACCGAGATGGATGCCGAGCCGGAACTCGATCCTGTGCGCCGCCTCGACTCCGCTGTTGCGCTGTGCCATGGCGCGCTGAATGTCGATCGCGCATTGCATGGCGTCCACGACACTCTTGAATTCGATCAGGATACTGTCGCCTGCGCGATTGACGACCCGACCGTGATTTTGCGCGATCTTGGGATCGACTATTTCCTTGCGAATGGTCTTGAGGCGGGCAAGGGTTCCGGGTTCGTCCGCTCCCATCAACTTGCTGTATCCGACCACATCACCAATGAAGATGGCCGCGAGCCGCCGCTTCACCTGCTCGGATGGCGTTACGCGCTCCGGTACCATCACTGTCCGCAATGCAAGCAGGGCCTCCTCCAGAGAATTGCCAGCCTACGCGCCTTGCGCGAACCTGATGAGTCGGGCCGTCCGGTTTCTTGCCCGGCGTCAATTCTGCGCGCTCCAGAGCGAAGGGCTCAGGTCCGGCGCTGAAAAAGCAGGTCGCGTACTGCGTGCCCGAGCTTCACCCCGCGCCGCTCGAACTTGGTCTGGGGACGCATGGCGGGCTGCGGCGCGTAATCTTCAGCCGTGTTTTGCAGCAGCGGCTCGGCCGAAAACACGGCGAGCATGTGCGCGGCGTAGTCCGGCCAGTCCGTTGCAGCGTGCAGGTAGCCGCCCGGCGCGAGCTTGCGCGCCGCGAGCGCAGCAAATGCGGGCTGCACCAGGCGGCGCTTGTGGTGGCGCTTCTTGGGCCAGGGATCGGGAAAGAAAAGATGGATCCCGGCGAGCGCTGCGTCCTGGATCATGTGCTCCAGCACTTCGGCTGCGTCGTGCCGCAGCACCCGGAGGTTCGTGAGCTTTTCCGCCTCGATGCGATTGAGAAGGCTGCCCACGCCCGGCCCGTGCACCTCGATCGCGATGAAGTCGGTCGCGGGATGCGCCCTGGCGATTTCGGCGGTGCCCTCTCCCATGCCGGAACCGATCTCGAGCACGAGCGGGGCCTTGCGCCCGAATACGGCAACGGGGTCGAGAAATTCGCTCTTGAACCCGATTCCGTAGCGCGGGAAGAGCGTCTCGAGCGCGCGCCGCTGCGCCGGCGTCACGCGCCCCTGGCGGAGCACGTAACTCCTGATGGGGCGCTTCAAGCGGCTTTCGGCTGCGAAGGCGTGATGGTGCCCTCGGTCGGCGAGGAGGGGGCGGCGCTGTAGAGCTTTTTCGCCATGCGGCCGGCGAGATACGCCTCGCGCCCGGCCTCGACCGCCTTTTTCATCGCTTTTGCCATCAGCACCGGGTGACGCGCGGCGGCGATCGCCGTGTTCATGAGTACGCCGTCGCAGCCGAGTTCCATCGCGATCGAAGCGTCGGAGGCCGTGCCGACGCCCGCATCCACCAGCACCGGGACCTTGACCGCATCGATCACGAGCCGCAGGTTCCAGGGATTGAGAATTCCCATCCCCGAGCCGATCAGCGAGGCGAGCGGCATCACTGCCACGCACCCCAAGTCCTCGAGCATCTTCGCCTGGATCGGGTCGTCGGAGCAGTACACCATCACCTTGAAGCCTTCCCTGACCAGCTGCTTCGCCGCCTCGAGCGTCTCGGGCATGTTGGGGTAGAGCGTGTGCGCATCGCCCAGCACTTCGAGCTTCACCAGTTCGTGCCCGTCGAGCAGCTCGCGCGCCAGGCGCAGCGTGCGCAGCGCATCCTGCGCGCTGTAGCAGCCCGCGGTATTGGGCAGCAGCGTGAATTGCGACGGCGGCAGATATTCGAGCAGGCTCGGTTCGTTCGGATTCTGGCCGATGTTGGTGCGGCGGATCGCGACCGTGACGATCTGCGCCCCCGACGCCTCGATCGCGGCGCGCGTCTCGGCAAAGTCCCGGTACTTGCCGGTGCCGACAAGAAGGCGCGAGGCGTAGCTCCTGCCCGCGACGACGAGCGGATCGGAATTCACTTCTAGCCTCCGCCCACCGCCGCCACGATCTCGAGCCGGTCGCCGTCCAGGACAAGGGTCGTGCCGTGCGCGCTGCGCGGCACGATTTCGCCGTTGCGCTCCACCGCGACTTTCTTGCCGGAGAGATCGAGCGTCGCGAGCAGCGCGCCCACGTCGAGCGGGCGCTCGAGACGCTGCGCAGTGCCGTTCACCGTGATCTGGATCATGACGCAGATGATACAACGCTATTTTAGTACTTCGCGTTGCCCGGAGTGCGCGGAAACGGGATCGCGTCGCGCACGTTCGCGAGGCCCGTCACGTAGGCGACCGTGCGCTCGAATCCGAGGCCGAACCCGGCGTGCGGAACCGTGCCGTAGCGGCGCAGGTCGCGGTACCAGCCGTAGTGCTCGGGATCGAGCCCGGCCTCGGCCATGCGCGCATCGAGCACCGCGAGCCGCTCCTCGCGCTGGCTGCCGCCGATGATCTCGCCGATTCCGGGCGCGAGCACGTCCATCGCGGCGACGGTGCGCCCGTCGTCGTTCAGCCGCATGTAGAAGGCCTTGATCCCCTTGGGGTAGTTGAGCACGATGACCGGCCGCCTGGCGTGCCGCTCGGTGAGATAGCGCTCGTGCTCCGATTGCAGGTCGATGCCCCACTTGACCGGGAACTCGAACTTCTCCTTCGCCCGCTCGAGAACTGCGATCGCCTCGCCGTAGTCCATGCGCACGAACTCCGAATCGACGATTCCCTGCAGCTTCGCGAGCAGGCCCTTTTCGATCCGCTCGTCGAAAAACGCCATCTCCTGCGGGCGCTCGGCGAGCAGCGCACGCAGGATGTGCTTGAGCAGCGCCTCGGCAAGGTCGGCATTGTCCGCCAGGCCGGCAAAGGCAATCTCGGGTTCGACCATCCAGAATTCGGCCAAGTGGCGGCTGGTGTTGGAGTTCTCGGCGCGGAAGGTCGGCCCGAAGGTGTAGACCTTCGAGAGCGCGAGGCAATAGGCCTCGACGTTGAGCTGCCCCGAGACGGTGAGGAAAGTCTCGCGCCCGAAAAAATCCTGCGCGAAATCGATCCTGCCCTCGGGGGTGCGCGGCAGGTTGGCGAGATCGAGCGTCGAGACGCGGAACAGCGCCCCCGCGCCCTCGGCGTCCGAGCCGGTGATGATCGGGGTGTGGATCCAGTAGAAGCCGCGCTCGTCGAAGAAACGGTGGATCGAGCGCGCGATCGTGTGCCGCACCCGCGTCGCCGCGCCGATCACGTTGGTGCGCGGCCGCAGGTGCGCCACTTCGCGCAGGAATTCGAGCGTGTGCGGCTTGGGCTGGATGGGGTAGGAGTCGGGGTCGTCCACCCAGCCGACGACCTTGAGCGCGCTCGCCTGCATCTCGAACGGCTGCCCCCTGGCGGGCGAGGGAACGACCGCGCCGGTCGCCTCGACCGCACAGCCCGCGGTGAGGTGGAGCACTTCGTCGGCGTAGTTGGGCAGCGTGCCCGGCACCACCACCTGGACGGGGTGAAACGAGGAGCCGTCGGCGACGTTCACGAACGAAATGCCGGCCTTCGAATCGCGCCGGGTGCGCACCCAGCCCTTGACGGTGACGGGCGCGTCGGACGGCGCGCGGCCGGCGAGGATCTCGGAACAGGGCATGGAAGTCATGTCGCGCTCTTTCCTGGGGAGGCGAGTATTTTCTCCCATCTGTGGGATAAGCTTCGCGCGGACGGGCTTGCCGAGCATCGCGCTTACGCGCAAACTTTTGCGACGTAGCGGGGCGCTCCGGCGACCCCGAGGGGGAAACAGATGACGACCGCAGCGCAGATCCTCAAGTCGAAACCCGATCAGACCATCTACAGCACGACCCCCGGGGCGACGGTATTCGAAGCAGTGAAACTGATGGCCGAAAAGGGCATCGGGGCGCTCCTCGTGGTCGAGGGCGAAGCGATCGTCGGCGTGGTCACCGAACGCGACTATGCGCGCAAGGTCGTTCTCATGGCGCGTTCCTCGAAGGACACGCCGGTGCGCGACATCATGACCGCTCCGGTGATGTACGTCGGTCCCGAGCAAAGCGCCGAGGAATGCATGATGCTGATGACGGAGAACCGGCTGCGCCATCTGCCGGTGATGGACAAGGGCCGGCTGATCGGCCTCATCTCGATCGGCGACCTGGTGAAGAGCGTCATCTCCGAGCAGAAGTTCATCATCGAGCAGCTCGAGCACTACATCGCGGGCGACCGCGCCTGAACGCGGATCTGCCCTAGAATCCGTGTGGCGCAGGCGGGTGTAGTTCAATGGCAGAACATCAGCTTCCCAAGCTGAATACGTGGGTTCGATTCCCATCACCCGCTCCAGCGCCGCTGCGGGAGTCCGGATGCGCGGCCCGTTTCAAGCGCTGAGCCGCTCGCGGCCGTGCGGCAGGTCGAAGTCGAGCGCCGGCCCAAGCGGGACGATTCCGCTCGGGTTGAGCGTGCGGTGGCTTTCGTAGTAGTGCCGCTTGGCGTGCGCTTGGTTGAACGTGGCGGCAACGCCGGGCGTCTGGTACACGTCGCGCATGTAGGCCGACAGATTCGGGTAGTCGGCGAGGCGCCGCAGGTTGCACTTGAAATGCGCGTAGTAGACGAGATCGAAGCGTAGCAGCGTCGGTACGAGCCGAACGTCGGCTTCGGTCAACCGCCCCCCGCACAGGTAGCGCTGTTTCGCGAGACGTGATTCGAGCCAGTCGAGCGTCTCGAATAGCGGCCCGACCGCCTCTTCATACGCATCCTGCGTGCTCGCGAACCCGGCGCGGTAGACGCCGTTGTTGAGCGTTTCGTAGACGCGGGCGTTGATGGCGTCGATCTCGGCGCGAAGCGGCGCCGGGTAGTAATCGCCGGGACGGGCGCCCAGGCCGTCGAAGGACTGGTTGAACATGCGGACGATCTCCGCCGATTCGTTGTTCACGATCGTGCCGTTCGCCCGGTCCCAGAGCACCGGCGTCGTGACGCGCCCGGTGTAGGCAGGGTCGCTCGCCTGGTAGACCTGGTACAGGTAGCGCGCTTGCCGGATCGGGTCGGGAACGACGCCCTCGCCCTCGTCGAACGTCCAGCCCTGATCGAGCATCCTCCAGTGGACTACGGAAATCGAAACGAGGTCTTCCAGGCCTTTCAGCGCGCGCATGATGAGCGTGCGGTGCGCCCAGGGGCAGGCGTAGCTCACGTACAGGTGGTAGCGGCCGCGGGCGGCGGCAAAGCCGCCCGCGCCGCTCGGCCCCGGGGAGCCGTCGCGCGTCACCCAGTTGCGGAACCGGCTTTCCTGCCGCACGAAGCGCCCGCCGGTGCTCGCGGTGTCGTACCACCCCGTCCTCCAGGCGCCGTTGACGAGCTGTCCCATGCCGCAGATGTCCCTTGACCGCGTTCCTTCGAAGCTACGATGATCCGGGTTTCCGATCAAGACGCGCGATGGCATTCTCGGTCGAAGGCAAGCTCGTGGTGGCGATCTCGTCGCGGGCGCTGTTCGATTTCGAGGAGGAGAACCGCGTCTTCGAAAGCGAGGGCGAGGCGCGCTACATCGAGCTGCAGTTCTCGCGTCTCGAGGTGCCGGCGAAGCAGGGCGTTGCCTTTCCGCTGGTGAAGAAGCTCCTTGCCTTCAATACCGCCGAGATCCAGCGCGTCGAGGTGGTGATCCTTTCCAAGAACGACCCGGTTTCGGGGCTGCGGGTTTTCCGCTCCGCCGAGCGCGCCGGCCTCAGGCTCGAGCGGGGCGTCTTCACGCGCGGCCGCAACCCCTACCGGTATCTCGATTCGCTCAAGGCGAACCTGTTCCTGTCGGCGAACGAGAACGACGTGATGAGCGCGCTGGAAGCGAGGTTTCCCGCCGCTCGCGTGGTGCCCGAATCGGCGCAGGCCGCCGGCCGCCATGCCGACGAGGTGCGCATCGCCTTCGACGGCGACGCGGTGCTGTTCTCGGACGAGGCGGAGCGCGTCTACCAGCGCGACGGTCTGGATGCATTCACGCGCCACGAGACCGCGCACGCGCTGAAGCCCCTGCCGCCGGGTCCCTTCAAGCCGCTGCTCGAGGCGCTGCACCGCCTGCAGGCGGCCGCCGGTACGGACATTCCGGTGCGCCTGCGGACCGCGCTCGTCACCGCGCGCAGCGCGCCCACGCACGAGCGCGCGGTGCGCACGCTCATGGACTGGAACATCGCGGTGGATGAGGCGATGTTCCTCGGCGGCCTGGACAAGGGCGCGTTCCTCGCCGCCTTCGAGCCCGATTTCTACTTCGACGACCAGCGCGGGCACGTGGAATCGGCGCAGCGCCATGTCGCCACCGGTCACGTGCCCTTCGGCGTGGCGAATGTGAGGCGGGTATGAAAGCTCTCCGGTACGTGCTCTACGGCCTGGGCGGCGTCGTCGCCCTCGTCGTGCTCGCGCTCGCCGCGGTGCTCGTCATCGTCGACGGCGCCTTCGTCAAGTCGCGCCTCGAGCAGGCGATGAAGGAAAAGAACCGCGTTCTCCGGATCGAGGGCGAGCCGAAGCTCTCGCTTTTTCCGAAGCTTGCGCTGGCGCTCGGAAAGACGACGCTCTCGGAGCGCTCGAGCGAGAAGGAGTTCCTTTCGCTCGAGTCGATGAGCGTGTCGGTCGGCGTGATGCCGCTCGCTTCGCGCGAAGTCGCAGTGGACGCGATTTCGCTTTCTGGCCTCAAGGTCAACGTCGTTCGCGCCAGGGACGGCAGCTTCAACTTCTCCGACCTGGCCGCGGCGCCCGCCGGCCGGCCCGCGGAGCCGGAGGGGGAAGAAAAGGCGCCGCCCCGGGTTGGAATCGCCGAAGTGAAGATCGAGCGCGCGCAGCTTGCCTATCGCGACGAGAGAACCGGGCAGGAGGTGCGCGTCAACGACCTGAACCTGAAGACCGGTCGGCTGCAGGACGACACGCCGTCCGACATCTCGTTTTCCGCTCACATCACGGGCAAGCGGCCGGACGTGGATCTGCGCACGCGGCTCAAGGGCGCGGCGAGCCTCAATCTCGCCAGGCGGACGTTTGCCCTGGCGAAGCTCGACGGCAAGGTGAACGGCAGCGCAGGCGCGGTGCGCGCGCTGGACGCGCAGCTCGCCGGATCGCTTGCTGCCAACCCGGATCGCGGAGAATTGAAGGCGAGCGAATTCAGCCTCGTGGCAAAGGGAGCCTACGAGAAAGACGCCTTCAGCCTCGCGCTCGCCGCGCCGCAGCTTGCGATCACCCCGGGCAAGGCGGGCGGCGCCGCCGTGACGGCGGATCTGAAGGTGAAGGGACCGAACCGCAATATCGACGCGCGCGCTCGCCTCGAAGGCGTGGAAGGCTCCGCCGAGGCGCTTTCGATCGCCGCGCTCGCGCTCGAACTGGACGCGGCGGTCGCGCCCAACGCGCTGAAGGGCAGGATCGCTACGCCGGTCAAGGGCAACCTCAAGGCGGGGAGCTGGGAGCTGCCGAAGATCGCCGCCGACCTGACGATCACGAGCCCGAACATTCCGCAGCGGAGCGTCACGCTCCCGATCCGGGCGAGCGCCAGAGCGAACCTCGCCACGCAGTCCGCGGCGGCCGAGCTCGCGACCCGGTTCGATGAATCCTCGATCCAGGCCAAGCTCGCCGCAACAAGGCTTGAGCCCCTGGTCGCTACCTTCGACCTCAAGGTGGACCGGCTCAACATGGACAAGTATCTGCCACCGCCGAAGAAGGAATCCGATCCGAACGCGCCGATCGACCTCTCGGCGCTGAAGGGCCCGACGCTGAACGGCAAGGCGGAAATCGGTGCGCTGACGGCGCGCCGCGTCAAGCTCGCCAACCTCAAGGCGGAGATCCGGCTTGCGAACGGCAGGCTCGAGGTGTCGCCCCATTCGGCGAGCCTGTATGGCGGCACGCTCGCCGGGAGCCTCGCCGCCGAGGCAAACGGAAACCGCATTGCGGTGAAAGAGGCGATCCAGGGCGTGCAGGTCGGGCCGCTCTTGCGCGACGCGGCGGAGCAGGACCGGCTCGAAGGGCGCGGCAACGTGAATCTCGATCTGGCAATGGCTGGCCCGAGCGTCGCTGCCCTGAAGCGCTCGATGGGCGGGTCGGCGCGCGTGGAACTGCGCGACGGGGCGGTGAAGGGCATCAATCTCGGCGAGGCGATCCAGGATGTGCGTTCGGTCATCGGTTCGAAGTCGGCCAAGGCGAACGATCCGTCCAAGCGCACCGATTTTTCCGAGATCACCGCGAGCTTCGCGATCCGGAACGGTGTCGCGCACAACGAGGACCTGCAGGGCAAGGCGCCGCTGTTTCGGCTCGGCGGCGCGGGCGACATCGACATCGGCAATTCGACCATCAACTACGGCGCCAAGGCGTCGCTCGTCGCGACATCGAAGGGCCAGGGCGGACGCGATCTTTCCAACCTTGCCGGGGTGACGATTCCGGTGAAGGTGAGCGGCGCGCTGGAAAAGCCCGACATCACGGTCGATTTCGCCGAGCTGATCGCGAAATCCGGGGTCGGCATCGGCCGCGCGCTCGGCGCGGCGGGCAGCGCGGCGAGCGGTGCCGCGGGCGACATCGGGCAGAAGCTCAAAGGGCTGTTCGGCCGCTAAAGCCTAGATTCTCCCTTCCTGCACGGCGTGGCACGCGACGAGAGACGGTCCGTCGGCGAACGGCAGCGGCCGCTCGCTGCGGCAGCGCGCGCCGGCGTGCGGGCAGCGGGGATGAAACGCGCAGCCCGCCGGCGGATCCAGGGGATTGGGCACCTCGCCGGAAACGGGGGTCCTGCGCCTGCCGCTCATGGCGAGGTCGGGTATCGCATCGAGGAGCATCCGCGTGTACGGATGCCTGGGCCGCGCGAACAGCTCGCCCGCCTCCGCGAGTTCGACCAGCCTGCCGAGATACATCACGCCGACGCGGTCGGCGACATGCGATACGACCGCGAGATTGTGCGAGATGAAGAGATAGGTCAGGCCGAGCCCACCCTGCAGCGCGACCATCAGGTTGAGGATTTGCGCCTGCACGGAAACGTCGAGCGCCGAGGTCGGCTCGTCGCAGACCAGGAATTCGGGCTTTCCGGACAGCGCCCGCGCGATTGAAATGCGCTGGCGCTGGCCGCCCGAAAACTCATGCGGGTACTTCTCGCCGTCCTCGGGCGCGAGGCGCACCTGCCGCAGCTGTTCCGCGACCCGCTCGTCGATTTCGGATTTCGATCTCGCGACGCCAAGCACGCGGATCGGCTCGGCCACGATGTCGCGCACGCGCCAGCGCGGGTTGAGGCTCGCGTAGGGGTCCTGGAAAATCATCTGCATCCGCCGCCGCAGGCTCGAAGCCCCCGGCGAAGCGAGATCCACGCCGTCGAACTCGATGCGGCCGGCGGAGGGCGCGTGCAGCCCTACGATCAGCCGGGCGACCGTGGACTTGCCGCAGCCCGATTCCCCGACCAGGGCGAGCGTTTCGCCGCGCCGCAGCTCGAAGCTGACGCCGTCCACGGCGCGCAGCAGCTGGCGCGGTACGCCCTCGAGCACCCGATTCAGCCAGGGCCGCGAGACATCGAAATCGCGGCTGACCGCGTGCAGGCGGACCAGGGGCCGGAGCGCACCGCTCATCTTGGCTCGACCGCGCCGCGATCGTCGGCATACAGCCAGCACGCGACGCGGTTCGTTCCCGCGGCGATCGGCTCGGGATGCTCGCGCACGCAGCGTTCGAACCGTTTCGGGCAGCGCGGATGGAACGCGCAGCCGGGCGGAATCGCATTGAGCCGCGGCATCGAGCCCTCGATCTGCACGAGCGGCGGGCGGCGCATCGCCGCAGGACCGGGCGCCGGCGATCCCGATCCGGGGGCGGGGAGCGCGATCTTGGGGATCGAGCCCATCAGGCCCGCGGTGTAGGGATGGCGCGGCGCGTGAATCACGTCGCGCACCGGGCCGAGCTCGGCGATGCGCCCGGCGTACATCACCGCCACCCGGTCGGCGGTTTCGGCGATCACGCCCATGTCGTGCGTGATCAGCATCACCGCGGTCGCGTGGTCGCGCGCGAGGCGCTTGAGCAGCGAGATGATCTGCGCCTGCATCGAGACGTCGAGCGCCGTGGTCGGCTCGTCGGCGATGATGAGGCGCGGTTCGGCGCACAGTGCGAGCGCAATCACCACGCGCTGTCGCATCCCGCCGGAAAACTGGTGCGGATAATGCTCGAAGCGGCCTTCCGGCGCCGGGATCCCGACCTCGCGCAGCAGCGCGACGGCACGTTCGCGCGCCCGCGTCGTGCCGATGTCGAGATGCGTGACGATCGTCTCGACGAGCTGCTCGCCGATGCTGTAGAGCGGATTGAGCGACGTGAGCGGGTCCTGGAAGATCGCCCCGATCCGCCGCCCGCGGATGCGGCGCATCCGTTCCTGCGGCAGGCGGTCGATCCGCTCGCCCTCGAGCCGGATCTCGCCGCCGGCAATCCGCCCGGGGGGCTCGAGCAGGCCGATGATCGCCATCCCGGTGAGCGATTTGCCGGCGCCCGATTCGCCGACGATGCCGAGCACTTCGCCGGGCGCGATGGAAAAGGAGACGCCATCCACCGCCGTAAGGGTGCCGCGCCGGCCCGGAAACTCGACGCGAAGATCGCGCACCTCGAGCAGGGGCGGGCTCACCGCAGCTTGGGGTTGAGCGCGTCGCGCAGCCAGTCGCCGAGCAGGTTCACCGCGAGCACCAGCACCACCAGCGCGACGCCGGGGAAAACGGTAATCCACCACTCCCCGGAAAATAGGAAATCATTGCCGACCCGGATCAGCGTGCCGAGCGAAGGCCGCGTCGGCGGCACACCGACCCCGAGGAAGGACAGCGTCGCCTCGGTGATGATCGCGGTCGCGACGTGGATCGTGGCGATCACCAGCACCGGACCCATCACGTTCGGCAGCACGTGATGCAGCATGATGGCGAGCGGGTGGCGGCCGATCACGCGCGCGGCCTGCACGTACTCCTTGTTGCGTTCCACGAGCGTCGAGCCGCGCACGGTTCGCGCGTACTGCACCCAGCCGGCGATGCCGATCGACAGGATCAGCACCGGTATGGCGATGCTGTCATGCGTATCCCGGGGCAGGGCGACGCGCGCCACGCCGTCGATCAGGAGCGCGATCAGGATCGCCGGGAAGGAAAGCTGGATGTCGGCAAGGCGCATGATGAACGCGTCCAGGCGGCCCCCGACGTAGCCCGAAGCGAGGCCGAGCGAGACCCCGAGCAGCGCGGCAAACAGCACCGAGGCGAGCCCCACGCCGAGCGACACCCGCGCCCCGTACAGGATGGTGGACAGCACGTCCCGGCCCTGGTCGTCGGTGCCGAGGAGGTAGCGCGCCTCGCCCTGCGCCAGCCACGCGGGCGGCCGGAACGCGTCGTTCAGGTCGAGCGAGGCGGCGTCGAACGGGTTATGCGGCGCCACCCACGGCGCGAGCAGCGCCCCGCCCACGCAGAGGAGCGTGAGGAGCGCCGCCGCCACCGCGACCGGCGAGCGGCGGAAGCTCCAGGCGAGATCGTGATCCCAGGCGCGCCGGAGCCAGCCTGCTACCGCGCCCATCGGCGGCCCGCGCCCGCTTCAGTCGACGCGGGCGTAGCGCGACTCGGGACGGTCGTCGGCCTTGTGCACGGTCGAGACGTTCTTTTTCATCGCCCAGGGCCGCAGCTGGTGGTGCAGCGGCACGTAATAGTAGTTGTCGCGCGTGGCGGTGAGCGCCTCGCGCAGCATCGCGTCGCGTTTCGTCGTGTCGGTTTCGGTCTTGACCGCATCGATGAGCGCGTCGAGTTTCGCGTCGCTGACGCGGCCCAGGTTGAAGCTGCCGTCGGCGCCGGTGGTCTTGGTGCGCACGAGCGACTGCAGCGTGTAGAGCGCATCGAAGGTCGCCACGCCCCAGCCCAGCATGTAGGCGCTGTGGTCGAAATTCTGGATCTTGGCGATGAAGCTCGCCATCGGCTGGGCGTTGAGCTTGACCTTGAGCCCGATGCGTCCCCACATGCCGACCAGCGCCTGGCAGATCTCCTCGTCGTTCACGTAGCGGTTGTTGGGGCAGTCGAGGCCGAACTCGAAGCCGTTCGGGTAGCCGGCCTCGGCAAGGAGCTTTTTCGCACCGTCGGCGTCGAGCGGCGCCACCTTGTCGAGGTCGCTCGCGTGGCCATGCACGCCCGGAGCGACCATGATGGCGGCCGGAATCGACAGCCCGCGCATCGTGACCCGCCGGATCGCTTCGCGGTCCACCGCCAGGTTGAGCGCCTTGCGCACGCGGACGTCCTTGAAGGGGTTCCTGCCCTTGACGTCGGAATATTTCAGCTCCGGGCTGTACTGGTCCAGGCCGATGAAGATGGTGCGCACCTCGTGCCCGTCGAGCACCTTGAGCTTGGGGTCGTTGCGCAGCCGCGCGACGTCCTGCGTCGGCAAGTCCGTGACCAGGTCGACGTCGCCCGAGAGCAGCGCGGCGACGCGCGTCGCATCGGCCTTGATCGGCGTGTAGACGACGTCGGTGACGTTTCCCTCGAGCTTGTCCCACCATCCCGGGTTGGCGGCGAACACGAGCCGCTTGTCGGGCTCCCACAGCTTCACCACGTAGGGGCCGGTGCCGTTGGTGTTGCGCGAGGCGAACGTTTCCTCGCGCGCCTTGTAGTCCTGCACGTTCTGCGAGCGGGTCTTTTCCGCCCAGGCCTTGCTCATGATGCGGAAATCAACGATGTTGCGCAGCAGGATCGGATTGGGGCCGGCGAGGATCAGGTCGACGGTGAAATCGTCGATCTTCCTGATCTCCTTGATGCCCGACACGTAGATCTGCATCGTGCCCTGCGGCTGCCGGATCCGGTCGAAGGAAAAAAGCACATCGTCGGCGCTGAACGGGCTGCCGTCGCTGAACTTGACGCCCTTGCGCAGGTGGAAGCGCCATTGCGTCGGGCCGACCGCCTGCCAGCTCGTCGCCAGGCAGGGCTCGACGCCGAAATTCTTGGTGTAGCGCGTCAGTCCCTCGTACACGTGCTGCATGATCGCGTTCGTCGTGGCGTGGTTCTGCGAATGCGGGTCGAGCGTCAGGATGTCGTTTTGCGCCGCCCAGCGCAGGGCGGCGCCGTGCGCGGCGCCGCCGAGCGCGAGCACCGATGCGGCAGTGAGGAGCAGGCGTTTCAGAATCATGGAGGTTCCCTCGCGGTTTTACGGTCGGATCGCCAGCGACTCCTCCACCAGCGCGGCGAGATAGCCGGCGCCGAGCGGAATCACCTGGTCGTTGAAATCGTACGCGGAATTGTGCAGCAGGCAGCCGAGGTCCGCGCCTCCCTGGCCGAGAAACACGTAGGCGCCGGGGCGCGCGAGCAGCATGTAGGAGAAATCCTCGCCCCCCATGGTCGGCTCGGCATCGCGCACCACGTTGCCCGCGCCGAACACCCGCTCGCCCACGGCGGCGGCGAACTCCGCCTCGCGCGCATGGTTCACGGTCGCCGGGTAGCCGCGCCGGTACTCGAGCGCCGCACTGCCGCCCATTGCCTCGGCGACCGCGGTCGCGATCTCGCGCACCCTGCGTTCGGCGAGCGCGCGCGTCTCGGCGCGGAACGTGCGCACGGTGCCGACCAGCCGCACGAAGTCGGGAATGATGTTGAACGCGCCGACCTGGCTCGTCTGCATCGAGCAGATGCTCACGACCGCGGCATCGAGCGGGTTGACGTTGCGGCTGGCAATCGTCTGCAGCGCGCTCACGATCTGCGCGCTCGCCACGACCGGATCGGCGGCGAGGTGCGGAAGCGCTCCATGGCCGCCTTTTCCATGCACCGTGATCTGGATTTCGTCGGTGGCGGCCATCACGGGACCGGCCCGTACCGCGATTTTCCCCGGCTCGAGCATCGGCCAGTTGTGCAGCGCATACACCGTGTCGGCCGGAAAGTTCTCGAACAGCCCCTCCTTCACCATGCGGTCGGCGCCCGCGCCCCCCTCCTCGGCCGGCTGGAAGATCAGGTACGCCGTGCCGTCGAAGTTGCGCGTCTCGGCGAGGTAGCGCGCGGTACCGAGCAGCATCGTGGTGTGGCCGTCGTGTCCGCAGGCGTGCATCCTGCCCGGATGCGTGGATTTGTAGGGCCGGTCGCCCGCCTCGAGGAGCGGCAGGCAGTCCATGTCGGCGCGCAGGCCGATGGCGCGCCCGCTCGCGCGCGTCTTTCCCTTGATCACGCCGACCACGCCGGTCTTGGCAAGGCCGCGGTGCACCTCGATTCCCCAGCGCTCGAGCGCGGAGGCGACGACTTCCGAGGTGCGCGTCTCCTCGAACGCGAGTTCCGGGTGCGCATGGATGTCGCGGCGGATCCGGGTCAGCTCGGCGTGGTAGCCGCGGATGTGATCGACGGGGCTCGGCATCGGCTTTCCTCTCTAGTGCGCGGCGACCGTGCGCTCGATTCTCAGGCGCGGGTCCACCGCGTAGTACAGCAGGTCCACGATCAGGTTGATCACGACGAAAAACAGCGCGATCAGGCACAGGTACGCCGCCATCACCGGGACATCGGCGAACGCGACCGCCTGGATGAACAGCAACCCCATCCCGGGCCACTGGAAGACCGTCTCGGTGATGATGGCGAACGCGATGATCGCGCCGAGCTGCAGTCCCGTGATCGTGATCACCGGCACCAGGGTGTTCTTGAGCGCGTGGCGGAAGTGCACGACGCGGTCGGTGAGCCCGCGCGCGCGCGCGAACTTGATGTAATCGGTGCGCAGGACTTCCAGCATCTCGGAGCGCACCAGGCGCTGGATCAGCGTCATCTGGAAAAGGCCGAGCGTGATCGAAGGCAGGATGAGCGCCTTCAGTCCGGACCAGGTGAGAAGGCCCGTCGTCCACCAGCCGAGCGCCACGGTCTCGCCGCGGCCGAACGAGGGCAGCCAGCCGAGGATCACGGCAAAGACGAGGATCAGCAGAATGCCGATCAGGAACGTCGGCAGCGAGACGCCGATGAGCGAAACGGCGAGCAGGAACTGCGACAGCCACGCATCGCGCCGCAGCGCGGTGTACACGCCCATCGCGATTCCCGCGACCAGGGCAAGAAGCGCGGCGAGCAGCGACAGCTCCAGCGTCGCCGGCAGGCGTTCGAGGAAAAGCGTCGAGACCGGACGCACCTGGCGCAGGCTCAGGCCGAAGTCTCCCTGGATCGCGCGGCCGAGGAAGCTCGCGTACTGGGCGTAGAACGGCTGGTCGAGGCCGAGCAGGCGCGTCACGCGCTCGCGGTCCTCCGGGGTCGCGTCCTGCCCAAGCATGAACAGGACCGGGTCGCCGACGAAACGGAACAGCGAGAACGCGATCAGGCCCACGGCCAGCATCACCAGAACGGCCTGCGCGAGGCGGCGCACGATGAAGGCAAGCATGAGGTGGCGGCCGGAGGAGCACGGATGTTGCCGAATTCGTTATCCGCCGTCAAACCTTCGTCGCTAGAATCGGTCGGTGCAGGAATTCGCGCGGAGCGTCGTGCGCTGGCAGCGCCGCCACGGGCGCCATGACCTTCCCTGGCAGCGCAGCCGGGACCCGTACCGCATCTGGGTTTCCGAAGTCATGCTGCAGCAGACGCGGGTCGACGCGGTGATCCCGTATTACGAGCGCTTCCTGGCGCGCTTTCCCGACGTGCAGGCGCTCGCGCGCGCCCGCGAGGGCGAAGTCCTCGGCTCCTGGAGCGGCCTTGGCTATTACGCGCGCGCCCGCAATCTGCGCGCGGCCGCGCGGCGCCTCGTCGCCGAGCGCGCCGGCCGCTTTCCGCGCGCCCCGGAGGCGCTTGCGGCGCTGCCCGGCGTGGGGCGATCGACCGCGGCGGCGATCGCGGTGTTTGCGTTCGGCCGACGTGCCGCGATCCTCGATGGGAACGTGCGGCGCGTGCTTGCGCGCTCGTTCGGTGTCGGCGGTTTTCCGGGGCATCCTGCCGTGGCGCGCCGGCTCTGGAGTCTCGCCGAAGCGCAGCTTCCGCGGCGCTCGATTCGTGCCTACACGCAAGGGTTGATGGACCTGGGGGCGATGGTCTGTCTGCGGACGCAGCCGCGCTGTGCGCAATGCCCGCTCGCGCCGCAATGCGTAGCGCTGAAGGAAGGCCGGATCGACCGCATTCCGGCGCCACGGCCGAAAAAGGCGCTGCCGGTCCGCGTGCGGCACTGGCTGCTGCGGGTGCACCGCGGGCGCGTGCTCCTGGAGCGCCAGCCCTCGGACGGGTTGTGGGGTGGACTGTGGGCCTTTCCGCAGGCGACGCAGGGCGAATTCCGATCGGTCCGCCGCGCGCTTGGCTGCGAGCGCGCATCCGTGCAGCGCCTGCCTTCGTTCGAGCACGGGTTTTCCCACTTCCGCCTGAGAGTGCACCCGCTGCTTTTCCGGGGACGAGCGGTGTGCGGTCGCAAGCGCCCCGAGCAGCGCTGGATTCGCCTTGCGGACGCGGTCCGGGGCGCCGTGCCCGCACCCGTAAGAAGACTGCTGCAGACGCTAGCCGGAGGGCAATAGTTCCTGCACGGCAAGGATCCGATGCAGGACCCGGAGCCGCTCGAGGCTGTCGTTCATTTCCAGCAGCTTTTGCTTGAGCGCGAGCGGAACCGGCAGGATTTCGGCGAGCCGCGCGCTGACCCAGGCGCTGGAGGAGAACGGCAGTCCCTCGGCCGCACCGCCTTGTTCCTTCAGCACCGCCCGGAGCAGCGCGGCGCAGGCGCCCAGACGCGCCGGCACCTCGGCGTCGTCTTCCTCGGGCAGCAGGTCGATCTCGGCGCGCGCCAGTCCATCGGCCTCGATGCGCCGCCGCAGGATGCGGAAGCGGCGCTCGCCGCGCGCCGTGATCTTGAGCAGCCCGAGCTGCTCCATGTCCCATTGCACGATGCGCGCGAGGCATCCGACCGGCTCGGGAACCGCGGGCGCGCCCACCTCGGATCCTTCGCCGATGAGGCACACGCCGAACGGTTCGTCGTCGCGCAGGCATCCGGTCGCCATGTGCATGTAGCGCGGCTCGAACACGCGCAGCGGCAGCGTCCCGCCCGGGAAGAGCACCGTGTGCAGCGGAAAAAGCGCCACCTCGCGAACCGCGGTGCCGGCATTCATGTCGAGTCCGCTGCAAGCGCGCGGTGGCGCACCAGCACGCGCCACTCGGCGGCGAAGTGCTGCGCCAGGCGCTCGGCGAGGTAAACCGAGCGGTGGCGGCCCCCGGTGCAGCCGATTGCGACCGTGAGGTAGCTGCGGTTGTCGCGCACCACCTCCGGCAGCCAGCGGCCGAGGAACCCGCAGACATCCTGGAACAGCGCCAGCACGGGCTCCTGCCGTTCGAGGAACTCGATCACCGCGCGGTCGCGGCCGGTGAACGGGCGCAGCGCCGGGTCGTAGTGCGGATTGGGAAGCATGCGCGCATCGATCACCCAGTCGGCATCGAGTGGAATGCCGTCCTTGTACGCGAACGATTCGAACAGCAGGGTGAGGCCACCGCCGCCGAGGCCGAGCAGATCGCGGATCCAGCCGCGCAGCGCCTTGGGCTGCAGGTCGCTCGTATCGATGCGGTGTCCGAGGTCCGCCACGCCCGCGAGCAGGCTCCGTTCCCGTTCGATCGCCTCGGCGAGCGTCAGACCTGCTCCGGCGAGCGGATGGCGTCGCCGGGTTTCGGAGTAGCGGCGCAACAGGGTCCCCGCGACGGCCTCGAGAAACAGCACGCGGCAATCGACGCCGCGCTCCTTGATCGCGGCGACGCGTTCCGGAAGCGACGAAAGCGCCGCGCTGCGCGCATCGATGCTGACCGCGATCCGGTCGCACCCCGCGCCGGAGACAAACGCGAGCACGTCGTCGAGCAGGGTCGCGGGCAGGTTATCGACGCAGTAATAGCCGGCGTCCTCGAGCACATCGAGCGCGATGCTCTTGCCCGAACCGGACAGGCCGCTCACCAGGATCAACTGCATGCGCGGCTACTGTAATGCAAAAACGGCCGGCCCCAGGGAGACGGCAGGTTCTACCGGCGCGGCCCTTTGGCCGTTGCGGCCTCCGCGCCTTTCTCCATTTCGCCTTTTTGCCGCTGCATGAACTCGGCCATCGAGTCGACCCCCCGCAGCTGCAGGATGTAATTGCGCACCGCGGCCTCGACCAGCACCGCGAGGTTTCGCCCCTCGGCCACCGGGATGACGACCTTGCGCACCGTGACGCCGAGGATGTCCTCGGACAGTTCCGCGAGCGGCAGGCGCTCGCGGGTGTCGCGCGCGGCGCCGCCGCCCGGCTTTTCGAGGTGCGCGATCAGCTTGAGCTTCATCTTGGGCCGCACCGCGGTCTCGCCGAAGATGGTGCGGATGTTGAGCAGACCGAGCCCGCGCACCTCGAGGAAATCCCTGAGCAGCGCCGGGCAGCGGCCCTCGAGCGCAGTGGCGGCGATGCGCGAGATCTCGACCACGTCGTCGGCAACGAGACCGTGGCCGCGGCTGATGAGTTCGAGGCCCAATTCGCTCTTGCCGACGCCGGACTCGCCCGTGATCAGGACCCCGAGGCCCAGCACGTCCATCAGCACGCCGTGCCGCTCGGTCGTGTCGGCGAGCGCCTTGCCGAGATAGCGCGAAAGCTTTTCGATGACGCGGGCCGCCGGAACCGGGGTGGCGAAAACCGGCGTTCCGGCGCGCTGCGCGATCTGAACGAGCTCCGGAAACGGCGGCACGTCGTCGGCGAAGATGACCACGGTCGGGCCGGCGGCGATCAGCTTCTCGGCAAGGTCGGCGCGCCGGGCGGCCTCGTAGCGCAAGGCGAGCTTCGCCTCGTAGGCGCCGATGACCTGGATGCTGTTGGGATGGGTGAGGTTGAGGTGGCCGATCAGCGCCGCGGAGGCCGCGGCCTCGCGGCGCACGGCGGCAGCGCTTTCGCGCGCCGCGACCCAGGCGAGCGCGAGCGCCTCGCGGTTGTCGTCATGCAACCGCTTGACGCTGACCTGCAGCATCGGGCTGCCACGCCGAAATGAGCTGGTGCAGCGCCCCGGCGTCGGGCGCGCTTGCCATGGCCTCGCGCAGCGCACGGTCGCTGAACAGCTGCGCGAGCTCGGAAAGGATCTGGAGGTGCTTCTCGGTGGCCTGCTCGGGCACCAGGAGAATGAACACCAGATTGACCGGCTTGCCGTCGGGCCCGTCAAACGGCACCGGCTGCGCGAGCCGCACCAGGGCGCCGAGCGCTTCCTTCAGCCCCTTGATGCGGCCGTGCGGAATCGCCACCCCCTGCCCGAGACCGGTGGAACCGAGCCGCTCGCGGTCGAACAGGCTGTCGAAGACGAGATTGCGCGCGATGCCGTGATTGTTCTCGAACAGGAGCCCCACCTGCTCGAACAGGCGCTTTTTGCTCGAAACCGACAGGTCGAGCAGCACGTTGCCCGGCGGCAGGAGCTTCGCGACAAGGTTCATGAAACCGGAAACGGGGCGGGCCTTGGAGGGCGCGGATTATAGCGGATGTGGACGTCCCAGGCCGGGCCGGGCTGTCTCAGGCCGCCTTGCGCCGCTTGATCGCGTCGTGGGGCTTCGCGTAGCGCTTGCCCTTATATTTTTGCACCTGCCGATCGAGCTTGTCGGCGAGCAGGTCGATTGCCGCGTACAGGTCCGCGTCCTCGCAGGCGCAGTGGATGTCCTTGCCGCGCACATGCAGCGTCACCTCGGCCTTCTGCCGGAGCTTGGCCACCGAAAGGATCACGTGGGCGTCGATCACATGGTCGAAATGGCGCGTCACGCGCCCCAGCTTCGAGCTGACGTACCTGCGGATCGCGGAAGTGATGTCGAGATGGTGGCCGCTCACGTTGAGATTCATTCGCCGTCTCCTCTGGTGTTGGGGACTTTGCCGGATTTGCCGCGCTGCGGGATCGCGCGACCCTTGCACGGGCAGCGCATCGTCATTTTTCAAAGGCTCTTTCTCTGTTTGACCGGTGGGATCAGCAGGGATTCCCGGTATTTCGCGATCGTGCGCCGCGCCACCACGATACCCTGTTCGCCCAGAAGCTGCGCGATGCGCGCGTCCGAGAGCGGCGCGCGCCGGTCTTCGGCGGCGACGAGCTGCCGGATGAGCGCCCGGATCGCGGTGGCCGACGCCGCGCCGCCCGTCTCGGTGGCGACGTGGCTGCCGAAGAAATACTTCAGCTCGAACGTCCCGCGCGGCGTCGCCATGAACTTCTGCGTGGTGACGCGCGAAATCGTGCTCTCGTGCAACCCGAGCATCTGCGCGATCTCGCGCAGCACCATGGGCCGCATCGCCACTTCGCCGTGCTCGAAGAAATGGCGCTGGCGCTCGACGATCGCCTGCGAAACGCGAAGAATGGTATCGAACCGCTGCCGCACGTTCTTGATCAGCCAGCGGGCCTCCTGGAGCTTGGCGGAAAACGCGCTGCCGCCGTTGGCGCGGCCCGCGGCGAGCTCCGCGTACACGCGGTTCACGCGCAGCCGCGGCATCGCCTCCGGATTGAGGCTCGCGCGCCAGCCTTCGCGGGTCCTGCGCACGATCACATCGGGCACGACGTAGCGCGCCTCGAGCTTCGCGTACGCGGCGCCCGGCCGCGGATTGAGGCTGCGGATGAACTGCTGCGCCGCGCGCAGCGCCTCGTCCGTCGCGCCGGTGAGCGCCCGCAGGCGCGCATAGTCGTGCGCCGCAAGCAGTTCGAGATGGTGCTCGACGATGCGCAGCGCCAGTACGCGGACCGGATCGCTTGCGCCCTGGGCGCGGATCTGCAGCGCGAGGCATTCGCCGGGGCTGCGCGCTCCGACGCCGGACGGCTCGAAGTTCTGCAGATGCCGGAGCGCAATCGCGAGCTCATCGAGTCCGGTTTCCGCTCCCGGGGAGAGCATCGACGCGGCCTCTTCCAGGCTCTGGGTCAGGTAGCCGTCCTCGTCCAGCAGATCGATCAGGAACGCGACCCGCGCGCGGTCGCGCCCGTCCAGGTTGGTGAGCGAAAGCTGCTCGTACAGGTGGTCGCGAAAGGTCGGCGTGTCCGGCGCCGAGAACGTGCGGTCGCCTTCGTCGTCGTCATCGCCGCCGCCGCGCCAGGGCACGGCGTAGTCCGGTGCAAGGTCCTCGCCGTGCTCGGGCGCCACCGGCGTCTCGACGCGCGACAGGGCGTCGGCCGAGCCGCGCGGCGGCGGCGCGGATTCGCCGCCCCCGTCCTCGCGCTCGAGGATCGGGTTTTCCATCAGCGCGCGCTCGATTTCCTGGTTCAGCTCCGCGGTCGACAGTTGCAGCAGGCGGATCGACTGCTGCAGCTGCGGGGTGAGCGTCAGTTGCTGCGAGAGCCGGAGCTGGAGGGTCGGCTTCATCTGGCCGCAGGGCGCGCGCGATGGATCGTGGCGCGATCCCCGCTACATGCGGAAATGCTCGCCGAGGTAGACCCGGCGAACGCTTTCATTATAGACAATTTCCTCCGGGCGGCCCGCCGCGAGCACCGATCCTTCGTTGATGATGTAGGCGTGGTCGCAGATGCCGAGCGTTTCGCGCACGTTGTGGTCGGTGATGAGCACGCCGATGCTGCGCTCCTTGAGAAAGCGGATGATGCGCTGGATGTCGAGTACCGCGATCGGATCGACGCCCGCGAAGGGCTCGTCGAGCAGGATGAAGACCGGCTTGGTGCCGAGGGCGCGCGCAATCTCCAGGCGCCGCCGCTCGCCGCCCGAAAGCGATAGCGCCGTGTGCTTGCGCAGATGCGCGATGTTGAGCTCGGCGAGCAGCTCGACGAGACGCGGCTCGATGTCCTGCGGCGCGAGCCCCTGCAGCTCGAGGACTGCCTGGACATTTTCCTCCACCGTGAGCTTGCGAAAGACCGAGTTTTCCTGCGGCAGATAGGATATGCCGAGGCGGGCGCGGCGGTGGATCGGAAGGTGCGTGAGTTCCTGGCCGTCGAGGTGGATGCGGCCGGCGTCCGCGGGCACGAGGCCGACGATCATGTAGAAGCACGTGGTTTTGCCGGCGCCGTTGGGCCCCAGCAGGCCGACGACCTCGCCGCTCGCGACATCGAGCGACACGCCCTGTACCACGGTGCGCGACTTGTAGCGCTTGCGCAGGTTCTCGACGCGCAGAACGCTCATCGCGCGGGCGGTTTCGCGGCCTCCGGCGCAGCCGGGGCGGGCCCCGGACTCGCGGCCGACGGCGCGGATCCGCCGGCGGGCGGAGCCTTGGGCTGGATCACCGCCCGCACGCGACCCTCCGCCGAGGCCGCCGATGCGCCCTTGGCCGTGCTCACCGAGAAGAATTCCGAGCGCTGGTCGAGGAAAATGTACTCGCCGCGCACCTCGTCCTGATCGCGCATGACGCGCGCGCGCTCGAACAGCTCGATGCGGTCGTTGCGGCCGTCCATCTCGACGCGCAGCGCCTCCGCTTCGGTCCACACGCCCTCGGCGTCGCGCCGCGCATCGCCCTTCTGGCGGAAGCGCACCGGGCTGCCCGTGGCGCTCACGTGCTGGAATCCGTCGGCGTCGATCCGGACCACGATCCGCTCGGCGCGCACCGTGATCGTGCCCTTGCTCAGCACGACGTTGCCCTCGAAGATGCTGATGCGGCGCGCATCGTCGGCGCTCATCCGGTTCGCCTCCAGCTGGGTCGGCTTGGCCTTGTCGGCCTTTTCGGCCGTAGCAGGGCTGGCCGAGAGCTGAAGCAGGGCCGCCGCGAGCGCCGCCACGATGGCGGCATCGAGTCCGGTTCTCACGGTGCGCGGGAGCTCCTGCGCTTCGGGTCGAAGCGGCCGCGCACCTGTCCGCGCAGGTACAGCTGCGCGGTATCGTTGCGATACTCCATGGCGCCCCCGGACAGGGCGCGGCCCGGCTCGAGCACGGTCACCTCGCGGTCGGTGCGCACCAGCGACTTGCCGCCGATCACGTGCAGGAAGTTCGTGTGCATGCGCGCTTCGGGCCGCCCCGCGCCGGCCTCGCGGACCAGCTGGACGTTGCCATAGAGGAACACCTCTTCGCCGTCGTGTGAAAGGGCGCCGCGGTCCGCGGTCAGCGTCATGCGCGGCTCGTTCGGCCTGGCTTGCACCACGCGTGGCGCGACCAGCTCGGTCGAGCCGTCGTCCGGGTAATGTATCATTTTCGCCGCCGAGAGCGTAGATTCCTGCGCCCCGGCGGCGTTGAACCGGGTGATCACGAAGTCCTCGACCCGATAATCCGGATCATGGCGCCGCAGCGAAGGGTGCACCTGCTCCTCGCGCACCGTGCGCTCCAGCCAGAACGTCAGCAGCGCGAGCGCGAGCATCAGGAGCAGCGGAAACAGGCGCGTCGAGGAGAACCTCACTTCAACGCGGCGGCGAGCACGCGGTCGAAGGTGCCCTGCGCGCGCATCACGAATTCGCACACTTCGCGCGCCGCGCCGGCGCCGGCGGCGGCGGCGGCGACGTAGTGGACGTGCTGCCGCACCGGCTCCGGCGCGCTCGCCGGCGCGCAGGCGAAACCGCACAGCCGCAGCACCGGCAGATCCACCAGTTCGTCTCCCATGTAGCCCGCGGCCTCGGCGCCGAGCGCGAGCCTTTCCAGCAGCGCCTCGAACGCCGCGCGCTTGTCGTCGATGCCCTGCAGGACGTGGACGACGCCGAGTTCGGCCGCGCGCCGCGCGACCGCGTCCGACTTCCGTCCCGAGAGGAGCGCCAGCACCACGCCCGAGCCGCCGAGCATCTTCATGCCGTGGCCGTCGTGCGCGCTGAACGATTTCAGCGCCTCGCCCTGCGGGCCGTACCACAGGCGACCGTCGGTCAGGACGCCGTCGACGTCGAACGCCATGAGGCGAACGCGCCTCGCGCGCTCGAGCGCGTCGGGTGCCGCGGCGTGCATCGGCCAAGCGCCCGCGCTAGAGCACCTTGGCGCGGAACAGGTCGTGCATGTTCAGCGCGCCGACCACGGCGCCGGCGTCGTCCACCGCCACGAGCTGGTTGATCTTGTGGCGTTCCATCAGCTCCACCGCCTCGACCGCGAGCGCCTGCGGCCCGATCGTGCGCGGTCCGGAGGTCATCACCTGGTCGATGCGCGTCGCCCGGCGCGTGGCGATGCGGTCGAGCTTGCGGCGCAGGTCGCCGTCGGTGAAGATTCCCTTCACGCGCCGGCGCGCGTCCACGATCACGATCATGCCCATGCCGCCGCGGGTCATGACCTGCAGCGCCTTGCGGATCGAGGTGCCGGCGCGCACCACGGGAATGCCGTCGCCGCGGCGCATGACGTCGGCCACGTGCTTGAGCGCCTCGCGGTGCAGCGAGCCGCGCGGGTGCGAGCGCGCAAAATCGGCCTTGGAGAAGCCCCGCGCGTCGAGCAGCGCGACGGCGAGCGCGTCGCCGAGCGCGAGCGCCGCCGTGGTGCTCGCGGTCGGCGACAGGTTGAGCGGGCAGGCCTCGCGTTCGACGCCCGCATCGAGAAGGATGTCCGCCGCGCGCGCGAGCGAGGAGCCCGCGCTGCCGGTGATTCCGATCAGCTTCGCCCCCTCGCGCTTGATCAGCGGAACGATGTGCATCAGCTCCTCGCTCTCGCCGGAGTTCGAGATGCCGATAAAGACGTCGTTCTTGCGGATCATGCCGAGATCGCCGTGGCTCGCCTCGGCCGGATGCACGAAGTACGCCGGCGTCCCGGTGCTTGCCAGGGTGGAGGCGATCTTGCGCGCAATGTGACCGGATTTGCCGATCCCGCTCACGATCACGCGCCCGCCGCCGCCCATCGATTGCTGGATCAGCGACAGCGCATCGAGAAACCGGTCGTCGAGGCGCGCGATGAGCGCGCGCACCGCCTCGGCCTCGATCTTGAGCACGTTGCGCGCGAGTTCGAGCGCATTGGGGGAGGCGCGCAGCGCACGCGGCGTGTTCAGCCCGGGAGCACGCACTGCGCTTATCATAGCCGCAAAGTATAGCCCAACCCCTCCGGCGTCCCTCGATGGAAACCGCGCGCGACGCGCTTCTGCCGGTCCTGGTGCTGCTCGCATTCGCGGTGCTTGCCGTGATCGCGTGCCGGCGCCTGCAGCTGCCGCCGATGATCGGCTACGTGCTGACCGGCCTCGCGCTCGGCCCGTTCGCGCTCGGCTTCGTTCCGGACACCGATGCGACGCGGCACCTCGCCGAGTTCGGCGTCGTGTTCCTGATGTTTTCGATCGGGCTGGAATTCAGCCTGCCCAAGCTCGTGGTGATGCGCCGCGTGGTCTTCGGCCTGGGGCTCGCGCAGGTCGCGCTCACGATCGCCCTGTGCGTCGCGGCCGCGCTCGCGCTCGGCGCGAGCTGGCAGGCCGGACTCGCGCTCGGCGGCGCCGCGGCGATGTCCTCGACCGCGATCGTGTCGCGTCTGCTTGCCGAGCGGCTGGAACTGGACACGCCGCACGGCCGCGAGATCATCGGCGTGCTGCTGTTCCAGGACCTCGCGGTCGTGCCGCTCCTGATCCTGGTGCCGGCGCTCGGCCGCCCGGCAGAGGAGATCGGCGTCGCGGTCGCGCTCGCGCTCGTCAAGGCGGCGCTCGCCCTGGCGGTGGTGATCCTCGTCGGCCCGCGCATGATGCGATCGTGGTTCGGTGTGGTGGCGCGCGGGCGCTCGAGCGAGCTTTTCATGCTCAACGTGTTCCTGGTCACGCTCGGGCTCGCCTACATCACCGGCGAGGCGGGGCTGTCGCTCGCCCTGGGAGCCTTCCTCGCCGGCATGCTGATCGCGGAAACCGAGTACCGCTACCAGGTCGAGGAGGACATCAAGCCGTTCCGCGACGTGCTGCTGGGGCTGTTCTTCGTCACCGTCGGCATGCTGCTCGATCTGCGCGCCGTGGTGAGCCAGCCCCTCTTGGTGCTGTCGCTGCTCGTGCTGCTGGTCGGCGGCAAGCTCGCGCTGATCGGGCTGCTGTCGCGCGCGTTCGGCAGCGCGCCGGGAGCGGCACTGCGGGTCGCGCTCGCCCTGGCGCAGGGGGGCGAGTTCGGCTTCGTGCTGCTCGCGCAGGCGGGAAAACACCAGATCGGCTCGGCGCCGCTGCTGCAGGCGCTGCTCGCCGCGATGGTGCTCTCCATGATCGCCACGCCGTTCGTCATCGCGGCGAGCGACCGCATCGTGCTGCGCTTCACGCGCTCGGAATGGATGCTGCGCGCGGTCGAGCTGCACCGTGTCGCGGTGCAGTCGATCGGCACCGAGCGCCACGTCATCATTCTCGGCTACGGACGCAACGGCCAGCACCTCGCGCGCCTGCTCGACGCCGAGGGCCAGCGCTACGTCGCGCTCGACCTCGACCCGGAGCGCGTGCGGGAGGCGGCGCTTGCCGGGGACACGGTCGTATTCGCGGATTGCTCGCGCCGCGAGGCGCTCATCGCCGCCGGGATCTCGCGTGCCGCGGCGGTCGCGGTCACCTTCGCCGATTCGAACGCGGCGGTGCGCGTGCTTGCGCATATCCACGCGCTCAACCCGTCGGTGCCGGTGATCGCGCGCGCGCGCGACGAAACCGACGTCGCGCGGCTCACCGCGGCCGGCGCCTCCGAGGTCGTGCCCGAAGCGCTCGAATCGGGGCTCATGCTCGCCTCCCACACGCTGGTCTGGGTCGGCGTGCCGCTCTCGCGCGTGGTGCGGCGTATGCGCGCGGTGCGCGACGAGCAGTACGGCTTGCTCAAGGGCTTGTTCCACGGCGCGAGCGACGAGCCGGAAACGGTGGAGGCGGCGCAGCCGCGGCTGCACGCGGTGACGCTGACGGGCGGCGCCTTCGGTCTGGGCAGATCGCTTGCCGAACTCGAGCTGGACGAGCTCGGCGTGCAGGTGAAGGCGGTGCGCCGCCCCGGGGCCGCGCGCCGGCTCGCGCCGCAGGAAGTCACTACGCTCGAGCAGGGCGATGTCGTGGTGTTGCTCGGCGTGCCCGAGATGCTCGCGGCGGCGGAGATCCGGCTGCTGCAGGGATAGGCGCGCGGCGCGCCGGCCCCGTGCCCCGCGGCTTCTCGCTACGCGCCGCTCACTTCACAGCGCCCGGCAAAGAATGTAGACGTTGGTGCCCGTCTCCGCGTAAGCAGCCGTGGCCGCGGTCCCCGGGCCGAGCGTCGGGTTGGGCGCGGTCTGCAGCATGCCGCGCACCGTGCCGGTGGAGGGAACGCCGTCGTCCATCTGCGTGTCGACGGCGATGGCGATCTTGTCCGGGAGATTTGCCGAGCAGATGATCAGTCCGCTGAATCCGCCGAAGATGGCGCCGCCGGCGCCGTCCCCCGTCTGCACGCCGATCATTCCCGCTGCCGCGTTGAACGGTTGCTGCGTGCCGCTGCCGGCGACGAAGCCCGAACGCCGCAGGTGGTCCCACCACTGGCACGATTCGGGCGGTGTCGCGCCCGTGCAGTCGGCGTTGTACGCGCCGGTGACCACGCCGTTGCCGTTGCCGCTCGTCGCCGCAGGAGCCGAGGACCAGCGCGCGGCGGCTCCGGTGTCGTCGCCGGGAATGGCGCGATAGCGGTCCTGGTAGCCGTGGTAGGCCGCAGAAATGCCGGAAAAATCGGCGATCACGTTCTTGGTCTTCGCCTGGGTAATCATTTCCTGGCCCTTGAGGATGCCGCCCAGCAAGAGCCCGATGATCACCAGCACGATCGCGATTTCGACCAGCGTGAATCCTTTCTGCAGGCTTCTCATGAGTCTCTCCCGATATGTGGTGGACTTCACGCGCTAGCGCAGCAATTTCCGTGCCGTGCGCATCGATCGCGCGGCCGGCTCATTTGCGGGCCGCATCGCGCGTGCCTGTCCGACTCTCGACAGTCCCGACGAGCTTTCGACAGACCGATGCTGGTGAC